>JAABUN010003230.1_pt1 | contig 26022 bp, 20 predicted proteins | sample 5559311 | NCBI WGS metagenome assembly JAABUN01 (sample SAMN10711877, study PRJNA513370) | rock metagenome | isolation source: Antarctica rocks | place: Antarctica: Victoria Land, Siegfried Peak sud
GGAGCCGGTCGCTGGGGTCGTGGTCGGGTTCGGTGCGCCAGCCGACGTCGGTCAGCGTGATCTCACCGGTGATCATGTCGAGCAGCGCGGATCGGATGCCGTCGGGGGTGGGTGGTGGCCGGACGTCCTGTTCGGCGAGGTCGACGAGCTGGCCGGTGCTGGCTTGGGCGCAGAGCCGACGCAGCTCGGCGTCGATGAGCGTGTTGTGCCTCTCACTTGCGCGGCCGAAAGGGCAAGCCCCTAGCGCACCAGCGCGTCGACCAGCCTCGTCAGCTCGGCAGCCGGGTCGGCGGTCAGCCCGCTGTGGACCGGGCCGGCGCGCACCACGGTGCTCCGGGGCGCGGTCAGCCAGCGGAACCGCTGGCCGAGCGAGGTCTGCGCCGACGGTCCGGCGCCGTCGCAGGTGCGCTGCAGCGCCATCACGGCCTCGGCGATGCCCTCGACGTCGGCTCCGGCGTCGAGCGCCCGCAGCCGGTCGCCGTCGACGTGCGCACCCACCGCGAGGAAGTCGGCGGCCTGGCAGTAGACGAGCACGCCGACGTTGACGCACTCCCCCCGCTCGACGCGGGGCACCGCACGCACCACGGCGTACTCGAAGACGGCTCGACTCACGGCTGCCACCTCGGTGCGGCAGCGACGCGACGCAGCAGGTGGTCGACGTACGCGGCCCGGACGTCGTCCGCGGTGCCGAAGCCCGGCTCGTCCGCGAGCCAGGCGTCCGGGACGAGCGCGACGACTGGTTCCAGCAGCTCGCGCGTCACGCGCGGCGCGAGCTCGGCAGCCGCCTCCGCTCGGCGGGTCGCCTGGGCCGCCAGCACGTGATCCGCAGCAGCGTAGGGCTTCTCAGCGGCAGAACCGGCGCGCGCCCAGTCGTGGTGGAAGACCAGGCTGGCTCCGTGGTCGATCAGCCACAGCTCGCGGTGCCACAGCAGCAGGTTGGGGTTGCGCCAGCTGCGGTCGACGTTGCCCACCAGCGCGTCGAGCCACAGCACGCGGCTGGCGAGGTCGGGTCGATGGTGTGGGCCTGCGGGTCGAGGCCGAGCGATCCCGGCAGGAAGTCGGTCCCGAGGTTGGTGCCGGGGCTGGCCCGCAGCAGGTCCTGGACCTCCTCGTCGGGCTCCGCGCGACCGAGGACCGGGTCGACCCCGACGAGGACCAGCTCCGGCACCGGCAGGCCGAGCGCCCGAGCGAGCTCGCCGGCGAGCACCTCGGCCACGAGGACCTTGCGTCCCTGACCGGCACCGGAGAACTTCACGACGTACGTGCCGAGGTCGTCGGCCTCCATGAGACCGGGGAGGGAGCCCCCCTCGCGCAGCGGGAGCACGTAGCGGGTTGCCGTGACAGACCGCAGCGAGGCGGTCGGGGCGCCTGCCGTCAGGACGGGCTCGTGCCGAAGCCGGGGAGCCCGCTGGGGCTCGCCGACGGCGAGGCGGGGGCGGCCGGCGGGGCGGGCGCCTTCGGCGACGGGCTGGCCGGAGCGGCCGGCGATGCCGGAGCGGGCGCGGGCGCGGGCGGCGGAGCGGCCGGCGATGCCGGAGCGGGCGCAGGCGGCGGAGCGGGCGCGGCCGCCGCGCCGTCGCCGGTCGGGGAGTCGGTGCCTGGGGCTCCGCTGCCGGCGGGGAAGGTGTGCGTGCCGCCGTAGAGGTGGACGTCCATGCCGTTGTTCAGCACGCCCAGCAGGTACTTGGCGTCGGGCCGGGTCACGCGCACGCACCCGTGCGAGGCGGGGCCGGCGGGCACGCTGTTGGAACCGTGGATGGCCCAGCCGCGGTAGAAGTACTGCGGGTCGTAGAGGATCCCGAGGTCGGCCTTGCGCTCGCCGACGATGCGGCGCTCGATCTTGTAGTGACCCACCGGCGTCAGCGCCTTGGCCTTCGCGCCGTCCTTCTGCGCGTACGTCGCACCGTTGCCCGAGCTCACCGGCATGATGCGCGTCAGGGCACCGCCCTTGACGATGTAGAGCACCTGCTTGGTGAGGTCGACCTCGACGCGGTTGGCCGGGCCCCCCTTGAGCGCGGGCTGGCGGGGAGCCGCCAGGGCGGCGAGCGTGCCGGCACCCACGGCGCCGTCGGCGGGCAGGCCGTGCACCTTCTGGAAAGCCATGACAGCGCTCTTCATCGTGGCGCCGGGCCGGCCGTCGACCGCACCGACGTAGTACTTCTGCTCGGTGAGGGTGCGCTGCACCGCCGCGACGTCGTACGTGGCCGTGGGCGCCTTGGGCGAGGCAGACACGGCCGGGCTCGGGGTCAGCGAAGGAGCGGCCGACGGGGACAGCGACGGCAGCACCGACGGCAGCGGTGACGGCGACGGCGACGGCGACGGCGACGGCGACGGCGACGGCGACGGCGACGGCGACGGGGGCAGCTCGCTCGGCGAGGCCGACGGGGACACCGCGACCGGGGCCGGGGCCGCCTGCAGGTCGGCGGTGGTGCCGTCGGCGCTGCAGCCCACGAGGGCGAGCGCGAGGACGGTCAGGGTCAGGACAGCGGTCGACGGGCGGCGCACCACGATCTCCTCACGGGGGACGGTCCTCCTGTGTGGGAGACGCCCGAGACGACCGCGAGGTTGCGCGGTCATCCACACCGTAACCCGCCCTCAGGGCAACAAGGCGTCGATCGCGCGGAACACGCGCTTGTCCGACACGGGGTAGCGCGTCCGCATCGGCTGCGCGAACAGGCTCACCCGGAGCTCCTCGACCATCCACCGCAGCTCGCGCGCCTCGGCCGGGGCTCCCCCCGGCGCAGCGGCGAAGCGGGCCAGCACGTCGTCGACCTCGGCCTGCACCGCGGCGACCTGCGCGGTGCCCGACCGGTCGCGCGCCGGGTCGCCCGGGAGCTTGCCGAGCCGCACCTGCAGCGCGGTGAGGTAGCGCACCAGGTCGGGGAGCCGGTCCCGCCCGGTCCCGGTGACGAAGCCCGGGTGCACCAGCCGGTCGAGCTGCGCGCGCATGTCGGTCACCGAGGCGGCGAGGGCGGGACGCGTCTCGGCAGCGAGCCCGGCGCTGACGGCGCTCCACAGCGTGAGGACCTCGGTCGCCGTCGCGAGGACCCCCTCCACGGCGGTGAGCAGGTCCGGGCGCACGGCGTCGAGCAGCGCCGCGAAGCCGGCCTCGTCCCACGCCGGACCACCCGCCGCCGACACCAGTGCATCGAGCGCCGCTGTCGTGCAGTCCTGCAGCGTCTCGACGGTGCTGCCCGAAGGGTTGCGGCTCAGCGCCAGCTTGGTGGCGTTGCGCAGCCGCCCCGACAGCGCCCGGACCGGCGAGGGCAGGGTCAGCTGGAGCAGCCGCCGGGTGCCGCGCCACATCGCCTCCGCCTGCTCGGCCGGTGTCCCGAGCACGCGCACGCCGACGGTGTCACCCTCGTCGACCAGCGCGGGGTAGCCCTGGACGGCGCCGTGTGAGACCTGCCGCGGCAGGGTGCCGATCTGCCAGCTGGTGAGCCCCGTGCGCTCGACGTCGGCCGTCACCGACGACAGGACGTGCTGCACGGCCGGTCGTAGGCGTGCCCGGATCTCCTCGAGGTCCTTGCCCGCCGCCAGCAGCCGGCCGGACTCGTCCGCCACGGCGAAGGTCACACGCAGGTGCGGGGGCACCTTGTCCAGCCGCCAGTCCTCGTGCCGCACGTCGACGCGGCGGGTGTTCAGCAGCTCCCCCTCGAGCGCCTCGAGCAGCGGGCGGGACCGGGGCTCGAGGACCGTGAGCAGCGCCGCAGCAGTGTCCGGAGCCGGCACGCAGCGGACCCGAAGCGGCTTCGGCAGCGACTTGATGAGGGCTGTGACCAGCTCCTGCCGGAGGCCGGGCACCTGCCAGTCGAAGCCCTCCGGCGAGACCTGGTTCAGCACCTCGACCGGGATGTGCACCGTGACGCCGTCCGCGGCCGAACCCGGCTCGAACTGGTAGGTCAGCGGCAGCCGGAGATCGCCCTGGAGCCACACGTCGGGGTGGTCGAGGGCGGACAGCACCTCGGCGTCCCCGCTGACGAGGTCGGCCATCGAGAAGGTCAGCAGGTCCGGCGTCTCGTGCCGGGCCCGCTTCCACCAGGCGTCGAAGTGCCTGCCGGACACCACCTCGTGCGGCACCCGGGCGTCGTAGAAGTCGTAGAGCGTCCTGTCGTCGACGACGATGTCGCGGCGCCGAGCCCGGTGCTCCAGCTCCTCGACGTCGTCCAGCAGCGTCCGGTTGGCCGCGAAGAAGGCGTGATGGGTGTCCCAGTCCCCCTCCACCAGCGCCGACTGGAGGAACAGCTCGCGCGCCAGGACCGGCCCGACCTTGCCGTAGTGAACGGTGCGCCTCTCGACCAGCGGGACGCCGTACAGCGTGACGCGCTCGTCGGCGAGCACCGAGGCCTGCGTGCGTGACCAGCGCGGCTCCGAGTACGAGCGCTTCACCAGGTGGGCGCCGAGCTCCTCGGCCCAGGACGGGTCGATCCGACCGGCGACCCGGCCCCACATCCGGTTGGTCTCCACGAGCTCGGCAGCCATGACCCACCCCGGGGCCTTCTTCGACAGCGTCGAGCCAGGGACGAGCGCCCACCGCGCGCCGCGCGCCCCGAGGTACTCCCGCTTCTCGGCGTCGCGCAGCCCGATGTGGCTGAGCAGCCCGGCGAGCAGCGAACGGTGCACGGCGTCCGCGGTAGGGGTCGAGGCGTCGAGCGAGAGGTCGAGCCGCTTGAGGCTCCGGCGGAGCTGGCTGTGCAGGTCCTGCCACTCGCGCACCCGCAGGTAGTTGAGGAACTCCTTCTTGCACAGCCGCCGGAAGGCGCTGCTCGACAGCTCCTTCTGCTGCTCCTGCAGGTAGCGCCACAGGTTGAGGTAGGCGAGGAAGTCCGACGTCTCGTCGGCGAAGCGCTTGTGCATCTCCGCGGCCGCCTGCTGCTTGTCGGCCGGTCGTTCGCGGGGGTCCTGGATCGACAGGGCCGCCACGATGACGAGGACGTCGCGGACGCAGCCGTTGCGGTCGGCCTCGAGGACCATGCGGGCGAGCCGGGGGTCCAGCGGCAGGCCGGAGAGGGCGCGGCCGAGCGGGGTGAGCCGCTTGCGCGGGTCCTCCTGCCTCAGGTCGAGCGCGCCGAGCTCGTGGAGCAGGTCGACGCCGTCCTTGACGTTGCGCCGGTCGGGCGGCTCGACGAAGGGGAAGGCGGCGATGTCGCCGAGCCCCAGCGCGGTCATCTGGAGGATGACGCTGGCCAGGTTGGTGCGCAGGATCTCCGGGTCGGTGAACTCCGGCCGGGCGAGCAGGTCCTCCTCCTCGAACAGGCGGATGCAGATGCCGGGGGCGACGCGGCCGCAACGGCCGGCGCGCTGGGTCGCGGACGCCTGGCTGATCCGCTCGATCGGCAGCCGCTGCACCTTGGTCCGTTGGCTGTACCGCGAGATGCGCGCCGTGCCGGGATCGACGACGTAGCGGATGCCGGGGACGGTCAGCGACGTCTCGGCGACGTTGGTGGCCAGCACGATGCGCCGACCCGGGTGCGGCGCGAAGACCCGGTGCTGCTCGGCCGCGCTGAGCCGCGCGAACAGCGGCAGCACCTCGGTCCCGTCAGGCACCGAGGCCCGCAGCGCCTCGGCGGTGTCACGGATCTCACGCTCGCCGGACAGGAAGACCAGCACGTCTCCCGGCCCCTCGGCCGAGAGCTCGTCGACGGCGTCGACGATCGCGGTGACCTGGTCGCTGTCCTCGTCGAGGTAGGGCCGGTAGCGCACCTCCACCGGGTAGCTGCGGCCCGACACCTCGACGACCGGCGCCCCGCCGAAGTGCTCGGCGAACCGACCGGGGTCGATGGTGGCGCTGGTGATGATGAGCTTGAGGTCGGGGCGCTTCGGCAGCAGCTGCTTGAGGTAGCCGAGCAGGAAGTCGATGTTGAGCGACCGCTCGTGCGCCTCGTCGAGGATGATCGTGTCGTACGCCGACAGCATCCGGTCGCGGGTGATCTCGGCGAGCAGGATGCCGTCGGTCATCAGCTTGACGAGGGTGTCCTCGCCGACCTGGTCGTGGAACCGCACGGTGTAGCCGACGGTGGTGCCGAGCGGCGTGCCGAGCTCCTCGGCGATCCGCTCGGCGACGCTGCGGGCCGCCAGCCGGCGGGGCTGCGTGTGGCCGATGAGGCCAGCGACGCCCCGGCCCAGCTCGAGGCAGATCTTGGGGATCTGCGTGGTCTTGCCGGAGCCGGTCTCGCCGGCGATGACCACGACCTGGTGCTCCCGGATCGCATCGGCGATGTCGTCCTTGCGCTCGGTGACCGGCAGCGACTCCGGGAAGCGGATCGGCGGGACGGCTGCTCGTCGCCGGGCGAGGCGCTCGTCGGTAGCGCGGGCGAGGCGCTCGTCGGTCGCGCGGGCGAGGCGCTGCTCTCGTGCGGAGGTCGACATGTCCCCCACCACGATAGGGACGCGCCTGATGGGTAGGGGCGAAGATCATGGGCGGGGCCCGCTCCGAGGGCCACGCCACGCTGAGAGGCCACTCCCCGTGCTCGGACTGCCCGACGGCGTCGTCGCCTGCCTGTTCGACCTGGACGGCGTCCTGACCGACACCGCTGCGGTGCACAACGCCGCCTGGAAGCAGACCTTCGACGACGCCCTGCGTGCTCGCGCCGAGCAGGGCGGGGAGGCGTTCGTGGAGTTCGACCCGGTCGGGGACTACCTCACCCACGTCGACGGCAAGCCGCGTCACGCGGGCGTCCGCGACTTCCTCGCCAGCCGGGGCATCAGCCTCCCTGAGGGGGACCACGACGACCCGCCCGGGTCGGACACCGTCCACGGCCTCGGCAACCGCAAGAACGAGCTGCTGCTGGCCCGGATCGCGCGCGACGGGGTCGACGTCTACGAGGGGAGCCGTCGCTACCTCGAGGCTGCGGTCCAGGCGGGGCTGCGCATCGCGGTCGTGTCGAGCAGCGCCAACACCGAAGCGGTCCTCGAGGTCACCGGCATGGCGCCGCTGGTCGAGCTCCGGGTCGACGGGGTGACCGCGCGACAGCGGTCGCTGCCGGGCAAGCCCGCCCCGGACACCTTCCTGGCCGCCGCCGCAGACCTCGGGGTCGCACCGGAGGCCGCCGCCGTCTTCGAGGACGCCATCTCGGGGGTCACGGCAGGTCGCGCCGGCGACTTCGGCTACGTCGTGGGGGTGGACCGGGCCGACCAGGCGGCCGCCCTCCGGGAGGCCGGCGCGGACGTCGTGGTCGGCGACCTGGCGGACCTGCTGTGATCGAGCCGGGGCTCGTCCCCGTCGAGCCGTGGTGCGTGCGCGAGAGCCGCTTGGACCTCAGCGTCGCGGCTCCGCTCGAGTCGATCTTCGCCCTCTCCAACGGGCACATCGGGCTGCGCGGAAACCTCGACGAGGGTGAGCCCTTCGCGATCCCGGGCTCCTACCTCAACTCCTTCTTCGAGCTGCGACCGCTGCCCTACGCCGAGGCCGGCTACGGCTACCCCGAGTCGGGCCAGACGATCGTCGACGTCACCAACGGCAAGCTGCTCCGGCTGCTCGTCGACGACGAGCCCTTCGACGTGCGGTACGGCGAGCTGCTCGAGCACCAGCGCACCCTCGACCTGCGGGCCGGGTCGCTGCGGCGCGAGGCCGACTGGGTGTCGCCTGCCGGCAAGCGGGTGCGCGTCACCTCGACCCGGCTGGTGTCGTTCGCCCACCGCGCCGTGGCGGCCATCGCCTACGAGGTCGCGGCGGTCGACGACCCGGTGCGGATCATCGTCCAGTCCGAGCTGGTCGCCAACGAGTGGCAGCCCGAGCTGTCGGACGACCCGCGGGTGTCGGCCGTGCTCGAGCGCCCGCTGGTCGCCGTGGAGCGCGACGTGCAGCAGCACGGCGCCCTGCTGCTGCACCGCACGCGGGCCAGCGAGCTGCTGATGGCCGCGGGGATGGACCACATCGTCGACGGTCCCGGTCGCTGGGAGGAGCAGACGGAGGCGCGCGACGACTGGGCCCGGACCACCGTCGTCGGGACGCTCCAGCCCGGCGAGCGGCTGCGGGTGGTCAAGTTCCTGGCCTACGGGTGGTCGAGCCAGCGCTCGCCGGCCGCGGTGCGCGACCAGGTCGCGGCCGCGCTCACCAGTGCGCACTTCGAGGGCTGGGACGGTCTCGTCCGCAGCCAGCGCGAGTACCTCGACGACTTCTGGGACAGCGCCGACGTCGAGGTCGAGGGCGACCCCGCGGTCCAGCAGGGCGTGCGCTTCGGGCTGTTCCACGTCCTGCAGGCCGGCGCCAGGGCGGAGCGCCGGGCCCTCGCCGCCAAGGGGCTCACCGGACCCGGGTACGACGGCCACTGCTTCTGGGACACCGAGGGCTTCGTGCTGCCGGTCCTCACGGCCACGGCGCCGGCGGCGGCCGCGGACGCGCTCCGCTGGCGCCACTCGACGCTGGAGCTGGCGAAGGAACGGGCCCGCACCCTCGGCCTAGAGGGGGCCGCGTTCCCGTGGCGCACCATCCGCGGCCAGGAGTGCTCGGCGTACTGGCCGGCGGGCACGGCCGCCTTCCACGTCAACGCCGACATCGCCATGGCGGTCGAGCGCTACCGCCTCATGACCGGGGACGACTCGCTGGAGCGCGAGGGCGGTCTGGAGCTGCTCGTGGAGACCGCCCGGCTGTGGTCCTCGCTCGGGCACCACGACGCCGCGGGCGCCTGGCACGTCGACGGGGTGACCGGCCCCGACGAGTACACCGGCGTCGTCGACGACAACGTCTTCACCAACCTCATGGCCGCGCGCAACCTGCAGGCCGCCGCCGAGGCCTGCGCGCGCAACCCGAAGCTGTGCGCCGAGCTGGGGGTCAGCACCGAGGAGAGCGCCCAGTGGCGGGACGCCGCCTCCAACGTGCACATCCCGTACGACGAGGCACTCGGGGTGCACCCGCAGAACCAGTCCTTCACCCGCTACGCCGAGTGGGACTTCGACGCCTCCGTCGGTCAGTACCCCCTGCTGCTCACCGCGCCCTACGTCCGCCTGTACCGCAAGCAGGTGCTCAAGCAGGCCGACCTGGAGCTGGCGATGCACTGGTGCGGTGACGCCTTCACCCCCGAGCAGAAGGCGCGCAACGTCGACTACTACGAGCGCCGCACCGTCCGCGACTCGTCGCTGTCGGCCTGCACGCAGGGCGTCATGTGCGCCGAGGTCGGTCACCTCGAGCTGGCGCACGACTACCTCCACGAGGCGTCGCTGGTGGACCTGCGCGACCTGCACGACAACACCGGCAGCGGCCTGCACCTCGCCTCCCTCGCCGGCGCCTGGACGGTGCTCGTCGAGGGGTTCGGCGGACTGCGGGTGCGCACCAGCGGCCTGGCCCTCGACCCGCAGCTGCCGGACGGCATCGACCGGCTGGCCTTCGGGATCCGCTGGCACGGCATGCGGCTGCGCGTCGACATCGACCGCCACGCGGTGGAGCTGACGCTGCGGGAGGGCCCCGACGCCCGGCTGGACCTGCACGTGGCCGGCGAGCAGGTCACGCTGACCGGCACGGAACCCGTCTCGCGTCCGTGGGTCCGGCGTCAGCCGCTGCTCCCCCGGCCGGCCCAGCCGCGGGGGCGCGCGCCCGACGCCCGGCTCCAGCACTAGCCTGCCCCCGTGACGCAGGAGGCCCCGTGACGCAGGAGGCAGGGCCTGCCGACGGCCTCGAGCGGCTGCGTCGCTGGCGCGACGAGGACCGCGGCGTGCCGCCGGCGGTCGGTCGGTTCGACGCCCAGCTGGCCTCGGTCGAGCGCGGCGTCACGCACGTCCGGCTGCCGGTGACGGCCGAGCTGCGGCGGCCCGGCGGCGAGCCGACCGGCGCGGTGAGCTGCCTGCTGGCCGACTTCGGGCTGACGACGAGCGTCGTCTCCACGCTGCCCGACCTGCGAGGCGTCACGACGATCTCGATGACGGTCGACCACCTGGGGCCGGCCCCCGTCCAGGGCGACCTGCACGCCGAGTGCGAGGCCTCCCCCTACGCCGGGGACGGGCCGGCGTACGCCGCCGGCGTGCTGCGGGACGACGACGGTCGCGAGGTGGCCCGCGTCTCGGGCTGGCTGCTGCCCACGCCCGCCGCCGGCCTGTCGGCGGACCGGGTCGGTCTCGTCCGCGAGCAGCCGGCAGGGGACCTGCTCGAGCTGCTGCGGATCGGCCCTGGTCCGGAGTTCGAGCTCGTCGCCCGCGACGCGCTGAGCAACGCGATCGGCAGCCTCCACGGCGGCATCGGCGCCCTGGCCAGCCAGCTCGCCGCCGAGACCGCCCTCGGCGAGGGGGTGCGTCCGCTGACGTCGACGTTCGCCTACCTGCGTCCGACGCCTCGCGACGGCTGCGTCACGGTGCGCGGGTCGGTCGTGCGCAGGGGCCGCCGCACCGGTGCCGCCGCGGCAGACCTCGTCGACCCGGACGGGCGGCTGGTGCTGCGGGCCACCGTCGGTGCCGCGCTCGGGGGGTGAGCAACCTCACCCGCCGCACCGGGTAGGGCCGGCCGTCCGACCGTTGTCCTCCTAGGGGTGAGCTCCCCCGACGGTCCCGCGACCGACCGCACGGTCCCGGCCGGGGCCTGGGCGATCTGGCTGATCGGCCTGCTGGCGTACGCCGTCGCGGTCTTCCACCGGGCCAGCCTCGGGGTCGCGGGCGTCGCGGCGCAGGAGCGCTTCGAGGCGAGCCCGTCGGTGCTGTCGCTGTTCCTCGTCCTGCAGCTCGCCGTCTACGCCGGGCTCCAGGTCCCGGTGGGCATGGCCCTCGACCGCCTGGGCTCCCGGCGGATGATCCTCATGGGCGCGACGGTCATGGCCGCAGGTCAGCTCACGCTCGCGCTCGCCCCCGACGTCGGCACGGCGCTCCTGGCGCGGGTGCTCGTCGGTGCCGGCGACGCCATGACGTTCATCAGCGTCCTGCGGGTCGTGTCGCTGTGGTTCCCCGGCAGGCGGGTCCCGCTCATGACGCAGCTGACCGGGATCCTCGGGCAGGCTGGGCAGCTCGTGGCGGCGTACCCGCTCGTCGCCCTCCTCGGCTGGACGACGTGGGGCACCACGTTCACCGGCGCCGCCGCCGCGAGCGTGCTGGTCGCCGTGCTCGTCGCCGTGGCGCTGCGAGACGCGCCGCCGGCAACGGTGCTGCCCCCGCCGGTCGGCTTCGCCCAGGTGCGGCGCACGCTCGGCGAGGCCTGGCGCGAGCCGGGCACCCGCCTCGGGCTCTGGACGCACACCGTCACGCAGTTCTCGGGGACCGTGTTCGGGTTGCTGTGGGGCTACCCCTTCCTCGTGGCCGGCCAGGGGCTCTCGCCCGGGGTCGCCGCCGGGCTGCTCACCCTGCTCGTCGTCGTGGGGACGGTCGTCGGGCCGCTGCTCGGGCAGCTCACCGGGGCGTGGCCGCTCCGCCGCTCGGTGCTGGTCTTCGGCGTCGTCGGCAGCACCGCCGTCGTGTGGACCGCGGTCCTGGCGTGGCCGGGTCGCGCGCCCCTGCCGCTGCTCGTGCTGCTGGTCGCCGTCCTCGGCACCAACGGCCCCGCGTCGATGATCGGCTTCGACTACGCCCGGACCTCCAACCCCGCGACGCGGTTCGGCAGCGCGAGCGGCGTGGTCAACGTCGGCGGCTTCGCGGCCTCGCTGCTGACGGCCCTCGCCGTGGGCCTGGTGCTGGACCGGCTGACCGGGGGGACGGCCGACTACACCCTCGGGGCCTTCATGGCCGCCTTCTGCGTGCAGTACGTCATGTGGGCCGTCGGCCTCGTCGGCGTCGTGCGCTACCGGCGGGAGCTGCGACGGCGGCTCGCAGCGGAGGGACGGCCGCTCGCGCCGCTGCACCTCGCCGTGTCGGCTCGGCTGCGCGGGTCGTCGGCCTACCTGCCCTGAGCCCCCCTGCTCCTGCGCCCACCCCGACGCCCCGCCCCGACGCCCCGCCGGGCGCAGCCCGCTCTGCACCACCGCGGCGCCGTCCGCGACACTGGCGGCGTGACCGCACCGGAGCAGCACTCCCCTCCCGTCTACGCCTGCGCGGCAGGCGCCGTGCTCCACGGCCATGCCGGCGACACGCTCGAGCCGGCCGTCCTGCTCCACACCTTCCTGCCGCCCGGCGTCGAGCTGCGGGAGGCGCCCTCCCGTGTCGACGTCCACGCGGACGCGCCGGGGTCGGCCACGGTCACCGTGCGGGTCCTCGCCGACGGCCACTCGCTGTCGTGGCAGCTGCCGATCGCACCCTTCGTCGCCGCCCTCCCGGGTCAGCCGGGCGACGCCGGGCGCATGGTGCTGCTGGCCCTCGTCGACGCCGAGCCGGAGGCCGGGTTCTGGGCAGCGCCGGCCGACTGCGAGCGCCTCGCCGCCGAGCTGCAGCTGCCGGTGGCCGACCTCGTCGACGCGCTGCGCGGGCGGCTCACCCCCTGGCTGGCCGAAGACCTCGCCCTGCTGCTCCACGACGACGCGCACGACCGGGCGGTCGACCACTCCCCTGCCCAGACGCTCGCCACGGCCGTCCTCGCGCACTACCGGGGCGACCTCACGGCCGAGCCCGCGACGACGAGCCTGGTGCGCGCCCTCGAGCTGGCACCCGACGAGTTCACCGTCGAGCTCGGCACCCGGCTGTGCCAGGCCCTCGCGGGTGCCGTCACGCAGGCCGACCAGGCCACGCTCCGCGCGGTGCTCGACAGCGCGGGGCCCTTCGAGACGGAGGCGCTGCGGATCCTCGAGCAGCTGCCCGCCGTCGCGCGCCGGGCCGCCTCGACCGAGGAGCGCACCGAGGCGACCATGCAGTTCCTGCTCGCGGCGCCGGACCGCGACGAGACGATCCGGGCCGGGGTCAGCGTCGTCGCGCGGCTCGCCAGGGCGCGCCTCGGTCCCGACCTCCCCGACCCCGAGGTGCTGCGCCAGCTCGGCATGGTCGACGACGCGGGGCTCGCCCGGCTGGGCCGGCTCTGGGTGGACCTCGCGGCGGCGGCAGCCGGCCCCGCCGACGGGGACGGCGCGGCGGCCTCGGCGCAGACCGAGCGGCTGCTGGCCGAGGGCGCGCCGGGCGTCGCCTGGCTCCGCAGCACGACGGCCTCGCTGGTCGCGCTCGGCCTCAAGGCGGCCGGCCGGACCCCGGACCGCATCGCCGGCCCGCTGCAGGCCGCGCGAACCCTGCTCTCGGCGGAGCAGCCCGGGCCGGAGGTGTGCCTCTCCGCCGTCGGCGCGAGCCTGACCCTCGCCCGCTTCGTGCGGGCGCGGACAGGGGCCGGCCCCGGCACGTGGCTGGAGGTGCCGGCCCCGGTCGCGGCGCAGGCCGTGACGGCCGCCTACCTCGACGGGACGGACCGGGACACCTGCGTCGACCTCCTGGCCGACCTGCTCGAGGACGACGTCGACGGCGTGGACCTGCTCGACGGGATGGTCTGCGCCACGTCGCAGCTGCTGGTGCACCTCGACCAGCAGGAGGAGCTCGAGCTGCGGCGGCTCCAGGTCGGCGAGCTGCTCGACGCGGTGCCCGCCGGGCCGAAGGGTCCCCGCTGGCTGCTCACGACGACGCTGCTCGAGGCGCCGGACCACGACCCGGCCGCCGCTGACCTCGGCCCCTTCCTGCAGGGCCTGCCCCCGGTGGACCCGGAGCGGCTCGCCGGACGGGCCGGCCGGCTCGGCATGGTCAGCGCCGGTCTCCACTGCCTCGAGGCGCTCGCCGCCGTGCTCGGCCCGTCCGCGCAGATGCCCCGGGAGGAGCTGCTCGGCCTGGTGCTGCCGTCCGCGCTCGCCGAGCACGACCTGCTGCGACGACCGGCGAGCTAGCTCCGCAGCGAGGGGCGAGCTCGGCTCTAGGGTGAGGGCGTGATGCGCGCCGTCGAACCCGAGCTCCTCGCCCTCCCGCTGCGCGAGGCTGCCGCAGCCGGCCTCCAGGCCGCACGCGATGCCGGCGCCAGCCATGCCGACGTTCGCGTCGAGCGGCTGCGCGGCCAGGACCTGACGCTGCGCAACGCCCGCCTGGAGCGGCTCAGCGACGCGGTGACGACCGGACTCGCGGTCCGCGTCGTGGTGGACGGCACCTGGGGCTTCGCCAGCAGCCCCGACGTGACGGTCGCCGAGGCCGTCCGGCTCGCCCGTCAGGCGGTGGAGGTCGCCCGCACGTCGCGCCCGCTCAACGCCGAGCCGGTCGAGCTCGCCGACGAGCCGGTCCACGACGACGTCACGTGGGTGTCGGCGTACGAGGTCGACCCGTTCGCCGTGGACCCGGCCGACAAGGTGGCCCTGCTGGCCGACTGGAGCAGCCGGCTGCTCGCCTCACACGACGTCGACCACGTCGACGCCGGCCTCCAGCAGGTGCTCGAGGGGAAGTTCTACGCGGACTCAACGGGGACGACGACGACGCAGCAGCGGGTGCGGCTCCAGCCCCGGCTGACGGCGACGCGCGTGGCGCCCGGTGGCGGCTTCGAGACCATGCGGACCAACGCGCCGCCGGTGGCACGCGGGTGGGAGTACCTCACCGGCGACACCTGGGACTGGGCGGGCGAGCTGGCCCGCATGCCGGAGCAGCTCGCCGAGAAGTCCCGGGCCCCGTCGGTCGAGCCGGGGCGCTACGACCTGGTCCTCGACCCCACCAACCTGTGGCTGACGATCCACGAGTCCATCGGCCACGCCACCGAGCTCGACCGCGCCCTGGGGTACGAGGCCGCCTACGCGGGGACGTCGTTCGCGACGCTCGACCAGCTCGGCTCGCTGCGCTACGGCTCGGCGCTGATGCAGGTGACCGGGGACCGCACCACGCCGCACGGTCTGTCCACGACCGGCTACGACGACGAGGGCGTGCAGACCCAGAGCTGGGACATCGTCCGCGACGGCGTGCTCGTCGGCTACCAGCTCGACCGGCGCATGGCTCGGCAGAACGCCGAGGTGCTGGGCACCGCCCGCTCCAACGGCTGCGCCTTCGCCGACTCACCGGCCCACGTACCGGTGCAGCGGATGGCCAACGTGTCGCTGCAGCCGGCGCCAGACGGGCCGTCGACCGACGAGCTCATCGCCGGCGTGGACCGCGGGATCTACGTCGTCGGCGACAAGAGCTGGTCCATCGACATGCAGCGCTACAACTTCCAGTTCACCGGCCAGCGGTTCTACGAGATCCGGGACGGCCGGCTGGTCGGGCAGCTCCGGGACGTCGCCTACCAGGCCACGACGACGGACTTCTGGGTGTCGCTGGAGGCCGTGGGCGGACCGCAGAGCTACCTGCTCGGTGGCGCGCTCAACTGCGGCAAGGCCCAGCCCGGCCAGGTGGCCGCGGTCTCCCACGGCTGCCCCACGTCGCTGTTCCGCGGCGTGTCGGTGCTCAACACGGCGCAGGAGCAGACCCGATGACCGGCCTCACGTCCGACCCGCCCTCCGGAGCCGAGCTCGTCGAGCGGGCGCTGTCCGCCTCCCGCGCGGACGGCTGCGTGGTGCTGGTCGAGCAGAGCAGCAGCGCCAACCTGCGGTGGGCCGGCAACACCCTCACCACCAACGGCGTGGTGCAGGGACGTGCCGTGACGGTCGTCAGCGTCGTAGGGGCGTCGGTCGGGGTGCGCAGCGCCACGACCGTCGACGACCTGCCGGCACTCGTACGGGCGAGCGAGACCGCTGCCCGCGAGGCGGAGGCGGCCGAAGACGCCGGTCCGCTCGTCGAGGGCCCGGCCGACGGCGGCTTCACCGACCCTGCCGCCCAGACGTCGGCCTCGGTCTTCGGCGAGGTGGCCGCCGAGCTCGGCGACCGCTTCCGCGCCGCCCGCTCCGACGGGCTCGGCCTCTACGGCTACGCCTCCCACGAGCTGTCGACGACCTGGCTGGGCTCGTCCACCGGACTGCGCCGGCGCCACGTGCAGCCCACCGGGTACCTGGAGCTGACCGGCAAGAGCCGGACGGGAGCGAGCGGTGGCGGTTCGACCTGGGTGGGCCAGCACACCCGCGACTGGTCCGACCTGTCCGTGACCGCGCTCGACGCCGAGGTGCGCCGTCGGCTCGCCTGGGGAGCGCGCCAGGTCGAGCTGCCGGCCGGGCGCTACGAGACGCTGCTCCCGCCGAGCGCCGTGGCCGACCTCATGGGCTACGCCTACTGGACCGCAGCCGGCCGTGACGCCACCGAGGGACGCACGGTCTTCAGCCGGCCCGGCGGCGGCACCCGCGTCGGCGAGCAGCTCGGCCCGGCGGGCCTGCGGCTGTCCAGCGACCCGTACGACGCGCCGCTCGCCACCCGGCCGTTCTCGGTCGCGAGCGCGTCGTCGTCGATGACCAGCGTGTTCGACAACGGGCTCCCGCTCGGCGCCACGGACTGGCTGGTCGACGGCAGGCTCACCGCGCTGGTGCACACGCGGGCGTCCGCGCGCGAGACCGCGAGCCCGGTCACCCCGTACGTCGACAACCTCACCCTCGACGGGGGCGGCACCGCCACGACGGACGAGATGGTGGCGTCGACCGGTCGGGGGCTGCTGCTCACCTGCCTCTGGTACATCCGGGAGGTCGACCCGGAGACGCTGCTGCTGACCGGGCTCACCCGGGACGGCGTCTACCTGGTGGAGGACGGCGAGGTGGTGGGCGCGGTCAACAACTTCCGGTGGAACGAGAGCCCGGTCGCGCTGCTGGGCCGGCTGGCCGAGGTCGGCCGGACCTCGCTGTGCCTGCCGCGCGAGTGGAGCGACGACTTCACGCGGGCCCGGATGCCGACCCTGCGGGTGCCCGACTTCAACATGTCCTCGGTCAGCCAGGCCTCGTGATCAGCCGGGCCGCCATCAGACCTGCCGCCTGACCGGGCGGGCCAGCCGGGTGCTCGTCCGCTCGAGCATGCGGCGGACCTCCCGCGGGTGCAGCTGCCCGGAGAGCGCCTGCCGCAGCAGCAGCCCGAGCGAGTGGTCGGGGTCGCTCGCGAGCCCACGCTCGAGTGCGACGTTGGCCAGGCCGCCGTCGCCCTGCGCGTAGGCGACCCAGGCCAGCAGCACGCACACCGCAGCGTCCTCCGGCGGCACGACCTGCCGCGCGGTCTGCGCCAGCAGCGCCAGCAGGGCGGTCGGCTCGGAGAGCACCCAGGTGGCCACCTCGTCCCGCACGACGACGTCCTGCACGGCGAGCGCGACCCGCGTCGCCAGCTCGGCGTCCACGCCGGTCACGGAGGCGGCCAGCTCGAGCGCGGCGCGCACGGTCTCGAGGTCCGCCGCCCGCGCCGCCTCGAGGCCGTCCCGCTGGCGCCGCTCGGCCCACGCCTCTAGCGCCCGCTCGGCGCGCTGGTCCGCTGCGCGCGCCGCGAGCAGCACCGGGGGCGCCACCGAGCGCACCACCTGCTCCCGCGTGGCCAGGGCCGCCCGCCCGTCGAGGACGTGGGCCGCCCGGAGCAGCTGCACGGAGGCCGACGGACCGGGCTCGAGTGGGGTGCCCGCCGGCGGGCAGCAGGCCGGGGAGCCGCACCGGTAGGACCACCACCGGCCCTCACGCACCAGGAGCGCCTCCGACACGCCGATGCCCGCCCCCTCGCACTCGGCCTCGACGGCGGCGACGAGGTCCGCCCAGGCGCGGCTGCCACCGTCGTCGGGGCGCTCGGAGTGCACGAGCAGCGCCGTGCCCCTCGCGCCGTCGTGGCGCAGCCGGGCGACGACCTCGGCCGCCGCGTCCTCGGCCTCCGCCGTCCCACCGAGGTCGAAGCGCATGGTCAGCCCGAGCGTCGTGCCCGTCCCCTGGAGCGACAGCACGACGAGGCTCTCCTGCGGCACGTAGCCGCACAGCAGCGGGACGGCCGCGACGAGGTCGGCGGGGGTGCGGAGCCGGGCGACCGGCGGGGCGGGAGGGCTGCTGCGACGGGACATGCCGCGATCCTGCTGAGCCGGGTCGCCGGACTCCAGGTCCCGTACGGCATCTGTGGACAGCGATGCTGAGCGCGCCTGATCAGCCGCTGCTGGGCCTGACCCGTCTGTGGACCGGCCGGAGGTGGCGCTCACTCGCGCTGTCGGCCTGGTTGCGGCACCCTGGCGCGCAGCAGCCGGACGAACGTGCCCGAGCACGAGGACGCCTGAACCCGGCGACCGGGGCACCAGGGTCGACACGGGCAGCTCGGTGAACTGCCGGCCGCCGGGCGGCGTACGTACCGGCATGCGGGTGGTGGAGGAGCGCAGCGGCGACGCACCGGTCGCCGGGCTCGAGGACGAGGACGCCGTCGGGGCCGCGTACGCCGCCCACGGCGCCGAGCTCTACCGCTTCGTGCTGCGCGGCCTCGGTGACGCCGGAGCCGCTCAGGACGTGGTGCAGGAGACCTTCCTGCGGGCCTGGCGGGCCGCGGACCGCTTCGACCCGGAGCTGGCCTCCCTGCGGGTGTGGCTGTTCGCGATCGCACGCAACGCCATGCTCGACCACTTCCGCGCCGCCAAGGTGCGGCCGTGGCAGGGCAACCTGATCGACCCGTCGACGGCGCAGCAGGCGGGGGCCGCGGTCGAGGACTCGAGCGAGCAGCTGGTGCGGTCGTGGGTCGTGGAGGAGGCGCTGCGCCGGCTGTCGGAGGAGCACCGCACCGCGCTGGTGCAGACCCACCTGCGCGAACGGCCGTACGGCGAGGTGGCCGCAGAGCTCGGGATCCCGCTCGGGACCCTGCGGAGCCGGGTGTTCTACGGGCTCAAGGCCCTGCGGGTGGCGATGGACGAGATGGGAGTGACACCGTGAAGGCGGACGACGACGGCCACCGCCAGCTGCGCGAGCTGCTCGGTGCCTACGTGCTGGGTGGTCTGCCCAGCGAAACCGCGTCCGGGCTGCAGGCCCACGTGGACGGGTGCGCCGAGTGCCGCGCCGAGCTGGCCGAGCTGGGGCCGCTGGCCCACGACCTGCGACACGTCGACCCCGACGCCCTGTCGGACCTGCCCGTGCCGCCGGTCGACCTCGGCCAGCGGATCCGCGCCAGCATCGTCGAGGAGCGCCGGCTCGGGCAGGCCCGCGAGCGTGGCGAGCGGCGCCGCCACGCCCGCCGACAGGGCACCCGGCGGCTGCTGGCTGCCGCCGCCGCCGTGGTCGTGCTGGCCGCCGCTGTCGTCGCCGGCGCGGCGCTGGAGCGCACCACGGGACCGGCGGTCGTCGCAGGACCGCCTGCGCGGCTGGTCGAGCAGGTCGAGCTGCGAGCCCTGGACGAGCGCGTGGACGTGGCGAGCGCCAAGGTCGTCGCCCACACCTGGGGAGTGGAGACGGTGTTCGCGGCCGCGGGCTTCGTCGACGGCGCTGTCTACCGCGCGGCCTTCCGGAACGCCGACGGCGAGCTCGTGCCCGCGGGCGAGTTCCTCGGTACCGGCCAGGACGAGCTGCGGTGCAACATGCAGTCGGCCCTCCTGCGCGAGGACACCACAGGCTTCGTGGTGATGGACGCGAACGGTCAGGAGGTGCTTGCCGTCGAGCTGTAGGGGTCCTCGAACACCGGCGGGGCACGCCATCGCACGACGGACCGCATGAGGGCTCAGCACGACCGAGACCATGTGCTGCCTCACGCGCTGCGTCGCCTGCGAGGTCTGCACCGCACGGCAACGAGCCCGGCTGCCGCAGACGCCTGACACCCACGAGGACAGCAGGGCTGTCACCGCACCCGACTAGGGTCGTCGGCATGAGCAAGGTCGACGCCATGCGGGCGCTGCGCGAAGCCAAGCACGCCCGTGGCGGGGCCCTGCCCGACTCGCCGGGAGCCGAGCGGCCGCGGGCCGCCGGTGCCCCCCGAGCCGCCGCGCCTCCCCGAGCCGCCGCGCCTCCCCGGTCCACCGCGGCTGAGTCGGCCACCCAGCCCGGGTCGGCCACCCAGCCCGGGTCCGGCGCCATGACCGAGCCTTCCGCACTCGACGAGCTGTGCGGTCACCGCAACATGGGCGGCAAGAGCTGCAGCCGCCCGGCGGGACACAGCGAGAAGAACCACCGCTACCGATGACCGGCGGTGGCGGCACCTTCGCCGACCTCGACCTGCGGCCCGAGCTGCTGCAGGAGCTCACCTCCCTCGGCTACGAGGAGCCGACGCCGATCCAGCGGGAGGCGATCCCGCCGCTGCTCGAGGGACGCGACCTGCTCGGCCAGGCCGCGACGGGCACCGGCAAGACGGCGGCGTTCGCCCTGCCCCTCCTGCAGCGGCTGCCGGAGCGGCGCGGCAAGGAGCCGATCGCGCTCGTGCTCGCCCCCACGCGCGAGCTGGCGATGCAGGTGTCGGAGGCCCTCCACCGCTACGGCAAGGCGCTCGGCGCCCGGGTGCTGCCGGTCTACGGCGGCACCCCCATCGGCCGCCAGCTGCGCGAGCTCCAGCGGGGCGTCGACGTCGTGGTCGGCACCCCCGGTCGCGTGCAGGACCACATCAGCCGCGGCACGCTGCGGCTGTCCTCCCTCCAGGTGGTGGTGCTCGACGAGGCCGACGAGATGCTCGACATGGGCTTCGCCGAGGACATCGACGCGATCCTGTCGGCAGCTCCCCCCGAGCGGCAGACGGTGCTGTTCTCCGCGACGATGCCGCAGCAGATCGAGCGGGTGGCCCGTCGCCACCTGCGCTCACCCGCCCGCATCACCATCTCCCGGGAGCCGCTCGCCTCGGGGGACAGCCCGCTGGTCCGCCAGAGTGCCTACGTCGTTGCGCGGGCGCACAAGCCGGCCGCCCTCGGCCGGGTCCTCGACGTCGAGTCGCCGGAGTCGGCCATCGTCTTCTGCCGCACCCGCGAGGAGGTCGACTCCCTCACCGAGACCCTCAACGGCCGCGGCTACCGCGCCGAGGCGCTCCACGGCGGGCTCAGCCAGGAGCAACGCGATCGCGTCATGGGACGGCTGCGCGCCGGCACCACCGAGCTGCTGGTGGCGACCGACGTCGCGGCACGCGGGCTCGACGTCGACCAGCTGACCCACGTCGTCAACTACAACGTCCCCTCGGCCGCCGAGGCCTACGTCCACCGCATCGGCCGGGTCGGGCGCGCCGGGCGCGAGGGCGTCGCGATCACCCTCGCCGAGCCACGTGAGCACCGGATGCTCAAGCAGATCGAGCGGCTCACCGGTCAGCGGATCTCCATGGAGAAGATCCCGACGCTCGCCGACCTGCGCTCGCGCCGCCTGGAGCTGACCCGGGCCGCCCTGCGGGAGAGCCTGCTCGCGGACGAGTTCGACCGCTTCCGGGGCGTCGTCGAGGAGCTGACCGACGAGTTCGACGTCATGGACGTCGCCCTGGCGGCGGTGAAGCTGGCCCACGAGGCGAGTGGTGCCGAGACCGACGACGCCGACATCCCCGAGGTCGCCGCTGCCCCGTCGAGCGGGCTGCGCACGGGGGGCTCCCCCGACCGGTCCGGTCCTCCCGCCAAGGGCCGACCCCGGCGGGGTCCCGCGGGGGACACGACCCGCCTCTACGTCGGCATGGGCCGCAGCGCCGGCATCCGGCCGCAGGACCTCGTCGGAGCGATCACCGGCGAGTCCAGCCTGAGCGGCCGCGACATCGGCGCCATCGAGATCGCCGACCGGTTCTCGCTCGTCGAGCTGCCGCTCGCGGCCGCCGACGAGGTGATCGCCGCGCTGCGCGGCACCCTGCTCAAGGGCCGCAAGGCCACCGTCCGCCGCGAGCGGCACGACACCGCCTGAGACCCCGGGGCAGCGACCCGCGGGCGACGACCCCCCACCCCTACCGAAGGAGCTCCCCCGTGCGCGCAGTCCAGGTCCCCCGGCTCGACGGTCCCGAGGCGCTCGAGCTGGTCGACGTGGCCGAGCCCGCCGCAGGACCCGACAGCGTCGTCGTCGACGTCGCCTACGCGGGCGTCGCCTGGCCCGACCTGCTGCTCACCCGCGGGCAGTACCAGCTCAAGCCCGAGCCGCCGTTCTCCCCCGGCGCCGAGGTGTCCGGCACCGTGCGCTCGGCCCCCGACGCCTCGGGCCTCACCGCCGGTCAGCGCGTGGCGGTGCTGTGCGGCGTCGGCGGCTGGCAGGACACCGTCGTGGCCGCTGCCGACAACGTGCTGCCGCTGCCCGACACCGTGTCGCTGCGCGCCGGCGCCGGCGTCGCGTTCAACTACCTGACGGTGCACTTCGCGCTGCGGCGTCGGGCCCGCCTCGCCGAGGGCGAGACGGTGCTCGTCCACGGAGCCAGCGGCGGCATCGGCGTGGCCACGCTCCAGCTGGCCAAGGCCTGCGGGGCACGCACCCTCGCCGTCGTGTCGTCCGAGGCCAAGGTCGACGCGGCCCGCGGGGCCGGCGCCGACGAGGTCCTGCTCGCCGACGGCTTCCTCGGCCGTGTCAAGGAGCTCACCGGCGGCCGCGGCGTCGACGTCGTCATGGACCCCGTCGGCGGCGACCGCTTCACCGACAGCCTGCGCTCGCTGGCCCCTGAGGGCCGGCTGCTGGTCGTCGGCTTCACCGGCGGCGACATCCCGACCGTCAAGGTCAACCGGCTCCTGCTCAACAACGTCAGCGTCGTGGGAGTCGGCTGGGGCGCCTTCCTCATGGGCGCTCCCGGCTACCTCCAGGAGCAGTGGCGCGAGCTGTCCGCTCTGCTGGCCGACGGGTCGGTGCGCATCGTCGAGGGACAGGCGTACGACCTCGCCGACGCCCGCCAGGCACTGCTCGACATGGACGCGCGCACGCTGACCGGCAAGGCGCTGCTGACGGTCCGCGGCGGCGACTGACCCGGTCGTCCCCACCCCGGCTCGCTGGGGTAGGACAAGTGGCATGACGCGCACCGACGACTCCTCCGCCGAGCTGCTGTGGACCCCTGACGAGCAGCTGCGCACCGCCAGCCGGCTCACCGAGTTCGCCCGCTTCGTCGCTGACCGGCACGGGGCGCCCGTCGAGGACTACGCCGCGCTGTGGCAGTGGTCGGTCGAGCACCTCGAGGACTTCTGGGCCGCCGTCTGGGAGTTCTTCGACGTGCAGCCGACCACGCCGTACGAGCAGGTGCTCGCCGGACGCACCATGCCGGGTGCCCGGTGGTTCCCGGGCGCGAGGCTGAACTTCGCCGAGCACCTCCTGCGCCAAGGCGAGGACCGGGGCGCCCAGGCCGCCGTGGTCGGGGTCCTCGAGGACGGCAGCGCACGGCAGCTGACATGGGACCAGCTGCGCGACGAGGTGGCGCGAGCGGCCGCCGGGCTGCGTCGGCTGGGAGTGGGGCCGGGCGACCGGGTCGTGGGCTACCTGCCCAACGTGCCCGAGGCGATCGTCGGGTTCCTCGCGACGGCGTCGATCGGCGCGGTGTGGTCGGCGTGCGCGCCGGACATCGGCAGCCGCAGCGCGGTCGACCGCTTCGCCCAGCTCGATCCGGTGGTGCTGCTCGCCGCCGACGGCTACCAGTTCGGGGGCAAGCGCTTCGACCGTCGGGACGCCGGCGCGGAGCTGCTCGCCGGGCTGCCAACCGTCCGAGCGGTCGTCCACGTGCCGGTGCTGGGTGAGCCGGACGTGCCGGCGGGCGCCGCCGACCGGCTGACGTGGCAGGAGCTGCGGGCAGAGCCCGCCGAAGCTGCCTTCGAGCAGGTGGACACCGACGCGCCGCTCTGGGTCGTCTACTCCTCGGGCACCACCGGGCTGCCCAAGGGGCTCGTCCACGGCCACGGCGGTGCGCTGCTGATGGGCCTGGCGCAGAACGGCCTGCAGCACGACGTCCGCGCCGGTGACCGGACCTGCTGGTACGCCTCCACCACCTGGATCATGTGGAACGCCATCGTCAGCGGCATGCTCGTCGGTGCGACGGCAGTCGTCTACGACGGCAGCCCGCTGCACCCGACGCCCGACCGGCTCTGGGAGCTGGCCGAGCAGCAGCAGCTGACGAGCCTCGGGACGAGCCCCGGCTACCTGCTGGCCTGCGCCAAGGCCGACCTGCACCCGGCCCGTGACCACGACCTGTCCGGGCTGCGGGCGCTCGGGGTCACCGGCTCGCCGCTGCCGGCGTCGTCGTTCCGGTGGGTGCAGGAGCGGGTGGGGCCCGAGGTCTGGCTGCAGGTCATCAGCGGCGGCACGGACTTCGCCGCGGCCCTGGTCGGCGACGCACCGTGGCTGCCGGTCCACGCCGGCGAGATGTCCGGACGCGCGCTGGGCTGCCACGTCGAGGCGTGGGACGCCGACGGGCGGCCGGTCGTCGGCGAAGTCGGCGAGCTGGTGGTCGTCGCCCCCATGCCGTCGATGCCGCTGCTCATCTGGGGCGACGAGGACGGCAGCCGCTACCGCGACGCCTACTTCGACGTCTACCCCGGTGTCTGGCGCCACGGTGACTGGATGACCCTCACCGAGCGCGGCACCGTCGTGGTGCACGGCAGGTCGGACTCGACGCTCAACCGGCATGGCGTACGGATGGGCAGCGCCGACATCTACCAGGCCGTGGAGGCGCTGCCCGAGGTGGCGGAGGCCCTCGTGCTCGGGGTGGAGCTGGACGACGGCGGCTACTGGCTGCCGCTGTTCGTCACGCTCGCGCCGGGGGCGGCGCTCGACGACGACCTGGTTCGCCGGATCCGCGAGGCGGTGCGCACAGAGGCCTCACCCCGGCACGTCCCGGACGAGGTGCTGCAGGTGCCGGCGATCCCGCACACGGCGACCGGCAAGAAGCTCGAAGTGCCGATCAAGCGGATCGTGCAGGGCGTGCCGGTCGAGCAGGCCTGCAACCTCGGCGCCGTGGACGACCCCGACGCGGTCCGCTGGTTCGCGGCCTTCGCGGCCGAGCGACGCCGCGGCTGACCGTCAGGTCAGGTCACGCCGGAGGGTGGAGGCGGCGCCGACGGCCGACAGGACGACGGCGTAGGCCACGAGCAGCACCACCCCGCCCCACGCCGGCAGCAGGTCTCCCCGCGTGGTCGCGAGGTCGCCGAGCTGGAGGATGGCCGTGCTCGCGCCGCCCGGCGTCCACTTGCCGACCTCGGGCCACAGCGCGATGACCAGCTGCTCGACGATCAACATCCACGCCAGCGCCCCCACCACCGCGGCGCTCTGGTTGCGGACGAGGGCCCCGACGGCGATGCCGATCGGCCCGTAGAGCACCGTCACGAGGACGACACCGGCCAGCACCTCGAGCACCTGACCGTCCCAGGACACGACCCCGTCGCGGAGGGGGATCAGCACGGCGCCGAGCCCGACGGCGACCAGGGAGCAGATCGCGGCGAACAGCAGCCCCACGAGCGCGATCGCCAGCAGCTTGGCCGCCAGCACCCGCCCGCGCTTCGGGGTGACGAGGAACGACGGCGTGGCGGTGCCGAAGCGGTACTCCTGGGTGAGGGCCAGGATGCCGAGGATGAGCACCACGATGTTGGCGCCGCTGGCGCTGGAGACCGCGGTGGCGAACAGGCCCGGGTCGTCTCGCTGCAGCGGGTTGCCGGGCAGGCCGGCGGTGAAGACGGTCACGGCGACGAAGAGCGCGGTCAGCAGCAGCGCCGTGACGAGCAGCCACAGCGGGAGCCGGACGGTCCGCAGCTTGAGCAGCTCGGCTCGCACCAGCGCGGTCACAGCTGGTCCTCCCCGGTGAGCGACAGGAACACGTCCTCGAGCCCGCCCGAGGTCTCGGCGAGCCGGTGCAGGACGACGCCGTGCTGAGCAGCCAGCTCACCGACCTGGGCGGTGGGCGCCTGCACGAGCACGTCCGTCGAGTCCAGCCGGCGGCCCGACAGGCCGGCGCCCGCCAGCAGCGTGACGAACCGCTCGAGGTCGGGCGTGCGCACCGTCGTGCCACCGCCGGACTGCAGCTCGGCGAGTGCGCCCGAGCGGACCAACCGGCCGCGGGCGAGGACGACGACATCGTCCGCCGTCTGCTCGACCTCCGGGAGCACGTGGCTGGACACGAGGACCGTGCGGCCCTCACCGGCCAGACCGCGCAGGAAGCTGCGGAGCCACGGATTCCCTGCGGGTCCAGCCCGTTGGCCGGCTCGTCCAGCACGAGCACCGGCGGGTCCCCCAGCAGGGCCGCGGCGAGACCGAGCCGCTGCCGCATGCCGAGCGAGTAGCCGCCGACCTTGCGACCGGCCTCGGCGGTCAACCCCACCAGCGCGAGGACCTCCTCCACGCGCGACCCCGGCAGCTCCGCGGCCGTGGCGAGGACCCTCAGGTGGTCCCGCGCGTTGCGCCCGGGGTGGAAGCCGGTGGCCTCGAGCAGCGTGCCGACCTCGCGCGTCGGTGAGGTCAGCTCGTCGTACCGACGGCCGTCGAAGGTCGCCGT
>JAABUN010003231.1_pt1 | contig 26010 bp, 28 predicted proteins | sample 5559311 | NCBI WGS metagenome assembly JAABUN01 (sample SAMN10711877, study PRJNA513370) | rock metagenome | isolation source: Antarctica rocks | place: Antarctica: Victoria Land, Siegfried Peak sud
CAAAGCAGGGCTTCAAGCGTTTTAAGTAGACTGTGCGTGTGCTGGTCGGTTTGGGTCATCACACCTCAAACTACGGACCAGCACATCTTTTTTCAAACCTCTGAATATCTGCAAGACATGAGTTTTAGCTTTGTACATTACCTGTTTGCATTGTAATCTTGTAAGATGTGCGGGGAGGCGATGAGCATTTTGTCAAAACGTTATCTCCCGCTAAAGGTAAAAGTGTGGGGTGAATACGCCTGCTTTACCCGGCCTGAGTTTGGCGTAGAGCGGGTTAGCTATGACGTGATGACGCCGAGTGCTGCTCGCGGTATACTCCGCGCAATCTTCTGGAAGCCCGAGATGGCCTGGCGCGTCCGTGAAATTCATGTGCTCAAGCCTATCTCTCACTTTTCAGTACGGCGCAACGAAACGAACGGTGTGCAGTCTGAGCGGAGCGCCAAGCGTTGGGCTGAGGCAGGCGAGGGGCACTACTATGCCAATAGAGACGTTGCACAGCGGCACAGCCTCTTGTTGCGCGACGTCATGTATCTTGTAGTCGCCGACATTGTCCTGCAACCTTACGCCCGCACCCACGTCGCAAAGTACCGTGACCAGTTCAGGCGGAGAGTGGCGCGTGGGCAGTGCTTTGCCCCCCCCTATCTTGGTACCCGCGAGTGCAGCGCATTTTTCAGCCCCGCTAGCGGAAGCGAACATCCAATTGAAAAGAGTGTCGACCTGGGACTTATGCTTTTCGATGTGCTGTATATAGATGACCCCGACGGACCGCTCGAGTATCGGCGGCATGTCCGCACCGAGACGCGCGTTGTCAAGGGGCGCGCCGAAGCTAAATTTTTTCCTGCACGGCTCGAGACCGGTGTCTTACATGTGCCCGACCTCTATTCTCCGCTTGACCCAGCCGAGAGACGGGCATGATTCTCGCCAAACTTAAGGAGTATGCCGACGCCCAGTTACATTTGCCGCCGGAAATGTATGCCTCCGTGCGCGTCCGCTGGCTCGTTGAATTGACCAAGACCGGGCGGCTCGAAGGCTTCACGGCCCTGGGAAACACGGACCGCGGTGAGATAACAGGCGAACTCTTAACTGTACCTACTCTGTCGCGCTCTTTTGGGATCAGGCCGAAGCTCCTGGTGGACAACGGCGAGTACGTCTTCGGCGTGCCACGCGACCCCTCGAAGTCGCACCGTGCTGGGGAGGCCCACATCTCCTTTGCCGAGCTTATCCGCGCTTGCGAGCTCGCCACTAGAGAACCGAGTGTCTCGGCGGTGCGGACGTTTCTTGAGGACTGGACGCCTGAAGCAGGCGATTTACCCGAGGATTTCGACCCCGCTCTCAATCTCGCTTTCCGCGTGGCAGGTGTGATGCCCGCTGACCTTGAGAGCGTTCGGGAATTTTGGGCGCAGTACACACTTGGAGATGAAGTTCAACCGGTTGGATCGTGTCTCGTTACAGGCAGGACCGGGCCAGTCGTCCGACGCCTCCCCGTCAAGGTTAGAGGACTCCCAGGGGGACAGCGCGCCGGAACTTCCCTCGTTTCTGCAAATGCACCTGCGTTCAAGCATTACGGTTTCAAGAATGCACTCAACTCCCCGATCTCCAGAGAAGCTGCCGAGGGGTTTACGAAAGCTCTCTCCAGCCTTCTCAACGATCCACAACACCATGTCGTCGTCGGTCCTCTCGTCTATGTGTTCTGGGCCAGCGGAAACGTTTTCGACCTACGCGCTCATTTGGAGAAGCCCGATTCAACCACGATTCGGGATCTATTTGAGGCACCCCGAAAAGGCAGCGAGCCACCCAAACTTACCGAAGGAGAGGTGTACGTGTTGGCCCTAGCCGCGAACGGCGGGCGGGCGGTAGTGCACGGCTGGCTATCTTCTCCTATATTTGAGATTCAGACGAATCTAAGGCGCTGGTTCGAGGCGCAACGCATCAGTGACCCATACGGTCGAGCCACCTCTCCCTTGGGCGTGTATGCACTCGCCGCGGCTGCCTACCGGGATGCAGCTCGAGAGATGGAGCCCGCGCTGCCAGCTTCTCTTCTCCGCGCCGCCCTCCACGGGGGTCAACTGACGGCGAACGTGCTCCCCAAGGCGCTCGCCCGTATACGAGCAGAAAGTGATGTGACGCGTGCCAGAGCCGCCCTCGTCAAGCTTGCCCTCACCGCCCAAGGAGTACCGATGGACGCGATGGAATCCCTGAATACACGGCCTGATCTCGATGGCCAGGACAAGGAAGCATATCTCTGCGGTCGGTTGTTGGCCGCGCTTGAAGCGGCGCAAAGGTCGGCTTTGGGCAACGTGAGTACTTCTCTGAGCGACCGCTACTACCGGGGTGCTTGTGCCACACCGGCGACAGTCTTCCCGCTGCTGCTAAAGCTCTCGCGGGCGCATGTAGGTAAACTCCAGCGAGCGCGTCCCTGGGCCGCTCGAGCGGTCGAGCGCCGCCTCGAGGAGATCGTTGGCGAGTTGCCCCGCTTCCCTGTGGCCCTCACCTTGGAGCAACAGGGGCTTTTCAGCCTCGGCTTCTATCATCAGCGTGCGGCCATGCGCGCGGCCCTACGTGAAAGGCGTGAGAACGAAGAGCCTAAAGAAGGGGGGGGCGATGCCTGACCCGACCGATCCCCGCCGCCGTCACGATTTCGTGCTTCTGTTCGACGTCACCGATGGCAACCCCAACGGCGATCCGGATGCCGGGAACCTTCCCCGCACCGATCCCGAGACGAGACAAGGGATCGTAACGGACGTCGCCCTCAAGCGCAAGGTGAGAAACTACGTTGCCGTTGCCTCCGCTGGGGAGCAAGACAAGGCCCACTCGGCACGCACCAAAATCTTCGTGGAGCACCACGGGGTCCTGAATGACAAAATTCGCCGCGCGTACATAGAGTTGGGCATGGCTACTGGTACGCCTGTCATGGAGGAGGTACCCGACGCGTTGCTAGCTCCCCTCCAGGCACTTGGAGAGGCACTACCCAACGCCTTCGATCTCGACGTTACTCGCTCGGTAATCACGTATAGCGGCGAGCTTACCGCTGAGGAACTCAGACTTCTACTCGACCAGTTGGGTGAGGATCTCGAGAACCCCACCCGGGTGTTTCTGGAAAGTGTGGCAAAAAAGTCTGGCAAGCCCGAGAAAAGCCGTACGAACGCAGAAAAAGCTAAAGCGTGGATGTGTGCGAACTTCTTCGACGTGCGTATGTTCGGCGCGGTGATGAGTACGGGCCTGAACGCCGGACAGGTGCGTGGCCCCATGCAACTTACCTTCGCCCGCTCCATTGATCCGGTACTGCCGCAGGATATGTCCATCACGCGGGTCGCTGTGACAGACGCAAGGGATAAGGAGAAACTCCAGACAATCGGACGAAAAGCTGTTGTTCCGTACGGTCTTTATCTCGCACGCGGCTTCTTCAACCCTAACTTGGCGGCGGATACCGGTGCCAACCGCGCAGACCTCGAGCTTTTTTGGAGGGCTCTGCTTAACATGTGGGAACTCGACCGGAGCGCTAGCCGCGGCTTCATGGCCCCTCGTGGTCTTTACGTCTTCTCCCACGAGCATAAACTCGGGAACGCCCCGACTCACGTTCTTTTTGAGCAAATTGTAGTTCGTAAGCGCGATGGTGTACGGATCCCTCGAGCTTATCACGACTACAACGTGTATATTGATGAAAACGTACCAAAAGGCGTCAGCCTCGCAAAGCTACTCGGCTAAAAAGAGGCTGTAGGTCAAGTGGCCCTCAGAGCGCGGCAGTACGCTATTATGATGGGCGTGTTCTTGGGCGGGAGTCAGCGCTTTAACTGACTTCAACCTCTTCGGTGTTCACGGGGCACCTGGTTTGACGACCGGGTGGGAGTTGAAATCACAGTGGCAATCGCTTTTCGTGTAAAAGCAGAGTGCTGGGGTCTGAGCGCAAGTGCTGTCTTTGGATAACCAATTCTGAAACAGCGATTGGACTACGTGAAAACGAGTCGTCAGCTCACCCCTCGCACTCCTTATAACCCATGTTTTTCTCACAGAAATAATTCTTCTACAAAGGCTGCCGGGTCAAATGCCGACCTACGAATAGCTGACGGCCTCAAGTGTTACTTTACTGCCGGGTTAGGTGACGCTAGAGGGTGTTTTGGAATAGTTTCACTTGTTTTTCCTAGGTATGTTGTTGGTTCGGACAAGGCGCTTGATGATGAGGTCGAAGCTTGCGAGACAGATGAACGCCTCGCTTGAAGCGGACAGTGTTTTGTAACGTTTGCTGAGTTTGCGATAATTTCCAAGTCAAGCGAAAGTTCTTTCCACGACCCAACGACGCGCTTATAAGTAAGGCTGATGTTTTTTCCTACAGGCTCTAAAGTAGGGGAGCGACCAACAGCAAAGGAGGCGCTCCCGTGAGAAGCATAGAACAAAGCTTAGATATCGAGACGTTGTTCACCGTGGTATTTACGCTGGTAGACGAGTAGTTCAAGCGAAAGCCGCGTAGACAAGTGGGGTGAAAGGCTGTTTTCAGCGACAGCGAGGTTGTCGGTCTGGTATTAGTCATGGGTTTTGTGCCTCGATAATCCCGTCCTCGTAATCTCCTCTCGGGCGGTTGATTACGGCTTAACGCACATCGTTGCCGCTAGGGCCGAAACCCCTTGGCCAGCACTACGCCCGCCGGGGAGATCGTCCAGCCACCCCTGGCTTTGTGATAAGACGCCGCCTTGCGCGCGATCTCGCCGCTACTGTCCCAAGGCGCTAGCAGCGCGTAGCCCCTGGAATTGAACGTGCCGATGGTGCCCCGGTCGTATCCAGGTGAGGTCAAGGTCATGCGCTTTTTGAGATATGGGATGTAGTAGCTGCCCTTTTGCGAACCGCCCACGTCGCCTGCCATGACGCCCTTGCGGCTCTTGTCGTCGAGCATCTTTACTGCCAGCGTTTTGGCAATCCCGCGCATCGTGGTCTCGTCGAGTACGCCCTCGAGCCCCAGATCGGCAAGCACCGACATCGTTTCCCCGGTATAGCCCACGGGCTGATAAGACCAGTTCAATTTGCTGCCCCTGGCACTCTTCGCTTCGTTGACGAGGTGGGTCCACACAAACGCCCCGTTCGTCGGTAACAAGTGCCGTTTGATGATTCCTACCTGGCGGTCCCTTTCGTTTCTATAGGCGCTGTTGCCGGTGAGCTTGTACATGTAGTGGTGATAGCGGGCGTTGTTGACGTACGGGTGGAATAGCGGCTTTTCGATAATCGGGTAGCCGCTCCTCTTCCCTTTTCTCTTACGCCACTTGGCTTCGTAGTGCTTTTGCAGATAGTTCGTCCAGAACGAAGCGGCTTCGGCGTACTTGCGGTCGACGTTGCTGTTGAGTTTGAACGCGTACGCCGCTTGCGAGACGATGCTGTGCGCCATGATCTCTTCCATGACGTCTTTATCGGTGTAGTCGGTATTGCCTCGGCTTTTCGCCCCCGGTATGTAGCGCCAGTCGAGGTAGCCGTCCCGGTTGGTGTCCCTGAGCGTCGACCGCTCACGCTGCATCACCACATAGACTTTTTCCAGCAGATCGCGGTCACCCGATACTCGCAGCGCCGCAAGCACGCTGGTCAGTTGCAAGTTGAGGTGACGCGACAGGTCCTGAACGCGTCCGCTCCCGGCGAGGCGCTCCAAGCTGTAGGTGCTGCTCTTGCTGCGGTAGTTTGTGGTGCCTTTGACCTCTGAAAGCCATGAACGGCTGTCGGAACTGAGGGAGACGTAGCGCACGCGCATCTCCGGCGCGGCGCTCTGGGTGGTGAGGGTAATGTCTTCTACTTGAGGGGTTTGCAACCCACAAGCCGAGAGTGAAATGGCTAACAAGAGAGAAGCTAAAAAGGTGTAGCTTAAGTGAACTCGTTTCAAGTGATCTCCTGGAGCGGGTCAGCACTCCCCTTCTCAAGATTGGCGTCTGGTAAGGGGGGTTGCTTTTGTGAGAGTGTGAGGACCGCCCGCGAAGAGCGGTCACGCTTGCACGGTTTTGGGGTCGCTGGACGTTTGGGGTCTCCTTTCAGGGGGCTACGGGACGGGGGGATCCCGCGCCCCGGCGGTGTGTTCCGAATCTTTAAGGGAGGCGTAGAGATCTATCGCCGACCTCAAATCGCGTTCGTGCTCGAGACGGTCGAGACGTGCATCTACAGGGTCGTCTCCTGTTGCTTCACGCGTCGGAGAAACAAGGGCCTCGAGCTGATAGCGCAGAAGGCAACGCTGCGCCTCCTCTAAAGCGGCCAGCGCTGCGGAGGTCACCTCGTCCGCTGCCAGCGCACGACCCGCTCTTCGCGGACGAGATCGAAACGCTCTTCAGCGAGACCGGTGTGTACGGTGATGCGGTCGCTGCGGGGGGTAAGCGTCCCGCGCCGGTGGCGGTGCTCGAGATACGCCACCAGCGCCTCAGCTTCGACGATCTCGCCGAGCTGCGGTTTTGTCGGTCTCTCAGCGGTGACGCTCACTCTCGGCCTCCCCCATCACTCCACGGTTCCTATCAGCGTCCGCGTCTCCAACGCCGAGCCCCCGGTGATGACCAGCGCGCCGTCGACCACACCGCCTAAGAGCGAATGCTCACGGGTAGGAAAGGGTGTGGCCTCATCCCAGAGGTCGAGCGCTGGGTCGTAGATAAACACCTGGTCGGACGATTCGCCGTAAGCGACCTCTCCCCCGACTACGTATATGTATCCGTCAAGTTCAAGCGTCGCGTTGCCGATGTGTCCCAGGCTTTGAGGTAGTGGTGCGACCTCAAACCAGCCGTCGAAATCAGGGTCGTAAACCTGTACTCTGCTCTGCGTTTCTAACGTTTCGTTATGACCCGTCTGCCCGCCGACGGCGTAGATAGTTCCGTTTACGGTGACGCCCGCTAAATGGTTCGTTGGAAAAGGCAGCGGGGCCAGCTCGAGCCACCCCTCCGCACCGTCTAATGCCAGCGCCCAGTGATCGCCGACCTCTTGAAAACGGTCCTCGCCCGTTCCGCCGAAAAAGTGCAGGGTGTCGTCTAATAGGACGAGCGCGCCTGCGCCCCTGGGCTCCGGCAGCGGCGGCATGACCGACCACGCTTCGGACTCGGTACCAAAACGCCACACCTCGGTCGTAGCGGGGATCTTTTGAAACTCACCATTGGGGTCGTCTGAACCGACCACACCCCCGGCAAAATAGATATTCGCACCGTCTGCAACCGTCCCCGCGTGCGTCATCGGGCGCGGCATATCAGGGAGTTGTTCCCAGGTGTCGCTCGCCGGGTCGTAGACGTCGGCCTCGAAGGTTTTGGGGATCACGCTGCCGTCGGTATAGCCGCCGAAAATATAGAGTTTGCCGCCGACCACCGCACTCTGACCCTCGAAGCGGGCTAATGGGGATTCGGCCCCTTCACGCCAGTCGATGGCAATATCACGCGCCGGAACGTCGTCTCCCCCAACATCCTCGCCAGGCACGTCGTCTCCGCCAATATTCTCACTAGGTACATCGTCCGAGGGGACGGACGGACTCAGTTCGATAGTGCAAGCACTCAGCAGCGCGAGTAGAGCAAATGCTGAGCAGATTCGCGTCTTCATGCCGCTCCTCGTTGAAAAGGGCTCCGTTTCCAGCACTCTGCGGGAAACGGAGCAGATGGTCTCCACGGTGTCGCTTTTGCTCGAGTAGTCGGCTTCCCGCTCGAGCCCCGTCGTCAAGCTGCCCTCCCTTCCGGCGAACCTCGGATGTGAACGGCGTGCTGCTCACGACTGAAGCCGGGGATGTTCATCTCAGCGACCACCCGCTGTGGCCTGCTCGAGCGCCCGCTCGGTATAAAGGTCTACGATCATCTGCACGTATTCGGCGACAGGCATGGTGCTACCGTCGGGCAAAACCACTTCACCCTCTGCGGTAAAGCCGTCCTGTTCGTCAAAACCGAGGGTCGCTTCTGCGGTGGTAACGTCCTCTTGCGAGGTCTCTTCATCGAACGCCGTCAGTTCAGCCCCCAGTTCACCCGCGACCGGTACCCCGTCGTCGTTGTAATCCAGGTCTAGCAAACTGAGACTTAGGCTCGAGCCCCGGTAGGGTCCGGCTTCCGGGCCGATCATGGCGTCGGTATAGAGGCTGAGTTCACCCAACGACGCACCACTTACCAAGCAGTCGTCGAAACGGACGTCGCCTACTAAAGCGATCACCCACGACAGCAACACCTCGAAGCCCTCGTCGGTCAAAGCGCCCATCTGGAGAATGGAGGTAAGCGTATAGGGGTCTTGCCTTCGGTTCATGTCCTCGAAGCTCAACTCGAAGAGCAGGTCGCTCGACGCCAAGGTGCTCTCAGGAGCCTCAGACGGGCTTCCGTCCGCCTGCGCCGGTGAGACGCCCGGTTCAGTTTCGACCGGTCGCGGACTGTTGATCCAACCCGTAAGCGTCAGCGTCTCAGGAAAAAAAGTCGGCCCCTTACATCCGTCCGGAGTAAACCAAGCCGCTTCGATGTCTAAGTTCAAAATGTCTTTTTCGTTGTCCTGAACAAAGAACCACGCGCCTTGCGGCACCTCGATAGGGCTGTTCGGTCCGGTGACGGCTGTGGTAGGAGCGTACTTGTCCCAGATGATGTTGATCTTGATGTTGTGGGTTTCTCCCGTTTCCGGGTCGGGATAACTAAACTCGACTTGAAAACCGCCCTCGACCACCGGCGTTCCTTCCCAGCTTTGGGTAACCTCGTCATAGGCGAAGCTGCCGCGGGGCAAGCGCACCGTTTCGGCAGTTTGAGTCTCCGAGAAGGCGGCTCGCGCCCAGGCGCGCAAAACCTCTGCGGGATAGAGCGAGCCCCAGGGGAAACCGGGGGGCATGTGAAGGGCCGCCTCCCCGGCAGGACTCTGTGCCCCACCCGGCCAGAGGTCGATGATGCCGCCCAAGTTCAGAGGGTCGTCGTCGCTAGCGTCTCCCCCACCCCCGGCGTCAGGGTTGCCCGGCGTCGCCACGACCCCGCTACTCCCACCCCTTACCAGCGTCACCAGCTGAGTGATACCCTGTCCGCCATAAGGCACTGCGCGCAGGCGGTAGTCGCCCGCTTGCATACGAGATGTGTCCCAATGGAGGGTAAAGATGCCGTTCTCGGATTCGGCGCGGCCCAGCTCCTGTTCACCTGCATAAAACATCACGCTTTTTACGGTATCGGCGTACACGCCCTGCGCCTCGACCGACAGCTCGACGGTGCCGGTCAGGGTGCTCGCAGAGGCGGGAGTCACCCATGAGAGTACGTTGGTAGCTCCCTGGCACGCGCTTAGCGCCAGCACCAAGAGCAGAGACCATAAACCTTTCATCACTCAGCTCTTTTCTGAACAGGTTGCAAACCGTTGATGACGGCGCAAACGATCTTTTTGCACGGAAGTGTCGGCGACGCGACGCCCCCGGCAGGCACCGAGCAGGTGCTCATCGCCGCCGCCCCCCGGACATACTTTTTTGGGCAGGATAGGGATAGTCGGCGCTCTCGTCACGGGACTGTCGCCACCTCACCTGCCCGACCACGGAAGCTACGCCGCCCACAAAGAGCAGCACCTGGATATTGTCAGGAAGCACGTCGCCCAAAAGCAGCGTTCCGCCGATCAGAAAAAACCCGCCGATCATAAATTCTCCCATCCGCTGCCCAACCTGACCCCGCCGGGATCTTCATTTGTAAGCAGCTTGTCGACCGCCTCTTGGAGGTTTGTATGTAACAGCAACTTGCCGTGTCCTCTTACCTCTACTGCCGCCACGAAAACCGGATCGGTCAGGCGGCGGCCTTCGGACAGGCGAACATGGCCTAAAAGCGGCCAAAAGGTCGGATTACGCATAACGTCGTTTAGCACGTAGCCGTGCAGCGTCGAGACCACCCGAACGCCCCGACGTGAACACGTCTCGATGATCTCCACGTCGCCGCCGTGGTAGCCCAGCTCATCGACCACGATGACCTTGGGGCCGTGGTTGGCGATAGCCTGGCGCAAGACCTCACCCTGCCGCTTGGGGTCGCCTACTTTCATCCGCCGCGCCCTGCCGATAGCAGGGTGCGCCCGGGTTCCGTCGCCGCCGATCTCGTTACTCGTATCGACGGCGATGCAGCGCCGCCCATGCAGTCCCCCCAGGATGCGAACGATGTCTCTAAGCAGCGTGGTCTTGCCTACCCCCGGCGGGCCGACCACCATGATGCTGCCGCTTTTCTCGAGGTAGGGGCACAGACTTTCGGCCACGTCGTAAACATGTCGCCCCAACCGGACCGTCATCCCTACCAGCATCTCGTGGTCATCTTGAATCCCGGCAAAGCGGTGCAAAGTTCCCTCGATACCTGCGCGCAGGTCGCTCCGGAACCCGCCCAGCTTGTCGCGGACGTAGCGCACGTCGTCGAGGTTGGCGAAGTAGTCGGTTTCTACCTCTTCATGACCCAGGTTAAAGATCAGCTCGCGTCCGGCGTCGAGGTAGATCTCCTCGAGCCCGGTCGTGTGTTTCATCGTCAGGCGCTGCACCTCGGGGGGCAGACAGTCGAGCATCTCTTCAAACGCGTCGATGCTGTTAGGGAGAACGAGCGGAGCTGGTGGGGCTGTTAGGACCGTCATACTATTTCCCCCGGGCGTAGACGCGCAGGTCGCTGCTGGCTTTTTTGGCAACGCGAAGAGGCGACGCTGCGCTGCTCGGCGGCCGCTGCTCGAGAAAGCGTGCATAGTGCTTTTTGACCTCGCCGATATAACGCTCCGTTTCCGCGTAGGGAGGCACGCCGCCGTAACGCCTCACCGCGCCCGGTCCCGCGTTGTAAGCCGCGAGCGCCAGCTCCCAATCCCCGAACGTGTCGTGCTGAAGCCGCAGGTAGCGCGCTGCCCCGACGAGGTTTTCCTCGGGTACAGCCGGATCGACGCCCAGCTCCACAGCCGTGGCGGGCATCAGTTGGCCCAGACCGAGAGCTCCTTTTGAACTCACGGCGTCGACGCAGTAGCGGCTTTCTACCCATGTCAAAGCTCCTAACAGCTCAGGCTCGAGCTGCTCCTCCGTCGCGGCTTGCCGGGTAAGTGCCCACAGGTCCGGGGGTACCGTCCCGCACGCCAGCGCCACCGGGAAGCACAGACTGAGGCTCAGCAGCAGGCGCACGCGGGGCCTCCTTGAGGGCGAGAAAATCGGCCGTTCGTGACAGCGTTTGCAGCGCGGGCAACGCTTCGACAAGACGGCGCTCGAGCGCCGCCAGCAAATGCAGGATGCCGCCCAGCCCGACCAAGATGCCGCCCAGAACCAGGGGCGTGAGATTGGCTGAGACGAGCCCCCCCAAAAGCGCCAGCATTCCCGCTGCGACCAGGGCGTAACTCGTAAAGGTAAAAAAGCGGTTCAAGACGCACCTCCTATGGTGATGAGAACGGCATTCGCTCGATCAGCGAGATGTACTCCGGGGCGGCGCTCCATACGTCCTCAAAAAGACGACCCCGGTCCGACACCGTAGCGGCGTCACGCAGCGCGTAGGTTTCACGCGCGTCGAAACCCCGGGCCGAACTACCTAAAACTGCACCCTCGAGTAAAAAGGCTCCCTCTCCCCTGTCGGCGACGATAAACGCCCGGTCGACGAGCGCCAGGCGGGTCTTTACCCCGTCCAGAACCGCCAGCGCCGGAACGAACGACCCCCCCTCTTCGACCACCTCCGGCGAGACAAGCAGAAACACCCTCACGCCTCGCTCGACTGCGGCCTGACGCAACGCCTCGGCAACGACTTGAGAACGTACTGTCGGGACCATCACCAGAAGTTGCTCGTTCGCTGTGGCGAGCTGAGCGACCACCGCCTCGGGTGAGGAGAGCGCCCGGGGTGCCCCGGCAAACGCAACCGGGATGAAAAGTAAAAGGGCCAGCGCGCGCATTAGACCGGACAGCCGTCCTTATCGACCTTGCCACCCTCTTCGGTTCGTTTTTCAACGTCACCGCAAGGACTCGTGACGTTTACCGCTCCAGGAAAAGGCAAAACGGTATGACTGATAGCTCCAGCCCGGGGTAGCGGGGTGGTTGAAACCGCCCCCTGCGGCTCTAGGGCGCCGCTGACGGTGATCGCTCCCGGCACGATGGGGTTTATAGCCGTGGTGACGTTGAAAGCGTCACGCTGTACCTGAGTTTTCTTTTCCTTGGTTAATACGCTCATCTCTTGGCCTCCTAAGTTCGGCTGACGCTTCCAAAGCCGGGGCTGGATGTCGACGAGGTTGCGCCCGATTCGCCGACGTTCGTGCTCGAGCTGCCCCCCGAGCGGTTCTGCACCGTGGCGGTGGCCGCGCCAGCAGGTGAGGACGTCGTTGCGCTGGCACCTTCGGGGGGACTGTACGAACGCCCCCCACCGCTGCTGGGAGCGCCACTACCTGAGAACTGGGGTTTAGCGTCCGATACGCCGTAGCTCGAGCCCTTACCACCACCGCTACTGCCGCTGCTGCCCGCCTTAGCGCCACCTCCCCCGGCACCGAACAGTCCAGCCATGCCCCCCGCTGCCAGAGCACCGATTTTGCCGCCGACGACGCCGCCGACCAGGCCGGTGGCCGCCCTCGCGCCCCACCAGGTCAGACCCACCGCCATAAAGGCCCCAACGAACATGATGAGTAGACGCACCCCCCAGCGGGTCACCTGATTGGCAATGGCGTCGTAAGCGTTATTGAGGTCGCCCAGTGCGTTTTTCATCCATAACGCCTGGACAGCGGTCGATTCGACCGAAAGATTGGTAAGTCTGTTGTCGATCCAGACCAGCCTCGGACTTGCCTTTACCCTCTCAAAAACACTCGTGCCCTCCGTCAACTCGCCTCTTTCTGTGAGCAGTCTCTCCCGCTCACCCTGAATTGCTGCCAGCCGTGGGGGCGGCGCGAGCGCGTCAGGATCGTAGAAATCCGAGAATTCCGCAAACTCGGCGTTGACAGCTTGCACCGGTTGGACAACGGTGATGTCGAACGCTGCCTTGAAAACAAGCGGCATAAAGGCTGTAACGACGAGCGCGCTGACGACGGCTCCAACGACGCGACCGATCCACTCACCCCCCTGCATCGGTGAAAAAGCGAGCATCCCCGCTGCTATGGGCAGAAATGCACAGGCGATAAAGATAGCGATGCCCGAACCTAAAATAATGAAGTTGGCGATCAATCCGATCATGGCGACGGGAATAACGGTCGCGTTAAGCATTTTCACAGCTGTTCCGGCCCTGGCCTGACCTGCTGCCTGGGCCGCGCCCATTCCCGATACGCGCAGCAGTGAAGACGCTGCGCCGGTAGCGGCGATAGCCAAGATGCCCGCGTCGTTCCCGAGCTGTTCCATTTCAGCTGCCCCGTCCTGAAAGCTCGCTTGCATCTCCCCCCCACTCCAGCTGCGTAACCCTTTCCAGGTATCGACTGAAAGGGTAGTAATAGCCGGTGATATGGCGATCAACCCGGTAGCCAGAAAGAGGCGGAAAAAGGTGTCGTTCATACCCCCCAGCGAGCCTCGCACCAATACCCCGATCACGGAAGCGATAAAACCCGCCGCGACCAGTGCGTAGGAAATTCTCTCGAAGACGGTTTCGTACGTATCGGCGTATACCGACAACGCTTGCACCCAGGTATCGACGTTCAAGATGGTCTCGAGTACCCCGCCCGCTTCCTGGGCGCTGGCTACACCGAAAAGTGCTAAGGCCAAGACGAAGAGGAGGCGCATCACGGCGTACCCCCTAGAATTTCGACAGCGGCTCCAAAGTTAGAACGCAGATCTTCCGCTCTCGCAAGCCCTTCCCCGAGTTCCGAAAAATACTCCTCACGCCACTCGTTGTATTCGCGCATCTGATCGTCACTTAGAGACTGGGACAGCGCGCCGAGCTGCTGCGTCGTAAAAACTTGCTGAACCGCCTGCTCTTTGAGGGCGGTTACGATGTTGGCGTCCGACACCACACTCTGACGCATAAAGTCGGCCTGGGCCTGCACCAGCGCCTGAATCGCGGCCCGGGTCGAATTAGCGTCTCGCCCCCGGTCCTGGGCCACGTCCGCAGTACCCTGCTGGCCTTGTAGAGGATTGGGATTCGTCACGCGTTTCACCAACTTTTCCTCGTCCCCCCTGGCGAGCGAAGAGGCGGCGAGCTGCTGGGCGGTATTGCTCGTGTCTTGCGCTTTAGCAGCGCCCATCAGCGCCTGCGAGCGGCGCTCCATCGCGTCCATCTCTCGCTCGAACCTTACGGGGTCGGCGCGCGCTGCGAGGTTCGCCTGTTTTTCCAACTCGGAGGCGTTCGCATCGGGAGGCGCAACAAGACTCGCCAGCGTTTCCCGGTTGACCTTCTCGAGCAGCTTGCCGGTAAGCGCGCTCATACTAAACTCGCCTGAAGAAATGTCGTTCATGCTCTCGGTGATCAGCCCTTCCAGATCCGTGTCCCCCAGCTCAAAACCGACGGCACTGGAAAGCGCACTAAAACTTTGGCCGATAGAGTCCGAGAAAAACCCCGTGAGGTCCTCGGTCAACCCTTCGGCCATATCGCGGACGCGAGAGATCGAGGGTTCAAGCGCGCAAACCCAGCTGACGGCGCTGGTCACCGAATCGCCGAAGTTGATGTGGTCCCCGGCTTGACCGGCGGTTCTACAAAAGCCGCCGATCATACCGCTGAAATCATCTATGTTGCCCAGGAGTTCATCCATGTCCCACTGCGCGTAAGCAGGCTGGGCCATGAGCAGTACGGCGATTAGGGCAAGCAGGGACCGCTTTACCTCCTTTCCTAAGCGTGCATGAATCTGAAACTCGTGCGCAGCTTGCAATCGAGAAACAGGGCGACGATAGCCCGAAAGATACCCACTTCGCGGTGGTTCCAAAGCAGGGCTTCAAGCGTTTTAAGTAGACTGTGCGTGTGCTGGTCGGTTTGGGTCATCACACCTCAAACTACGGACCAGCACATCTTTTTTCAAACCTCTGAATATCTGCAAGACATGAGTGAAACATCTCCGGTACTCCTTTCGCTCGGTACTACTCCCGAAAGAGGGTGAACTGAAACTTGGCGCAACGCGTGTTGTTGAGATCGAAAACGACGTGCTCGAGCTGGACAAAAACCCCACCCGCCTCCTCGATTTCGTCGGTAAAAACGGCAGACGCAGGAATTGGACTGTCTTCATCGGAGAAGTGACCCGTGATAACAGACCTCTGTCTGCTGTTAAGAACGCGGTAACTGAGGTAGCCGTAATCGGGCAGGTTGTCCAGGCGGAGCGTAACTTTGGTCGGTCTATCGGTATCTGCACGGAAGTACAGCAAACCGCTGGTCGATTCGTAGCTTTTGCCAAACTCGATAGGCTTGGCGTTGACGGCCAGGCTGTGACGTCCGTCGTCACAGAGCGGGCGCTCGCCGTTGCCGTCGCCATCCCCGTTGTTGTTCCCAGGGGGTTGCGGGCTGGTACCGCAGGCAGCGAGGATCAGGACCAGGGACAGATAAATGAGGCGCTTCATCTAAGTGCCGTAAAGAGGCTACTTTTAATTGGCTGGGAGAGGAAGCTCGCGCCACTGCGGTACGCTCTAACATGTTCAAGGCTTGAATATTGTAGTAGAATAAGGGCGTGAAGTTGACGGCGAAAGTGAAGTTGCTGACCACCCCCGAACAGCACGCCAGCCTGATGGCGACGCTTGAACGGGCGAACGAGGCGTGTAACTACATGTCGCAAGTGGCTTGGGATACGAAGACCTTTCGACAGTTTTCGCTTCACGGTTTGGTCTACTATCACGCTAAAGACACTTTCTCTCTTTCGTCGCAGATGGTCATTCGTTGTGAGGCAAAAGTAGCCGACGCTTACAAGCTGGATAAAAAGGCGCTTCGCACGTTCAAGCCTCACGGCGCGATTGCTTACGACGCGCGCATCCTTAAGTGGAAGCTGGACAAGTTTAGTGTGTCGATTTGGACACTTTCTGGGCGACAAGAGATGTTGTTCAGTACAGGTGAGCGACAACTCGAGCTCTTGAAGTTTCAGCAGGGCGAGTCCGACCTCGTTTATGTGCGGGGTAGCTTCTACCTCTTGGCGACGTGCTCTATTCCAGAGCCGACACCCGAAGATGTTGAGGGCTACCTTGGAGTAGACGCTGGGATAGTCAACCTTGCTACCGACTCGCTCGGCAACACTCACGCTGGGGCGCACGTCAATAAGGTGCGCCGCAAGCGCCGTCGTCTGCGTAAGAGTTTGCAAAAATGCGGTTCTCGCTCGGCTAAGCGAAAGCTGAAAAAGCTTTCGGGTCGTGAGGCTCGCTTCGCTAAAGATGTAAACCACTGCATCGGTAAAAATCTTGTAGCAACCTCGCAATGCAACCGTTTGGGACTTGCCTTTGAGGACCTGAAGCATATCCACAAGCGGGTACAGGTTAGACGTGGGCAACAAGACGACTTGCACAGCTGGGCTTTTCACCAGCTCCAAAACTTTGCGGCCTACAAAGCGCAGAGGGTGGGTGTTCCTACCGTTTGGGTAGACCCGCGTAATACCTCGCGCACCTGTAGCCGCTGCGGGCATTGCGATAAGGCCAACAGACAAACGCAAGCCGTCTTCCTCTGTCGGTCGTGCGGGTACGCCGCTGATGCCGACCATAACGCTGCGGTCAATATCGCAGCAAGGGCCGCTATCAACCGGCCTATTGTAGAGCGAGTTGTGTCTAAGTCGGCACCTGCTACCTCGCATTTGCAAGCCGCCCCCATTTAGCTGGCGGTAGTTGACGGCGCTCCTTTCACAGCATTCCGGTGAATTTAGGTTGTAAGAGCCGCGCCTCACTATAGACCGCCTTTCTAAGCCGCGTGTACGTGCGAATCGGTCGCAAGATCGACGATAGCCGGGAGGAAATCGCCCCCGTTTTCGACGACCTTCGCCTCGTGTAAGGCCATATCGTCGTCATTGGTCGTAAAGGCCCAGTAGTCTGCCCGGGTCGGATGGACGGCGATGATGTCGCCCTCGAAACCCCACTCTCGCCTAAAGATGCACATGGCTTCGCTGTAGCGCCCCTTGACCTGATGCACCTGGCCCAGCAGTTTGCGGACGCGCTCGGGCAGCTGCATCTCGCGCGTCCACAGGTCACGCTCCGATTGCGACACCCGGAGGCCAAAAAACAGCTCGGCGTTGTTGGTAATGCCCCGGAGCCCCTGGAACTCTTCGTAAGACTGAGAGACCGACCAGATACCCGCCCCGTAACGGCGGAAACGGCGGTACATCTCCTCGACAAACGCTTTCGCCTCGTCGGATTCCTTGAGCATGGCCCAGCCCTCGTCGAGGATCACCAGCGTTTTCTGACCCCGCCTGGCCCGGACGCGCTGCCACACGAGGTTGGAGATCAGCATCGTACCCACGATACTGAGCTGCCCGGCACTGGCGATCCCTTCGGTGTCGTAGTACACGACCCTCGCGTCTGAAACGGGTACCGACGTCTGACCGTCGACGAACTTGCCCAGCGGCGTATTGCCGGTCCAGCCCTGAAGCCGGAGCGAAAGGTCGCGCGACAACTTGCGTACGTCGTCCTCGGCTCGCACCTCCCCTACCTCGTCAATCGCCCGCAGCTTCTTGAAAAAGTCGGTCATCGTGGGCGCGACAAAAACGTCTCTCTCGAGGGCGCGGTCGAAACGCTTGGCCCCGGCGTAGACCTGCTCGATAGCCGCCATCAGTACGGCGTCCTCGACCTCGCGCTTTGCCCCCGCCTCGCCCGGAATCATCGCCCGGATGATTTTGAGTAAGTTCGCTTTCTCCTGGTCGTTCGGCTCGGTCGTTCCCGGCGCGACGTCAAACGGATTGACCCTCGAGCCGCCGCCTGGTCGTAAAGGGATATTCGCACCATCTAAGAGATTGATAAGCGGCGAGTAGCCACCCCCCCGGTCGATAATGATGACCTGCGTCTCCTTGTCAGCCAGAAACTCCGACAAGATATGGTTCATGAAAAATGTTTTGCCCGAACCCGACGAGCCGATGACCAGACCGTTGTAGTTCGTACCGTCAAAAGGATCTAAACCGGTGACGCCGAAGAAACGATTGCGGTAAAAGGCGAGAGGCTTTTTAGCCCCCTTCCAGGGACCGTTGACCGGGAAAAAGTGCGTGGCGTTGGCCGTAGTCAGCGTCACTCTTTCGGTATAGTCCTGCCCCGAAAAAGGTGCGAACTGCATAAAGGGAGTTAAAAGTCCTTGCGAAAGCACCCTAAACGGTCGGCCCGGTACGCTTTGCAGCGCCCCGTAGAGCTTTTCTACCCGGTCGTTTAGCTTTTTAAGGTCCTGATCAAAAAGCACGAACCCGACCGAACCTAGAAACAGGTGATCGCCGGTCTTGACCAGGTGATCGACCAGACCCGTGGTCTGCTGCGCCAGGTGTTTGGTTTCAGCGTCGACGTGGTGCTCGGTCTGATTGGCCGCGCCCTCGAAACGCCTTGCCCTCGCCCTGGCCGTGGTCGAACCCTTGTGGTAGGGCTGATGGAAAAGGTCGATGACGACGAAAAACTTCTCGCCACCGTGAAGCGCCCCCTCCATCATGTTGACGAAACTGTGGCGGTCAGGCAGTTTGTTAAGCGCCAACATCTTTACAAAATGGTCACCGACGATCAGGTGTCCCGAGCGCCTGTTGTCGATTGTGGACTCGGCAAGTTGCGCGCGCAACGTGGGGGGTGCCGTTCCTGGAATCTTTTCAACAACCTTTTTGGCGTAGCGTTGCCAGGTGGGCTGGTACTCCGACAGGTCGTAATGCCACTGACCCGGATTGAGGTAGCGGTGTACAAGCCTGAAAATATCCTGACCGGTCATCGGTTTCGCGCGGTATCCGGCGCTCTCAAACGCGCCCATCATCTTGCGCCGCACATCGTCGGCCAGTTCCCGCCGCTCTTTTGCGGTCTCGCGCGAGATCGTAAAGAACTTTTTGGTTTTTGCAGTAAAGCGCACCATGCAGTACACCCGCCAGCCGCGCACGCTGCCCCGGTGCCAGTCGTCTTCTAAGAGCTTGGCCCGCTCCTCGAGCAAAAAGCGCAGCGCCGCCTCGGGTGCGGTGACGCGCTCACGGATACGGGTAATCGTTTCGCGGTCGGCAGGTCCGCTTTCAAGTACGAAACGAAGCTGCATCCCCTCTTTAAGCTCGTTCTCGAGCACCCCCTTGAGACCGACCAAAAGGTTGCTATAGTCGTCGTAAAAGACCGACGACGGTAACGTCAGCTCGAACCCCATCTCGGCGTGCCCGTCCCGGAGGTACATGAGATCGTCCTCGATCTCGTGAAACGGCAACTCTTTAAGAAGCTTGCCTTTGCGGGTACCTACACCAAACATCAAGTCTCCAGTTCGTAAACCAGCGGGCGGGCGTCTTCGTCGGGGCCGGGTTCGTAGACGTCGGGTTGGGCCAGCCACATGAGATACTGCTTGATTGCCTCGGCCGGAATATGACTGCGCGCCTTGGCAAGAAACTGACCGCCAAACCACGCAATGCTCAGGGAAACGACGATAACCAAAAGACCGTCGAGAGGAAGAAGCTTGAGCAAGACGATAAAAATGCCCGCCATGACCATCAGGTCGATAACCGTAAAACCGAACAGGATACGCATCGCCCCGTCGTCGCGGAAAACCTCAGCTTCTTCCATCGACCTTAGACGCAGCCGTCTTCGGTAAAGACCGCCAGAATTTCCGGCGCGGCGAGAAGCACCAAACCGATGACAAAGGCTGTGATGATAAAGCCCAGACCGCCCCTGTTCCCTGCCAGCATCCTGATCAGGCCGATAAAAAAGATAACGGCGACCACGGCGAAACCGACCGGTCTCTGCAAGAACAAGGCCGCGTTACAGATCGAATCAGGAATGGCCCCGAGCGTGTTCTCGAAGTCGATTGAGTCCTGAGCGTAACTGAGGGTCCAGACGTAAAAGGCAAAGGCGGCAACCCACAGTCTGTGCCACACACTCTTAACGCCCCCCACCTGTCCCATCACCATCCCCACCGAAACCATAGCCTGCTTCTTGACGTCGAACGTACCCCGGGTGTCGAACATGCCGAGCTCCTTTCGTACTTGATGAGTACGGGAGGAGAATAGCACAGAAATGCGGGTTAGTGCTATTATCGTGCGGGTCGTATACACTGAACGCAGGATTGCGCTGTCCGCAGGGGAGCGCTCAAGTCTCGAAATAGCGAGGAGGACAAGCCATGAAGCTCGATCCAAAAATCTCCAAACAGGTGTCAGCGCAACTCGGAGAGCGGTTGCCCCGACCCGAAAGTGAGGAGTTCGGCGAGCTGCTGACCCGGCTCGACGACGACAATCCGAGACTAGCCCAGATACTTCGTTCCGGGATCGTCCACGAGAGTCTGGGCGACATCGAAACCGAAGCGCAAAAGCACGGTCAGAGAGAGAAACGCGCGCGGAAGCTTCGTCGAGCACTCATCATGCGCCATGAAGAGATGGACGGGGAATACTACATCTCTAAACCCAAAGCGTTAGCTTGGGGCTCGGTAGGAGCCTTGGGGGTGATGGCGGCGATGTTTATGGGCGGATCGTTGCTGCGTAATGAGGCCCCCGCAACAGCGGAGGTAGTGCAGGAGAAGCCGCCGGTTCAAGCAGCCGCCCCCGCGGTCAAACCGCAGCAACAAGACGACGATCCCTTTAACAATCTGGCCCAAGAGCTCGAGCAAGGCGAAAGAACGGCGGGTACCTTCGAGGGGGCGCAACCTATGCCTCAGCCTGCCAAAGCGAAGACGCCGGGCCAACCGGAGAGCGAAGAGCCGATGCTCACCGAAGCGCCGCCGAGCGCTGAGGAACCGATGCTAGGTGACGAGCCGATGCTGCCGGGAACCGATGAAGAGGACGTGGGGCTGGGCATCTACAGCGCGGCGGCAGCACCTGAGGAGGCGGCGCAAGGGCTCAAGGCCTATGGCACGGGCGGCGGCGGGAACGGCGTAGAGGATGGCGGGGATCCCTTTGCCGAACCTGGCACCGCCCAGGAGGGACCGGTCGGATTGGCAGCCTACCGCGCCGCGGGGCCGGAGGAAGAAACTAAAAACGGCCTCATGTCGTATCAGACGGTTCCCGGGGAGGATAAAGGGGATAGGGCGTTCAAAGAAGCCCCTGAACCCGCACCCCAACCGAGTGATGGCGCGTTGCCGGAGGCAACCGGTAGCCCGCAAGGTTCGTCACTTGAGGGCGACCGACTGATGACCGCCGGGCTAGGGCTTGCCCAGGGAGCGCCGCAGGCTGCGCCTGAACGCCCACGGCAACCCGCCAAACATCCCTACAAGGTAGGCGACAGTGTAACGGCCACCCTACAGGTAGGCGTCGTGGCGGTAGACGGCACGCCGCTGCCTGTTCTGGCACGAGGCGACGACGGTAGCGTGTGGCAAGGACAAGCTACCCTGACGCCCACCGGACGCGTCGATATTCGCTTTAGCGACGTCGTAAAAGGCAACAAACAGCACCAGGTCACCGCGGTCGCGCAAGCGGGTGACGGCTATTTGGGCCTGCACGCCGAAGTCACCGAAACGACCCCGGCCCTGGCCAGCGACTTGGCTCGTGGGGCGCTACGGGGCCTTTCCGAGTACGTTCAGGCTTTGGGTCAACAGTCCGAGGTAAGGGTCGAAGGCAATACCCCGATCATCAGCCGGAACGCGCCCCCGCTCGAGGCAAACCTCGCGGGCAGCGTAGCCCGCTTGTTTACACCGCCCGAAGGCGAAGATCAGCAGGCGCTCGTAAGGCTGGCCCAGGTACCTGCGGATACGAACGTCAGCGTCGTCGTGCTGTCACAATCACTGACTGAAACTCATTGACATACTCCCCGGTCTAAAGACAAGGGGATTCTCGCTTCATCGCAGATTGCCAGTGATAGCGATGGCCATCTCGGGTCTTACGTCCGCTCCACGAGCATTAAGGGCGACGAGTCCCGCCGTCCTGATGTTGACCGAAGCGTTTACGTCTCGGTCGTGTTTCCCCCCGCACTCCGGGCAATCCCAAGTGCGGACATTTAGTGGCATGGAGGCCATCAGATGACCACAGACCGAACACAGCTTACTAGAGGGTGTCCACTGGTCTATCTTGACCATCGTCCGCCCGTACCACTCAGACTTGTATTCGAGCTGTCTGACAAGCTCAGACCAGCCCGCGTCGCTAATCGCTTTAGACAGCGAGCGGTTTTTCAGCATGTTCTTGACCCGCAGCGTTTCGGTGCAGATGACGCCGTAGCGCAGCACGAGTCCGGTCGTGAGCTTGTGGAGAAAGTCCCGGCGGGCGTCAGAAATGCGGGCATGGATGCGGGCATGGATGCGCGCAACCTCAACCCGCTGCTTGCGCCAGTTTTGCGAGCCTTTAACTTTGCGAGACAACAGGCGTTGTGCTTTTGCCAGTTTCGCCTCGAGCTTGTGAAAGAACCTGGGGTTTCCAAACTTGTCACCGTCGGACGTTATCAGCAAGTGTATGAGGCCGAGGTCGAGCCCTACCGCGTTGGTTTTTTGCGGCAAAGGCTCAATATGGCGTTCACACTGAAAGCTGACGAAATACCGTCCGGCGGCGTCTTTAGAGACGGTGAGAGAGACGACCTTACCCGGTAGAGGACGCGACCACCGGATGTTGAGCGGCGTGTTCATCTTGGCGAGCTTGACCGTCGGATGTTGAATATCGTCGCCCAAAGTATAGGCGTTAGGCATGTACCGGGCGCTCTGCGAATTCGTCTTTTTCTTGAACGTTGGGAACTTCGAGATGCCCTTGAAAAAACCGCTATACGCTTTTTCAAGATGACGCAGCGCCTGTTGTAGCGGCACGCTCGAGACTTCGCTCAACCACGCCGTTTCATCGTCGCGTTTCCAACTCGTGAGTGCCTTACCCGTTGCGGCAAAGCCGATAGGCTCATCGTTTCGGTAGGCGTCAATCCGCATGGCGAGAGCGCGGTTATAGACAAAGCGACAGCACCCAAACTCCTTAGCAAGCATCTCGACTTGCCCCGCGTTGGGGTAAAATCTGTACTTTGTCCCTTGCAGTACCATGCTTACGGTATAGCACGTGCGCCTACGAACTATAGCGGATCAGGGCTACGTCTATTCGTTCGCTTCACGCACTTGGGGGGTCATCGTATCCCCGGAATAAATTCACGGGGTATTGAAGCCCCCCAGCCCCCCCATTACTACAAACAAAACCTAGCAGTTCGTTCTCATTGGCGTCTCGCCGGTGGGGAGACGCTAACTGTTTTGTCGGCGTTTGACGTCGGTTTTTAGTCGCCTCGCCTGGTCAAACGCATCAAGCCTCGCGAGATCGTTTTCGACAAGGTAGTACGCTGTATCTCTGATACTGGCACCGTAAACAGGGGCCAGCGCCGCCGCTAAACGCAAAAATATCTTTAGTGACAGCTGACCTGTCTTTTCTGCGCTGATAGCAAAGAGGTAGTTCAGACGGCGCTCACTGATACCCGTAATCAGACTGAGGTCGACCTGGGAATAGTTCGATCTGGCAAAGAGCTGTTGGAACCGGTAGAAACTGATCGACTCCAGCAGCTCCTCTGGTTCCGTTTTCGCCGCGCCCCTTGCCAGAAAGCGTCGTTTAGCACGTTGGTTTCCCCCTTGCGTGTGCAGCGATCCCAGCTTGGACGTCGCATACTCTCGAACGTCTTCAAAACCGTTGTACATCTCAGGTGGTATAAGATTGTTCCAGACCTGTGACGGTCGCATTCCTAAATAGCGAGCGAGCAAAACACAAAGCTGAAAAATCAACAACAGTCGGGTGTCTCCGTGACCAAGCTCAAGCTTAGCTAGCAGCTGCGTCGACACGCCAACGTCGTTAGCCATCTCAGCTCGACTCCGCAAGGCACGTTCTCGCAGGCTGCGTAAATTGAGTGCAACAGGGGCAGGTTCCATTTCAGACATGAGAGTCACCATAAAAAGCCACGATGAGCCGTAATTGATTCCGTGAGAGGCAAACGTCAAAAGGACTGATAATCGTTACTCGCTACCGCTACTCGCTACCGTGATCTCCCGCCTTATCGCCGTCCCACCGTAAAGTGTAGCGGTGAGGGTGACAGCTCCCGACTGAACTTTTCTACTGTCCCACAGGGCGCTGTATACGCCCTCCTTAAGGTAGACCTTGGCCACGGGCCTATCGTCTACCTTAAAAACCACGTTCGCCGGAGGGGTCTCCCCTACCGCTTCTACCCGTAACTCCACGGTGCCAGCGACGTTATCACCCTCGCCTGGCGTGACCCAGGTAAGCTCTGGAGACACCTGAGTACACCCCATAAGTAGAGCGATAAGCAGCAGGGAAATAACGTATCGGTGAGATGATGAACGTTTCATATTTCTCCTATCCTATGGTAAATGGGCTCGGTGGAAACGTACACTAGAAAATGACTGCGGTTGTAGCCACTCAGCCCTGGTCTTTAGGTAACGATAAAAGCGATTCGATTTCCGAAATCAGCCCGTCTACTCGTTCGCGGATTGAAACGTCTTCAAGTACCTTGGCCCGCTTTATCAGCTTCGGCAAGTGACGGACTCTCTCTTCTAGAGGTGAGCGGTGGGTTTGCGTTGGGGAGGTCTGCGCGTTCACTATCTCCATACGGACTTGGCTTACCGATAGTTTTTCCTCGACTACGCGTTTCAGTAGTCGCCCCCGCTCGTTATCGTCTTTGATACGGGCTACCAGCGCAGCTTTTGTATATTCCAACTCACCGCGTCGCAGAGGCGTAAGAACATCTTCCGGGAGCGTCAGTAGGGGCAAACGGTTGGCGACGAACGACGCCCAAGTCATTCTGGTCGTCGCCGAAAAAACATCGTCTATCGTGGCGTAGACCTTACCCATAACGTTATGGGTAGAATCGTTTTCCGACTTACCCATAACGTTATGGGTAGCTCCACTTTTTTGCTCATTTTGTCTGGCATAGAGTAGCAAGACGATCTCGGCTTGCGTCATCTCGAGCTTTAACGCCAAGAGCTCGAGAAGCGCCTCGGTCTCCTCGAGCGGATTGACATCTTCGCGTTGCAGATTCTCCGTTAGTGCCGCTTCTCGAGCCTGCACGTCAGTAAGCTCTGCGATATAAACCGGCACACTCTCGAGTTTGTTTGCTCGCGCCGCCCGGAAACGCCGTTCACCCGCGACCAACTCGTACCGCTCATCCCCAAGAGATCGAACCAGAAGCGGTTGCAAGATCCCATACGCTTTTACCGAGGCGGTTAAGGCTTCCATTGCACCTTCGTCGAAATAACGTCTGGGTTGCGATGAAGGCAACGCTATTTGCTCGAGCGCCAACTGTCCACGCTCACTAGCCCGGTGCGTCACGGCTTCACGTTTCACCTGTTGCATGGCGCTTCGCAGGTTACTCCCCACTTTGGACGTCATGACAAAACCTCCAGAAGTTCTTCGGTTAACGCTATAACTTCACGGTACGGTGTTCGCCAATTCCAACCCCGATAAGCTTTGAGAGAAATACCCTCGGCGGCGGCGTTGACGTGAGCGCTCGACTGACTCCACTCAGCTGCAAACACAGGCACACCTTCACTTTCCAACGCGCCACGCACCTCACGCGCCATCGTCGTACCTGGCAATTTACGGTTGATAAGGACCGCATAGAGAAGGTCGGGGTTGGCTCTCATTGCATCTTGAATGTTCGATACCGTGGTCTCCATCATCGACATTAGGTCTATGACTGAAGGTGTAACCGGTACGAGTGCGACGTGCGCCACCCGGAGACTTGCGTCCATGCGAGAAGATTGAAGAGACGGCGGTCCGTCGATCACCACGTAATCGTAGGGGAGACCGCGAGCAGCTAAAATCGTGGTGTCGGAGTCTGCGTAACGGACTTCGGCCGGATAGCCCTTGTCTCGTGGCGCTCGCTCGGTCCAACCACTAGATGAGCGTTGCGGGTCGGCGTCGAGAAGAAGCGTCTGACCGTGTTTTGCTAACTCGGCGGCCAAATTCACGGACACTGTGGTTTTACCCACGCCACCCTTCTGATTAACTACCGCGACGATTTTGATAGAATCTCCTCACCCGACTGCCGTTCTTGCAAGAAGCCTTCTCGGGCCAAAAACTCGGCCAGAGCTTTGGAGATCACGGCTGTCTTCGAGGGGGGTATATTCTGCTTCTTAAGGTAAGCGCTCAGAGCTTCCTCGAGAATGGGGGAGAGGCGAAGGCTGGTATGCTTTGTCGACACGCCTATGT
>JAABUN010003232.1_pt1 | contig 25994 bp, 25 predicted proteins | sample 5559311 | NCBI WGS metagenome assembly JAABUN01 (sample SAMN10711877, study PRJNA513370) | rock metagenome | isolation source: Antarctica rocks | place: Antarctica: Victoria Land, Siegfried Peak sud
TCAAGCAACGAGCAACCCGCTACGATCTGATCCAAAGGTTCCAGGTCGGGCGGTGACGCCTAAACCTTGCTCATGAATCGAATTAAGAACTAACGGGATGCTGTCCGGCGGATAGGGTCCACCTCTGACTTCACTTTGTTCAAGAACAACGACCCACACCTTCAGCCTGACGTGTGGGTCGTGGCTGATAGTGGCTACCAGGGTCTCGCTTCACGTCACCCACAGACGTGCTTAAGCCTTAAAAAACCTCGTGGTGGCAAGCCAAGTTCCGAGGATAAAGCACACAACCAAGCCCTCGGATGTTTTCGCATCGCTATCGAACACGTCATCCGCTCTCTGAAAATATGGCGCATCGTTAAGGAAACCTACCGCAACCGGCGTAAGCGGTTCTCGCTGCGCTTTAAGCTTATCGCCGGTTTGATCAACGCCCATCTTAAACTTTGACTTATGCAAGAGGTCTAATATAAGCCCATCAGCTACAGGGTCAGCAAGTCTTCAAGGCTGCAACCGACTCCCGTCCCTCGGAAACGCCCGCGCAAAACGTACGTTCGAGATATTCAGCAGGAGCGCCGTCAGCCTTTCAGCTCCAATCGCAAACCCGCCGTGCGGCGGCATCCCGTATTTGAAGACCTCCAAGTAACCCTTGAACGCTTCAGGGTCCATCTTGCGCTTCTTTAGTTCTTCGACGAGCATCGCGTGGGTGTGGATACGTTGCCCGCCGGAGGTAATCTCGAGCCCACGAAACAGCAGGTCGAAACCGCGCGTCAGTCCGCCCCCTGTCGGGTAGGTGTAAAAGGGGCGCGCCGCCTGCGGATAGTCGGTAACGAACACGAAATCCGATCCGTGTTCCTCTCTGGCCCAGCGCCCGACGAGGCGTTCGGCTTCAGGGTCTAAATCTTTGCCGCCGGTCTGGTGGTCGTAGCGGGTGGTGACGAGTTCTCTGGCCTCGAGCAGCGTGATCCGCGGAAACGTCGTGCTCACATCCGGAACGTTGGCCCCCAGCAGCGTCAGCTCAGCGCGGCAGGTTTCGGCAACGTGCGTCATCATGGTTTTGAGGAGGGTTTCCTCGAGCGCCATCACCTCGTCTACCGATTTGATAAAGCCCATCTCTACGTCCAGCGACAGATATTCGGACAGATGCCTCGAGGTGTGCGACAGCTCGGCGCGGTAGACCGGCGCGGTCTCGAACACGCGTTCGTAAACGCCGACCATGATCTGTTTGTAGAGCTGCGGCGACTGCGCCAGATACGCGCGCCTGCCGTAATAATCGACCTCGAACAGAGCCGCCCCGCCCTCGGCCCCGGCAGCGACGAGTTTGGGCGTAAAGATTTCAGTAAATTGCTCGCCGCTCAGGAAGTCGCGGAACGCCCGCACCAGCTCGGCCTGAACCTTGAGCGCGGCGCGCGCCTTCGGGCTGCGGAGCGAGACGTGGCGGTACTCTAACAGCGTGTCCGGGTTGACGTTCCACTCCTCTTTGGGAATCTCGATGGGCGTCGGTTCGGTGGCCTCGGTAATTATCGTCAGCGTGTCGGCTTGAAGCTCGAGGCCGCCCGGTGCCTTTTTGCTCTCCACGACCCGGCCCGACACCCGTACACACGACTCGGCGATAGGCAAGTCGACCTTGCCGAACACGCACTGCACCACGCCTGTGCGGTCGCGGAGCTGCAAAAACCGTACGCCGCCCAGGTCGCGGCGCGAATGCACCCAGCCCTGAAGCGTAACGGTTTCGCCTACGCATTCGGATAAAGCGGAGACCAATGTGCGTACGGGTGTAGTAACGGTCATAAAACTCCTCAACAAAAAACCCCGGTCTGGTACCGGGGTGGAAGGTCGTGAAAATAGCGCCTACGCCCCGAGCCTCCGATGATTATCGTCATTGTGGTGATGGTAGGGGCGTCGGGGGTTCATACGCTGAACTGTAGCACTCACGCCCGCCCGGGGCAACCGCCCGGTCTCGAACGCAAGCCGAACAGTCTCTCGGCCCCGCACCATCGACGGTTTTTTAGCGTCTGCAATACTCGAGGCGGGTCTAACAAATCCCAGGACTAGGAGTAGGGGTGGCGCGCTACTCGAGCGCCCTCAGTTCGCGCGTCTGCACGTCGAGCTCAAAAACGCCCGGCCTCAGCAGCATAAAGGTAAAAGGCAGCTCGATGCCGCGCCGTGACAATATCGCGCGGTGGGGGCCGGGTTGCAAGTTGGCGGCGAAGTTGCGGGGGCGCAAAATACCGTCGACCGTGACCGTGAAGCCGGTCGGCGGCGTCCAGAACACGAGGTTGTCGTAGCTGGGCTCGAGCTCGACTTGCGAACGCGAAACGAAAAAGTTTCGCACTGTGACCGACTGCGTGACGCTCTCGAAACCGGGGCGGGCGAGCCGCAGCGTCCGTACCCCCGGCGGCGCTTCGACGCTTAGCGGGGTGCGTCCGACGCGCCGCCCGTCTAAAAAGACCTCGGCGGAGGGGACGCTGCCGACCAGGATACTGCCGCCCCGAATCTCGGTCAACGAGAGCGCCAGGAACTTCGTTTCGTCTCTCTCGAGCGTCAGCATGTCGCGCTCCGGGACAAAGCCTTTTTTGCGGAGTTCGACCTCGTAAAAACCGGGCGCGAGCGGGAGCAGCGTGCCGCCGATGACCCCGACCTCGATCCCGTTTAGAAACACCGAGGCGTCCTCGGGGTCGCTGGTGACGAACAGGTTTGCCGAACCGCGCGCGGGCGCGCTCGCCGGGTTTACAAACGCGCCTACCGCGCGCGTAAGGGCGGCGACGGCGGCGGGTACGTCCCGGAGGTCTAGCGACTGGCTGAACAGGTCCGACGAACGGCTCGAGAGGTCAGGCGAGCGGCGAACGCTGTCGGTGACGAGCAAGTTGACGGTGTAGCTGGTTTTGCCGAGGCCGCTGCCGAGCGCGAGAATCTCGCCTGCGACGCTGTAGCGCCCGCCGCCCAGGGTGGCGATCGCCGCCGCTACGTCGGGCTCCAAGCGGCCCACGGACGTTTGGGCGACGGTCGTACCGGGTAACACCTCGAGTCCGGTGCGGAGGCCGAGCTGTTGCCGAAAGAGCGCCATAAAGCGTGTCAGCGCCTCCTCGGGAACTGCGCCGCGCGTCCCGAAAGTCGGGACCACCATCTGCGCGTGCGCGTTCATAAACAGTCCGCACAGCCCGCACAGCAAGCAGCACCATAAAACCGAAAGGCGTAGTCGGGCGGTCACGGCCCAAGTATAGCCTGCACCACCCGGAACCGGGTGACGGCTGCGCGCCGGACGCGCGGCGAGAGTCGGGGGCGCAAACCGGGTTAAAATAACCCAAGCATGAGATACCTGCTCCTGAGCGACGTTCACGCCAACGCGGTGGCGCTCGCCGCCGTGCTCCGCCACGCCGAGACCAAACGTTGGCAAGAGGTGATCTTTTTGGGTGACGCGGTGGGGTACTACCCGCAACCCGAAGAGGTCATCGCTACGCTCAGCGCGTTGCCATTGGCGGCGGCACTCCTAGGCAACCATGACGCCATGCTGCTCGAGCCGGATACCGGGGGGGCGGCTACGGGCGTAGTTACGGAGGTGATCGGCAAACAGCGGCGGACGCTCAGCAGGTCGGCCCGAACCTTTCTGGCGGGGTTGTCGGGGCGCGCCGAAGCGGACGGGTGGGAGGCGGTTCACAGCACCCTCGAGGGCTCGTGGGATTACGTCGACTCGCTCGCCCGCGCCCAGAGCGAACCGGCGCGGATGTCTCGCCCGCTGCTCTTTTTCGGCCACACGCACGTCCCGGTCGTATACCTCTTCACCGAGCATCAGGGAGAGTGGTTGTCGCGGAGCGTGCCGCTCACCAAAGAAGCCTCGAGCTACCGCCTGCCGCCGAACGCGCGGGCGCTGGTGAACCCCGGTTCGGTCGGGCAACCACGTGACGGCGTGCCGCTGGCGTCTTACGCCGTCTTCGACGACCAGACGCGCGTGCTGGAGCACTTCCGCGTACCGTTCGATATTCGCGCGGTGCAGCAGCGGGTGCTGGCGGCGGGCTACCCGGTCACGCTGGCAGCGCGGCTCGAGCGGGGCCGCTAGGGTGAGCGCCGCCCCCGTTGTCGGTCAGGTCGTCGGCCCGGTGATCGGTCACGAGGCCGCGCAGACGGTCTTGCGCGGCCTCCGCGCCCACACCCTGCTCTTCGTCGGGCCGCCCCGGGTCGGGCGCAGGCTGGTCGCGCGCTGGTACGCGGCGCTACTCAACTGCCGGGCAGAGGGCCAAAATCCCTGCGGCGTTTGTGAGAGCTGCCGCTTGTTCGCCGAAGACGCGCACCCCGACCACCGCGAGCTGGCCCCGGTGATGGAGACCAAAACAGGCCGCCGCAGCCGCCGCCCCCAGCTCCGTATCGGCGACCTGGTGCGGCGCGAAGACGGCTCGGACAACCCGCTCGGCAGCTGGCTCGAGTCCCGCCCCCGCTTTTACAAACGCGTCGGCGTTATCGACGGGGCCGAACACCTGAGCGACGCCGCCGCGAACGCCTTTCTAAAGTTTTTGGAGGAGCCGCCCAGCTACGCTGTGATTATTTTGATCGCGCCGAGCGTAGGGAGCGTCTTGCCGACTATCGTCTCGCGCAGCAGCGTGGTGCGTTTCGGGGCCGTAGACGCGCCCATCGACCTGCCCGAGCCGCACCCGGCGGCCCGCCTCGGTCGCGCGGGCGAACTGCTCACCGCCGCCGCCTACCCGGAGCCGTTCAGCGCGCAGCTCGGCGTCGTTCACAGCTATTTGCTGGGGCTCGAGAAAGGACTCGAGGAGGCCCTGGAGCGGGCCGACGCCCTCGAGAAAGCCTGGAGGGAAGACGCCCGCTTCAGCGTCGCCGAACTCTTGCGCGCCCGCCTCAGCGAGTGGTCCGGCGGGGCGTACGCGGCGGGGTTGGCGGCTTTGGAGCGGTGTGAAGAGGCGCTGGCGGCGTACGCGTCACCGGGCGTCGCGGTGCAGGTGTTGACGCTCGAGTTTAGAGAAATTTTGCGAGAGAAACGGTCATGACGAGCCTGATCGGGATGAACGGTCGGTTTTTTCCTGACAACTGGCGTCCGGCAGCCGAGGAAATCCGCTTCGCACACACTGCCGGTTTCGCTGCGCTGCAATTTGGGGGCAAAGAGGAGGGTTTGACGCACGAGCATCTGGGCGCTTCATTTACCGAAACTGGGCAAGCCTTGAAAGCAGCTGACCTGACTGCGACGATGGAACTGCTCATCAAGTTGCAGGGAGACGGACGTACTCGCTCAGGCAGGACGCCGCTGGAGGTTTTGACGGCGAACCTACCGGCTATTCAAGGTTTGCCTTGTCGACACGTCCACCTGCACCTCGTGCTCGAGCCCCCGCCTAACGAATCGCAGCTCGAGCACGCTCTTTTGCAAACCTTTAGAGATGCGGTCAAGCTAGCCCGGCAGCACGGTTTTACCTTCGCCTTTGAGCACAACGAACCTGCGCTAAACTTTTTTTCGACCCCGCAGAGCTGCGCGGCGACGCTGAACGCCGTTCCCGAACTCGGCTTCGTCTGGGACTTTAACCACACCGCGCCGGAACACCTTTTCGGCTTCAAAGCACTGGCGTCTCGAACCAGCCTTCTGCATATCGCCGACACCCCGCTGCCCGAAGTGAACTGTCACCTGCCGCTAGGTTTAGGCACGGTCAACTTTACGGACTACTTACACCCTTTGCTTCGGGCGGGGTTTCAAGGCTTCGCTATTCTCGAGATCGGCGGCCTGCCGAAGTCGGGTGGTTATGGCCGCGACACCGACGACGCCCTCATCAACTCGAAAAATCGGCTGGAGCAGGCTTTTGCCGCCGCAGCCGATTCTGGATAAAGGTCTCTCTCAAAAGAAAAGAGCGCCGCTCGAGGGGCGGCGCTCTAGCTACACCTGATTTCTAAGAATTGCGCCTGGGATGCTGCTTTGCGGGTTGGAGCTTCTCCGGCGGCAGCTCTTCGTAGCCGCCCTCGTCGTACGCCACTTCGACCGTGCCTTTAAGCGCGTTGAGCTTGATCACGCGCCCGCACGCGCCGGTGTCGGTGTGGCAGGCTTTGCTGCCCTTTTTGGGCAGATCGGCGAGCAGATCGTGGTACATATCGTGTTCGTACTGCAAACAGCACATCAGGCGTCCGCAGGGGCCGCTGATCTTTTCAGGGTTCAGCGGCAGCTGCTGGTCTCTCGCCATCCGAATCGAGACGGTGCTAAAACTCTGTAACCAGGTCGAGCTGCACGAACCGCTGCCGCACACCCCGAGGGTCCCGATGATGCGCGCCTGGTCGCGCGGGCCGACGTTGTCGAACTCGAGCCGCGCGCCCGTCAGCGGCGTCAGCTCGTGGGCGAGCGCCCGCAGTGAAAGCTGCTGGTCGGTGCTGTAGGTGACGAGCAGCATAGCTTCGTCGAGAGTGAACTCGAGCTGGACGATTTTGACCGCCAGCTTGCGTTCGCGCGCGCGCGCCTTGAGCAGCCATTTGAGTTCTTCGGCTTTTTCCTTAAGCTCTACGTCACGCGCCAGATCGCTTGGTGTGGCGGCCCGGACGACGTGACCACTCGGGCGGGCGTGCTCGCGTACACCCGTACGGACCAAACCCAGCTCGAGGCCGCGCCGGGTCGTCACCACGAAGCGCGCCCCGATTTCAGGTACCTGGACAGGCACCTCTAAATAATGAACTTTCGGGCCGTTGTCGAACCGGACACCGACACAGTTAGGCATATTGCCTCCAAAAACGCTGCGGCGCAGCGGAAAAAAGTAGCTGCTCCCCTACATCAGTATACGAACAAGCGGCCTCCACTCCGGTCGGGCGTCGCCCTGAGAAGAAGAAACAGTCGAGGCGATGGTGAGGGGAGCCGGGGCCGTCCCGCTAGCCACCGTCCCGTTTTCCACAGAAATCATGCAAAATACGTGATAGATGACGCTCCTCGCTCGAACCAAGTACAGCGCAAGCTAGACGACATTGACCGGAAGTCCACAAGCCACGAACGACAGGCTACAGGCCACCCACTAAAAGCTACGCACCACCTTCGCCACCGGCGAAAAGGTGAGGCGGTGTTCGGCGCTCGGGCCGTGTTCGGCGAGCGCCCGCAGGTGTACGGGCGCGCCGTAACCTTTGTGCGACGCGAAACCGTAACGCGGGTCGCGCCGGTGAAGCTCAACCATCAGCCGGTCGCGGGTCGTTTTTGCCAAGATGCTGGCGGCGGCGACCTGAAAGCTGGCGGCGTCTGCGCGGGGCGGCGCGGCTACCGGGCCGGGAAAAGCAAGCTTGAGGTAGTCCGTAACGAGAGCGTCTACCGGGGGCAGGCTCGAGAACGCCCGCTGCGCCGCCAGATGAGTTGCGCGCAGGACGTTTAAGGCGTCTACTTCGGCGGCGCTCGCCGCGCCCACCGCCCACGCCAGCGCGCACCGTTTAACCTCCCCGGCGAGAACTGCGCGCACCTCTGGCGAAAGTTTTTTAGAGTCGTCGAACGGGTAGTCGCCGGGGGGCAGCAGCACGGCGGCGGCGACCACCGGCCCTGCCAGCGCCCCGCGCCCCGCTTCGTCGATACCCGCAACGCGGGCGTAACCCTGCGACCAGAACGCGTGCTCGAGCCCCCATCCCGGTTTTTCTCGAGGAGGCGCGGGGGCCTGTTTGTTCATCATGCGAGTGTACCGCTAGGGTTTACGGAGCGATGAGTAAAGAGCAATGAGTCAAGAGCGAAGAGCCATGAGTAGAGCTTTCTTCGTAGCTCAGTGGGCAGGGCGGGTTGTGGGTTTTGCTTTTACCACCGACCCAACTCAGGTCAGCAGCACACCGGACTCTAAGGGCGCTGTGACCTTGAAAGGGACGGTGCAAAAAAAGGTGCTACCCCGGCCCACTTTCGATTCGACCCAGATTTCACCGCCGTGTTTTTCGACGGCGAGCTTGCAAAACGTTAGACCCATGCCGGTATCGAAGCGGTCGTGCAGGGTGTACCGTGACTGCTCGAAAGCGTTGAAGATACGTTTTTGGTCCTCTTCGGGGATACCCTCGCCATCGTCGCGTACCGAAAGCACGAAGTTTTTTTCGTCTTTCCAGGCGCGGAAGTCGATATGTCCCCCCTGCCGCGTGTGTTTAACGGCGTTGGCGAACAAGTTGGCCAGCACGCGCCGCATCAGCGCGGTATCGGCGAACATGCGCTCGGCCTCGGGGCGGATGATAAACGATACTTTTCGGTCTTTTAGCGACAAGTCCACGTCTTGCAGCGCGGTACGCGTCAGCTCGCTGAGGCTGTCGATCCACGCCGGGTAGTAAGGCATGTTGCCCTCTTTCATCCGCCGCACGTCGAGGATATTTGCCGCCAGATTGAGCAGGTGCTGCGCCTCGCCACGTGCGAGCGCCAACAGGTCGTGGAGCCCGTAGCTATCCGAAGACGTTCCGGTAATGTCGATAGCGTGCTCTAAGAGGCCCATAACGCTCGCTATCGGGTTTTTGAGGTCGTGAACGAGCATGTGCGTAAGGTCGTCCTTGACGCGTTCGGATTCTTTGTGCGCCTGCTCGAACTGCCGAAGCCTCGAGAGCGCCTCGCGGAGTCCGGCGTCGGCGCGTTCACGCCCCAGCAGCTTCTCCAGGTAGAGCGTAACGATCTGCGGTTCGGCGTCGTCGGCAAAGTACAAGGTCGCGCCCGAACCGAGCGCGGCGGCGTGGCGCGCGGCCTCGGCGGGGCCGAAGAGCACGATTGGGGTATGAGCCAGGTGTTTACGCCGCCGCAAAAGCGCCACCAAATCGAGTTGCGGCACGCTTTGCACCACCACGTCGTCGAGCAAGATAGCCAGCGGCGCGTGACTGCGGGTGTGGTAGAGCAGGGTTTCAGCGGTCTCGAGCGTCGTCATCGGAGCGCCGAGGGACGCCACTCCCTTCTCGAAACGTGCTCTATGCGGCGTCGGAGCTGCCCAAAGAAGATGTGTAGACGAGATCATCTGCTATCGACTATAGCAAGGGTAACCGTACCTTATAGCCCGAAGTGAAGGACTTAACGCGGTACTAACTTGTGTCAGTAGCACGCTTCATATACTCCCTTTGCTCAGGGGTGGGTCTGTTCGGCGTCGTTGGGGGAGCCGTCTGTATCTGAAGGTTTTGCGGTTGCACAACGTACCGCCCGGTTTTTATAGACCCCGCTATATAATCACCGATATGACCCATTTTGAAAACGGCAAGGCCGTGATGGTCGACGTGTCGGAAAAAGCCGACACCGCGCGCGAGGCGACGGCGTGCTCGAGCGTTTCGTTGCCCCCGGAGGTGTGGAAGGCGCTTCAGACCGGCCCCGACAAGGGCGACCCCGTCGCGGTCGCTGAACTCGCGGGCATCATGGCCGCTAAACGCACGGCTGAGCTGATCCCGCTCTGCCACCCGTTGCCGCTAACCAAAGTGTCGGTACGTGGTGAACTCGGTGAGGCCGAAGTGCGCTTTACCGCGACCTGCCGCGTGACCGGCAAGACCGGCGTCGAGATGGAGGCGTTGACGGCGGCGAGCGTAGCCGCCCTGACGCTCTACGACATGCTCAAGGCGTACGGCAAGGGGATGGTGATTCGGGAGGTAAAGCTGCTCGGCAAGACGGGCGGAAAGTCGGGCGAATGGCGGCCCTGACCTTTGCGCGTCCGCTGACGCCCGACGACCGGGAGGCTCTCGAACCGCTCGACCGCGACTACGCCGCCGCGTACGGTCTGGGGTCTGTGGTGACGAAAAGCAGCGTGTCGTTTTATGTCCGCAGCGGACACGCGTTCGTCGCGGTGCGCGACGCTGAAACCGTCGGCTTCGTCTTTGCCCAGGCGGTCTGGAACGGAACCCGGCCCACCGTTTACGTCAACCGTCTGGCGGTAACCGGCGCGGCGGACGCTGGCGATAACGAGGTGCGTGAAGCTCTGCTCGAGGCCGTCACCAAAAGCGCCTACGACGCCGCCGTTTACGACCTTCAGGTGCAGGTACCGGAAGCCGACGGCGGCGCGGCGCAAGCTCTCACTGCCAAGAGCTACGCGCTCACTACCGAACGCGTCTACGCGCGGGTGCTGGGCTCGAGGGGGCTGGGTGTGGCGGGTGGTGAGGGGTGAGTGTTGAGTACCTAGTGCCGAGTGATGAGTGCCGAGGTTGGGTGGGTTTTCGGGCGGCGCTGTGAGGGACGTAACGGTTTATGTCGGGGTGTATCAGGCACGGCTCGAGATGCCGTGGGTGCGGTCGCTAAAGGAGAAACGGGCGCTCGTCAAGCCGGTGGTTGAGCGGCTTAAGGTGCGGTTTGCGGTCGCCGCGGCGCGTCTCGAAGGCGTAGACGACCATACCTGGGAGACGGTCGGCGTAACGGCTCTTAGCAGCGACCGGGTGGGGCTCGAGGCGCTTTTGCGCCGCGTCGAGGCGTTCGTCGCCGCTGGGGGCGAGTACCGGGTGACGGACAGCCGTCTGGACATCGAGGTGTGGGAACCGCTCGAGTAGGGCGGCAGGTACTATCTGGCTTGCACGCTGCTCAGCTGAAACGTAACTAACCACGCACGTTGGGGGATGATACCTGCGGCGAAGTGCAGGCCATGTTGAAATTGCCGGAAGTCGTTACGGTTTTTCACCGCTTTAGGGTAAGCTTGGGACACGCTACAGTCCAAGAGAACTTGGCTCGAGGAGAAGCATGGCACAAAAAAGGTCTGAAACGCGCGGAGAGGCGCGGCAAGAGAAGAGGGGTTCGTCCGGCGCGCAGCCGTCCTTGCCGCGAGACCGGGTAACGGTGACGAACGAGGCGCTTTCGACCCTGATCGGTCTCGCTGCGCACGAGGTTCCCGGCATTATCGGGATGGCCCCGGCGAATTTGCGCGAGGGTATCAAACGGATTCTCGGCGCGAGGCGCGCTGACGAAGGTGTCGAGGTCTCGCGTCAGGGTGAGACGGCGGCGGTCGACCTCTACGTCGCGGTCGCCTACGGCGTCAATATTCCGGCGGTCGCGCAGTCGGTGCGCGAGCGGGTGCTCTACGCGGCAAAGGCGTTTGCCGGGGTCGAGGTTACGCGGGTGGGTGTGCATATTGCGGGGGTGGGACGTGCTGGACGTTAAGGCCGACCAGACTCTCGAGGCCCGCGACTTAGCCACCGCTTTTTCATACGCGACCGACTGGCTCGGTGTTTACGTCGAAGAGGTCAACGCGCTCAACGTCTACCCGGTTCCCGACGGTGATACCGGCACCAATATGCACCTGACCATGCAGTCGGTGCGGCGGCAACTCGGCGACGAACGCCCCAAAACGATGGCGGCGCTTGCCCACGCGCTTTCGTACGGCTCGCTGTTGGGCGCGCGCGGCAATTCGGGCGTGATCTTAAGCCAGATTCTTAAAGGCTTCGCCGAGAGCATCAAAGAGCAGCGGACGCTCGGCGCGGCGGCAGTTATCGCGGCGCTCAAGGAAGCCTCGAGCAGCGCCTACGCCGCCGTCATGAAACCCGTCGAAGGCACTATTCTGACGGTCGTACGCGCCGCCGCCGAGGGCGCGGCGCGGGCAGCGTCGGCGGCCCCCTTAGACGTGCTCCGCGACGCCTGGAAAGCCGGTGACGAGGCGCTTCAGAGAACCCCGGAACAGCTGCCGATGCTTAAGCAAGCCGGGGTCGTCGATTCTGGCGGGCTGGGTTTTTTGCGCGTCTTGGAGGGCGTGATCGCGTCGTTTGAAGGCCGCGACCTGCCGCCGCCGCCGACGGTCACGAACCGCGCGCAAGAGGGTTTTGACGAAGAAGAGTTCGGTTTTTGTACCGAGTTTTTACTCTCGAACGTCACGGTACCGACCCGCGAGATTCAGGAGCAGGTCAAGGGTTTCGGTGATTCGCTCCTGGTCGTCGGCGCGGAGGGTTTCGTCAAGGGCCACATCCACACCGAAGAACCCGAACAACTGCTCGCGCTCGTCGCCCGTTACGGCACCGTAGTGACGACTAAAGTCGAGGACATGAGCGAGCAGCACCAGGAGATTCTGGCGGGCGCGGACATGACCGACGTCGCGCCGCCGCAGACCGCGCTGGTGGCGGTGAGCGCAGGTTTCGGCGTCACCAAAGTCTTTCGGAGTCTGGGAGCCCGCGTCGTCGGCGGGGGTCAGACGAACAACCCGAGCGTGCAAGACATCGCCGACGCGGTGCGGAGTGTCGGCGCGGTGGACGTGATCGTTATGCCCAACAACAAAAACATCATCATGGCCGCCGAACGCGTCGGTGAGCTGTTGCCTGAAAAGCGGGTACAGGTACTGCCGACCCGGACGCTGGGTCAGGGTCTGGCGGCGGCGGTGCTCTTCGACGAAAGCGCCGACGCCGACGCCCTTTTTGCCGAGATGCAGGGAGCGGCGGAGCACGCCTGCACGTTGGAGGTCACGACCGCGAGCCGCACCACCATGGTCGAGGGCGTCGCGGTCAGCGAAGGCGACTATATCGGTCTTAGAGACGGCAAGCTGCTCGTCGCCGAAACTACGCCGGAAGACTGTCTGACGGCGCTTTTGGCGGGCGTCGCCGAGGCCGGAGATTATGAGATCGGGGTGATGTTTTACAGCTCGGCGGTCGGGCGAGAACGCGCCGAGACGCTTCACGGGGCGCTCTCGGAACGGTTCGGCGAACTCGAGCTCGAGCTTCACTCCGGCAGCCCCGACCTGTACGCCTTCGTGCTGGCGCTCGAGTAGGTACCTAAGCGGGCGTCTCAACCCGGTCACACCCGCCTCCTTTGGTAATCAGCTAGACTCGCCCCATGATCCGGTATCTTCTCTCTGTTCTGATCGGCCTCGCCCTAGCCTCCGCCTCGGCGCAGGCTTGCTACGACGAGGCGCGTGAGGGCTGGACGCCCAACGACTTGTCGCAACCCGCGACCGGCAGGAGCGCTGCGCTCCTGCTCCGGCGCGCCGCCACGCTGCTCGAGCCCTCGATGCCGCCCCTGCAACGTGTCGGCGACCTGCCCGTCGCTGCTGACGATCCCGACCGCGAGACGTTTTCTTACCTCGCCGACCGTCAGCTGCTCGCGCCGATGTGGTCGCCCGGTACCTTTTCGGCGGATGCGTGGCGCGCCGCGCTCTCCCGAATCGCGGGCTGGTACGCGCTGCCGGTTCCGGCGCTCGATGAGGCGAACCCGTCGAACAACGAACTGCTAGACAGCCTGACGCCGATTTTCGACAACGCCGGAGCGTCGCTCAATCCGATTGCGCTTTTTGCCTACGACCCTGAAGACGGGTCGCGTATCGCTTTTTGGTCTACCTTGCGTAACGGCGTCTATCCGCGTATGGTCGTGGTCAAACCGCCCACCGAACCCGTCGACGTGCAGGGCGACACCGCCGCGGCGCTCGCGCAACTCGGCGACTGCGTGGCGACGCCCGAAAACTACGTGTTTACCTCGGCAGATACCGCCGAGCGGCTTTTTTTAGCGACCAACGAGTCGCGGATGGTGATTTTAGAAACCGTCCCTCCCTCACCGCAGTTTCTGCTCGAGGCACCCGCCGGTCTCGAGTCCACCTATCTGACCTTCACCGCCCCCGAAGTCGCCGACAAGGTGCGTTACACGGCGCTCTTTTTGGGTCCCGGCATCGGTTTCGGTAAACTTTTGCGACTTTTACCGCAGCTCCGCACCAACATGAGCCCGCAGGAGATCATCGCGTTTTTAACGGGGGCCGGGGGCGGGGAGACGCCGTAGGTTCCGTCGATTTCTCGGACGGACTGATCCGGTTTTCATTGTTCTGAATGGGGCAAGTGGCCTTTGGCAAGCAGATAAACTACGGGCCACAAGCCGTTCACATCTATGAAACGGACGATGACGGGGAACGACGATCAGGGGAGCCTAGACCGGGTTGGGGCTTAACGCCCCTCGAGGGTGCGGTTGACGGCTGCGTTGACGGCGCGGTTCATCTCTACCGCGGCTTCCCTCGCCCGTTCTGCAAAGTCGGCTTCCTGGGTGGTGTAGGTCAGCGCGCGGCTCGAGCTCACCACTGCCCCGAGCCCGTCCGCGTCGAACGCTGTCGCTACGTCCTCCGCCCCGCCGCCCTGCGCGCCGTAACCCGGAACGAGCAGCACGCTGTAAGGCAGGCGTTGGCGCAGCCCCCCCAGCGCCTCCGGGTGCGTCGCGCCGACGACCGCCCCGACCGGCGCGTATCCCGACGCGCCCCGGTGCGGTTCGGAGAGTTTTGTAACGAGTTCTGCTACCCGCTCGTAGAGCCGTCCGCCACCCTCTAAAACGGTGTCTTGCAGGTCTGCGCTACCGGGGTTTGAAGTCTTGACCAGGACAAATAAACCACGCTCGGCCCGGGCTGCTTGCGCCGCGAACGGTTCCAAACTATCCGCTCCCAGATACGGATTTACCGTCAGCGCGTCCGAAGCGAACACGCCCTGCGCCAGATAAGCTTGCGCGTACGCCGCCGCGGTCGCGCCGACGTCGCCCCGTTTGCCGTCCAGAATCACCGGGATACCCCGCGCCCGCACGTCGGCGGTAAGCTGCGCGAGCGCGATCAGCCCCGGAATCCCGAGCGCCTCGAAAAACGCCGACTGGAGCTTGTAGCACGCTACTACGTCCTGCGTCGCCTCGATGATGGTCTGAAAATAGTAGACGACCGCCTTGGCGACCTGCGCCGGGTCGCCGCCGAAGCGTTCGGGATGGGTAAGGGGATGCGCGTCCGGGCGGGGGTCGATGCCCAAGCAGACACGCGAATCGGTCTGCCGGATACGCTCAAAAAGTCTGTCGGCGAAGGGAGCCATAGGTTCAAGGCTAACAGATTGCGGCTGACCGGGAACGCTGGAGCGTGGTGGCCCAAAAAAATCCCCACTCCTTAAGTGGAGAGGGGCAAAGCGGGTGATGACGTCGCTGACCGGTTGCGCTTCAGGAGTCATGATAGCCGACGTCCTCTTACAAGGTTCTTACAAATCGCCGTGAGCGCGTGGGGGAACGGGTTTGTGGGCCTGCCCGTCACTCGGTAAGGGCGTGCGTCACCACCCAGTCTAAAGGCGAAACCCTCGCTAAACTGAGGCGATGCCCCTTCCAGACGACGCTTTCCGCCGCTACGACGAAACACCCGACGAGCTTTTCTACCGCCAACCCCGGTTCGTCACCCATATCGACGACGCGGCTATCGCCGCCGTAACGCAGCTCTACCGCGAGTTTTTACCGGCGGGCGGCGCGCTCTTAGACCTGATGAGTTCGTGGATAAGTCATCTGCCGCCCGAGGTTTCGTACCGCCGGGTGGTGGGGCTAGGCCTCAACCGCGCTGAGCTGACGAAAAACCCCAGACTCGAGTCGTTCGTGGTGCAAAACCTCAACACCACGCCGCAGCTACCCTTCGCGGACGGTGAATTCGGCGGCGCAGCACTGGCAGTTTCGGTCGATTACCTGACCGATCCGGTCGCCGTACTCCGCGATCTGCGGCGGGTGCTCGTCCCTGGCGGGCCGGTCGTGATTACCTTTTCCAACCGCTGTTTTCCGACCAAGGCGGTCGCTGTCTGGCATCAGCTGGACGATCAGGGAAGGCTCGAGCTGGTCGGGCGCTACCTGAAGGAAGCAGGTTGGGAGCAGATTCAACTGCTCGACCGCAGTCCGAACCGCAGGCGTAGCGATCCGCTCTACGCGGCGGTCGCGTACACGCCGGAACGACCCCGAGAAAATTTTCGGGTCGTTCCGGGTTGATATGTTGTTTTTCCCTGTTTGGGTCAGCGGCGGGGGTTCGGTAAAGCTAATCCGCGTCGATGCTCTCCACCCACGGCGAGATACCCGCCTTGGCGAGTTCTTCGGCCCAGCCTTGCATACACGGATACTTGCCGGTGTCGGTCTCTTCACCGAGCACCCAGTTGAGAATATCGACCATACCGATAAACCGGGTGCGCCTGCTGTGCCAGTGAACGACGTTTTCGTGGCCTGCGATGTCGGTCGCGCTCATGGCGATCACGTCGGCGTGGGTTTCTTCGATCTCGCGGATCATCGTGCGGATTTCATCCGGGGTGTGCTCGAGGGTGCTCATATCTTGGGTGCTCATGCTTTATTGTCCCTAACTACGCGGCCCCCGGCTGCGTTCCAGCTTGCTTTTGTGGTGCCTAGTGCCTTGACGCGACCGCTGCGTACAGCTCGCGCCCGCTGAACCGGGAGGGTTGCCTGCCCACCTCACCGAAATCGCTCAAACCCGACGCCCGCGCGAGTTTCTGCAACCGTTCCGGCGGTAGCGGAAATGGCCCCCAGGGGGTGCGCTCCCGCGTATCGTATTCGACTACCAGAAGCCTGCCCCCGGGCCGCAGAGACTGGACCAGCTGCCGCAGCACCCGCTCTTGCCGTGCGACGAAGTGCAGCGCGTTCGCCAGCAGCAGGCCGTCGAGGTCGGTCAGATGGGTCAGGTCGCGGGGCCGGGTAAAGTCCGCCCGTTGCACGTGGACGGTTGCGCCGGAGGTCTCGAGCGCCCGCAACCGCGCCACCGCCCGCCCGTCCCGGTCGCTCGCGTAGACCGTTCCGCGCGGGCCGAGCAGCGCGCTGAGCGCCGCCGTAAAGACGCCGCTCCCGGCCCCCAGGTCGGCCCAGGTTTCGCCGGGCGCGCCGACGCCCGCGCGGATAAGTGAGACGGCAGTTGCGTGTTCCACGCCTTACGATACGGCTTCAGGAGGTGCCGGGAGCTTGGTGGGTGTTTTGTCCCTTGAGCCTCCCCGTCCGCACCTGTTACCTTGCGGAGTGCAGGAGGATTCCGGATGCCCAACCACACGCTTACCTCTCATATGTTTACCTCTCACATCGGGCGGATGCGCCTGATCAGCCTCGTCGAAGGGGTGTCGTTTTTGCTGCTTTTAGGCGTCGCCATGCCGCTCAAATACTTAGCCGGAATCCCGGAGGTGGTCGCGGTCGTGGGCGCGGCGCACGGGGTGTTGTTTGTCCTCTACGCGCTCGCAGCAGGCGTGCTGATGCTGGCGCTCAGGTGGTCGCCACTCTGGTTCGTGGGTGCGATGATCGCGTCGGTAGTCCCGTTCGGAACGTTTTACCTCGACGCGCGTCTGAAACGTTTTCAGGAACGGACAGCGTAACGTGTAGTTTATTGGGGTGAAGGTATCGAGGCTCCAATCCCATGCTCACGGCGAGCCGATACCAGCACACTCTCGTAAAACCGCTCGACCCGACCCCAGTGTCGGTCGATAACTTCGGCAATCTCAGCTAAAAAATGCTCTTGCACGGGCAGCTTCATCGCCTGTACGTTGCTGTGGGTGAGGAGGAGCTCGAGGTAGCGTTCTTTGCCGTAAACTTTGCGCCACGGGTAACGCGAAACGTGCAGATCGCCAAAAAGCGGCGAGTCTTCCAGTGTCCCGATAAAACGGGCTGGGCTGCTGCTCGGCGTGGGCCGGTTCAGCTCGAGGGGTGACTCGTAGCGGTTGTAAACAGTGTCTGCTGCGCGGTTGAAAGGCGTATCTTCCGTGCGGTCTTGGTGCCACGCCAACAGCAGCGCCCCACCCGGACGCAGAAGCGACGCCGCGTGCATCAGGCCCGTTTCCGGCGCAATCCAGTGAAACGCCTGAACCGACATGAGCGCGTCGAACCGCGTATCAGTACGGAAATCCTCAAAGGCAATGGTCTCAACCGTAACGTTTGGATAGCCGGACAGGTTGATGCGGGCGTGCTCGGCGAGGGCGGGGCCAAGCTCGAGCGCGTAAACCTGCAATCGAGCTTGCGCCAGGGGAAGCGTCGCCTGACCGGTGCCGCAACCGACCTCCAAAATGTGCGCGTCGGGGGGAAGGTGCTTCAGCATGGCGTTCAACAACGTTATGGGCGGCGCAGGACGGGCGCGCCCATAACGTTCGGCCTCACGGTCGAAGGTCGTTCTCAAACTGAGGTCGTCCACAAGGCTCCTATAAAATAGCAGAGGGGCCGAACACGATGTCGGCCCAAAAAGTGTTGTTGTCAGAGTGGATCAGGTTCCGTCGATAACTTCCGTCCGGAAAGCACGCTCGAGTTCTCTCTACGCGCGCGACATTATTGACGCTCTCCAAACTTCTTAATCCTTACTTCTTTCTCCCTGCTTCCTACTCCTTTTTTCTGCCTATTGCAACACCCAGTCTAGAACGTCGACAAAACCTAATCACCCGACACCGCCCCGACTTCGCGCCCGTGGCAGTGCTTGAACTTCTTGCCGCTACCACACGGGCAGGGGTCGTTGCGGCCTACCTTGGCGTCGGCGCGAACGGGTTGGGTCGCCTGTGCTGCGGGGGCTTGCTGGCGGGGCGGAAACGGGTTCGCCGGAGCCGCCGGACGTGCGGCGGGGCGAGCTGACGTGTTGCCAAACGAGAGGCTCGAGGACACCGACCCGCCCCTGTCGCCGTCACCCTCGGCGTACGTCGTGCTGAGCGAACCGCTTACCGAACCGGACTCGGGTTTTTCGTAATTGACCGGTTGCGCCCGCCGCTGCGGGGCTAAGGGTTGCGCCTGCTGCGTCTCGACCTGAACCCGGAAGAGCAGTTTGGCGACCTGCAAACGGATGCCGCCTTTCATCTCCTCGAACAGGTTAAAAGCTTCAAACGCGTACTCTTGCAGCGGGTTGCGCTGACCGTAACCGCGCAGACCGATACCCTGACGCAGCACGTCCATCGCGTGCAACTGCTCTTTCCAGTGGTTGTCGACGACCTGCAACACGATGTAGCGTTCAAGCTCGCGCATAAGCGCCGCGCCGAGTTCGGTTTCGCGGGCCTTGTACGCGCTCTCGAGTTCCGGCACCAACAGGTCGGTGGCCTCGTCGGACGCCTGACCCCGGAGCGTCTCGAAATCGAACGCTTCAAGTGCCGGAGCTGCGTCCACGACAGCGGCCTTAAGTGCCGGAATATCCTGCTCTTCGGGCTCGAGCTCTTTGTTCAGGTAGTTCTGCACCTGCGCGTCGACGTATTCGGCGATCATGTCTTGCACGTCGTCGGAGATGTCGGTACCCAGCAAGATGTCGCGGCGCTGCTTGTAGATCACCTCGCGCTGCTTGCTCATTACGTTGTCGAACTCTAACAGCTGCTTACGGATGCCGAAGTTGCGGTCCTCGACGCGTTTTTGCGCGCGTTCGATAGCCCCTGTAACCATCTTCGCCTCGATGGGTTGTTCGTCGTCCATGCCGAGCCGGTCCATCATGCCCAGCACGCGTTCGTTGGCAAAAAGCCGCATCAGGTCGTCTTCAAACGAGACGTAAAAACGGCTCGAGCCGGGGTCGCCCTGACGCCCTGAACGCCCGCGCAGCTGATTGTCGATACGCCTCGATTCGTGGCGTTCGGTGCCGATAATATGGAGCCCGCCCACCCCGACTACCTTTTCGTGGTCGGCCTGCGCCTCGTCGCGGAGTTTCTCGAGCGTCGGGATGATGTCTTCAGGCATCCCTTCGATCTCGCGGGCGACTTCGCGCGCCTCGTCCATCTTGCCGCGCATGACCGACTTGATAAACAGCTCGACGTTGTTTTCGTAACGGCTGATTCCCTGACGCTCCAACAGCTGCCCCGCCAGAGCTTCCGGGTTGCCGCCCAGCACGATGTCGGTACCACGGCCCGCCATGTTCGTCGAAATCGTCACGCCGCTGCTGCGCCCCGCCTGCGCCACGATCTCCGCTTCGCGCTCGTGATATTTGGCGTTGAGAACCTGGTGTTTGATGCCTTTGCGCTTGAGCATTCCCGAAAGCCGCTCGGACGCCTCGATGGTCACCGTCCCGACCAGAACCGGTTGCCCGGTTTTATGAATCTCTTCGATCTCCGTAACGACCGAGTCGTATTTTCCCTGCTCGGTGCGGTAGACGATGTCTTCAAAATCTTTGCGAATCACGGTCTTGTTGGTGGGAATGGTGAGCACGTCGGTCGCGTAGATTTCCTGAAACTCTTTTTCTTCGGTTTTGGCGGTACCGGTCATTCCGGCGATCTTGTTGTACAACTTGAAAAAGTTCTGGTAGGTAATTGTCGCCAGCGTCTGGTTTTCACGTTCGATCTTGACGCCCTCTTTGGCCTCAATCGCCTGGTGGAGCCCCTCACCGAAACGGCGACCGGGCATCAGGCGGCCGGTAAACTCGTCGACGATGACGATCTGGCCCTTTTCGTCCCGGACGTACTGCTTGTCGATATGGTAGTGCATCCGCGCGCGCAGCGCCTGACGCACCATATGCCCGAGTTCCATATTTTGCGAGCTGAACAGGTCTTCGACGCCCAGGGCTTGTTCGGCTTTGGCGATACCCGCTTCGGTCAGGTGGATGTCTTTGGTTTTGTCGTCGGCGCTGAAGTCGCCGGTGGCCTCTTTCTCGCCTTCGGCAGGTTCGCCGCGCTCGAAGCCTTTAGCGATCTTCGCCATGACGTAGTATTTATCGGTCGCGGCCTCTGCCGGACCCGAGATGATCAGCGGCGTCCGGGCTTCGTCGATCAGAATCGAGTCCACCTCGTCGATGATGGCGTAGTTGAGCGGTACATCGGCGCGCAGCACCAGCTGTTCAGGCCGAAACCCCATGTTGTCGCGCAGGTAGTCGAAACCGAGTTCCGAGTTGGTGACGTAGGTTACGTCGCAACCGTACGCCGCGCGCCGCGCGTCGGGCCGCAGGTCGTGCGCGACCACACCGACGCTGAGCCCCAGCCCCCGGAAAACCGGCCCCATCCACTCGGCCCCGGTGCTGACCAGGTAGTCGTTGGCGGTAACGAGGTGGGTACCGTGTCCGGGAATGGCGTTTAGTGCGAGCGCGAGCGTAGCGACGAGCGTTTTGCCCTCGCCGGTTTTCATCTCGGCCATCTTGCCCTGATGCAGCGACGCGCCGCCCACGAGCTGCACGTCGTAATGGCGAATACCCAGATTACGAGCCGCCGATTCGCGGGTTAGAGCGAACGATTCGGGCATCAGCTCGTCGAGCGTTTCGCCCTCGTGGAAGCGTTCACGCAACCTGGCGTACTCGGCTGCCAGATCGTCTACGTCTTTGAATGTGGGCTCGAGCGCGTTGACCGCCGCGACGACGCCACGTTCGATACGCCGTACGTCCTTGTCGTTGTTGTCGAACATTTTTTGAATAAAACCAAACATGCCGTCTCCTTCTTGGCAAGACCTGATAAAACGGTCTAGTTTAGCATGGGAGCCTGAAGCCGCTATAAAGTAGCCGACTTAATATTTGAAAGGTAAGGGGCGAGCGGCTTGTGGCGCGTAGCTTGTAGGTGACGGATTATCTGCTGCAAATCAGGGGTTTGGCTGAAGCGGTAGGACGTACCTACAGCAGTACGGACTGTTAAAAGTCGGGTTCGGAGGCTACGGGCTCGACCTCCACAAACGTCAGTGTATTGCTGCCGTAGACGCGCCGGTCGCCGAGCAGCTCCAAAACCGTCGGATGCTGAAAGATGTAGAGTTTCGTCGCTACCTGCGCGTCCAAGAGGGTGGCGAAAATCGTCTCGAGCTCGAGTGGATAGGGCGGCGCGGCGAAAACGATCTCAAACTCTCGCGGGTGACGTTTCGCGTAGGCGAGCGCGTCACCCTGCACCACCACGGCGTCGAGCTGAAGCGCCCGCGCGTTGGTGCGGAGGACGCCCGCCGCATCTTTTGCAAGTTCGACGCAGGTGGCGTGCCAGCCGCGTGAAGCGGCCTCGAGGCCCACCGCCCCCGACCCGCTGTAGAGGTCTAGAAACGTGCCTCTGGGCCTGAATCCGATGATGTTAAACAGGGCTTCGCGCAGACGGCTGGGGCTCGGGCGGGTACCCTGCCGGGGAATCTCGAGGGCGCGGCCTTTAGCGACGCCGCCCAAAATGCGGGGTTTACTCATCGCCGACTCTTTCTGCGAGCGTTTATGTACACCATCCCCACAGTCTACGCTTGGGAGAGCGTAGGGTACCGAGACTTTTCAGGGTAATTGGAGGGCGGCGCAACTCTTTTGACCGTCAATTTCTCCGTGACGACGTGCGTTTAGGTGAACAGCTCAGGGTACGGACGCGTACCAGTTAAACGCTGCCACGTCCACTTCGTTTACCGAGCTATAGGTAGCGATCAGTGAACCCCTACTTTCGGTTTGAATCTCGCTCGCAATAAGGTTCCAGCCCCTTACCAGCGTAAGGTTGAAGCGCAGCGTGTTGTCGGAACACTTTACCTGCCCCCGTATGGTTCCGGCTTGGTCGGCGTAGACGTTGATAGCTTCTTGAGTAAAACCTCTGGCGTCGGTTCGCACCACGAAGCTCGTCTGCTGCTCGGCTATCTCGAGCTTGACACTCGAGGTGTGGAGCGACTCGGGATTCGTTACGACGGTGCTGCTGGCGTCCTGGCAAGGTTCGATATTGCCGAGTGTGTAAAAAGGCGGACTCACGGTTACGCTGAAGTTGCCTTTAGCGTCGATTGAACCACCTCCCAACGCCTCGTTGGCACCGGCGACTGCGTTCAGCGTCGAGCCGTAAGACGGTAGCCAGTTTCGCACCTGGCCTGCAACGACTAGGTCGCCGGTATTGCCGACGGCTTCCTGACTGCATCCCACCAGCAAAAGGGCAAAGGTTAACAACATGCCAACGTGTTTCATACATTCTCCTAGCAGCAGACCCCTGTAGCTATCTGCAACAGCCGATGGTCAAGGTGGGTAAAAAACGTAGGGCACTGTAGACGCAGGGCCCTACCTCGAGCGAAATACCTAATACTCTTGCTTAAGGTTCGTCCTACTGACTGCGCCAGTTGATCTCGGCTCTACTTTTTACACGCTCGTCAGCGCAACCGTTGGCGTTGGCGTCCGCGCAAAACACTACGATCTGGTTACCGGAGACTTCTGACAAAAGTCGGACTTGGTACTCCAAGGTGTCAGGATCGAAGCCGCCAAGGGTACAGCGGTCGTTAAGGCCGTCCCCGTCGGTATCGGTCGCCGCAGACGTTTTGGGGCCACCGCCATCAGGGTCAGGACACGAGTAGATACCACCTACACCACTCGTTTCGTAACTGCCGGTCGTATCTATACGGTCACTGTTGTCGTCTCTGCTACCGAGCAAGCAACCAGCTATGCGGACGTTGCTGCTACCGTCGCTGAAACTGCTGACCTTTTGAGTGTCGAACTTGTCAGGGTTGTCACACGAAGAATCGCTGTCCACGTTGGGGTTGACCGTAGGCAGATCGGTATCGGCGCTTATATATGAAACGGCCCGTCTCGCTTTCTTTTGATCCTGGTCGGGTTGTTCCTGATCGTCCGGCCTGTTCTCAAATTTGTCTGGTGAGGTCACAATTGACGCGGGCTGCGTCGTGTCTTCAACCAGGCCAGGGGCCTCATTGCCGCTTAGCGCGAAAAAAATGTCTTCAAACATAAGCAGCTTGTTACCGGCTTTTTCTGCCACGCGCGCTTCAGTACCGTTGAGAACAATGTCTACCGGGTTGCCGAGTAACGTGTCCGGCCCCCTGATGATACGCCCCGGTATAACGTTCCCGTCTTCCTCACTGACGTCGTGAATCACGTAGATAGCGCCGTCCGCCTCGAAACCCGGTTGGTCGGGGGTTTTCTTAATGCCCACGTCGGTCACCACCAACGCGTCTAAATTGGCGTTGTAGGCGACACCGTGAAGATCAAAGGAAATCTTTTTGCCGAGGCGGTCAACCGGTGTAAGAATCGTGTCTGGGCCATTTCTCCCAAAACCGCCTTGAACGTACCTATCGAATACGGCTACCGTGCCGTCTGTTAGGGCGACGAACAGCCGGTCGCCCCTTTCGTCATAAGCAAGGTCCCAAGGTTTTACAGGAAGATTAGTCGTCGCCACCGGTGCTACGTTGCCACTATTTAGCGTGTTGAAAACCTTGAGGTTGTCGCCGTTTATCGCCTCGCCGTTGTCTGCTACAAAGATGTACTGGGCTTGCTCGGCTATTTCGATACCTTTGGGTTCGACCAGACGCGTCGCCGGTCCCTTGATTTCCCTGTCTCTGTCAGGGTCGAAGTCGCCGCCTGGACGTGTGTAAGCTTGCGTAATAGCGCGGACGCTGGGGCCGCTGGAGGTGCTACCGGCCTGATAGAGGTCGCCGAAGCGGTCGACCTCCAAGCCTTCGTTGTTGCCGACTACAAAGGTGCTTTGCAGATCGAAGTTCTCGTCGAGGGCGTCAACTTCGCCGCTACTGCCGGGGTCGCTGCCAGACACGAGAAACGTGCTCGATACGTCACCTTCAGATGCGGGGTCGTAGTTGATTACCAAAACGACGGTCGTGGTCTCACCGTTGGCGTTTTCTACCGTAACCCTGACTGTGTTTTCACCTTCGACGACGTCACTAACTGGCGCGGCGTAAGTATTGTCCGAAAATTCTACCGGCCACACCTGACCGCCGTTGACGACGTAGTTCATTGAAGTTACCGCGTCGTTGAGCACGCCTGTCAGCAAAACGTCTTTTTGGCTGACGATAGCGCCGTCGGATGGGCCTGTAATGTCGATTGCGGGCGCAGCTACACTAGGGGGGGGACTCGCGGGAGGATTGCCGGAGCCAGGTGCTGTTGACTCCGAACATGCTGCGAGCAACCCCACAAGCAACGTAGACGCGAGACCCAACTGCGGGCGGAGCCTACCGTTTAAATTTAGAATTGTTACTTTTTTCATAGTCTCCTCTTTTCCCTTGGAGTATACTTCCAGCTTTTACCGCGCAAAGTAACTCACCCCATCTTTTCCCGGGCTTGAAAAGTAAGCTGCAAAAGCCGTCTCGGATTTTGCCAGAAGAGTCAACTGAGGTAGAGTAAGCAGGTTGTGATTCGCTCTATCGCCCCCGACGAACTCGAGTGGTTTCTCGCCTCTTCCTACGACTTTTTGGGTCACAGCGATCCGCGCGCGTTTGCGCGGCGCAGCGTTCGTACCTTTTCCGACCGTAGCGCCGAGGCCGACCGCTGTTTTATCCTGTTCGCGCGCGGCGACGTGCCGCTCGCCGGGGTCTATGTGCGCGCCCCGGAACCCGGAGACGACGACCAGAACTTGTATCTGAGTAACCTCTGGTTTAAGAAGGACGCTGCCGACCTGACGCGGCTGCTGCGCGAGCTGCTGGACAAGTTGGGCCACGAGGCGGTGCATTGCCCGCTCTACAACGTCTCCCCGGCGCGGCTCTCGGCGCTCGCCCCGGCGCTTTTGGATTTGGGTTTCGAACAGCGGCAGGCGGTAGATTTGGAGTTCGACTTAGCCGACCTGCCACCGCTGGGAGCACCGCTGGTGCTCGAGGCGTGGAGCGAGGAGAACGACGAACACTTTCAGAACGTGTTCGAGCAGGGCGAAGGGTTCGGGCCGTCCGAAGCGTTTTGGGCGTGGCTTAAACGCTGGCGTGGCCCCTTCCAGCCGAACCTGTGGTTTCTGGCGTCCGAGGCGCTCGACCAGGAGCCGGTCGGGTACGCCTTTTACGGCACCCTGCAAGAGGGGATCGACGGCGTGTACTACCTCACGGCGGCGGGCGTGCTCGCTGAACACCGCGATTCGTCGGAGATGTTGCGGCGGCTACTGATCTCGAGTATGCAAGAGCTTGCCGCCCAGAGCCCCTTTGCCCGTATTCAGACGCTCGTCACGCAGCGCGACCCCAAACTGGTCGATATCCTCGAGTCGCTCGGTTTTCGGCGCTTGGGTCGTTACCCGGTGTTCGTCAAGCAACCACGGTAGGTTTCTCGTACGGTTCGGCTTGGGCTCGAGGTATCTTTGCGACCTGTACGGGCCAACACGCACTGACAAAAAAGGCGCTGGTGAGTTCAACTGGTCAATGCAACACCTAATAATCAGCGGTAACGGAGGTGGTGTTGTGACCCGGAGCAATCGACGTAGTTTGCCTGCAGCAGTAAAAGATGAGATTTGGTCAGGCTGGAGAGCGGGAGAGTCTTTAAGCGAGATAGGCCGGGGGATCGGGAAGATTCCGGCCGTAGTGTATAACGTCCTACTGAGTCATGGTGGGATTACGCCCAGGGTGAGACGCCGCTCAAGGCGGCAGTTGAGTCTCTACGAACGGGAGGAGATTTCCCGTGGTTTAGCGGTAGGTGTTTCGCTACGGTTTATTGCTAGTGCATTGTCCACCGATCAGATCAGCATGAGGTCTATAGCGTAGCCCTAAGCTGTAGTGATGAAACGACGAGAGCTAAAGCTAACGAGCGACGAGCGAGCTTGGTTGGAGCACTTTACCGGCT
>JAABUN010003233.1_pt1 | contig 25991 bp, 24 predicted proteins | sample 5559311 | NCBI WGS metagenome assembly JAABUN01 (sample SAMN10711877, study PRJNA513370) | rock metagenome | isolation source: Antarctica rocks | place: Antarctica: Victoria Land, Siegfried Peak sud
ACGTCGGCGAGATGCTGCACGCCGCGACCATCGCCGTGGTGGGGAAGGTGCCGATCGACACGCTGTGGCACGCGGTCCCGGCCTTCCCGACCGTCAGCGAGGTGTGGCTGCGCCTGCTCGAGGCCGACCGCGGCGTCTGACCCGCACTACCGGCTGAACAGCTCGCGCGCGACGGTCGGCAGGTCCGGGCCGACGACGTCCGGGCGGCCGTAGGCGTCCGGCCACGGCGAGCCGGTCCGGTCCACCCAGCCGGTGGTCATGCCGACGGTCGAGGCGCCCATCAGGTCCCAGGGGTGCACGGCCACCATCGCGCAGCGCTCGAGCGGGACGCCGCAGACGCGCGCCGGAGAGGCGTCGGCGTCGGGGTGCGGCCTCCACGGCCCGGCGTCGTCGACGGAGAGCCGCTGGTCGACCAGGTCCGCGATCCCGGCCCGGTCGAGCAGCACCTCCGACTGCGACAGTGAGCCGTTGGTCAGCGTCAGGACGCGCAGGCCGCCGTCGGCGAGCGCGCGCAGACCGGCCGGCACGTCCGGGTGCACGTCGAGCTCGGCGAACCCGTCGAGCACGTGCGACACCGCCCCTGTCGAGCGGGCGGCTCAGGTCCAGACCGCTCAGCAGACCGCGCAGGACGGCGGCACCGACCGCCGGGAAGGCTGCGCCGGCCGGCCGCAGCCAGCGCGGAGCCGTCGCGCAGGGTGGCCGCGAACCACGTCTCGAGCAGGTGCGCGGGCGCACCGCTGTCCGTGAAGCGCTTCCGCAGCGGCGACAGGTCCGACAGCGTCTCGTTGACGTCGAGCACCGCCAGCTCGACGGTCATTGCGCTGCACCTCGGCGGCCAGGCTGCGGATCTCCTCGGCGATGACGTCCGGGTGGTCCTCCGGCGTGAAGCCCTGCAACCATCGCCGACGACACCCGCAGCCCGCACCCCCCGCCACGGCGCCACGACCGCCAGCCACTCAGGAGTAGCCATGACCCTCAACCGGTCGATCCCCGAGTCGAGCGGGTCCCGTTCGACACCAGCCACCTAGGGGCCGGCCGAGGCGGCCCGGAGTGCGGGCCCGAGGAGCTCGGCGACCCGGGCGTGACCGGCGGGGGTCGACAGGTCGGGGTCAGGGATGGCGACGACGGTCACGTCGCGCATCGCCCCGAGGTCACCGAGGTTGGCCCGGCCACCGACGGCGGTGGCCCCGCCCAGGACCACGACCACCTCGGCGCCGGAACCGGTCAGCCGCAACAGGATGTCGTCGAGGACCTCCTGCGACGTGCCCGGGTCGGCGTCGGCCAGCCACAGGGTGACCAGGTCGGCGTCGAGTTCGATGGCGGCAGCCACCTGGTCCCGCCCGACAGCGGCGAGGTCGGCGCCTGGCCGGCCGAGGTTGAGCTCGACGGCGCCCGGTGGGAGGTGGTCGGCGAAGGCGACCTGCGGCCAGGTTGCGCCGAGGGGCACGGGGCGGCGGTCGTCGACCGTGGCGTCACCCCCGAGGACCACCCAGGTGAACGGGGGGACGGGCTTGCGCGCCACTGGGGCCAGCGGCGCGCTCGAGGTGCACCCGGCGACCAAGGCGACCACGACGGTGGTGGCGGCGGTCAGCGCCAGTCGCCGGCGGGCAGGTGCGGTCACGAGCCCCCCATGGCGTCGGAGGCGGGCAACCGGGCGGCCCGGGCGGCGGGCACGGTGCCGGCCACCACTGCGAGGAGCGTCGTGCCCAGCACGGTGGCGGCCATGATGGCGGCGGGGAAGTCGATGGTGACGGTGGCCAGCCCCTCGCCCGCAAGGTACCGGTTCACGATCTCGCCGACGAGCCGGGCGATGCCCCACCCGACGGTCGCCCCTGCGCACCCGCCGAGCAGGCCGAGGGCGGCGGCCTCGACGAGGAACACCCGGCGGACGTCACCGTCGCGGGCGCCGACGGCCTTGAGCACGCCGATCTCCACCCTGCGCTCCCGCACTGCGGCGAGGAGCGCGTTGGCGATCCCGAGGGCGGCGACGGCGAGGGCGATGGCACCCACGGCAGCGAGGATGATCTCGACGACCCGCAGGTAGCGGTCGACACTGGCGAGCACGTTCTCCGGTGCGCTGGTGGTGAAGCCGACCTCGGTGATGGCAGCTCGGACGTCGCCCACCTGGTCCACGCCGTCGGCCACCACGAAGAGCCCGGCGTAGGTGCTGGGGGAGACGCCCATCTGCCGGCCTCCGTCGACGCCCGACGCCGACCAGCGCCGGCCGTCGTCGACGACCTCCCTGGCGGTGAGCATGGAGCCGGCGCCGACGTCCTGGGCGATCACGCCGACCACCGTCGCCTTCACCCACCGGCCCCGAATGCGGACCTCCTCACCGTCGTCCTCCAGTCGACCGGTCGCCCACATGGCCTCGGTGCCGAGGACGGTGGCGGCGTCGGCCACCTCGACGTCGAAGCGCTCCAGCCAGCCCTCCGTCACCGCCACCTCCGGTGCGCCGCCGGACGCCGGGAGCCGCCCCTCGAGCACGGTGACGGGGAGGAGCGACGGCCGCCCCAGGTCGACACCGACGAGGCCCGAGACGAACGGCTCACCACCCCCCGGGCGCTCCGGGCGGATGACGAAGGCCTCGGCCCGCTGCACGACGAGGACCGCCTCCACACCGTCGATCGCCTCGATGCGCTCGACGTCGGCGGCGTCGATGGGCCGGAGCCGCCCCTCGTCGGGGGTGTCCTCGTCGAGATCGGCGGCGTCGCCGGCCGCAGGGGTCACGCTGATGCCCGACAGCGGGCCTCCTGAGGAGAGCTGCTCGAGCACCCGCGTCTGGGCGGTCGAGGCGATGGCGAGGAGCGCGGTCAGGAGGGCGGCGGCGAGGGCGACGGCCGCCACGGTGAGCGCCGAGCGGCCGAGGCGGCGCCGGACGCTGCGACCGGCCAGCACCAGCGCATCGCGCCACGTCATGGGATCGGGATCGACCGTGCCCGGCCACCGTCGAGGTGGTAGCGGCGCGGCGCCCGGCCGGCCACGGCGGGGTCGTGGGTGACGAGGACCACGGTGAGCCGGTCCGAGGCGCTGATCCCCTCGAGCAGGGCGAGGACGGCGGCAGACGACTCGCCATCGAGGTTGCCGGTGGGCTCGTCGGCCAGGAGGACACGGGGCCGGTTGAACAGCGCCCGGGCCACGCCCACCCGCTGGCGCTCACCGCCGCTCAGCTGGTGGACGCGGTGCCCGGCGCGCTCGGCGAGGCCGACGGCCTCGAGCAGCTCGGCGGCGCGGGCCTTGCGCTGGCGGGGCCTGGTCCCCGACAGTGCGCCGGCGAGCTCGACGTTCTCCGCTGCGGTGAGGGCCTCGAGGAGCCCGAAGTGCTGGAAGACGAAGCCGACGGTCCTGCGCCGGTAGGCGGCGAGGCCTTCGGCGTCGAGGCCGGCGACGTCGACGCCGTCGACCTCGACGGTGCCGCGCTGGACGGGCCGCAGGCCGCCGAGCAGCGTCAGCAGCGTCGACTTGCCCGATCCCGATCGTCCCGTGAGGCTCACCCGCCCCCCGGCCGGCACCGAGAGGTCGACCTCGTCCAGCACCGGGAGCGGCCCGAGCGCGGTGGGGTACTCGTGGCTGAGCCCCCGGACCTCGATGGTGGCGCCGGCGTCCCGGTGACCGGTCGTGGCCTCGCCGACGAGAGCCTCCGGCCCGAACCTCACCTCGATCGGACCGCCACCATGGTCATCCTACGAACCGGTCGTGCCAAGAAGGCCGCGACTCCAGCACGTCCAGCCGGCATCGAAGCGGAGAGAAGGTTGCCCTCCGCACGCCGGCGGGGAGGCCGACCTCGTTGGGGGAGTGCGATGACTGGAGCACGACGTCGGGTCAGGGAAGGGCAGACCGCGTGGGCTCGCCGTCGGTCGACGTGCGGCGACTCGGGGAGCGGTCGGCGGGACCGGTCGTACCGGTCGGTGCCGTGCACGATCCGGCCGAAGCCGAAGCCGACCGCCTCGCAGCCGCCGCCCTCTCGGTGGCCCGGGGGCTCAGCTCCTCGCCGCACGTGGGTCGAGCGGTGCTCGGAACGTCTCGGAGACGTCTCCGCAGGGTTGCCGACGACGGCTTCATGGTCGAGCGGAGTGCCCCGGGGTGCTCGCGCCCCAACGGTCACCTTCTCGCTCCTCTGCCCGCTGACCGGGTTCGACTGCTGCCCGCAGCCGGATGAGATGGACGGCACTGGCTACTGCCCGACGCGTCCGTCGATCCGCTCGCGCAGGGAATCGGCGTGCCCGTTGTGCCGCGCGTACTCCCTCGATCACGTGGATCAAGACCTCTCGCAACAGGACCAAACGACGCTTGCTGCGCGCACCGAGGTCATGCGACGCAGCCACGAGTCGCTCGGAGATGACGACTTCCTCGCGCCACGCTTGCCGGACGGCGGCGGGATCTGCCGTCGCGCCGTCGACCGCCGCCTCGTCGTAGAGGTCGGGCGCGTCCTCCCCCATCATCTCCTGTCGGAACCAGTGCCTCTCCACGTCGGTGAGGTGACGCATGAGACCGAGAAGCGAAAGATTTGACGGCGGCACTGACCGCCGGGTGATGCCCTCGGCATCGAGACCGTCGCACTTCATCTCGAACGTCAGACGACGATCGGCCAGGTAGGCCACGAGCATCGACCATTCGTCGTTGTCGAACCCGCCGTCGGCTCTGGGTCCTCTGACGGGTGGGCGAACATGTCGGACCAGCCGAACCGCCGATCAGGGAGCCTGACACCGTCACACCCGCCGGCCACGCTCGGGTGAGAGGCGGCCCCAGCAGCTCTCGCACCCACGTTCTCCGACAAGGAGATGCAAGTCGCCTCGACGTAGCTCTGGCATCCTCACCTGGACAGACGGGCCCTCTGACCAGCCGTTACGTCGTCATGGCGGCCTCCGTGGGCTGCGGCTAGGCTGGAAACGAAGCACGTCGGGAGAGGTGCGAGAGCGGCCGAATCGGCCTCACTGCTAATGAGGTGACTCCTGTAAGGGGGTCCGAGGGTTCAAATCCCTCCCTCTCCGCTGCGGTTCCGGGCGGGTGACCGACGTCACGGTTTGCTCGATGTTGCAGATTGATGACGACCCTGTAGCGTTTCCGTCACCTACCCGACAACGCTCGTTGCCGAGGCGTACGGCCGCATGGCCCAGCCCCGACGAGCGACACGCAGCCCGCCTCCTCCACCGGTCGTCCAGAAGCGGCGCCAGGAGGATCCATAGGAGAGCCGTGTCCTCGTCCAAGGCCCGGAGCGTTCGGGAGCCTTCGCGTGGATGGGCCAGGGCATCCAGGAGCCCCCATGACCGCATCCCCCGCCCCCACGTCCGTCGTCACAGCCGTGCACCACCGCCGGCGACAGCTCCGATGGTCAGGAGCAGCAGCTGGCGTCGCCGCCTCGCTCGCCCTCGGCACCATCGGGATCAGCCCCGCATCCGCCGCCCCTGACGACGGGAAGGTCTATGCATACGGCGCCGCGCCGTCCATCGGGGAGCCGGGCGCCGGGCTGGCCAAGCCGGTCGCAGGCATCACGTCCACCCCGAGCGGTGACGGCTATTGGCTCGTCGCCGAGGATGGCGGCCTGTTCGCCTACGGCGACGCACCCTTCCTCGGATCCACCGGGCACCTCCCCCTGAACGCCAAGGTCGTCGATGTCGCAACCACCCCCTCCGGCAACGGCTACTGGCTCGTCGCCGCCGACGGCGGCGTGTTCACCTTCGGCGATGCCAAGTTCTACGGATCGCCCGCCGGCGCACGGTTGAACTCCCCCGTGGTCGGCATCACGGCCAACCCCAACGGCCTCGGCTATTGGCTCGTCGCCGCCGACGGTGGCATCTTCACCTTCGGCGACGCCCCCTTCCTCGACTCGATGGGCGGCAAGCGGTTGAACGCCTCCGTCATCGGCATGGCCGTGACGCCGGAGGCGGACGGGTACTGGCTGGCCGCCGCCGACGGTGGCGTGTTCGCCTTCGGTGCTGCCCAGCACCAGCACGAGGGGGTCGCCTTCAGGCCGTCGGCACCCATCGCCGGCATCGCTCCCACCCCGTCGGGTGACGGCTACTGGATGGCGGGTCGTGACGGCAGCGTCTACGCCTTCGGCGATGCGTCCTTCAGCGGGTCACTCGGCGCAACTCCTCCGAGTGCCCCCGTCACCGGGGTCGCAGCTCGTCCGGACGGCGGCGGCTACTGGATCGCCACCGGCGCCGCGCCGCCCCCGCCGCCGCCGCCGCCCGTCCGCAGGGCGCCAGCCGCACCAGCCCCCTCCGGTGGTTCGGCACCGGCCGCCGCCACCCAGGTCATGGGTGCCTCCATGAGCCGCAGCGTGTGGGACGACCTCGCCAGGTGCGAGGCCGGCGGCAACTGGGCCATCAACACCGGCAACGGGTACTACGGAGGCCTGCAGTTCAGCGCCAGTTCGTGGCGGGCTGTCGGCGGGACAGGGCTCCCGCACCAGAACAGCCGGGAGACCCAGATCGCCATGGGCGAGCGCTTGAAGGCCCGCCAGGGCTGGGGTGCGTGGCCCTCCTGCACCCGCAAGCTCGGCCTGCGCTAGCAGAGCCGAGGCAAGCGTCAGCGAGGCCCGGGCTCCAGCCCGGGCCTCGTCTGCGTCCGGCGACGTTCCGGCTGGCCGCCCGCCCCATGCGGTCGGTAAGGTCGGAGGTCGCAACATCGGCGCTCGTAGCTCAACGGATAGAGCATCTGACTACGGAGTAGAAGCAGCTCAACGGTGTGCGGGCCTGCCTTTTCGCACGTCGGCTGCGAGCGAAGGTCCCCTAATCAGATGCTCTATTGCGACTGGGCAAGGAACGAGCCAAGTTCATCAGCATCGCCTTGCTTACAGAAGGATGAGGCGCTCCACGGGACCGCCATGGAGGGCCCGGGTGACCTCGCCCTCAGGTGATAAGGACTGGCGGACCGAGGGGGCTGCTGCGGGCATCGGCGGGGGACGGGCCCCCAAGCTCAGGCCCGTCTAGGCTCCACGTTGCTGTGGCCCTGACCTTTCCTGCGCTGCCGGACGTTGTGTTCGAGCGAGCGCCTCTGCTCGTGGTCCTGACGCAGATCCGCTTTCCGCCGATCCTGAGCCTATTGGCCGAGCCGGGCGTCGTCGGCTTCCAGGAGGCCATCCGTGATGACTACGGGCAGATGGTGAAGGTTGACGAATCTGGTGTGCTGCTCGGCCCATCCGGGGTGCAGACCGAGCGGCATGCGCCGATCTGGAAGTTTACCCCGGACGGCAACGAAGACTGGGTGGTGAGTCTGTCTGTGGACTTCGTCTCGTTCGAGACGCCCGAGTACACGCACGCCGATGACTTCATCCGGCGATTCAACCGCGTCCTCGACGCCCTGGACCGGACTGTTCACCCTGCCTCGTCTACCCGGATCGGGCTGCGGAAGGTGAACGACATAACGGCTCCAGCTCCAGTTACTCACACCAGCGGCTGGCGCGAATTCTTGAACCCGTCACTGCTGGGAATCTCGGGCGAGGAGCCTCTGGCGCCGTATGTCGTGGAAACTCGGAACCATGCGCGACTGCGGGACGAGAACGGGGACGAGCTAGCAATCCTCCACGGTCTCGTCGGCGACAACCTCGGCCAGTATCGCCTCGACCTCGACTACTACTCCGAGCGGCCGCTCGAGATCCGCGCTAGTTCAGAGCTATCGGAACTGCTCCGGACGTTCGCAGCGAGCGAGACGGAGTTCTTCATGTGGGCGCTGGACCCGGCTTTCCGGGAGACCTTCGGACCCATCTCACGCCCGAAGGAAGGCACCGAGTATGACAACAGTCCTTGACGAACGACCCGGCGAGCGGCTGCCGAGGCCGACGATGGTGCCCACATCACGGATCCGGGCCAGCGTGCACGAGGCGGACCGCCAACGAACTGAACCCGTCCCCCTTGAGGCGACCGTCACTCGTGACGATGTGGAGCGGGTGGCTCGCAAGATGAAGAACACGAACGACGCAACGCTTCGCCGTAGTCACACGCTACGACTCGTGATGGCTGCTCTCGAGGGCCTCACCTTCGAGGAGGCGGCGGTTCTAGTAGGTGAGCGGCCCGAACGCATCGCCGCATGGCTACAGGACCAGCCGATCCCCCGGTCGAAGCAGCAGAGGCTCGAGGACCTCTACTCGATCACTCGGCACCTACAGGTCCTCGTGCCACGCGGCAATACCGGACGGTGGTTCCGATTGCCGATCCCTGCGCTTGGCGGTGCAACGCCATTTGACGCCGTGGTGAGCGGTCGGATCGATGAGGTCGCACAACTCACGCACGACTACGTGGATCCCTCATACGTGTAGTGGCGGCGGGCGCAACCTTGACGACGTTGGGGAGGCTTATGGCGTTCCGTTACGTGCCGTTTAGGGCTTCGTATCCGCCAGATGCCCCGTACAACTCACCGAGGGGTCGCTTCAACGACGGCGTGCGCTTCACGCTCTATGTCTCGAACTCCCTGAGGGGAGCAACCGTCGAGTTCTATCGACGTCATTCCGAGTTCTTATCGGACCAGGGGATCGCACGCATTCGGGTCTACACCTTAACCCTGGATATCACCGGCCCTTGTCTTGACGTGCGCACGCCAGCAGACGCAGCGGCAGCCGGAGTGGTCTTCGACCGCCTTCGATCGAATGAGGCGGACGAGTCTCTGCGCTACGCAGACTGTCACGCTCTCGCAGACGGCGTCGGCACCCTCGCCTGCGGGATCGCTTATCCGTCAGCGGCGCACGCTGATCAAATGACTTGGTGCCTCGTACTGTTTGGCCGTCCTGCGTCGGCGACTTGGTGGTGCAGTGGGTACAGTGAACTTGTCGTACCGACCATCAATCCTGCCGAGGTCCGACGCCTTCCGACGTGAGTTCCTACCGCAGGACTGGAATCAGCTCTAGCGGCAGGGCACCGAGATCAGGGCGCTGCTCTAGTCCTGCGAGTCCGGCCGACATCCGGATCCTCTACACTCTCCTACCGATACTCAGCAAGGACTGCGCCGCAGAAGTCGGCAAATGACTTTTCGCCGAAACCGACGAAGCGGTCTACAATAGCGTCGATCGAGTGGGTCTCCCCGCCAACCTGTATCTCGGCCACCGGTTGGCGATGCTGGCTGACAGTTCTGTGGAGCCTCCTCGGGATGGTCTTGTGGACAATCTGGCTACGGCAAGCTTGTAGGAGAGCCCAACTAGGGGCATCCCCCACCTCTGTGAGCCAGTTGTCAAGGTTGCACGTTGCCTCAAGTGCCTCAAGCTTCCTCCACTGTTCGACGTTTGCCATGCTGAATTCAAACTTGTCACTCTTCGGAATAGCGCCCTACAAGCGCAACGTCGCAGCAGCAGAGAGGTCAATGGAAGTCTTAACAGCAGCCGCAGTAACGCTCAAGGCTCCGAACTCCGTTACGTCGTAGGAATCTACGCAGAGCGCCTGCTGTAGCTCCTCCCAGCCGTCCGACGAAGACAACCTACGGAGTAGAAGCAGCTGAGCGGTGTGCGGACCTGCACTTTCGCAGGTCATCGCTGGGCGACAGCGCCCCAGTCAGACGCTGTACGGATCCGCTTCTTCCTTGAGCTTCTGGGGTGGGGCGGCGCTGGGGCCACACGCCGGGCGAATCTTCCTGCAAGCTCGAGGGGTCGACGAGTACTTCGGTAGAACAGCGGTGCGCCGGCACTTCGGTGCGGGTGGCCATCTTCTGTGCGATGAACGGAAGGGGGCAGCACATGGTGAATTCTTTTATGGACTCCGGTTGACTTCGCTCTGCGAGCTCAGTGGAGCCTCCCCATTTGCAAACCTTTGGATACGGCGTTGAACCCTAACCGTGCCCGAGGGGGCCCGACCTTCCGCCGGCGAGGCCAACCCAGGCATCAGTCACCGGTAAGCAAGGTTCCGCCATCCGCTGACCCGCTCTCCGACGTGGGGTGGGGTAGTGGCGATGATGCTGGGCTCTTAGCGTCGGGGTCCAATGGCCCTTCCCTACCAAATTTCACGGCGCTGATGCTGAACGAGCGAGGGTCCTGCCACCAGATCCGATCGGTGGGAAGAGCTAGGCTCCGCCGAGCGAAGAGAGTGGGAGGCTTCGGTTGCGTACCGTGCGCTGGACCGGGCGCTGATCTCTACACCAACCGTCCCGTGCTTGAGACGGGCACAATTTCCGGAGAGAACGAGTGAAGATCGGCCTTGGTGGGGGTGCAGGCCGCTTTCGTGCTGGAGTGAGCACGAGGGGGGTCGGTGCTGGATGCGGACCGCTGAGCGCGGGGTCCGGCTTGGGCGGAGGCGGTATAGCGGCTTGGCTGTCTCTAATAATCCCTGCCCTGATCGTGTCGGTTTTGGTGCTATGGCCGTACTTGCTGGGGAAGTGGTTGGCCGTCAAGTTCGGGGCTGACCCCCGGTACTCAGTAGACGACATCGTAGGTTGGGTGTTTGAGGCGGTCTACCTCATCTTAATCCTGGTTGTTGTCCTTAGCAATTTCCTCGCCGCTAGATCGCAAGCACGGGAAGCCGTGCTCAAGCAGGCGGCGGATGACGCCGCCTCGGAGCTGGCAGCGAGGACTCGAGCTTCGGAGGTCATCAGACGGGTTGGTGAGCGGTTTGTTCTGGCGCCGTTTGGTGAACAGAACGATGTGGTGCCATCTAAAGAGAAGCTCTTGGGGGAATTCGATCACGTAGCGTTGATTGAACCTCGAGCCACGGGTCGAGATGGGGGGCGCGCTCGAAAAGCGGTTGACAACGGGGTGGCCGTCGTAAGCGACCGAGCGGTCCGATTTCAGGGCCAGACCAAGTCAGTCGAATGGAGATTCGACAGGATGCTCGACCTTTACCAGGAGGACGAGGTAACGACCTTCTCGGTAACGAACCGGCAACTAGTCAGTGGGATCGCAGTCGAGCAGCAGAGCGCAGAAATATTCGCTTTGGTGTTGGACTGGGGTCGTAGGCTATCGATGAAGCAGGACGTTGCCGTAGTTGGAGAGAGCCTTAAAAAGCTTCGGGAGGGAGCTACAGTCATGGACGCCGGAGTAGCTCCTGCAAATCCTGTAGCGCTAAGCGATCCCCCTGAACAACCTCAGTCTTGTGTTGAGGAACAGCCAGAAGCGGTGCCACTGGACCCTCAGTCACGTCCACCAACTCTGCGAGCCACCGCCCGCCCTGCGGCGGTTGGGATCGAGCCACATCATGACCCCTCAGTCGACCCGCCTCAGGTCGTTCGGGAGGACACTGAGGCGACAAGCAAGGTCGAGCAGATGCTCACGGGTCTCGCAGAGCTGCACAACTCGGGGCTCCTCTCCGGTAAGGATCTTCTAGCAAAGAAGCAGCAGGTATTCGGAAGTTCTTACATGAGGTGGTCTGCCGCTGTTGTTGGGGGCCGGGTGGTAGTAGGGCCGGACCTGTTGGAGTTGACTTGGCACGGTGCCTTCAGCAGCCGCAATCAGAAGACAGCCTCGCCGCACACCATCCGGCCAACGGAGATCCACTCTCTGCAAGGTGTAATGCCGGGGAAGTTGCGTTACGGCTGGGTCCGGTTCGGACCCGAGCCTCTAACGGAGGTGAAACCTCGGCCCCCAAAGGATCTTTACAGCATCGTTGTGTCGAAACAAGACCCGGACTGGCGGGCCCTTCTGTTGATCGTCGAGTATGTAAGCACGATGCGGTTCCTCAACAATCCGTTCGCTCAGCTACAGTCTCCGAAAGCAGATGCCCCTTCTGCGACTTCGCAGTCGGTCTCGCCGCTCAAGATGTTGAGCGATGAGGGCATCCTGACGGCGGCCGAGTACGAGGAGAAGCGACAGGAGTCGCTGGGTCAGCCTTAGACGCCGTCGAACCGTCGAGTTCAGCCCTGGTCTCAATCTGTGCCAAATGGCCCTACGTACGGCGAGTGTCATGCGAGAGAGACGAAGGCCATCGGCCCGTAGAGAACGAAAAGGTCGGCGCCCCTCTGCCGGGCGTTGTCTTCCGCACCTTGCCCGGTTCGGTCCCGCTGTATGGAGCGCCCGCCGGCCCCAGGCAGGCCTAGCTGGACCTTGATCGCCTCATCGGCAAGGAGAAGCTAGAGCGGGGGCTCGAGGTGGACCCTTCGGACTTCGAGCCCCCGCTGGTTCGGCAAGGACGGTGGTGCGTGTGATGTCTTGGGGTCCTCGCCGCAGCGCCTGATCCTTAGATGTCCGGTCCATTCCTGAACGGATACGGGAGCAAGTAGATCAATTCAGGGCACGTGATGTGGACGGCGAGCGTTACCACGTTCGCAGTTTGGTGCTGATCGAATGCTGCGCTCGATTGTGTGAGGATGACTGCCGCACTATCTGTAATCTCACCCATGCCGCCTCCCTGGTTGAAACCGTTGCAGATTCCGGCTGCTAGCCGAAGAAGCTGGCGCTCGTCCAACCACCGGCCGGTGGGAAGGGCGGCTACGGCTCCGGCGAACTCTTCTTCTGGGTCGATCACCGCTTCTGTTTCGAGGTCATCCGTTGAGCTCGGTCGACCCCCGGGCGCTGCTCCTGAGGTCGAAGTAGTCGGCTTCGCCATAGTTCGCTCCTCTATGTCTTCGTCGGCCCCCCGGGGCGAGGCCACGTTTTGGGGCTCGGACGTTGTGTCTGAAACCCCGTTGCCCACTGCGACAACTCCGAGGACGAGGAGTACCAGCATTACGCCGAGCAGAGCGGGCCATCGGTTCCGCTTTCGCTTCACATCTACGGCTCGTACCCAGTCGGCGTTTGACACATATTTGACACGTGCTGTCCCGGTGCCAGGTGCAACTGCGGCCGCCGATGTCCGGGATGGTTCGGGATCCAGCCGATTGCCGCAACCTGAGCAGAAGGCCCCCCGCCCGGTCACAGCATCGCCACATTCGGAGCAGAGTGATGCCGCCATGGAATGAACCTTACAACCGCACAACACGCCTGTTCCTGCCTGTAGACGGCGCACCCGGCATGGCCCCCCTGCTGGGTGGCTCGGCTCGCCGACAGCCGCCAGGAAGCGGGGCGTCGCCTAACGGCCCGTCTACAAGCTGGCCGGCATGGGTGAACTACGGGGCTAGAAGCTTGGACGGGTCATCCGGTTCTCTCGTACTGATCTCGACGCCTACCTGGAGGCCAACGTGATCCAGCAGGGGACCTCACACCTGCGGGCCGATCAGCAGCCCGCAGGAAGCCGGCGGCCGCACCCCGGGACCTTGAACCCGAGGTCTCACGTGAGAGCAACGTGGTTCGGGGTCCACTGACGTCCACCGGCGTCGGACGGCGCCTCGGCGCTGCTGCCCGTCGATCACGTGCCGCACCTCAAGCTCTGCGGCAACAGTCGGTTGCTGTTGAAGTACTACTGCGCCCATGAAGTGCGAGGGCGAGCGCTCGGCGGCCACCACCCGATTGCCCTCTACGGCGTCGAGCTGATCGAGGTAGCGCTCGGCCGTATTGCGAACGTCATCCCACAGTGGCTTCCACTGGTCCTCCTGGTTCCAGACGTAGGGGCGCTGGAAGGTTGGGACGACGTATCGAACATTCTTCTGAAACAGCGTCTTGAGCGTCAGCGTGTCCGCTCGCACGAGGGCTCCCTCCAGGGATCGCAGCTACTGCTAGTCGTACCGCCGCCCACCGATTGCAGAAATCGGGAGAGAGCACGACACCCCGTGCCGGCTCGAGGCCCGGCCACGACGGGTCACGAGGTAGGAGGGTCGATCGGCGGAGGTCGGACGAGCAACAGGGACGGTTCGAGAGTTCCCGGCTCCGGCCTCTTCTATCGAGATCCCCCGTAGCGGCGTCGGCTGGTCTCGGGACGGCCACTGCCTCGAGCCAAGCACCGGGGGTATCCGTGAGCTCTGGCCCGCTGCGCTGACGAGGGTTGGTTAAGGGTGGGGGGGCCGAGCTTGTGGAGCTCGGCCAGCTCGTCGGTGGTGGTGCCGTCCCGACGGCCCCCCTCGACGTCGGCCCGGCTCATCCAATTGCGCAGGCAGCTCTCACTGATGCCCAGGAAGCGGGCCAGCTCGGCCACCGGCTGGTGACGCTCACGGGCATGCTCGACAGCTCGCCAGCGGAACTCAGGCGGATGGGGACGGGGCATGCGGACTCCTCTCCGAGGTGGCTACCACCTCAGTGCAGATGTCCGGAAGACCGGGGGAAGATCAATCAGGCCGATGGCCCTCTCACACGGGAAGGAAACGACCGTTTCGTATACAGACAGCCGACGGCAGGAGACTTATCCCCGCCTCGAGGCTAGTCAAGAAGGCTACTACCAACTGGCCGTCCGCTCAGAGGTCGGACTCCGGTTGCCGCTTACGACGGGGGCCCCGGGATAGTTTTCCCGCCATCTCCGTCGGCGCAGGGGGGACGAGGAGCCGTTCTAGCGAAGTCCAGGAGGGTCGTCGGATCCAGGTAGTGGGGAGAACAACCTTAGGTCCTCGTTTCAGTCGGTGTGCGGTACGAGGCCGAGCGCATCGGCGAGTTCAGCGAACTCAGCGAGGGCCGCCTGCAGGTCCTCGACGATCTCGGCGGCGATGATGCCGGGGGCGGGGAGGCTGTCGGTGTCCTCCAGAGTTTCGTCCCGCAGCCAGAGCAGGTCCAGGCTGACCTTGTCCCGTGCGAGCAGCTCGTCGTAGCGGAAACTCTTGAATTGCTCCGTCTCTGTGCGTTGGTGGCGGTTCTCGGCGTTATAGCAAACGACGAAGTCATCGAGGTCCGCTCGGGTTAGGGTCTTGGTCTTGAGGGTGAAGTGCTGGTTAGTCCGCAGGTCGTAGACCCACAAGTTTTTGGTCCAAGGCGCCTCCGAGCCGGGCTTGCGCTCAAAGAACAGCACGTTGGCCTTCACTCCCTGGGCGTAAAAGATGCCGGTTGGCAGCCGAAGCAGCGTGTGGACTTCGCACTCGTGCAGCAACTTCCGGCGGACCGTCTCTCCAGCCCCGCCCTCGAACAGCACGTTGTCGGGCACGACCACGGCGGCTCGCCCATTGACCTTAAGGAGGGTCTTGACGTGCTGGACAAAGTTGAGCTGCTTGTTGGAGGTCGAGGCCCAGAAGTCATCCCGCAAGACTGTCAGGTTCTGGCGCTCGGACTTGCCCTCGTCGTTGACGATGGTGACCGACGACTTCTTGCCGAAGGGTGGATTGGTGAGCACCACATCGAAGCGGTCGCCGGGATCGGCTCGGAGCGCATCGTCTACCCGGATGGGGCTGTCGGACTCGGGGGACTCGATGCCGTGTAGGAGCATGTTCATGGCGGCGAGTCGGGCGGTGTTGTCCACGATTTCCCAGCCGGTAAAGGCCCCAGACCGCAGGTGGCGTCGCTGGTCGGGGTCAAGGTGGGGATGGTGGTCGAGGATGTGCTGGTAGGCGGAGAGGAAGAACCCGCCGGTCCCACACGCCGGGTCGCAGATCGTCTCGTCAGGCTGGGGGTCCAGGCACTCGACCATCGCCGAGACAAGCGGGCGGGGCGTGAAGTACTGCCCGGCGCCTGACTTGGTGTCGGCAGCGTTGCGCTCCAGCAGGGCCTCGTAGGCGTCTCCCTTGAGGTCCGCATCAAGGGTCATCCAGGTCTCTTTGTCGATGAGGTCGTCGATGAGCCGCTTGAGTTTGGCGGGATCCTGGATGCGGTTCTGGGCCTTCCGGAAGATCACCCCCAGGAGGTCTTGAGTGGTGCCCAGTTCGTTGAGAATCGTGATGTAATGCGCTTCAAGCTCGGGGCCGTCGAGCGCCACCAGGGAGGACCAGTCCAGGCTCTCGGGTACGATTCGGTCGAGTCCAAGCTGGTGCTGCTCCTCGGCCATCTTGAGGAACAGCAAGTACGTCAACTGCTCGACGTAGTCGCCGTATGACAGACCGTCGTCTCGGAGGACATTGCAGTAGTTCCAGAGCTTGTCCACGAGCACCTTGGCGTTGCTCATCCTAAGGTCTTCTCCCTTGCTGGAGGTTTCTCACCGGGTGCGCCTTGTCGGATGCGTTCCGAGGCTGGCGCCGAAGCAGGCTCCTTCGCATGGTCCTGCGGTACCAATCGTCCAGCGAATGCTGCATACAACACTGCCCATCGGAGCGAACGACCCTGCGTACGAGCACGCACTACCTCCCGTCGTGCTCGGTCGATCATGATGTGTTTACCCTCCGCCAGTTCGACTAGCCGGGCCTGCTCTGGGAGCGACGGAGACGGGATGGGCAACTTCCTGAGGTCACCGATATTGACTCCTTTCACCGCTACGCCTCGGGCATGCTTACCGAAGTAGCGGGCAGCCTCCGGGCCTTGCAGGAAGAGCGCCAGGTACCGAGAGTCCAGGTGTTCGGGTTTGGGTGCGATTCGTGCGACGTCTCGACTCACATTCGCTCCCGCTAGTGCATCCGGCACCACGGCAGCTCGGTCCCATGAGCCCCTTATCGCCAGCACCACATCGCCGCCTGCTAGTTCACTTCGTCGGAACTCGGCATGAAGTTCCTCAGTCGTGAGATGCAGTGACTTAATGTCAATCTGGCCATCCTTGATGCTCCGAACCTCGACATAAGGAACCTTGCCGGGCCTATCCGTGCGAGGCTTGAGTATGCCGTAACAGATGGGCCTGTCAGGGCTGGTCATCTCGGCCAGTACTCGGCGTGGCCACTCGCTGGAGAACGCCTTTGCCAAGTCGGCCCTCCATAGCCTGCTTAGGTTTCGCTCGACTCGATCGAGCAAGCCATCAGCGGCGTCGAGGTGGGAGAAGTGCTCATCGATAGCGGCGACGATCCGCTCCTGCTCGGCGAGGGGTGGAGCGAGAACCGGCACCGCTTTCGCTAGCCGTATGGAGGAGACGCTCGCTTGATTTACATGGTTGGTGCAAAGGTGACGGAAGTATCCCGCACTCCACAGGTAGTGCAACTGATAGGCCAAGAATTCAGGCGAGATACCTGCTGTCGGGGTAATCCTCGTCATGTGGTTGGAGAAGCCGAAGTCTCCCTCACGCCGGAACACAGCCGTCTTGCCGACGAGCGGCGGGCTGTTGGTGTTGTTGAAGACCACGTCTCCGAGCAGGAGGCGCTTGTCCGACTTTCCGGGAGGCACGGACTTCACACCTTGAAGGTCAATCGTGCCTGCTCGGGTCACATTCATCGGCCGGATGTGGGGCAGCCCGTCGCCAGTTAAGTTGTGTTCACCACTGGCGAATCCCGGTTCGACGGAGACGGACAGGTCCCCGACGGACGCCACCGCCCAGTCGGGTGGCACCCTGTCCAGGGGAAGCGGGTAGTGGGCAAGGCCGTCGAAGTCCGTCATGCCGCCAGAAGACTGGTTCCGAGGTCATCGAGCAGGGCCGGGAGATCATCGAAGAGGTCCCGGGCTTTCCCAAGCCCACCATGTTGGGTAAAGGGAGCATCCAGCAGATCCCGAGGTTCGATGGTCAGGCTGGCAGCAAGATGATCCCGAATCAGGTGTAGCCAGCGGACCTGTTCGTCGGTGAAGGTGCGCCCGGCCTGGCGCTGCTGTTGCATCCACGCGTTGAATCTACCGGCAACGAGGTCGGGGTAGGGCTTTAACTCGTCGTCTATACCGAGGGTGTACCGAACGAGCGTGACGAGGTTCGTCAGCACCATTCCTGGTGAGCCGTGGACCTTGGTTTGGTCGACGGCTTCGTAGGCGGCCCAAAGTTGCTCAGCCGTCCATGACCTCGGGGGGCGGTTGATGGCGTTCGCCAACTCCTTGATGTCGGCGAAGGTGAGGCGCTGTGCGTAGGGGCGGCTGTAGAGAACTTGTAGAGCCGTGATCTCGTCCTTGTGCTCCTCGATGAACTGGCGGAAGGACTCGATCGTGGTGCGTGCCCGGTCGGTGGCGTCCTTCGAGAAGCTGCCCGAGATGACCCGATCCTTGGAGTACATGTCGATGACCTGCTCGTAAGACTTCTTGACCTCGGCGAGCTTGGCCCGCAAGCCGCCCGCCAGGAGCGGCTCGACTGCGTCGTCGATGATCTTCGAGCAAGCGGCTGCGACCTCGGCGGCGGCCGGGTCAGACTCGCCTGTCGTCGACTGCGCCAGAGCGATGTGTCGGTCGGGGTCGAGCGCCTCCACGAGCTGGTGGGAGAGGTCAGTGAGGCTGACCCCGGCGATGGCCTCGATCGCACGGCGGTCTGCGTCGGTGATGCGAGCGTCGAGCCGGGCAATGCGGGACGCAACCGAGGAGATCACCTCGGGGTCGCTGCTCCCCATCCCGATCTGGGTGAGCAGCTTCTCGAAGCTCACCGCTGGCTTGCGTTCTAGCGGGAAGGTGTCCACGAGCTTCGTCTCCGTGACGCCGACAGCGTCGACCAGGACGAAGTGATCCTTGGCGACGGCGTCCGGGGTGACGCCTCGAAGCTCGTCGGCTCCGACGACCCGCACGCCCCGGCCCTTCATCTGCTCGAAGAAATTGCGGGAGCGCACCATGCGCATGAAGACCACGCACTCGATGGGCTTCACGTCCGTGCCCGTTGCGATCATGTCCACGGTGACGGCGATCCTGGGGAAGTAGCTGTTACGGAAAGACTTGAGGAGGGCCTCTGCCTTCTGGCCGCTCTCACCGGACTTGTAGGTAATCTTGGCGATCACCTCGTTGCCCTTGCCGAACTCTTCTCGGACGATCTGGACGATGTCGTCCGCATGGGAGTCGTCCTTGGCGAAGATCAACGTTTTGGGTATGTGGACGAGCCGCTCCGGGTGCTCCGGGTCCTTCTCCCGGTCCGGGAACATCGTCGGGTAGGAGTCCCGCAGCGTCCTGACGATGGTGCGTATCTGGTCCTTCGCCACGACCTTGCGGTCGAGGTCCGTGGCATCGTACTCGATGTCCTCGTCGACCGTCTCCAGCCGCTCGGCCCGTGTCTCCCGGTCCCGAAACGCCGTGACGATCCCGGCGTCGACCTTGCTGCCGCCTTCGGTGATCTCGGTGCGGATGCGGAACACGTCGAAATCGACGTTCACCCTGTCGGCGACGGCCTGGTCATGCGAGTACTCCAGGACGAGGTTCTGGTGGAAGAAGCCGAAGGTCTGCTTGCCCGGCGTTGCCGTCAGCCCGATCAGGAAAGCGTCGAAGTACTCCAGCACCTGACGCCACAGCCCGTAGATCGAACGGTGGCACTCGTCGATGATGACCACGTCGTACGTCTCGATCGGGACGTCCGGGTTGTACTCGACCTCCACTGGTCGGCCCGGCAGGGTGTCGAACCCGGACTGCTCGTCGAACTCAGGGGGCAACGCCTTTCCTTGGAGGATCGAATACATCCTCTGAATCGTGGAGATGTGGACCTTGGCGACCGGGTCGAGCTTGTCCGACGCCAGGTGATGCACGTTGTACAACTCCGTGAACTTGCGCCCGTCGTCCGGGGTGTCGAAACCCTGGAACTCTTTGAGCGTCTGGCGACCTAGGTTGGCCCGGTCGACCAGGAAAAGGATGCGCTGCGCACCACCATGGCGAATGAGCCGGTAGGCAATGTTCGCTGCGGTAAACGTCTTCCCGGACCCCGTGGCCATCTGGATTAACGCCCTGGGGCGGTTCTCCCTGAGGGAGCGCTCCAACCCCTCGATGGCGTCGACCTGCGCTGGCCACAGACCTGTGCGGTCTAGGTCCGGTAGGAGCGCCAGCGAGGCCCTGAGGCCACTGTGGCCGGTGTCAGCGTGCTCCCTCACCAAGCGCCCGAGTGTCTCGGGCCGATGGAAGCTGAACACGCCCCTGGAGGTCGGCTCGGGGTCGAGCCCTGAGGTGAACCTCGTCTCCACGCCTGTGCTCTCGTAGCCGAAGGGCAGCGCACCACCGACCTTGACCGCAGGCATTTCGTCCTTGGGCGACTGCTGGTACTTCCGGGTCTGCGGCTCGACACCCGTCAGCGTGGTGCCGACCTTCTTGGCCTCGATCACACCAACGGCCTGGCGGTGCACGAAGAGCACGTAGTCCGCAGGTCCAGCGGAGGTCGGTACCTCACGAACCGCCTGGCCAACACCGTGGCGGACGTTCATGGTCTTGTAGTCCTGGAGCGCCCAGCCAGCGGCCTGGAGCCGTTCGTCGATCACACTCCTTGCTCGCCGCTCCGGCAAGCCCGTCTCGCTGAACGTCATCTGGCCGCACCAGCGTCGATCACCGCACGAACACTAGGGAGCAATCGTTGTGCCCTGGATCGCCACCCCCCGACCTGGGCGCTCCCGTTCATGAACTGCTGCTCCCGTGTGCCGGTCACGGGCCATGCTCGCACGGAGCGCCGCAACCGGCCTCTGGGTACCGGCTCAGGCAGCGATGAGCCGCTGGGACCGGTTCACGACCGACCGCACGCTCGCACCGCTCCACCGGGCCGCACCGTGCCCCGTGCGCCATCCGTTGCCGGTCGCAATCTCAGCGATCTTGCGGTACGACAGACCTTGCTCTCGGAGCACGACGAGGCTCTCTGCTACCTCCGGGGTGACGGAAGGTGGTCGCCCAAGCCTGACACCGGCCGCACGCTTGACGGCGAGGGCTTCCTTCGTGCGCTGACCGATGAGACGGCGCTCGAACTGGGCGAAGGACGCCATGACGTTGGCGACCATCTCCCCTGAGGGGGTGGTGGTGTCGACGCCCAGATCGAGGGCGACGAGGGCCCAGCCGTGGCGCCGCCCGTCCTCCATGAGGGCGCAGAAGTCGATCAGGCTGCGTGAGAGGCGATCCAGCTTGGCCACGACCAGGGCATCGGCTCGACCTGCCCGGAGGGCGCCGAGGGCCAGATCCAGTGCAGGTCGCTTGCCGAGAGACTTGCCGCTCGCTCCAGCGTCTTCGAAGACCTCGAGGAGGTTCCATGCCCGCCGTTCGCACTCGAGGTGAAGCGTGCGGCGCTGCGCCTCCATGCCGAGGCCTGAGTCGGCCTGCTCAGCGGTGCTGACACGTATGTAGCCAACGACGCGTGTACGGGGGGCATCGGCAGAAGCCTCGCAGTTCATCCCAGACGGGCTCAGAAGAGGCGCCCCTGATCCGGGCCCGGACGGCTACCACCGGCGAACCTCCCCGTCAGGCCACGTAGCCCCTCGATCACCTCAGGGACGAGGTCTCGACGCATGACGAGGCCCGCACCGTGCGAGAGGGAGCGCGGCTCGTAGTCGACAAGTTGCACGAACTCAGCGTCGAAGACCCAGCCGTGGCGGATGTCGAGCTTGAGGTCACGCTCCTTGGGAATCCGGGCGTACAGCTTTGGCAGTACCTCGCACAGTCCCTCGGGCGCCTCGAGGAGTGCGTCGACGTCTGCAATCCACCGGTCAATAGGCCCGTGCGAGCCGCTTCGTCCGATAGTCAAGTGTGCTCCTCATCGGCCAAGCAGTGCCACCGGTGCCCAAGGGTCCGGTTGGCCGACGGTCACAGGGCCTGGCCCCTCACGTCGTCTGGATAAGACCACCCATTCTACATGATGGAACGCAGAGCGGCCAGCTCTTCGGCGGGATCCTAGACTTGGCGAATGATCCTGGTCCTCAACCACCGGGGGCGACCAAGGCCGTTCCACACGATCGAGGATCTCGCTGATGCGGTAGGTAGGAGCCCCGCCACCTTGAGGCGCTGGGAGCGTCTGGGTTTGATCCCCGGGGCGCACTACAAGAAGGCAGCGGTGGACCTGCGAGCGAGTCGGCGCCTGTACTCTGCGGAGCAAATCCGGCTGGCCGCTATCGCTGCCGAGCGGGAGGGGTTGAGACGGCGCCCGAACGGCCGAGGCGGTGTCAGCGACCGGTTCCGCTGTGAGATCGCTCATGCACTCCGGTGTCCACTTCGGCCACTGTGACGGACAGACAGGTGCCCGGCGCGCCTACTGCCAGAGTTCGTGTGTGCTGCCGATCGATGTAGTAACTAGATGGGGGGTCTCCAGGCGGTTGCCTGTGGTCTGTGGCCCTGAAGTCGACGCCTGAGTAGTTACTCAGCCAGGTGAATTTCCTCTCTATCCGAGGACACCTCGAGCTCCATCCAGTTACTACATCGAAGGCCACGAAGTGATTCCCGTCCCATGGGGCCGGAATGGTCCGGCAAGGGTTTGGCCTGAGGGCGAGCGGTGTGCCATAGTGCGGCAACTCGATCGCCGGGACTCAAGCCCGCTCCCCGGCTGCAACTCCTCGGTCTCTGCCAAGGCAATCTTGGCTCTCGGTTGAACTCACCTGGAATCCCTGGCTTGCGGGCCCACGGGAGTCACAACGGTGTATGCCGACAGAGGACCGAACACGAATGATGCTTCCGCCGGGCCGCCCCCCTTCCGGCCGGAACCCGTAGGCGCCTGGCAGGCTTCACAACGTCGCCGGAGCGCCGCAGCGAGCATTGCGGCCAACACGAGGTGGGCGCACGAGGATCCCGTCGCCGGCACGAAAGCGGCTCGAGAGGGCTTCAGCGCCAGGTTCCTGAAGCAAGTGGATCCGACGCTTCCTCCGGCGGAGCGCCAGCGGCGTGCGGACCGGCTCATGAGGGCGCACATGCAGCGTCTGGCGCAGCGTTCGGCAGAGGTGCGACGCAACGTCAAGGCCGCTCGATGAGCCTCGCCAGCCCCACAGAGGCACAGGGGCCGGAAGTGACGGTCGAAGCGTTGATCGCCGTGTTCCCCCAGGCGCTGGCGGCGATGCTTGCCAAGTGCCGCCCTGCCGCACGTGCAGAGCAACCAGCGCTCGAAGAGCTCACGTCGAGCGCCGAGCGAACACGTCTCATCCAGAGCGCCAGCTCGGCCGTACAGCGTGACTTCGCCGCCGACCCCGTGCAGCGCAAGCGCTTGAGGACTGGCCGGAAGGTCCGCCGCCTCGTACTCCGGTCCCCACGGGATCTCCTCATCGAACGAGGGCTCCATGAGCTCCTCAACCAAGACGCGTCGTGGGCTCACCCCATGTCATGCGCCTACACCCGTGGCCGGTCAACAGCGGCCCCGGCACGGGCCATCCGGGAGTGGGGGTGGCTCTACGACGGCTACGTGAAGTTCGACGGCATCAACTTCTTCGAAAGTGTTCGCCACGCCGATGCGGTTGCAGCGGTGCGACGGCAAACGCCCGATGGGCGGATCCCACAGATCGTGGGTTCCCTCCTGAAGGCAGGGGAATGGCCAGACAAGCAGGGCCGTGGACTCGGGACAGGAACGGTGCTTGCACCGACCCTGGGCAATCTGGTCCTCACCGCCCCGCTTGATGAGCTCTTCCCTAGGGAGATGGCTAGTCCCTACGGCCATGTATCCCACATGTCCAAGCGGGTCGACGCCGAACTCTGGCGCCGGCTGGGCCCGGTCCCCCTCGGGTACGCCCGATACAGCGACGATGGCCTTGTGCCATACACGGGGGACCGGGCTGACGGACATCGTCTCGAAGCCCTTCTCCAGAAGGTGTTTGGCCGGCTCGGACTGCGTATCAGAACCGAAGTGGGCCGCTGCGCCGATGGTTTCGAGTTCGTGGGGCTCCGATACAGCCCTGGGGTGTCCTCGCAACAGCTGCATGTTCAGCCAGGCCGGGCCCTCACACGGCGGATCCTCTCGGAGGTCGTGCGGCTCATCGAAGACGAGGGCAGAGACCAGGAGGAGGCGCTTCAGGCGAGGCTCTCCCGAAGGGCCCCCTATCTGGAGCAGCACGGCGTCGACCTCACGGAGGTCTACAACATGATCTCGTACGGACTGTCGCAGATGCAGCACCGCTGATGGCGATTAGGCTGCGCCGCTGAAGTCACGGCTCGGCGACGAATTCAACTTTGGGGCCGGTGAGAGTGCAAGATCGGCCGCTCGCCGGCGTCTAGATGCGTTCGCCCGGGGAAAGCCGGCGGTGCGTTTGGTGGGCTCGGTCATCCGCCGCTGAGGAGGCGTACCGCCGCAACATGTCGGGGCTGCGCCAACCGGCGAGTCGCATGATGTCTTCGTCCGATGCACCTTCGCTCTTCATGATGTGGGCGAAGGTGTGGCGGAACTGGTGCGGGTGGATGCTGCCGATGCCAGCCTGGGCGGCTCGTCGCTTCAGCATCTGGGCGACGCCGGAGTTCGACATGGGGCCCCTCCGGCCGACCCACAGGCTTGAGCCGTGGGCGAGGGGGTGGGTCCGCCGGAGGCGCAGATAGCGATCAAGTGCCTTGACGGAACGTGCTCCGATGGGGACCACACGCCAGCGACCACCCTTCCCGAGGACCCGGATCTGCCCGCCTCGGTCCAGCTCGACGTCACTTTGGTCGGGGTCCGTCTCGTCGTAGCGGAGGCCGGTGATCTCGTTCAGGCGTCCACCCGTATCGAACAGCAACCGAATGATGGCCGTGTCCCGCCGGGCGTCGAGCGTGTTCCCCCCACACACGGCCAGGAGTCGCCGCACCTGGTCCTCGGTGAGGATGTCGACCGGCTGCTCGGGGACAGCTGGCACCTTCATCTTCCTCATGGGGGAGGCGGAGATCTCGCCTTCCTCCTCGAGCCACCGGAACAGCTGCTGGAGGCTCCGGTGTCGGTTCGCCACCGTCGCCGGACGGCAGCGCTCGAGGAGCTTGACCTCGAAGGCCTCGACGTGCTCCCGAGCGATGTCCCCCGGGGCTATCGGAAGACCAGCATCGTCGAGGAAGGCGCAAAATTGCTGTGCCGCCTCGTCGTACGACTGCACGGTGCGGGTCGACTTGTTCTCGGCCCGGAGGTGCCGGCGCCACGATGGGAGCAGGCCGGCCAGGTGACCTACACTCGTCGTCGGAGTGGTCTTCGCCATGGCTCAAATCATACGCTGTAGGAGCGGTTTGCGAAGGCGTCGGAACTGGCTCGGCTGAGATAAGGCCTGGTCAGAGCACTAAAACCAGCGCTCGTAGCTCAACGGATAGAGCATCTGACTACGGATCAGAAGGTTGGGGGTTCGAATCCCTCCGAGCGCGCCAGATCCTCCCAGGTCAGGTCCCTGAGGCCCTCTGCAGGCACGGTCCGCGGCGGGAAGCTGGTCACAGAATGGTCACAGGAAACCGCCGGACGACGGTCGTCGACCTCCGTGACGCCAGGGTGCGGCGACTCGCTGACGGCCTCGCAGTCGACCTCGAGGACGGCCATGTCATCGTCGACGTCGACGAGGTCGACGACGTCAGCGCCTGGCGAGCCGCAGCCCGGGCGGCAGGTCGCGCCAGGGGCTGGCGGGTTCGCACGGGCGTTTCGCCTCACGGGCGCGTCTGGGCGTGCCGTGAGGACTTCGAGCCCTCCCGGGCCTGGCTGGCAGCGAAAGCCGCGCTGGTCCGTCGCTCTCTCGAAGCGATCCGCCGGGAACCACAGCGACCCTCCTGACGTCGGGCGACGCCTGAGCTACCTGGGCGGTTGCGGCGGCCTGCGGAGCAGGTCGGCGACTGCTTGTGCAGCAGAAGCGCCGGCCTGCTCGCTGAGGTGGCCGTAGCGGTCGAGCGTGAAGGCAACAGACGCGTGGCCGAGTCGCCTGGAGATGGTGAGTGGGTCGACGCCAGCGGCGATGAGGTGCGCTGCGTGGGTGCGGCGGAGGTCGTGGAAGCGGATGCGAGGCAGTCCGCTCGTACGGACGAGCTTGTCGAACGTGGCCGACACCGTCTCGGGGTGCAGCGGTTCACCGTCGTCGCGACCGAAGACCACGTGCGGCGTCCGCGGGATGTTGCGACGATCGCTGGCGGCGCGGAAGGAGCGCAGCAGGGCGGCGGTCTCGGCGTCGAGGTCGATGACGCGCCGGCCCCGATCGCTCGTCGGGGAACTCCAGCGGAGCCGGTTGTCGGTGGACGTGAGCTGGCGTTGGACCAGGAGCCTGCCGCGGTTGAGGTCGACATCGGGCCAGCAGAGACCCACGACCTCGCCGCGACGCAGGCCCGTCATCGCCGCCAGGTGGATCAGCGTCGACATCGAATCCGCCCGGGTGCGGTCGAGGAACGTGTCGAGCTCCTCGGGACGCCACCACGCCATCTCCGGCGGGCGCGCCGCCTTGGCCGACGGTGGGCTCGCTGCGAGAGCCGGGTTCCTGGTGACGAGGCCCTTCTTGGCCTCGGTCGATCCCAGGTTCAATGCGCAGGGCCCGTATGGCGTGCCTGCCGTCTGTACGGTGACCGCGTGACCCTCGAATGGGAACAGACGATCATCGACTCCAGCGACCCGGTAGCGCTCGGCCAGTGGTGGCGGGATGCGCTCGGGTGGGTCGTCGTGAACGACGATCCAGAGGAGTTC
>JAABUN010003234.1_pt1 | contig 25981 bp, 27 predicted proteins | sample 5559311 | NCBI WGS metagenome assembly JAABUN01 (sample SAMN10711877, study PRJNA513370) | rock metagenome | isolation source: Antarctica rocks | place: Antarctica: Victoria Land, Siegfried Peak sud
ATTTATTAGATTAATAAGTTGAATCAAATCTTCAAAAACCCAGCAACCGACAAATCCTCATCCACATCCTCCCAATTAATACCCTGCCTCCGGCCAACAGCTGCCAGTTGTTGCGGGCTTCTTCCGAAGCATCGCGCAACCGGGGGTACCAGTCAATAGGCACGGCTACCTCGCGGCCATCTGTTAGGCGAACGTGAAGGTTGGTGGCATCGAACCAAACGGTGGTGGTTGAGGAGCGCACGTATTACTTTAAGAAATAATAACTTCCCCGGCCTTTACCTGACGCATGAACTCCTGCAATTGTGCCAAGTCCATACCCTGCGTGCGGGCAGCCAGTTTTTCCTTCACATTGCGAAAGAAGGCTACCGTATCAAAAGTCTTCGCTGCTTTGGGTTTCATCTTTCAGAAATTCTAAAGGGGTACGAATGTCAATTAAGGGGTAACCAAGGCGGATATTAATTGAATTAAACAGCCTGATTTTGTCGAAATTCACAATGTGTTTGAAATTCCAGCTTATCAAACAATCCAATCTATTAACAGAAGCTAAGGCGATGTGATAGGCATCGTACAAGCTTGCTTTACCCAGCGCCTTTTCCCGCACGTAGGTTTCGGCTAATGTTTTAGACTCCTCATCCAGCCTCAGGTACTGGTAGCTACTGGTCGGAATCAACTCTTTCACCGCCTGAACTCTGGCTGGCGCAAGGGTCAACTCAAGCTCATTTATTTCGGAGAAGTAAACCGTAAAGTCATGGTTGGCAATGCGGTCAAACAAAGGGCGGGTCGCATCCTCAAACTCTTCGTCGTAATAACCACCAATCACCGAAGTATCAATGTAAATTCGGGGCTGCACAGCTGCGAATCAAAAAGTTACAATACGTTATTGAAGGTTGGCTGCCAGAACCTTCGCACCAGCAGCCAATTACTTCAATCAACCTATTCCAGCGTGATTTCCAGCGCCAGACCGCGTAGCTCGTGAATCAACACGTTAAACGACTCGGGGATATTCGGCTTGGGCAGTACATCGCCTTTGACAATGGCTTCGTACGCTTTGGCACGGCCTACCACATCGTCCGACTTCACGGTCAGGATTTCCTGGAGCACGTTGGAAGCACCGAAGGCCTCCAGCGCCCACACTTCCATCTCGCCGAAGCGCTGGCCACCAAACTGCGCCTTACCACCCAGCGGCTGCTGCGTAATGAGCGAGTATGGCCCGATGGAACGCGCGTGCATTTTATCGTCAACTAAGTGACCCAGCTTGAGCATGTAAATCACGCCCACCGTCACCGGCTGGTCGAAGCGGTCGCCACTCAAGCCATCGTGCAGGTAAGCCCTACCCCAGTCGGGTAAGCCAGCCTCGGTCAGCTCTTTGGCAACTTCATCCTCCGTAGCACCGTCGAAGATGGGGGTAGCATACGTGCGGCCCATTTTCAGACCAGCCCAACCAAGTACGGTTTCGTAAATCTGGCCGATGTTCATACGGCTAGGTACACCGAGCGGGTTGAGCACGATGTCCATCGGGGTGCCGTCGGGCAGGAAAGGCATATCCTCATCGCGCACGATGCGAGCTACTACCCCTTTGTTACCGTGGCGACCGGCCATTTTATCACCCACCTTCAGCTTGCGCTTCTTGGCGATGTAAACCTTGGCCAGCTGCACGATGCCGGCGGGCAATTCGTCGCCCACTTCCAGCGTGAAGCGGTCGCGCTTGAAACGGGCCGTAATGGTATTCCGGCGCTTCGCGTAGTTTTTGATGAGCTGTTGCAGCATCTCGTTTACACGGTTGTCGGCGGTCCAATGGTCGAGTTGCAGGTCCTTGAAGAGATTTACTTCTTCCGGCACGGCATAATTGCTCTCGTCGCGGTAAGCATTCTTATCGGGGAATAGCGCTTCGCTGATGTTCTTCCGGTTGAATTTCACACCCTTCGTCAGCACGTCGTCACCAAAGCGGTGCTTAATGCCTTGCGAAGTTTTGCCTTCCAGCAACGCAACGAGTTTGTCAATCATAATGGCCTTCACGCCGCGCAACTCGCGAGCATAGCCTTCCTTGAGGTCTTCGACTTCTTTCTTAGACTTGGCCCGCAGGTTCTTATCCTTCTTAGGACGCGAAAACAGCTTGGTGCCAATCACTACCCCGTTCAAAGAGGGGGGCGCCTTCAGCGAAGCATCCTTCACGTCGCCTGCCTTGTCGCCGAAGATGGCGCGGAGCAGCTTCTCTTCCGGGGTCGGGTCGGTTTCGCCCTTCGGCGTAATTTTACCGATAAGGATATCACCTTCGCGAACCTCAGCACCAAGACGAATGATGCCGTTATCATCGAGGTTACGCACGGCTTCTTCGCTCACGTTCGGAATTTCCGAAGTCAGCTCTTCTTCACCGCGCTTCGTCTCGCGCACTTCCAGCTCAAACTCTTCGATGTGAATCGAAGTGAAGATGTCGTCGCGCACTACGCGCTCCGAGATGACAATGGCATCTTCGAAGTTATAACCCTGCCAAGGCATGAAGGCAACCTGCATATTGCGGCCTAGCGCCAACTCACCACGGTTGGTACCGTAGCCTTCGCAAAGTACCTGACCTTTGGTAACACGCTCCCCGTTTTTAACCAGCGGCGTGAGGTTGAGGCAAGTATCCTGGTTGGTACGGCGGAACTTGATGAGGCTGTACGTCTTGCGCTCAGCATCGAAGCTCACTGACAAGTCATCTTCCGACAAGTCATACTTGATAATAATGCGATTAGCATCTACCGAGTCAACATAGCCTTCACCTTCGGCAATGATGAGCGAACGTGAGTCGATAGCCGTACGGCCTTCCAGGCCCGTGCCCACAATTGGAGCCTCGGGACGCAGAAGCGGTACTGCCTGGCGCTGCATGTTCGAGCCCATGAGTGCACGGTTGGCGTCATCGTGCTCCAGGAAAGGAATCAGCGAAGCCGCTACCGATACAATCTGGTTAGGCGCCACATCCATGTAGGTGTATTCATCCGGCGCTACTACCGGGAAGTCACCTTCAAAACGACCCTTCACCAAATCCTGCGTCAGCTTACCCTCATTGCTGAGCAACGAGTTGGCCTGCGCGATGTGGTGCGTGTCTTCTTCCTCAGCGGTCAGGAACTGCACGTTCTCGCTCATATCTACCTTGCCACTCACCACGGTGCGGTAAGGCGTTTCGATAAAGCCCATTGAGTTTACGCGAGCGTGCACGCACAGCGACGAAATCAGGCCGATGTTCGGGCCTTCCGGCGTTTCAATCGTGCAAAGACGACCGTAGTGCGTATAGTGTACGTCGCGTACTTCGAAACCAGCGCGCTCGCGGCTCAAACCTCCTGGCCCGAGTGCCGATACGCGACGCTTGTGCGTCACCTCGGCCAGCGGGTTGGTCTGGTCCATGAACTGCGACAGTTGGTTGGTACCGAAGAACGAATTGATTACGCTGGACAGCGTACGGGCGTTAATCAGGTCAACCGGCTTGAAATCCTCGTTGTCACGCACGTTCATGCGCTCCTTAATAGTCCGCGCCATCCGGGCAAGGCCTACCCCAAACTGGGCGTACAGCTGCTCGCCTACCGTGCGCACCCGGCGGTTGCTCAAGTGGTCGATGTCGTCCACAATGGCCTTGGAGTTAATCAGGCCAATCAGATACTTCACGATGAGCACGATATCCTCATTGGTTAGTACCCGTGACTGCTGCTCCATGCCAATCTGAAGCTTCTTGTTAATCCGGTAGCGGCCTACCTCACCGAGGTCGTAGCGCTTATCAGAGAAGAAAAGCTTCTGGATAATGTCGCGGGCAGTTTCTTCGTCAGGAGCCTCCGTGTTACGGAGCTGACGATAAATCTGCTCAACCGCTTCTTTTTCCGAATTGGAGTTGTCTTTCTGAAGCGTGTTGTAAATAATCGCAAAGTCTGCGATGTTTACATTTTCCTTGTGCAGAATAACCGATTTCGCGCCAGCCTCCACGATGGTATCAATGTCCGCTTCCTCAATAGTCGAGTCGCGCTCCAGCAATACTTCATTGCGGTCGATGGAAACTACCTCACCGGTATCCTCATCCACAAAATCTTCCGTCCACGTCCGGAGCACGCGCGCGGCCAGCTTACGGCCAACCGCCTTCTTAAGGTTTTTCTTATCAGCCTTAACCTCTTCGCTCAAGCCGAACAGGTCCAGGATATCTTTATCGGTGCCGTAACCAATAGCACGCAACAACGTCGTAACCGGGAATTTCTTCTTACGGTCTATATAAGCATACATCACGTTGTTTACGTCCGTAGCAAATTCAATCCAAGAGCCCTTGAACGGAATAATGCGCGCCGAGTAAAGCTTGGTGCCGTTCGTGTGCTTACTTTGGGCGAAGAAAACGCCCGGCGAGCGGTGCAGCTGCGATACGATAACGCGCTCAGCACCGTTAATAACAAACGAGCCTTTTTCCGTCATGTACGGAATGTTGCCCAAGAAAACCTCCTGCTCAATCGTCTGGAAGTCTTCGTTATCCTTGTCGTTACAAATGAGTTGCAGCTTCGCTTTCAGCGGCACGGCGTAAGTCAGGCCGCGGTCGATGCACTCATCCACCGTATACTTGGGTGGGTCAACGTGATAATCGATAAAGTTCAGCACGAAATTTTCGCGCGAGTCCGAAATCGGGAAGTTCTCAGCAAACACCTTGAACAAGCCCTCGTTCGTGCGGCTCGCGGCGGCCGTCTCGAGCTGGAAGAACTCCTGGAACGACTGCACCTGCACGTCCAGGAAGTCCGGATATTCGATAACTTTCTTAATCTTGGCGAAGTTGATTCGCTCACTGGCGCCGGTCAAATGTTTGACCTCGGCCGCCTCTAGTGCTTTCGGTGTAGCCAATTGGAGAAGAAATTTAAATGTACACGTAAGCTAATTCAGCACGCTTGGCTGCTTATCAGGGGGTAGCGTAGCAAAGGACCTTATCGCGTCTGGTTTCGTTGGAGTTACAAACTCAATCGTTGCCTAACGTGATAAGGTCCTTTGTTTATGATTACGCCACGTACCATTCAACAAGACTGGTCAGCGTGAAACAACCAAAAGTAGCAGCTTTAGGTTGCAAATGTTAGTTCGTTCCCTACAAACAGGAAAAGACCTAGCGAAATGCCAGGCCTAATCCGGTTTGGGAAAGCTCCCAAAAAATGGGACTACTTAACTTCTACCTCAGCACCAGCTTCTTCAAGCTGCTTCTTCAGGCCTTCAGCTTCGTCCTTGGTAACACCTTCTTTCAAAGGCTTAGGAGCACCGTCAACCAGTTCCTTAGCCTCTTTCAGGCCGAGGCCCGTCAGGTCTTTTACCAGTTTCACAACCTGCAGTTTGGCGCCGCCAGCCGCTTTCAGGATTACATCAAACGAAGTCTTCTCCTCGGGAGCTTCAGCAGCAGCGCCAGCGCCGCTAGCCGGAGCAGCGACCGCAGCAGCCGCAGCAGGCTCAATGCCGTACTCATCTTTCAGAATACCAGCAAGTTCGTTTACTTCTTTAACGGTGAGGCTAACAAGCTGCTCAGCGAAGGCTTTCAAATCGGCCATTTCGGTAGGGTATTAGGGGGTTAAAAATTGAAGTTGAAAGTTGAAAAAGGTGAGCAGCGGTTAGCCAGCAGCTTCTTCTTTTTCGGAAAGCGTTTTGAGGATACCCGCCAGCTTGCTGCCGCCGCTCGAAAGAGCAGAGATAACGTTCTTGGCAGGTGATTGCAACAGCCCGACGATTTCGCCGATGAGTTCCTGCTTGCCTTTGATGGTGCTAAGGGTTTCGAGCTGGTCAGCCCCGATGTAGATGCTGGCATCTACGTAGGCACCTTTCAGCGCGGGCTTCGGCGTTACGCCGCGGCCATAAGCCTGAGCTTTATAGAAGTCTTTCAGCAGCTTGGCGGGCGTCGAGCCGCTCTCCTTCGAGAACAATACGCCTGACTGGCCTTTCAGTGCCTCATCCATCTCGCTGGTATCGCCACCGAGCGTATTGAGGGCTTTGCGGATGAACGAGTTTTTGTAAACTTTGAATTCCAGGCCCCGGTTGAAGCAGAGGCGACGGAAGTCGTTGATTTTCGCTACCGACATCCCGGAGGCATCGGCGATATAGAATGCGTTGTGCGACTGAAACTTCTCGCTCAACTCATCCACGAGGGCTTGTTTTTCTTCCCGATTCATGGTTGGTCGATATTATTCGTTAGCGGAAGAAACCGTGCTGTCAACCGGCACGGCCGGCGACATGGTGCTGCTGAGCGTGATGCTACGGATGTAGGTGCCTTTCGACGAAGAAGGCTTCAGGCGGCCGAGCGTCTGGATAACCTCCATTGCATTCTCAGCGAGCTTGGAAGGCTCGAACGAAACTTTACCTACCGAGCAATGAATGATACCGGTTTTATCAACTTTAAAGTCGATTTTACCAGCTTTCACTTCCTGCACCGCCTTAGCTACGTCGGTCGTTACCGTACCTGACTTTGGGTTTGGCATCAGGCCACGGGGACCAAGTACCCGGCCCAAACGGCCAACTTTAGCCATTACTGACGGCATCGTGATGATTACGTCGATATCAGTCCAACCTTTCTCGATTTTCGAGATGTAGTCGTCCAGACCTACGAAATCGGCACCGGCGGCAGTAGCTTCGGCTTCTTTGTCGGCGGGCACGAGAGCCAGCACGCGAACGGTTTTGCCAGTGCCGTGGGGTAGGGTGGCTACGCCACGCACCATTTGGTCGGCTTTACGGGGGTCTACACCGAGACGCACGTCGATATCAACCGAGGCGTCGAATTTGGTATAGGTAATATCTTTCACCACTTGCGCGGCTTCGAGCAGGCTGCGTACCTGCGTCAGGTCATGCTTGGCAAGGGCTTCCTTGCGCTTTTTGCTGATTGCTGCCATTGTGTATATCCTCCGGTTAGTTATTCAGCAAAAGGCGCGTCGCCCTTCACGGTGATACCCATGCTGCGAGCCGTACCGGCTACTTGCTTCATGGCCGACTCCACTTTGAAAGCGTTCAGGTCAGGCATTTTGGTTTCGGCGATGGTACGAACCTGGTCCCACGTTACCGAGCCAACTTTGTTACGGTTAGGCTCTTTCGAGCCGTTCTGCAACTTAGCGGCATCCATAAGGAGAACTGGTACCGGCGGAGTCTTGATGACGAAGTCAAAAGACTTATCGGTGTACATCGTAATCAGGACGGGGCAGATTTGGCCGGCTTTATCCTGGGTGCGCGCATTGAACTGCTTGCAAAATTCCATGATATTCAAGCCCTTACTACCAAGCGCAGGTCCAATCGGCGGCGCGGGGTTTGCGGCACCTCCCTTTACCTGAAGCTTCAGGTAACCTCTTATTTCTTTGGCCATTTGGTTTGTAAAGCTGTGACTAAAGTGACGTAACTCGCTCTAACCTCAGTTTAAGTAAAACTCCTAGTGGAAGCCCCGCCTGACCGGAGTGGATATCAGGCGACGTATAACAATAACTATTCTTTCTCTACCTGGGTGTAGCTCAACTCAACTGGCTGGGCGCGTCCAAAAATCTTTACGATAACGTTGAGCTTCTTACGCTCTTCGAATACTTCGTTTACGTTACCGCTGAAGCCGTTGAAAGGACCATCGATAACTTTCACCAGTTCGCCCACCGTGAAAGGAATCTCCAACTCGGCCGATTTCTCTTCGGCCTCATCTACTACTCCTAACAGCCGGTTCACTTCATTGAGTGACAACGGAACTGGCTTAGCATTAGTAGTTTTAGTTTCTTTGTCGCCCAGGAAACCAATTACGCCGGGAGTAGAAGTGATGATGTTCTGCACCTCGCCGTGAGTCAAATCCGAATGGATAATGATATAGCCGGGATACAAATTCCGCTCACGCACACGCTTCTTGCCATTGCGCATCTCGAAAACCTTCTCGACCGGAATTAATACCTGGGGGAGCAATTCCTGTAGATTATGGCGACCTACCTCAGTCTCCATATAGGTTTTGGCTTTCTTTTCCTGGCCGCTCACGGAGCGTACCACGTACCATTTCAACTCACCCATTTCTTATAACCTAGCGGGCGAAAGATTGATAAAAAGCTTGCAGCGCAGTGTTGAAACTCACATCCATCAGGCCAACTACGGCAGCGAAAACGAGGGAGCCAATCAACACCAGCCCGGCGCTTTTTTGCAGCTCGGTGGTCGAAGGCCACGTTACGTTGTAACGCATTTCCTCGATGGTATCGCGGAAATAGTTGTTCAGCTTAGCCATGATTGCAAAGAGCCGGTGAAGGCATGAAATACCGCCGCTGCCGCGGCTAAAAGTGGCACGAGTGGAGAGATTCGAACTCCCATCAAAGGTTTTGGAGACCTCTATTCTACCCTTGAACTACACTCGTAAAGAACAAACCCATCAACACTATTTGCCAAAGGGAGTGCAAAGGTACGCAACTTTCCGGACAAAACAAATCCGCCCCTGAGGTTTCAGGGGCGGATTGTCTTAATTATTAGTCCAAAGACTAAAATTAGTCGAGGATTTCGGTTACCTGACCAGCACCTACCGTACGGCCACCCTCACGGATAGCGAAACGGAGGCCTTTCTCCATTGCCACCTTGTTGATGAGCTCAACCGTGATGGTGATGTTGTCGCCGGGCATTACCATTTCAACGCCCTCGGGGAGGGTGATGATGCCGGTAACGTCGGTGGTACGCAGGTAGAACTGCGGGCGGTAGTTGTTGAAGAACGGGGTGTGGCGGCCGCCCTCCTCTTTCGAGAGAACGTACACCTCAGCCTTGAACTTCTGGTGGGGGGTTACCGAGCCGGGCTTGCAGATAACCATGCCGCGACGGATGGCTTCTTTTTCAATACCCCGGAGCAACAGACCTACGTTGTCACCAGCCTCGCCACGGTCCAGGATTTTGCGGAACATTTCCACACCCGTTACCGTCGACTTCAGGCCTTCGGCACCCATACCGAGGATGTCAACCTGCTCACCCGAGTTGATGATACCGCGCTCGATACGACCGGTAGCCACAGTGCCACGGCCCGTAATCGAGAACACGTCCTCCACCGGCATCAGGAAGGGCAGTTCGGTCAGGCGGGCGGGAATCGGAATGAACGAGTCCACGGCCGCCATCAGCTCGTTAATTTTGGGCACCCAGTTGGCATCGCCGTTCAGGCCGCCGAGGGCCGAGCCCTGGATAATCGGAATGTTGTCGCCGTCGAAGTTGTAGAACGAGAGGAGTTCGCGGATTTCCATTTCCACGAGCTCAAGCAACTCGGGGTCATCCACCATGTCCACTTTGTTCATGAACACTACCAGCTGAGGAACACCTACCTGACGGGCGAGCAGGATGTGCTCACGGGTCTGGGGCATCGGGCCGTCGGTAGCAGCTACCACGAGGATAGCGCCGTCCATTTGAGCCGCACCCGTTACCATGTTCTTCACATAGTCAGCGTGACCGGGGCAGTCAACGTGCGCATAGTGCCGGTTGACAGTAGAGTACTCTACGTGGGCGGTGTTGATGGTGATACCACGCTCTTTTTCCTCAGGCGCGTTGTCAATCGAGGAGAAGTCGCGCTTTTCAGCCAGACCCTGGTTGGCCAGCACCGAGGTGATTGCGGCGGTCAGGGTCGTCTTGCCGTGGTCAACGTGACCGATGGTGCCGATGTTTACGTGCGGCTTCGACCGGTCGAAATTTTCTTTAGCCATTGTAAAGAGTTGAGAAAAAGAGGGGAATTAAAGTAAAAGCAAGTAGTCTATATGACAAGAAAGCGAAACCCAGCTTGGGCCAATTCAGGCTTAGGTGCTGCGCATCGCTTTTCTTGCTGACCCGGCCCTAACCCCACCCGGAGGGGGGTAGTTCCGTAACTACTGAGCCATTTATGGGATTTGAACCCATGACCTCTTCCTTACCAAGGAAGTGCTCTACCACTGAGCTAAAACGGCTTATTTCAATTAACATTTATCAATCATCATTTAGCAGCTCCCCATTTTTCAGTCTGAGACTGTTAAATAGTGATTGTATAAATGTTAATTGACAAGAGCGGGAGACGAGGTTCGAACCCGCGACCTGCAGCTTGGAAGGCTGCCGCTCTACCAACTGAGCTACTCCCGCAGAAGGCATCAAAAATTAAATGTGGGGGTAACAGGACTCGAACCTATGAACCCGAAGGAGGTGAGTTACAGTCACCCGCAATTGCCGCTATGCGATACCCCCATTTATAAACAAATCCGGCCGTTTACCGGAATTGAGACGCAAAAGTACGGGTTTTTGGACAAGATACAAGAGCACATTTAGAAAAATGCACGGCCCTACCCCTTCTTTTTTACTGAACTATCCGCAAATCAGTCCTGAGCGGCGGCCATTATTACCAACCTTTTTATTGATTTACATTAAGTTATAAGCGGCTTTGAGACGCTCATCGGTTTCCCTGGTTTTTATGTCGAACAGCACATTTTTTAAATCGGGCTGGCTGGGCACCAGGTTGAGCAGGCCCCGGTATGCCCCTAGCCGCACGAAGTACTGCGAGTGAGTGCGGGCGATGCTTTCCAGCTTTTGCACGCCTTTTTCCCGCTCTACCACGGGCACTTGGGTCATAAAACTTCCGAATGCCTGCAAGTAGGTATAGAGGTCGGGGTCGGTGAGGTCGGGCAGGCGGCGCAGGTACCAGCCGTACTGGTCGATGGTGCCCCGCTGCGCGTAGTAGCTGGCCAGCGCTACCAATAGCGTCGAATTAGAAGTGTTTTCGAGGGCCGCAATCTGGGAGCGGGCTATCAGGCTGGGTACTTTGGCCAGCGCGTCGACGGCGCCGGCTTCGACCAGGTAAGAGCTGTCGCGCAGGGCGGCCTGGTAGGTAGCGGCGTAGTTATCGTTGGGAAAAGAGGCAAGCGTGAGCAGGGCCTGCGCCCGCACGGCGCTGTTGGGGTCGGTAGTAGCGAGGCGCTGGATTTCGGCCTTTACCGCGTTGGCACTGGGGCCACGGTAGCCGCGCAGGTGGTCGAGGGCAGCGCGACGGATTGCAAAAAAATTATCAGATAAGGCATTGCGCATCATCCCGCTCACGCCAAAGTCGGTGGTCTTGTTCTGGAGTTGGTCGAGCGACTCGTACTTCTGCAAGTAGTTCTGGGCGTGGTAGAACTGGAAAATCAGCTCATCCTGGGTGCGCTCTTCATCAAGCTGCGCCAGGAGCTGACCTTCACTATCGAATTTCACCATAGTCGGCTTATCGGCCGCCAAAAAAGAGAAGGTCTGGTCGGCTTTGGTGATGGTAATGTGGTGGTCGGCAGGCTTTTCCTTTTGCCAAACAGTTACCGTGACCGGGAGGCGAAAAACGGGCTGGAACAGCGTATCCTGGGTTTGCTGCACGTGCAGCAGCACCTGGCCATTGCCGTAGCTGTGCGAGATTTTCAGCTCGGGGTGGCCCCGCTGCATAAACCACTGGTCGAAGAACCACATCAGGTCTTCGCCCGTGGTTTCTTCAAAAGCGGTGCGCAACTTACTGATTTCGACGGCCGTGTATTTGTTCTTAGTCAGGTAATTGTTGAGGCCCAAGAAGAAGGCATCATCGCCGAGGTACTTGCGCAGCATGTGCAAGACCCTACCCCCCTTTTCGTAGGAGTGCCGGTCGAACATGTCCTCGCGGTTGGTATAGTGGTAGCGGATGAGGGGCTCGCGCTTGGAGTCTGCTTCTTCGAGGTAGTGCGCCAGGTCTTGCTGCTGCACCAGCGCGGCCGCATCGGCACCGTACTTATACTCGGCCCAGAGGTATTGGGAGTAGTTGGCGAAACTTTCGTTGAGTGGCAGGTTGCTCCACGACTCGCAGGTGACGTAATCGCCGAACCAATGATGGAACAGCTCGTGGGCGATAATCGACTCCGAGGTTTCGTAGCTGGCATCGAGCAGTTCGCGGGAGGTGGCCTGAATTGCGGCGCCGTGCACGGTGGCCGTGGTGTTCTCCATCGCGCCGCTCACGTAGTCGCGCACGGCTATCTGCGCGTATTTCTCCCACGGAAACTCTACCCCCAGCTTTTTGGAGTAAAAGTCCATCATCTCGGGCGTGTGGCCGAAGACGGCTTTAGCCGTGTTTTTATACCTGGGCTCTACGTAGTAGTCAACTGCTTTGCCATGCCAGGTATCGGGCACCACCGCGAAATCGCCCACGGCCAGCATGGTGAGGTAGGGCGCGGCGGGCAGGCTCTGGCGCCAGGTATCGGTGCGCGAGCCGTCGGGGTTCTTCTTCGATGTTACCAGCAAGCCATTCGACAGGGTTTTGAACTGGTCCTCCACCGTCAGCATGATTTCCTGCGTCATCCGCTGGTTAGGATGGTCGATAGTCGGAAACCAGCACGAGTTACTCTGCGTCTCGCCCTGCGTCCAGATTTGGCGGGGCTTACCTTCTTCCTTGCCCAAGGGATTGATAAAATACAGACCCTTATCGGAAGTGATGGCCTCGCTACCCCCCGAGGGCAGCTCGTTGGGCTTGGCCACGTAGCCGACGCGCACCTGGTAGGTTTGCTCGCGGGGGTAGGCGTGGTCGAGGGTGATGGTGAGCTGGCGGCCATCGTACTTATACGTCAGCGTTTTGGGTGCTTTGGCTCCTAGCAGCTGCACGCTTTTGATATTGAAGCCGCGGGCATCGAGCACCACTGTGTTCTGCGGATAGAAGTGCGGGTGCAGCGTAAGCACCGCCGTGCCCAGCAAATACTGATGCACGTAGTCGAACCGCACATCGAGCTTGGTATCAACTATATCGGTTATCTGCGGGGCAGCGGGGTGAACCGGCGCGGCGGGGGGTAGCCAGGAGGGCACCGTGATGCCCGAAGACACCGCTGGCGCCGATACCGGCGCCGAGGCAGCCTCAGCCGACTTCTTGTGGGCAGCCTCAGCTGACTTCTTATGGGATGCCTTGCCCTGACCACCGGCCGACTGGCTCAGCGCCGGCAAAACAGTGAGCGCACAAAGAATAAAACTGCTAAAAAAAGAGTATCGCATGCAAGGGGCAGACTGCGGATAGAGCCGGCAAGTTCCGACAAAATTAAGATTCACCTTACCTTTATCCCCGCTTCGGCCAGCAGGGCCAGCTTCCGTATGTTGCATATTAGCCTTGGCCCAGCGCACAGCTGGGAGGTGGACTTTCGGGCCATCGACTCCGTTACGCTCAACAATCAGCCTTTTGCCTGGGACCTTGCGGCCCTTGGCAACGGGCGTTTTCACGTGCTGCACGGCGGGCGCTCTTACTCGGCTGAGGTGCTGGCCGCCGACTACGCCACCAAAACCTTCGCGCTGAAAATCAACGGCCAGCGCATGGAGTTGCAGGCGAAAGACCAGTTCGACCAGCTGCTTGACCGCCTGGGGCTTAGCACGGCCAACACGGCCAAAATCAATGAACTAAAGGCTCCCATGCCCGGCCTGATTATCGACATCCGGGTGCAGCCGGGCCAGGCCGTGCAAAAGGGCGACCCGCTGCTGGTATTAGAGGCGATGAAGATGGAAAATATTTTGAAAGCGCCCACCGACTGCGTTATCGGCAGCATAAAAGTGGACCTGCGCGCCAACGTTACCAAAGGCCAGGTGCTCGTGCAGTTCGCGTAGCGCTGCCCCTACCCCACTCACTTTTTCTACTCCCACATTTTGACCTACCAGCGAATACTTCTCAAACTCAGCGGCGAAGCCCTGATGGGGCAGCAGCAATACGGCATCGACGCCGAGCGCCTGATGCAGTATGCCACCGAAATTAAGGCCGTAGCCACGCAAGGCATTCAGGTGGCAGTAGTGATTGGGGGCGGCAATATCTTCCGCGGGGTGCAGGCCGAGCACTTTGGCCTCGACCGCGTGCAGGGCGACTACATGGGGATGCTGGCGACGGTCATCAACTCGATGGCCTTGCAGAGCGCCCTGGAAAAAATGGACGTGCCTACGCGCCTGCTTTCGGGCCTCACCATTCAGCGGGTGTGCGAGCCCTACATCCGCCGCCGCGCGGTGCGCCACCTGGAGAAGGGCCGCGTCGTGATTTTTGGCGCCGGCATCGGCTCGCCCTATTTCACTACCGACTCGGCCGCCTCGCTGCGGGCCATTGAGATTGAGGCCGACGTAGTGCTGAAAGGCACCCGCGTGAACGGCATCTATACCGCCGACCCGGAGAAGGACCCAACCGCTACCCGCTACGCCGAAATCACGTTTGAGGAAGTAATGGCCAAAAACCTGAACGTGATGGACATGACCGCCTTTACGCTCTGCAAGGAGAACAACCTGCCCATTATCGTTTTCGATATGAACACGCCTGGCAACCTGGAGCGGCTGATTGCCGGCGAAAGCCTCGGCACTCTCGTGACAATGGGTGGCCCCGGCCAGACCAGCCCCGCGGGTATCCCTACCCCCTTGCTCGACCCCAAGCACAGTGGCTTGCGGCCCTTGGTGGGCAGCCAGCCGGAACAGGCCTGATTCAGTTAAGAGTTATACTCGTCACGAAGTGAGTTGCGAAAATCGGTCAGCAGTAGAAACACAAAATATTGTGTCTCGTCGTTGCGGACGCTTGTTTTTCAACGACGAGACGCAAAATTTTGCGTCTCTACTTCCGCAACTTACTTCGCGATGGGTATAAGAGCTAAACGTTGGGAGTTAAAAGGCCAAGAGCAGAATTTTGCAGTGCCTGGTCCAACTTTAGCTCCTGACCTATCACTCTTAACTTTTAACTCTTAACCTTTTTCAAGAAGTGGACGAAGAAATTCAATTTTACCTCAGCGACGCGGAAGAATCGATGGGCAAGGCCATTACCCACGTGGGTGTAGAAATGGGCCGCATCCGGGCCGGTAAAGCCTCGCCGGCTATGCTCGACGGCCTGCGCGTGGACTACTACGGCACGCCTACCCCCGTATCGCAGCTTGCCAACATCTCGGCGCCCGACCCGCGCTCGCTGCTCATCAAGCCCTGGGAGAAGAACATGGTGAGCGAGGTAGCCAAGGCTATCAAAAACAGCGACCTGGGCCTGAATCCCATCGCTGATGCCGATGGCGTGCGCCTCAATATTCCGCCCATGACCGAAGAGCGCCGCCGCGACCTCGTGAAGCAGGCGAAAAATGAGGCCGAAAGCGGCAAGGTACGGGTGCGCGGCATTCGCAAAGACGTGAACGAGGCCCTGCGCAAGCTGCAAAAAGACGGCGCCCCCGAGGATGCCGTGAAAGATGCCGAAGCCAAGGTGCAGAAGTACACCGACGTGCACATTGCCGAGGTTGACAAGCTTTTCACCAAGAAGGAATCGGAGATTATGACCATCTGAGGTCCCTACCCCCCTTCACCGAGCCGGCCCCGCTACTTCCTATGCTGGAAGTAGCGGGGCCGGCTTAGTTAGTGGGTTGGCTTAGCGGTAATAGCCCTGGGCCGTAATTTCCTGTTCGACGGCTGCCGGCACCAGGTAGCGGATGCTTTGCTCCTCCCGAATACCCTGGCGGATGAACGTGGCGGATATATCGAGTAGCGGCGCGGCTACCACGCGGGCACGGGGGTAGGGCGCCAAATCGGGCAGCGCAGCGCCGGGCCTGGGGTACACGTACAGGTCAAGCTCTTGGGTGAGGCGGTCGGCCGCGCGCCAGCGCAGCAGGCCCGAGAGGTTATCGGCACCCATCAGCAGCACAAATTCGTGGCCGGGGTAGCGCGCGCGCAACGCATCCAGGGTCACGATGGTATAGCTGGGACGGGGTAGGGACAGCTCGATGGCTTCGGCGCGCAGGTGCGGGTTGTCGGCCACGGCCAGTTCGAGCAACGCCAGCCGCTGGGCTTCGGGCAGCAGCTCATCGCCCACCTTGAAAGGGCTTTGCGGCGATACCACCAGCCAGACTTCGGCCAAGTCGGTGCGGGTAGCAAAGTACTCGGCCAGGATGAGGTGGCCGGTGTGTACCGGGTTGAAGGAGCCAAATAACAGGCCCACGCGGCGGGAGGCTTCGGAGCCAGCGGGCGTCATATCACTTCCGGCGCGGCGTCTTGCGTAACGAAATCGCGCACCAGCTGCTCGGCGTGGGCCACGGCTTCTTCGAGGTTGTCGTTGATAACCGTTACGTCGAACTTATCCTCAAAGGCAAGCTCAAACGTGGCTTTGTACACCCGCGAAGAAATGCTGGAAGTAGAGTCGGTGGCCCGCGCCATGAGGCGCTGAGCCAGCACCTCGATGGATGGTGGCCGCACAAACACGGCAAGCGCCCGGTCTTTGTAAAACTCCTTGATGCTCAAGCCGCCTTTCACGTCCACATCGAGAATGGCGTGCCGGCCGTTGGCCCAGATGCGCTCAATCTCTGATTTTAGCGTGCCGTAGAAGGCGCCTTCGTACACTTCTTCCCACTCCACAAACTCGTCGTGGCGGATTTTATCCTGGAAATCCGCCACGGAGATGAAGTGGTAGTCTTTGCCATTAACCTCAGCGCGCCCCCGGCGGTCGCGGGTGCAGGCGGAGATGGAAAAACTCAGCTCAGGGATTAACCCCATGAGCCGGTGCACGATAGTCGTCTTACCCGCTCCCGAAGGAGCCGAGAATACAATGATTTTGCCCTGCATAGGGCTGCAAAGCTAGGCCATTTCGGCGTGCAAGCGCGCCATGATGGCGTGCGGCAGGGCCATAGGGGCCGAGCGCCGGCCTACTTTCTCGTTGAGAAAGCCGATAAAAACCTGCTGCTTCTTGATATCTTCGAAGCAGGGCGAGCAGTCTTCGCCGTGGTGAATGAGGTAGTCCTCATCTTCTTCCGTCAGGACCCGTCCTTCGAGAAGCTGGTCAAGTACAATGTTCACGCGGTCGCAGTCGGGGGCGCTGGCCAGAGGCGAGGCAAGGGGGGCCGACAGATTGGTTGTAGTAGCGATAGCTTCCATGAGCGAGTCGGGAACAGGGTCTTAGCCTGGGGTTAAAATGGTGAAGGAGAAATTAAGTATTTTCGTCGTCGTGTTCGGCGTCATTAACTGTGTCCTGTGAGGCATCGTTCCCGTAACCCATCGAGGAGGCATATTTTTCCAGCTTGTCTTTGAGGAAATTACGGGCCCGGTGCAAGCGCGAACGCACCGTGCCGATGGGAATATCGAGCACCTTAGCCATTTCCTCGTAGGTGAAGCCCTCAAGGTCGCACAAGATGATAACTGTCCGAAAATCAACGGGTAGCGAGTTTAGGGCACTGGCTACCTCGTCGCCAATCAGGTCGCGGGTTGACTGCTGCCGCATGTCCGATGAGGAGGCGCCGGTATCGGCATCACCTTCTACTTCATCGGGGTTGTAATATCCTTCAACTTCGCTGTAATCTACCTTCGCGGGCTGCTTGCTTTTCTTCCGAAAATCGTTGATAAACGAGTTTTTCAGGATGCGAAAAAGCCACGCCTTGGCATTGGTGCCGGGCTCGAAGTACTCAAAAAAGCGGTACGCCTTGAGGTAAGTTTCCTGCACCAGGTCGTTGGCATCGTCCTCGTCGAGCGTGAGGCGGTAGGCGAAGTTGTAGAGCGGGTCGAGCACGGGCATCAACTCGGCCTGGAAGCGCCGGTCTTTTTCCTCTTTGCTCAGCTTCACCCGTTCGGGAGAGTCACTCATAAATAGTAGATAAGGCGGATATAAGTCAGCAGTTGGGCAAAAGTAAGACCAGATAGCAGCGATTTAGTTAGCTGATTGGCCGAATAGCCTAACGTAACCAAACCAATTTTGTGCTAATGAGCCTACCATGAAACCACTTACGGTAGCAAGCAGGTGCTAGTTTGCTGGTAAAGGCTGCCATTGGACAATATAAGCGGCTACCGTAGCGGCCTCAATAGCTTTTATGCAGGTGCAGGCCGCAGGTTGCGTGCGGCAGTCCTGGCAATCGGGCCGGTCAAAAACCAGGTAGCTGGCGTGCGGCCCAAGCGGCCCCCAGCGGCCAGGGTGCATAGGCTTTATTGGCGGATATAGCCCCAGCGCGTGGCGGCCCAGCGCCGCGGCCAGGTGCAGCGGCCCGGTGCTACCCGCCACCAGCCCATCGGCCACCGCGATGAAGGCAATAAACTCGGGCAGGTCGAGCTGCCCGGTGAGGTCAGCCGTTAAGAAAGCGGCATGTTCGCGTAGCCAGTCGGCCAGCTCCTCACCCTCGGCGGCCGTGCCGCTGATAAAAACCCGGTGCCCCGCCGCGTGCAGCAGCCGGGCCAACTGGCCAAAGTGCGGTAAGCCCCACTCGCGGGCGCTACCCCGGCTGCGCGGGTGCAGAATAATATTGAGCTGGCCGGGCCGCCGCGCGGCCAGTAGCTGCTGCCACCGCGGGCGCAGCGGCGCGTCAGGCCGCAGCCGCACCAGCGCGGCCACTTCGGCCAGCGCGAGGGGGGTAGGGCAGCCCAGCGGCACCAGCAGCCGCATATTAAGCTGCGCCTCGTGCAGGGGCGAGTGGCGACGGCTGAGGGCCACCAGCCGGTTGCAGGTGAGCCAGTGAAACAGCCGGTTGCGCGTACCAATGCGCACCGGAATACCCGCCTGCTTTGCCAGCCGGGCCAGCTGCTTATTTGGAAAAACGTGGATAATGGCGGCCGCCCCGTAGGCTTGCAGCCGCGTCACCTGCGCGGAGGGGGGTAGGGCCAGCAATTCATCCAGGCTCAAAAAGTCATCCGCCCACGGGCAGGCCGCCGCCACCGCCGCCGTGTAGCCGCGCCCGATGAGCACGACCCGGCAACCAGCGTATTGCTGCTTGAGCCAGCCTGCCACGGGTAGGGTCAGCACTACATCGCCGATGGCATCGGTGCGCGAGACGAGGAAGGTCCGGCTCATGCGGCGAGAGCGTTTTGGGTGCCGGTTTTCAGCTTCGCGAATTTTAGAAACACGCCCCAGGCCGAGATGGCCGCGATACTCAGCCCCGCGAAGCCATCGAGAAAGCCCAGCCGAAACACGTAGCCGTGTACGAATTTCCAGAGCGGCTTGCCCAGCAGATGAAACAGCGTCACCCGCGTTTTGCCCCGCAGCGCCAGCTCCTGCGCTGTGATGCTGGTAAACTTATTGAGTTGGCTGACGTGCTGCGCGATGGAATGATAGGAATAGTGGAGCGCATCGCCGGCAAGCTGACCCACCGTTTGGCCAGGCAGCACCTCGTAGCGCTCGTGCAGCAACAGGCCCTGCCAGCGGCCCAGGCGGCGGTCGTAGAGACGCAGCTTGCGGTCGGGGTACCAGCCGCCGTGGCGCACCCAGGTGCCGCAGTAGTTGGTGAGGCGGGCCAGCGAATAGGCCGCGTGCTGCCAGTTGGCCTTCACTACCCCGATGCTTTGCCGCAGCTCTTCGGTGAGCACTTCGTCGGCATCGAGCTGCAAAATGTGGTCGAATGTTGCCTGGTCGGTGGCAAAGTTTTTCTGCTCGACGTAGCCCGCGAAGGCGTGCTGCACCACCCGCGCGCCGTGCAGGTGGCAGATTTCTACCGTGCGGTCGGTCGAAAACGAATCAACTACGAGCACTTCATCGGCCACATTGCCCAGCGCTTGCAGGCAGCGGGCAATGTTAGCCGCTTCGTTGAAGGTGATGATGACGATAGAGAGCGCAGGCACGGGTACACTAAAAAGCACCGGCAAAGGTAGGCGGCGCGGCCAGGCTGCAAATTTGCCAGCGCCTACCCCCTTGCTTTCTAATTAACCTCCCCAAAGCCCTTTAGCAACTGCACAAGCCCGAGCTGTGTCGTTACCTGGCCGCGCTACCTAAGCCAGCCGCCAAGGCGCGGTGCTGGCGCGAAATTCGGCGTTGGCTTACCCTCGGCTGGCTGCCCACGTATAGCTTAGCTACTTCATTAGCGAAATTCATGGCTGACTTACAAGATAAAATCATGCTCGTCACGGGGGCTACCTCGGGCATTGGCGAAATCACGGCGCGCGAGCTGGCGCGGCAGGGGGCGCACGTCATCATCCTGGCCCGTAACAGTAGCAAGGCCGAGCGCACGCAGCGCGAAATCATCGCGGCCACGGGTAATGAGCGGGTCGATATCGTGCTGGCCGACCTGTCGGTGCTGCAACAAGTGCGCGACGTGGCGGCCCAGCTGCACGATAAGTACCCGCGCCTCGACGTGCTGGTGAACAATGCCGGCCTCATGTTTGGGGCCGAGCGTGAGGTATCGGCCGATGGCTATGAGATGACGCTGGCTACCAACCACCTGGGGCCGTTTTTGCTCACCAGCCTGCTCTTCGGCCTGCTGCAAAAAAGCCCGGCCGCCCGCATCGTCAACGTAGCCTCCACGGCCTACCGCTTTTCCAAGCCCACGCTCGACGATATTCAGTCGGAGCACTCGTACAGCCCGATGTGGGAGTACGGCAATACCAAGTTCTGGAATATTATGTTTACTCAGGAGCTGGCCCAGCGGCTGCGCGAGCACGGCATCACGAACGTGACGACCAATTCGCTGCACCCCGGCGCGGTGGCCACGGGCTACGGCAAGCAGTCGGGCGGCTGGCTGTCGGCCGTGCTGGCCCTGGGCCGGCCCTTCATGCTTTCGCCCGAAAAGGGTGCGGAAACCAGCACCTTCCTGGCTTCGAATGAGGGGGTAGGAGCTACCAGCGGTGGCTTTTTCAGCAAGAAAAAGCCGGAGCCGGTGAAAAGCGGCTTCAACACGGCGGCCAACAACCAACGGCTGTGGGCAATGAGCGAGCAGCTAACCGGCACCAAGTTTCTGGATTAGGCTGGCGCTTGCCAAGCTATGCCCTACCCCACAAAAAAAGGTCCCGCCAGCGCAATGCCGGCGGGACCTTTTTTATGCTTATTTCGAATTTTCCTAACCCCTTAGTAGCGGTACAGGTCCGACTTGAACGGGCCTTCCACCGGCACCTTGATGTAGTCGGCTTGCTTGGGCGTCAGCTCATCCAGCTCTACGCCGATTTTGGCGAGGTGCAGGCGGGCCACTTTCTCGTCGAGGTGCTTGGGCAGGGTGTACACCTGGTGCTCGTACTGGTCGGCGTTCTTCCACAGCTCCAGCTGGGCCAGCGTCTGGTTGGTGAACGAGTTCGACATCACGAATGACGGGTGGCCGGTAGCGCAACCCAGGTTCACCAAGCGGCCTTCGGCCAGAATGATAACCTCTTTGCCATCAATGTTATAAATATCAACCTGCGGCTTCACCGTGTCTTTGGTGTGGCCGTAGTTCTTATTCAGCCAGGCCATGTCGATTTCATCATCGAAGTGGCCAATGTTGCAGACAATCGCCTTGTCCTTGAGGGCGCGGAAATGCTCCTCGCGGATGATATCGCAGTTGCCAGTGGTCGTGATAACGATGTCGGCGCGCGGAATGGCGTTCTCCATCTTCTTCACTTCGTAGCTGTCCATAGCCGCCTGCAAGGCGCAGATGGGGTCAATCTCGGTTACGATGACGCGGGCGCCGGCGCCGCGCAGCGAAGCGGCGGTGCCTTTTCCTACGTCGCCGTAGCCAGCTACTACGGCTACTTTGCCAGCCATCATCACATCGGTAGCGCGGCGAATAGCGTCCACGGCCGACTCTTTGCAGCCGTATTTGTTGTCAAACTTCGACTTGGTTACCGAGTCGTTCACGTTGAACGCGGGGAAGGGCAGCGAGCCATTCTTCACGCGCTCGATGAGGCGCAGCACGCCGGTCGTGGTTTCTTCGCTCACTCCTTTGATGCCAGCGGCCAGCTCGGGGAACTGATTGAGCACCATGTTGGTGAGGTCGCCACCATCATCCAGAATCATGTTCAGCGGCTGGCGCTCCTCGCCAAACCACATTGTCTGCTCGATGCACCAGTCGAACTCCTCCTCGGTCATGCCCTTCCAGGCATACACCGGGATGCCGGCGGCGGCGATGGCCGCGGCGGCGTGGTCCTGAGTCGAGAAAATGTTGCACGACGACCACGTAACGTCGGCACCGAGCGCGATGAGCGTCTCGATGAGCACGGCCGTTTGGATGGTCATGTGCAGGCAGCCCGCGATGCGCGCCCCTTTGAGCGGCTGGCTGGGGCCAAACTCCTCGCGCAACGACATGAGGCCGGGCATTTCGGCTTCGGCCAGGCGAATTTCCTTGCGGCCCCATTCGGCCAGGCTCAGGTCTTTTACTTTATAGGGAACGTAGGTTGTAGGCTTGGTCGCTACCATAATAAATTGGCAAATGAAAGGTCTTTCGTTTCAACCACAAAGATAACGCTTTGTTTGGGTGTTGGGTCGGTGCGTACGGGGCATATCTTTGCCGGCTAGTACAATACATTTTATTTATATGAGCCGCGCAATCTATTGGCTAGCAACATCTTTTTTTGCATTTAGCCCAGGAATCAGCACCCAGGTGGCCCAGGCACAACAAGTCACGCCGGCTACCATCCGCCTGCTGCCCGAAGACCAGGAGCGTGGCCAGTATGGCCACCAGCACAATTTCTATTTCCTGCCCCCCGGCAAAACGGGTGAAGATTACCAAAATGCCGGTTTCTTTGGCGGCAGGCTGCGGCCTTACCTCGCGGGCAACACCGCGGCGCTGACCGAGCTGGATAATTACAAACGCCAAAAAACACTGTACCTGGTAGATAAGGCATTATTGGTAGGCGCGGTCGGGCTCTACGGGTCGCAGGTATTCAGCCACGGCGACCCGGTTTATTTCAACGGCGCGCAGCAGGCGGCCGCCGGGGTAGCGGCAGTTAGCTTGCTGGCAACGCTTTTCATCAACCGCCACACCAATGAGCATTTGAAGCAGGCGGTTGATACCTACAACACCGCGCTGCCGGGCACGCACGGCACCATGTGGCCAAAGCTGCGACCCACCAGCGTGGGCGTGGCTGCGCTTAATGGCCGGCCGGGCCTCGCGCTGCGCTGGCAGTTCTGAGGCAGCTGGGGCACCCAGGCCCTACCCCCTAAGTTCGAATCGGTGCTCAATTGTGAGCGGCAAGTGCACCAGCTCACCATTTTTTTCGTTAGTAGCTGCACAATGGAGTTTCCTTTACCCGAGGCGGCCCGGCGCTACGTGGCTGCCCACCTGCACGATGACCCGGCGCACCTGGCCCTGCAAGCCCGCCGCCACCCTCACCTGCCAGTGCCCGAGCTGGTACGCCAGATTCAGGCCCGCCAAAAGGCCCGCGGCAAGCTGCCCACCTGGGCCGACAATCAGGAGCTGATTTTTCCGCCCGCGCTTTCGGTCGAGCAGGCTTCGTCGGAGCGCACGGCCACCTACAAGGCGGCGCTGGTAGCCGGTGCGGATAGCCTGGCTGACCTCACCGGCGGCTTTGGAGCCGACGCGGCGCATTTTGCTGTTGTGGTTGACCAGGTTGACTACGTGGAGCGCGATGCCCATTTGGCCGCCGTGGTGGCGTACAACCTGGACCAGCTAGGTATCAGCAACATTGCTACCCACACGGGTGATGCGGCGGCGTTTCTCAAGCAAAGCGGCCAGCAATTCGACTGGCTGTATCTCGACCCGGCCCGGCGTGACAAGAAGGGGGGCAAAGCTTTTAAGCTGGCCGACTGCGAGCCCGACGTACCGCGCCTCCTACCCCTGCTGCTGCGCCACGCGCCGCGCATCCTGCTCAAAACGTCGCCCATGCTCGATATCGAGCTGGCCATTCAGGAGCTGAAGCACGTGCGGCGGCTCTGGATAGTGGCGGTGGATAATGAGGTGAAAGAAGTTTTGTACGAGCTGGGCGAGGAACCCGCCGTGGACCCCGAGCGCCTGGCCGTGAACCTGCGCCGCGACGGCAGCCAGCAGGAGTTTCGCCTGAACCGGGCCCGCGAGGCCCGCGCCGTGCCGCGCTACGCTGAGGCGCAGCAGTACCTCTATGAGCCCAATGCCGCCATTCTCAAGGCCGGCGCGTTCCGGAGCATTGGCTCGGCCTTTGAGCTCCTTAAGCTGCAACAGCACAGCCACCTCTATACCAGCCAGGACTTGCGGGCCGATTTTCCGGGCCGGATTTTCAAGATTCTGGCGACTGAAAAGGCCGACGGCCCTACCCTCAAAAATCACCTGGGGCCCGAGGGCCGGGCGCACGTTACGACGCGTAATTTTCCCGAGTCGGTGGCCGATTTTCGGCGGCGCACCGGCATTCGCGAGGGCGGCGACATTTATTTATTCGCGACCACCGACCTGCGCGGGCGCTTCGTGGTGCTGGTGTGCGAGAAGCTGCCGGCGCCCGCTTAGGGGCCCAAGGCACGCTTGGTCAGGATTTAATGAGTAGTTTTGCGGCCCGCCCGCCCGCGCCCCTCCCCGGCCCGACGGGCGGGTTTTTGTTTGTCTAGCCCCTTGCCATGCCCTATCTGTTCACTTCCGAATCGGTTTCGGAAGGCCACCCCGATAAAGTTGCCGACCAGATTTCTGACGCCATCCTCGACGACTTTTTGCGCCAGGACCCCGCCGCTAAAGTTGCCTGCGAAACGCTGGTTACTACCGGCCTCGTCGTTATCGCCGGCGAAGTAAAATCTTCCGCCTACGTCGATGTGCAAAGCATTGCCCGCGACGTTATCCGTCGCATCGGCTACACCAAGGCCGAGTATAAGTTTGAGGCCGAAAGCTGTGGCATCCTGTCAGCCCTGCACGAGCAGTCGCCCGACATCAACCAGGGGGTAGTGCGCCAGGCTCCGGAGGAGCAGGGTGCCGGCGACCAGGGTATGATGTTCGGCTACGCCACCAACGAGACAGCCAACTATATGCCCCTGGCCCTGGATTTGTCGCACAGCCTGCTTCAGGAGCTGGCCGCCATCCGCAAGGGGGGTAGGGAAATGACCTACCTGCGCCCCGATGCCAAGAGCCAGGTCACGATTCGCTACTCCGACGACCACCGGCCCGAGGCGATTGAGGCCATCGTTATCAGCACCCAGCACGACGACTTCGACGCGTCGGAAGAAGTAATGCTGGCCCGCATCAAGCAGGATGTCATCAACCTGCTCATTCCGCGGGTGAAGGCCAGCCTTACTCCTGATATGCAGGCCTTGTTCACGGGAGATATCAAGCACCACATCAATCCCACGGGCAAGTTCGTCATTGGCGGCCCGCACGGCGACTCGGGCCTGACGGGCCGCAAAATCATCGTGGATACCTACGGCGGCAAGGGCGCCCACGGCGGCGGCGCCTTCTCGGGCAAAGACTCCAGCAAAGTGGACCGCTCGGCGGCCTACGCCACGCGCCACATCGCCAAAAACCTCGTGGCGGCCGGCGTGGCCGACCAGGTACTGGTGCAGGTGGCCTATGCTATCGGCGTGGCCAAGCCGGTGGGCCTCTACGTGACTACCTATGGCACCACGAAAGCCAAAAATGCCGCCGGCCAACCCCTGACTGATGGCGAAATCGCGGATAAGGTCAACGAGCTGTTCGACCTGCGCCCTTACGCCATCGTGGAGCGCCTGGGCCTGCGCAACCCCATCTTTGGCCAAACCGCCGCCTATGGCCACATGGGCCGCCAGCCCGGTACCGTCACGGTAAAGATGAAAGACGGTGAAGAGGAGACGTTTGAAACCTTTACCTGGGAAAAGCTTGACTACGTGGACCAGATTAAAGCTGCTTTTAAGCTGTAGCTTTATCCGCTTCACAAAAAAGCCCTGGCCGCATCACGCGGCCAGGGCTTTTTTAATGATGCCATAATAGCTAGTGGCTCAGCGTCTTCTCTTTATGCTTGGTAATCTGCCGCTTCAAAGCCTCTACCGCAGCGTCGGTAGCGGCTTCGAAGGAAGTGGCATCTTCCTGGCTGAAGAGCGTGCTGCCGGGGACCATCAGCTTGATTTCAACGGTTTTATTGGCTGCGCCATCCTTGTTGTTGAGGCGCAGGATGACTTCGCCATCCGTGACGCGGTCGTAGAAGTGCTCCAGCTTGTTGAGGCGTTGCTGAATAAAGTCGAGTAGAGTTTTGTCGGCATCGAAATGAACCGACTGCATTTGCACTTTCATGGGCAAAGAGGGAATGGTGGTGGGAAGTAGAACTTATGGGCTAGACTGCCTAAGAGGCTGTTTAAGTTAAATTTGTGGCTAACTTAATCGTGGCAATCATTAATGAGAATAAAGAGATACACCTCTGACCTGGATTTGGCAGGCTGGCAGCGCATCGAGTCCTTGATTACGGTGCGTCGGCGCAGCAAATGGCCCTTGCAAGAAGTGGTAAACGGCATTTTTTATGTGCTCAA
>JAABUN010003235.1_pt1 | contig 25974 bp, 27 predicted proteins | sample 5559311 | NCBI WGS metagenome assembly JAABUN01 (sample SAMN10711877, study PRJNA513370) | rock metagenome | isolation source: Antarctica rocks | place: Antarctica: Victoria Land, Siegfried Peak sud
GAGGCGATCGTGGAGGACGAGGCAGCGAAGCGGGATCTGTTCATGCGACTGGATCCCCTCCTGCCCGACGCCCGGTTCATCGCTTCGAACACCTCTTCCGTGCCGATCATGAAGCTGGCGGCAGGCACTTCGAAGCCTGAGCGCGTCCTCGGGCTGCACTTCTTCAATCCGGTACCGGTGCTGGCCCTCGTCGAGCTGGTGCGCTCGATCATGACTTCATCCGAGACCCTGGAGGCCGCACGGGAGTTCGCCGAGACGACCCTGGGCAAGACGTGCATCGACTCCCAGGATCGCGCGGGCTTCGTCGTCAACGCTCTGCTGATCCCCTACCTCCTCTCGGCGATCCGCATGTCCGAGTCGGGCTTCGCGTCGCGGGAGGACATCGACCGGGGGATGGTGCAAGGATGTGCGCACCCCATGGGCCCCCTGGCGTTGTCGGACCTGATCGGGCTCGACACGTTGCTCGCCGTCTCTGAGTCCCTCTACGACGAGTTCCGCGACCCAGCTTCGGTGGCTCCCGCCCTGCTGCACCGCATGGTCGAGGCGGGGCTGCTCGGCCGCAAGTCCGGGCGGGGCTTCTATGACTACTCGAAGTCCCGTTCCGCGAACTAGCTACTGGCCATCCAGCGCGAGGATCTTGGCAGCGACCTCGTCGAGATCGGCGCCGACGACGTCGGGCTGCGGGCCGAGCGGGCTGAGCACCATCCCCGGCCGGGCCACGAAGGCCGCCGAGCAGCCGGCGGCCAGAGCTCCTGCGACGTCCCAGGCGTGGGCGGCGATGAGGCGCACTTCGCCGATCGGCACCTCGGAGCGCTCCGCCACGAGGTGGTAGGGCGCCGGAGCCGGCTTGAGTGAGCGGATCTCGTCAGAAGAGATCGCGTCGTCGAAGTGCCCGGCGAGACCTGCGTTCGCGAGCTGGTCGTGGGCGACCTCGGCCGTCGAGTTCGTCAGCGCCACGAGCCGAAAGCCGGCGTCCCCGAGCCGGGCGAGCGCCCCCGCCACCTCAGGGTGGGACGGCAGGTTGCGCATCGTGGCAGCGATCTGCGCCGCCGTGCCCTCGTCGACGGTCCGCCCTGTCCGCCGCGCCAACATCTCGAGCGCCGCCCGCTGGGCTTCCGAGAAGTTGACGTAGCTCCTGGTCAGGCCGCCCACGAACGCCAGCTGGAGCATCTGCGCGAACCAGTGGCCGCGCAGGGCGGCGTCCCCGAACGCCGACTCGAAGTGCGGGTCGAGCGCGGAGAGGTCGAGAAGGGTCTCGTTGACGTCGAAGGCGAGGACGCGAGGCATCGGACTCACAAGAGTATGGAGGAATGGCGGGCGACGACCTGCCATGCGTCGTTGCGTCGCGACCACATGTCGGTCAGCCGGAACACCGCCGACAGGTTGCGCACGTTGTAGAACGCGACCTGGGAGTAGCGAGCGTGCACGATCTCGGTGTCGCCGGCCACCACGACCTCCATCTCGTCGTAGTAGAAGGAGGAGATGGTGTAGCCGCCCATCGCCGCGCCCATCCACGCCTCACGAGACATGGGCTCGGGATCGAGGTGGATCGCAGTAAACCTGAACTCGGGAGCGACGAGCTGCTCGAGGCGCTCGGCGTCGCGCTGCTGCATCGGCTCCATCCATCCCCTCTCCAGATGGGCGAGCACCTCGCGATCGGCTTCAAGGTCGCACACGGGCGCCAGGCTACCTCGGCGCGGCCTCAACGGCGGCGGACGTGGATCTCGACGGCGTGGATCTGCGACTGGCCGAAGGAGCCGCGCTGCACCTGACCCGCAGCGCTGAACCGGTCGCCGATCCGCGGATCGCGCCGCGGGCGCAGCCGTGGCGAGACGTCGACGGACGTGATGCCCGGCCCGGTGACGCCGCCCGCGCCCGAAACCACCACATGGAGGTCGCCGTCGCCGTCAGGGTCAACCGACTCGACGAACAGCACCCGACCGTGAACGCTGCGACAGCCGGTGAGATCGTTCGGACACCTCGAGGTGCCCAGCCGTCGCGGGGCGCGCCGCTCACTCGGACGTCTCGGTGCGTCCCCCCGTGGCGTCGCTCGTGCATCAGGCGTCACAGGCTCGCTCGCCGCCTTGGACCACACCCAGCCTCCGGCGAGCCCCGCTATGACGATCAGGAGGAGCAGCTTACTCACGACAACCGAGGCTAGTGGGTGCCCAGGCCGCTACTCGAGCGTCGTATCGCATCCGCCGCAACGACCGCCCACCACCCCGGCACCGGCTGACCACCGAGGCACCATGTCCGCGTTAAGAGCGGGCACGACACCGACGTGGACGTCGCCAGGCCGCGCCACAGCCTGGAGATCTGGTCATCCAACGTGAGCCGTTCCGCATCCGGAGCCTGAGCTGCAGGCGTCCACGGACTCGGTGAGTTGTCGCCATGGGCGTTTCGGATGGAGCGGCGTGTCCGCGCGGGTGGGGCCAGGGTCGCCATCGCTCACGCCACCTGCCGGAAGACCCCGACAACGCGCCCGAGCACCCGCACCTCGCGCGACCGAATGGGCTCCATCGTCTCGTTCTCGGGCTGCAGACGGACATGGTCGGCTTCCTTGAAGAAGCGCTTGACCGTCGCCTCCTCCCCCACCAGCGCCACCACGATCTCGCCGTCGACGGCAGTGTCCTGGGGGCGAACGACCACGTAGTCGCCCGGGAGGATGCCGGCGTTCTTCATCGACTCCCCGCGTACCCGCAGTACGTACTCGCCTTCGTCACCGCCGGCCAGGTCGGGCACCGAGACGTAGTCCTCGATGTTCTCCTCCGCGAGAATCGGCGTGCCGGCCGCCACCTGCCCGACCAGCGGGAGCCCGGTGGGACGGACCACGGCCTTGACCGCGTCTGCCGCCTTGTCGAGCATCTCGATCGCTCGCGGCTTGGAGGGATCACGCCGGAGGAGGCCGACCTTCTCGAGGTTCGCCAGGTGGGCATGAACGGTCGAGGACGACGCGAGGCCCACCGCCTTGCCGATGTCGCGCACGGTCGGCGGGTAGCCGTACCGGGCCGAATACTTCTTGATGAAATCGAAAATCTCTTGCTGGCGCTTCGTGAGGTCCTTGCTGATGTCCATTCCTGGCGGCCCTCCTGACGGTCCGGGTCCTAGGGGCGTACTACGAACGTGTGTTCGGTGAGACTAGCGCTCGCCGTGGACGGACTCAACCGCAGGTGCGGGGCTATACTCGCCGCCTGCCCGCGCCGGTGGCGGAATTGGTAGACGCGCAAGGTTGAGGGCCTTGTGAGCTAATAGCTCGTGGAGGTTCGAGTCCTCTTCGGCGCATGGTCAGAAGGCCCCGCTTCGCGGGGCTTTCTGGTTTGACTACGCTCACGCCAGTGGGCGCCTTCGAGCCACAGATCTCTTTCGTCACAACGGCCGACGATCGCGTGCTTGAAGTCGCGGTGGCAGGGCCCGTCGACGGCACACCGCTCTTCTTCCACCACGGCACGCCGGGGGCGGCGGCCCTGTTCGAGCCGAACGTCGAGATGGGCGCCGAGCGTGGCCTGCGCCATATCGCCTACTCACGGCCCGGCTACGGCGGCTCGACCCGGATGGAGGGCCGCACGGTGGCCGACTGCGCCGCCGACGTGGCCGCGATCGCGGACGCGATGCAGCTGGAGCGCTTCCACACCCTCGGAGGGTCGGGCGGCGGGCCGCACTCGCTCGCTTGCGCCCGTCTGCTCGGGAACCGCGTCATCTCGGCCGCCACGATCGCCTCGTGCGCCCCGATGGACCCGGAGAGCCTCGACTGGACTGCCGGGATGGGGAAGGAGAACCTCGCGGAGTTCGCTGCCGTGAGGGCGGGTGACATAGCACTCAAGGAATACCTGGAGGGCGAGGTGCAGGCGATGGCCGGAACCACCGGTGAGCAGGTCGTGGCCGCGCTCGGCGACCTCATCTCCGATGTCGACCGCCGCGCACTCAGCGGTGACTTTGGCGACCACGTCGCCCGCCAACTCGCGCGCGCGCTGTCTTCGGGTGTCTCGGGTTGGTTGGACGACGACAAGGCGTTCTTCTCGGACTGGGGGTTCGATCTCGCCCCGGGAGTCGTCCCGGTCTCGATCTGGCACGGCTCGCAGGACCGCTTCGTGCCGATCTCGCACGGCGAATGGCTCGCGGCCCACATCGCCGGAGCGAGGGTGTACCTTCGACCGCACGACGGGCACCTGTCGCTCACGGTCGACTCCTACGGCAGGATCCTCGATGATCTACTGACGAGCGACTAGGGGGCACGAGCCGACGTGTCGAACTCAGCGGCATGAGGACCTGGTGGCGAGACAGGTCCGGCCGCCGACCCGCATCTTGGTCCCCGCGAGCCGCTCGTCGAGTCCGTCTGGATCGAGCCTGGATCGAGCCCTACCCGGACGAGAACCTCGGGGTGGCGGACGGCTCAGCCGGTCCCGAAGCGCGGTGTGAGCAGCGCGAGAGCCTCGAACTCGCCTTCATCGCCGCGCTGCAGCACCTGCCTTCCCGCCAGCGGGCGGTGTTGGTCCTGCGCGAGGTGCTCGGCTTCTCGGCGCGAGAGGTGGCCGAGACGCTCGACTCGACGACCGCGTCGGTGAACAGCGCGATGCAGCGCGCCCGCAAGACGGTCGAGGAGGTCGGGCCGGAGCGCAGCCAGCAGGCCACGCTGCGAGCGCTGAGCGATGAGCCGCTGCGCGAGATCGTGGAGGGTTGATCGGCCGGCCCTGCTGCACCATCGCCTACCGAGCCGGGACATCCGTGGCGCGGCCGGCCTTCTCCCACGCCTTCCAGACCCCCACGCGCTCCTCGTAGCGCGAATATGCGGTGTCGTAAGCCATGTTGCCGAGCAGGAGGCGCAACGGCGGATCCTCGGAGTCCACGAGATCCAGGATCACCTTCGCCGCCTCGTCGGGGTCGCCGTCCGGTACCGGGGGGTTGTCGCCCCCGAAGCGCTCGCGCGCGCCGCCCAGCGCCTCGTCGTACGCGGGCATCGGGGCGGAGTTGAGCATGCTGGCGTTGTTCCACTTCGTGCGAAAGCCGCTCGGCTCGACGTTCGTGACCTTGATGCCGAAACCCTCGACCTCGGCGGCCAGCGATTCTCCGAGCGCCTCGACGGCCCATTTGCTGGCGTTGTACAGCCCGAGGCCCGCGAACGCCGCAATGCCGCCGATACTCGAGATGTTGAGGATGTGGCCGCTGCGCTGCTCGCGCAGCTGCGGCAGCACCGCCTGCGTCACCCAGAGCAGCCCGAAGAAGTTGGTCTCCATCTGGGCGCGGGCCTCGTCCTCGGACACCTCTTCGATCCCGCCGGCCAAGCCGTAGCCCGCATTGTTGACGATGACGTCGAGGCGACCGAAGCGCCCGACGGCGTCCGCCACGACGGACGTCACCTCGGACCGATCCGTCACGTCGAGCTTGAGCGCGAGGACGGAGGCGCCGTAGTCCTCGACCAGCGGCTGGAGCACCTCCGGCTTGCGCGCCGTCGCGACGACCCTGTCACCTCGCTTGAGTGCGGCTTCGGCGAACGACCAGCCGAAGCCACTGGAGGTCCCGGTGATCAGCCAGACACGAGACGATTCAGACGTCATGGGTTGCAAGTCCTTTGGAAGGCGAGGATGGGGCTCTGAAGCACAGTACGGAGCGCGCCGCCACGCCGGGCATTGCCGTATCGCTGAGCTGCGCGGGCCCGAGCCTTCTCCGCCTCGACCTCGCGATCCTTCGGCGGCGCCGAAGTCGTCAGCTCGCCAAGGAGCTGCTTGGAGATCTCGGTGACCGCCGCGACGGCGCGATCGAAGGCCTCGGCGTTGGCTTGGGACGGCTTCGTCGAGCCGCTGATCTTGCGGACGTACTGCAACGCCGCCGCCTGAACTTCCTCTTCCGTCGCGGCCGGCTCGAAGTTGTGAAGGGTCCGGATGTTTCGGCACATGTCACATAGCCTAGGCGGCTGGGTCGGCCAAGACCAGGTGAGTCGAGCGGCTCGGCGTGCGCGAAAGTCACCTGAAGCTTGACATCAGCGGTCAACCGCCTCACTGATCGGTGGATCTCCGTCCGTCGCATCGGGCGCCAGCACGAACGACTCGATTGTGATGTCCGGATCGAGATGGTCACCGCCCACGAACGCGATCACGCGGCGGCCCGTGATCCTCTCGACTCCGGACGTGAAGTCGCGCTGCATCCGCTTCTGGAACGTCTTGCGCATGCTCAGGACGACGTCGTGCTCGCCGTCGGCGATCAGGCTCTGCTCACCCTTCGTCAGACCGTCTTGCAGCACGACCGTGACCAGATCGTCCTGCAGGTAGGTCTTGGCCTTCGTGGGTCCTCTCCCGGTGTACTCGCAGACGAGCCTGACCACCAGGTTGGAGATGGCCGCGGCGCGGGAGCCGCCGACCGGTTCGCCTTGGGTGTCTGGCATCGCCAGTGCTCCCCCGTCGCCTCCCTCTTGTGGTCCGGACAGCCCAGGGGTCGGAAGGAGACGGCTGGTCGAACCCGTCTGGGCGGTCCGCGTTCGCTCGGTCGTATCCGGACCTGCGACCAGACCAAGAACTCGCGTGCTCGCATTGTAGGCGCTCAGCGCGCGCGTGAAACGCCCTTCGGATGACTCAGTGCAGCTGGTGCGGAGCCGGGCGCTGGCGGATCCGGTTGACGCTCCACGCCACCAGCGCCCCCGCGGCGAGCCAGGGCGACAGGCTCACGAAGACCACGAGGCCGAATACCGCCAAGGCCAGCACGAAGCCCCCGAAGATGAGGAGCTCGAACACGGGCACCGATACCAGGACCATGACCGCGAGCAAGGTGAAGATCGCGACGAGCGTGGTGGCGGTCACCCGACCGCCACGCTGCTTGACGAACGTGGGCGGCGCCTGGCCGGCACCGGGCAGCACCTGAGCGGACCCGGGCATGTCTGCGACGAGCGCCGCAAGCTCGCCACGGGTGCGGCTGCGCAGCACACGGCTCTGACGCTCGTCGAGCTCGTCGATGTCCAGATACCCCTCGGCACAGCAGTCGCGCAAGTAGTTCAGGACCCGCTGGCGCTCATCCTCGCTCGTCCGCAGATGCTGCACGCAACACAGTGTGCCACTTCAGAACGCGAGTGTGCGGCTTTTCGTCGTCACGCTGACGTGCGGGTCACCTGACGAACCACCACCGCGGCGGAGGCGCAGGTGGCCAGCGCCAATTGGAGATCGGACTCCTCCACGCCTGCGAAGTCCGCATGGTCGAGGTCGACGGCGACGGTCGGCGGACGGGCTCCGGACTCGTCGAGGCCGACGCTCGCCCGCCCGTTGCGACACAGCTCTCCCCAGAGGTCCCCTGAAGCGGCGAGCAGTCCGTGGCGCGTCTGACGCTCCCGGCGCGCGCCGGTCTCGAGCTCGCGGACCTCCTCGAACGGGTCCACCCGGACCTGCGAATCGCTTCCGACCGCCAGGCGGACGCCCGCGTCGAGGTAGTCCATCGCCGGCAGGTGTCCGTCACCCAGGTTGCCCTCGGTGGTGGGGCAGGACACCACGATGGTTTCCGATGCGGCGAGCAGTCCGACGTCTCGCGCACTGACGTGGATGCCGTGGATCACGCTGGTGCGCGACCCGAGGAAACCCGTTCGGTGCAAGAGCTCGATGGGAGAGCAACCATGCTCGGCCTCGCACTCCTCGAGCTCGCGCCGCTGCTCGTGGGCGTGCACGTGGCGGATGAGCCCATGGCGCTCGGCGTAGGCGGCGATGGCCTCGAGCCACGAAGCCGGAACGGCCCGGACGCTGTGGGCCGCGACTCCCACCCGGACCCCCGGACGATCCTGTGCCCACGCCCGCAGCCCGTCGACGCGCTCGAGGAACGCGCTCACGGACGGGTCGCAGAAGCGGCGCTGGCCGCCGGCGGGCGGGCGGTCGCCACCGTCCCACCCGTTGCGGTGATACGCCGCCGGAATCAGCACGATCTCGAGCTCCTGCGCCGTGGCGGCCTCGACCAGCCTTATCGCGAGCTCGTTGGGCTCGTCGTACGGGTTTCCGTCGGGCTGGTGATGGACGTAGTGGAACTCCCCTACCGCCCCGTAGCCGGCGCCAGCCATCTCGGCGTAGACACGGCCGGCGACATCGCTCATCGCTTCCGGGTCCAATCCCCCGGCGAGCCGGAACATCTCGGTCCGCCAGCTCCAGAAGTCGTCGCGCGAATGGGCGGCCGGTGCGGGTCGCTCGGCGATCGCGCGCAGGTCGCGCTGGAAGGCGTGCGAGTGCGCGTTGCACATCGCGGGAATCTCCACCGTCCTCATCGCGCGAGCGTCTCTACGGCCCGGAGCAGGACGGTGGCGGCCACCGCGGCGTCGGAGAGCTCCACATGCTCCTCGGGAGCGTGGCTGATCCCGCTCGCGTTGCGCACGAAGATCATTCCGGCGGGCAGCCGCTCCGCGAGCACACCGGCGTCGTGGCCGGCGAAGCAGACGATCTCAGCGGCGCTCACACCCGCGCCCGCGGTGAGCGCGGCGCGAATCCCCGGGTCAAAGGCGATGCCCGCACTGCGCGAGGCGGTGCGGACCTCGATGGTCACGCCGGTGCGCGCCCCGATTTCCCCGGCGCGCGACTCGACGGCCGCCCGCCACCCGTCGAGGCGGGCCGGCTCCGGCACCCGGGCGTCGAACCACAGCCGCACGTGCGCGGCCACCGTCGTCAACGCATTGGGCTCGACGAGGACCCGCGTCGGGGTCACGACGAACAGGCTCGTGTCCGCCGCGAGCTCCTCGGCGTCGACGATGAGGCGGGCGGCGGCCGACATCGCGTCGCGGCGCTCGTCGCGCCGGGTGGTCCCGGCATGATCGGCCCGGCCCCGCAGGTCGACTTCCACACGCATCCGCGAGGCCAGTGACGAGACCACGCCTGCGGCGTCGTCTCGCGTCGCCAGCTCGCGAGTCTGATCGATGTGCAACTCGAGGAATCCACGCAGGCGGCCGAGCCACTGAGGTGCCTGGGCGAGACCTTCCGGATCGACGCCCGCCGCCGCCATGGCCTCGCGCAGCGCGGTGCCGTCTCCGTCCCGTCGCTCTAGTACCTCGGCGATATCGAGACGCCCCACCAGCGCACGACTGCCGAAGGTCGGCGTGTTGTAGCGGGCGCCCTCCTCGTCGGCCAGGCAGATCACCGCGATCGGGACCCGGGCCTTGGCCGCGACCTCGAAGCCGGCCACCACTCCGAGGGGCCCATCGTAGATCCCGCCGTCGCGGACGCTGTCGAGGTGAGATCCCACCCCCCACCACGGACCCTCCGTCTCGGGAACCGCCCAGAGATTGCCCGCCGGGTCGATCTCGCAGCGGCGCCCGAGTTCGGCAGCCTGGTCGGCGAACCACTCGCGGAGCTTGAGCGCTTCGGTGGTCCAGGCCAACCGGTTCGTCCCCGCGGGCGTCGCGCCGATTCCAGCCAGCCCAGCCATCCGCGCGGCGAGGTCGGCGGCGGTGATCTCGAGGCTCATCCCGCCACCCGCCACGCGCAGTCTGGCCGCACCCAGACGGGCTCGCCGCCCAGGAAGGCGATCGCGACGGGGTTGTGCCCGAGGCGGTAGGGAATGTGCTCGAGCGGGCCGTCGAGGAGCAGGATGTCCGCGCGCTTGCCCACTTCGAGCGAGCCGGTATCCGTCGAGGCGCGCAGCACCCAGGCGGCGTTGAGTGTCGCCGCGAGCAGGGCCTCGAGAACGTTCCAGCCGTAGCGGCGGACGGCGAGCCCGATGACCAGCGGCATCGAGACGATGGGAGACGTGCCGGGATTCGCGTCCGTGGCCAGGACGCACAGCGCCCCCGCCTCGACCAGCTCGCGGGCGGGCGGCACGTGCTCGTTGCCCATGAACTCGGCGCCGGGCAGGAGCACCGCGGCGCAGTCGGCGGCGGCCAGCGGCCCGATGTCGTCGGGATGCAGGCAGGAGAGGTGATCGACCGAGCGGGCACCCACCTCGAGCGCGACCGGGATCGAGCGGTGCGAGTTGAACTGCTCCACGTGGGTCCGCAGGTCGAGCCCGTGGGCCGAGGCCAGCTCCCCCATCCTGCGCAGGTGCTGATTGGTGAAGCCGATGGACTCGACGTAGATGTCGAGTGCGGTCGCGCGGGTGGCGCGCGCCACTTCCGGAACCATGGCCGCCACCGCTTCCATCCATCCGTCGGCGTCGTAGCCGTCGGGCACCGCGTGGGCCAGCAGCGCCGTCGTCGCGGTCGGCTGCGGAACGCCCTCGGCGAGGCGCCCGGCCAGGCCGAGCAGGCGCAGCTCCGCCTCGACGGAGAGCCCGTAGCCGCTCTTGCCCTCGAAGGTCGTGGTCCCGTGGGCGAGCATCTCGGCGGCGAGCGCGCGGGCTTGGGCGAGGATCGCGTCGTCGCTCGCCCGGGCCAGCGCGCGCGCCGATGCGCGGATCCCCCCGCCGGCTCGGGCGATCTCCTCGTACGGGACGCCCGTGACCTTCATCTCGTACTCCTCCGCTCGCCAGCCTGCGAACGGCAGGTGGGTGTGGCAGTCGACGAAGCCCGGGATCACGGCACAGCCCTGTGCGTCGATCTGCCATACGGCGGTCGGATCGGGCTCAAAGCCCGCTATCCGGTCGCCCTCGAAGGCCACCGACCCCGGCTCGGCCGAGAGCTCGCCGGCGCGGTCGTGGCGCATAAAGGCGAGGCCGTCCTCCGGGGGGCGCAGCACCTGGGCGGCACCCGTGATGCTCACACCCGGGCTCACGTGCCGGGATCCGGGTCGAGCATGGGCATCCGTACCCCACCACGCTCGGCCGCCGCGATCGCCTCGGGGTAGCCCGCATCCGCGTGGCGCACGACGCCCATGCCGGGATCGGCTGTGAGCACCCGGCGGATCCGCCGCGCGGCCGCCTGCGTCCCGTCGGCGACGACCACCTGGCCGGCGTGGATCGACTTCCCCATCCCGACACCACCGCCGTGATGGATAGAGACCCAGCTCGCACCGCAGGCCGTGTTGATCAGGGCGTTGAGCAGCGGCCAGTCGGCCACGGCGTCCGTACCGTCCAGCATCGCCTCGGTCTCGCGTTCGGGTGACGCGACGGAGCCCGCGTCGAGGTGGTCGCGGCCGATCACCACGGGCGCCGCAAGCTCCCCCGAGGCGACCATCTCGTTGAACCGCAGCCCGGCGACATGGCGCTCCCCGTAGCCCAGCCAGCAGATCCGAGCCGGCAGGCCCTGGAACTGGACGCGCTCCTGCGCCAGGGCGATCCAGCGCGCGATGTGCTTCTGGTCCCCGAACAGATCCAGGATGGCGGCGTCCGTCCGGGCGATGTCCCCCGGGTCGCCCGAGAGAGCGACCCAGCGGAACGGGCCTTTGCCCTCGCAGAACAGCGGCCGGATGTAGGCGGGCACGAAGCCGGGATATTCGAAGGCCTCCGTATCGCCGTGACTCTGCGCCACCCCGCGCAGCGCGTTGCCGTAGTCGAAGGCCTCGGCCCCCCGGCGACCGAGCTCGCGTATAGCGGCCACGTGGCCCAGGACGCTGCGGCCGACGAGCTCCAGATAGCGCGCGGGATCGCTCGCGCGCAGAACGTCGCCCTGCTCGGGCGTGAGCCCGGCCGGCAGGTAGCCGTTGAGTGGGTCGTGCGCGGAGGTCTGGTCGGTCACCACGTCGACCTCCACCCCCCGGCGCACGAGCTCAGGCAGAATCTCGGCCGCATTGCCCAGCAGGCCGATGGAGAGGCCGCGCTTCTCGTCTCGAGCCCCCTGCAACCGGACGAGTGCGTCGTCGAGGTCGGCCGCGCGCTCGTCGAGGTAGCCCGTCTGGAGGCGCCGTTCGATCCGGGTGCGGTCGACCTCGATGCACAGGGCGGCGCCGTCGCACATCGTCACGGCGAGGGGTTGTGCGCCGCCCATCCCACCCAGCCCGGCGGTCACCACGAGCCGGCCGGCCAGGGTGCCGCCGAAGCGCTTGCGCGCGACGGCCGCGAACGTCTCGTACGTGCCCTGCAGGATCCCCTGGGTGCCGATGTAGATCCACGACCCCGCGGTCATCTGGCCGTACATCATCAGCCCGGCCGCGTCGAGCGCGCGGAAGTGCTCCCAGGTCGCCCACTGACCGACCAGGTTGGAGTTCGCGATCAACACGCGCGGCGCCGCCTCGTGCGTCGTGAACACCGCGACCGGCTTGCCCGACTGCACGAGCAGGGTCTCGTCGTCGCCGAGGCGCATCAGCTCGCGGCGGATGGTGTCGTAGGAGACCCGGTCGCGCGCCGCCTTCCCGATACCGCCGTAGACGATCAGCTCCTCGGGCTTCTCGGCGACGTCCGGGTGCAGGTTGTTCTCGAGCATCCGCAGGGCGGCTTCCTGCTGCCAGCCGCGGCAGCGCATGGGGATCACGCGAGGACCCCCACGGCGCCCTGCACCGCGCGGACGATCCCGCCGGACGCCACGAGCTCCTCCGCCTGAGCGAGATCGGGGGCGAGAAAGCGATCGGGGCCGGGCCCGGCGATGCGCCCCCGGACCGCTTCAAGCGCCGCGGCCGTTCCTCGAGCCGGCTGCAAGGGAGCGCGCAGGTCGATCCCGTGGGCAGCGCACAGCAACTCGACCGCCAGGATGCGGGCGAGGTTGGCGACCACCGTCCGAAGCTTGCGGGCAGCGCCCCATCCCATCGAGACGTGGTCCTCCTGCATCGCGCTCGTAGGAAACGAGTCCACACTCGCGGGCGCCGCGAGACGGCGGTTCTCGGCGACCATCGCGGCCTGGGTGTAGTGCGTCAGCATGAGGCCGGAGTTCACGCCCGCATCCTCGCTCAGAAACGGCGGCAGCCCATGGGACCGGGTGGAGTCGAGCAGGCGATCCGTCCGGCGCTCGGAGATCGCACCGATCTCGGCGGCGGCGATCGCCAGGAAATCGCACGCGAAGCCGAGCGGGGCGCCGTGGAAGTTGCCGCAGGACTCGACGCGGCCGTCGGATAGGACCATCGGGTTGTCGATCGCGGAGATCAGCTCGGCGGCCGCGACCTGCTGCGCGTACGCAAGGGTGTCTCGTGCGGCGCCATGCACCTGCGGGCTGCAGCGCAGCGAGTACGCGTCCTGCACGCGCGAATCGCCCTCGCGGTGGCTGGCGACGATGGGCGAGCCGGCCAGCAGAGCTCGGAGGTTGGCCGCGCTGAGCGCCTGGCCCGGCTGTGGGCGCAGGGCGATGAGGTCCTGCGCGAACACGCGGTCCGTGCCGAGGAGGGCTTCGACCGACATCGCCGCCGTGGCGTCGGCCGTGCGGGAGAGGCTCTCGAGGTCTGCGATGGCCAGCAAGAGCATGCCGAGCATGCCGTCCGTCCCGTTCGTGAGCGCCAGTCCCTCCTTCGCCGTCAGGACGAGCGGCTCGATCCCAGCGTCGTCGAGCGCCGCCCCGGCGGGAACGACCGCGCCGGCGGCCTCGGTCACCAGGCCTTCGCCCATGAGCACGAGGGCGCAGTGGGCCAGAGGTGCGAGGTCCCCGCTCGCACCCAGCGAGCCGTGCTCGTGCACGACCGGAGTCAAACCGGCGTTCAGGACGGCAAGGATCGTCTCGGCCACCTGCGGCCGGGCGCCCGACTGGCCCATCGCGAGCGTACGGGCGCGCAGCAGCATCATCGCCCGAATCACTTCGCGCTCGACCGGCGGGCCCATACCGGTGGCGTGCGACCGCACGAGCGCTCGTTGCAGCTCGCCCCGGCGCTCGGCCGGGATCCACGTGTTCGCAAGTGCACCGAACCCGGTCGTCACACCGTAGGCGGGCTCGTCGGACGCCGCGATCCGCGCGACTATCGCCGCGCTGCCCGCCATGGCCAGCCGCGCCGCGGGAGCGAGCGTAACCACGGCGTCCTCTCGCGCGACCGCCAGCACGTCGGCCGGAACGAGACCCGTTCCGGTCAGCTCGACGATGGTGGCCCCGGCGCGCGCATCGCGGCCACGATAACCATCCGCGGCCCCTGGCCGGCCATCCGCCGGGGACGAAAGACGAGGCGCGGCAAGTGGTCGGCTACCCGCGGTGGTCCGGCGCGCGGCGCCGAGCCAGCGCGCGGGCGTCTGCGTCATGGGCGGCGCTTCATACTCCAGCCCGTGCACACACGGGGTCATCACGGACGGCCGGAGCGCGTTCAGTTGCCATGGGCGTAGCCCCGGTCGCCGGCGAGCTGCGCGCCTTCTATGAGACCGGGTACTCGGTGGCCGGTCCGGCCGAGGGCGAGCAGCTCGGGCGCTGGCGCGCGTTGGGCGGTCGGAGCAAGGCCGCTCACGTGGCCGCGCTATGCGACAGGACCGAGCTGTCACCGAGGACGGTGGTCGAGATCGGCTGCGGCGATGGCGCACTGCTGGCTGCGCTCTCAGCCCGCGGCGTCGGGGAAGTGCTCGACGGCTTCGAGCTCTCCGAAACGGCGGCGGCGCTCGCCCGGCAGAAGGATCTGGAGCGGGTTGGCCGCGTGGAGTCCTACGACGGTGAACACGTCCCCGCGACCGACGGCGCCTACGACCTCGCAGTGCTCTCCCACGTCGCCGAGCACGTGAGGGACCCGGCCTCGTTGCTGCGCGAGGCCCGGCGCGTCGCACGGCATGTGGTGGTCGAGGTGCCGCTCGAAGCCAACCGCTCGGCGGCCCGGCCCACCAAGCGCGCCGAGGCCGTCCGGATCGGTCATGTGCAGGCCTTCGACCGCGCGACGGTCCGCGAGCTGTGCGTTTCGGCCGGACTCGAGGTTCTGGCGGAGCTCACCGATCCGCTGCCATTCGCCCACCACGCCTTCTTCGCGGGCACGCCGGCGCGGCGCGCCCGCGCGGGCTTCAAGACCGCGGTCCGCCGCGCCGCCTTCCGCGTAGCGCCTTTGGGCTCAGAACGCCTGTTCACCGTGCACTACGCCTGCCTGGCCGAGAGCGCGCCTCCGGCGGGCGACGTCGCCCGGGACTGAATGGCCGCACTCCGGACCGCCCACACCGCAAACCTGCACTCCGCGACCCTCGAGTCCGCGCGGGCCCTTCTCGACGAGGTCTTCGAGGGAGACTTCTCCGACCAGGACTGGGAGCACGCGCTCGGCGGAATGCACGCTCTGGTCTGGGAGGGAGCCGAGCTCATCGGGCACGCGTAACTGGTCCAGCGGCGGGTGATGCACGCCGGACGGGCGCTTCGGGCGGGTTACGTCGAAGAAGTCGGCGTCCGACGGTTCCGGTCGCCAGCAGGTGCTGTTCTCAGGTGATCCCCTGGAGGACACGGTCAGCACCGATCCCGCCAAGCCCGCCCCGACCTGCCCGACGACACAGGTGGCCTGCTCGAACAAGGACTTCCTGCTCCAGCGTCAACTGCGCACGTTCCAAGCCGGCCCCCGGGCTGGGTCGGGACCGGAGGTCAACGACGAGGAAATCGTCCCCGCGATGATCCTGGTCCGGGCCAACACGATGGTCTACGAGGCCGCCACCCCCCAGGTCACGCAGAGCCTGCTCGACCTGCTCAACAAGCGCATCGCTCCTGTCGTCCAGTCGCGCGGAACCCCGGGTGAGGGTGATCTCCCGCAGATGAGCAACGTCGAGGGCACGATGGTCGGTGCCTACTGGATGAACCTGCGCCAGGTCCGGGGTCGCCGGCTCGGTTTGCCACGGAACTTCGGGACTGCGCCAACCGCGGCGTTTAACGCGTTCCGGCAGGTCGTGCCCTGGCAGATGGACCCCACGCAGCGCCCCAACGTGCCTCCCGGCCAGCTCGCGTTCTCGTTCCTCATGTCAAACCCCGCCTCACTGTTCTATCGAGCGGCGGACCAGCCCGTCGCCGACAGTGCGCGCCTGCGCTCCGCCGTCCGGGGGGCCCGCGCGAGAACGTCTCGGTACTCGCGAAGTGCCCGCCGCCACCGCGCATCACGGAGCTTCCTTACCACCGAGGCGAGAAGCGCGACCAAGAAGTAGTCCGACTGGGCCGTTCGCCGCGCGGCGTTGGTGGGCCCCGCGGCGTTGTCGGCTGCGCGGCACCCGTCGTTGGACGTCATGGACGGTCCGCGGTCAGTTCCCGCGCGTAACGACGATCGCCCGGTAGTCGTTGACGTTGTTGCGGGTGGGACCCGTGATCACCAGCCCGTCGATGGCGGCGAATGCCGCGTGAGCGTCGTTGTCTTCCAAAGCCCGGCGCGGCTCGACGTTAGCGGCCGCCGCCCGCGAGGCGAAGTCCGGGCCGATCACCGCCCCCGCGGCCTCCGTGCTGCCGTCGATGCCGTCCGTGTCGCACGCGATCGCCCACACGCCGTCGTCGCCGAGGGCGCAGGCCAGCGCGAGCAGGAATTCCTGGTTGCGACCTCCGGCGCCATCCCCCCGCACGGTGACCGCCGACTCGCCGCCTGAGAGGAGTACGACCGGCACGGGCCACGGGGAATCGTGAGCACGGATGCAGCGGACGAGCTCGGCATGGAAGGCGGCGAGCTCACGAGCCTCGCCGCCGAACGAGTCCGAAAGCGTGACCACTTCGGCGTCCTGACTCGAGCGCCAGTAGGCGGCCGCCGCTTGGAGCAGCTGCCAACCGCCGCCGATCAGCGTGTTCGTGACCCTGGCGAGACGCTCGTCACCTTCGACGGGCGTCTCGTCGATCTCCCCCCGCACTCCCCGCTCCAGATGAGCCCGCGCGGCGGCCAGGCCGAGCCCGTGGCGATCGAGGACCGCAAGTGCGTCCGCGAACGTGGTCGGGTCGGGCACGGTCGGGCCCGATGCCACCGTCGCCAGATCGTCTCCGGGCACGTCGGAGAGGATCAGCGTCAGGATGCGCGCCTCGGTCGCTCCGGCGAGCTGGCCGCCCTTGAAGCGCGACAGGTGCTTGCGGACCGTGTTCATCTCCCCGATCGGAGCCCCCGAGCGCAGGAGCGCTCGGTTCACGGCCTGCTTCTCCTCGAGCGAGACGCCCCATGGCGCGCAGACGAGCGCGGACCCACCCCCCGACACGAGCAGGAGCACGAGATCGCCGGCCTTCAGGCGGCCGACCCGCGCGAGCACCTCCTCGGCGGCTGCGCCGCTGCGCTGGTCAGGCACCGGATGCGCCGACTCGCGGACCTCGAAGTGGCCGGCCTCTCCCCCGTAGCCGTCGCGAGTGATGACGAGCCCCTGGCTGTCGGGGTAGGCGTCTGCCGCCGCGCGTGCCATCGGCAGCGCCGCCTTGCCGACGCACACGACGAGCGCCGGGATCTCGTCGGGCAGATGCGCCCGGGTCAGCTCGTAGGGATCGGTTCCCTCGAGCGCCGCCCGGAAGGACGCCTCAAGTTCTTCCCGCATTGGCCCGGTCGAGCAGCTGGAGGGTGTGGAGGACGGGGATCTCGCGACCGAGCGCGGACAGGTGGTTCTGGACCTGTGTCATGCACCCGATGTTGCCCGTGGCGATCATCTGCGCCCCGGTGGCCAGCAGGTTCTCTGCCTTGCGCTTGCCGAGCTCGGCGGCGGTGTCGGGCTTCTCCACGTTGTACGTGCCGGCCGAACCACAGCAGATCTCCCACTCGTCCGGCTCGACGAGCTCGAGGTTCTCGATCGACTCGAGCAGCGCTCGCGGCGCGCTGCGCACGCCCTGGGCGTGGGCGAGGTGGCAGGCGTCGTGGTAGGCGACCTTCGTCGGAACCGGGAGGCGGGGCACGTCCGTGCCTCCGACGAGCCCGACGCCGTCCAGGTAGACGCTCACGTCCACCACCCGCTCGGCGAAGCGCTCGGCCTCCTCCTGCTGCGGCGTCCCCTTCAGCAGTAGCCCGTACTCCTTCATCCCCGAGCCGCACCCGGCGGCGTTGGTCACGATGGCGTCCACGTCGTCCGGGAACCAGGCCAGGTTGCGGATCGCCAGCGGCTTCGCCTGCTCGGAGGCCCCGGTGTGCATGGCCAGTGAGCCGCAGCACACCTGGCCCGAGGGGATGACCGTCTCGATTCCGTTGCGAGCCAGCACGCGCAGCGTGGCCCACCCGATGTCCGGGTCGAGCACCTGCTGCGCGCAGCCAGCCAGCAGTGCAACACGGCCGCGCCTGACGCCATCGGCCGGGTGGACCTCCGGCAGCGGCTTCGCCTTGGGCAGCCGGGCGGGGAGCAGTCGCAGCATGGCGCCGAGCTGCTCGGGCATGAAGCGGGCGAACGGCCGTCCGATACGTCCGAGCCGGGCGGCGAGGCGGAAGCGCGCCGGGTAGGGCAGCGTCCGCAGGATCATCTCGCGCTGCGTCCGATCCATCGGCGAACGGTCGTGGCGATGCTCCTCGGCGTAGGCGCGAAACGGCGTGATCAGCTCGCCGTACTCGACGCCCGAGGGGCAGGCGGTCTGGCATGCCTGGCAGCCCAGGCAGTTGTCGATGTAGGGCAGCGCGGCCTCGAGCTCGAGCTCGCCTTCGAGAACCTCCTTCATCAGGAAGATCCGGCCGCGCGGGGAGTCCATCTCCTCTCCCATCGTCACGTACGTCGGGCACGTCGGAAGGCAGAACCCGCAGTGCACGCACGAGCCGATCGCGTCGGCCATGTTCTCGCCCTGGGGCCCGTAGCGCTCCACGGGAATGGTGTGCTGCACGGTCAGACCTCCAGGAATCGAGCGTGAGGATCGATGGCGGTACGGACCCGCGCGGCGAAAGCGCCGCCGCCCCTGCGGCCCAGCAGTATCCGCTCCGGGGGGCCGGTCAGCACCATCCCGGCGATCTCGAGCCCGCGCAGACCAGCGTCGAGCGCGTCGAGCGGCTGATCGCCCTGCCAGGCCACCCAGGCGACGTTGGCGCCCAGCGAATACCTGGCCTGCCCCCCGACCCCGGCGAGAACGCCTTCCAGCCCGGCGGCGTGCCGGGCGGTGAGGCCGACCTTCACCAGCCGGCTGCCCGGCGGCACCCACGCGAGCTCCGCGGCTTCGCGCCAGAACTCACGGTCGGCGTCGTCCTCCAGGCGCTCACCCGGCGCCTTGAGTATCGCTTCGAGCCGCGAGACCCGGTCCGCCAGGATCTCACTCGCTCCGCCGAGGCGCAGCCAGAGCCGGCCGGGCGGCTCCAGGTCGGCGGCGTCGAGGTCGATCGGACCCCGCCCGAGTTTCGCGAGCATGTCGAGTGCAGCCTCGAGCGAGCCGAGGTCCACGGAGACGGTCATCGTGGCCTCGGGCCGCGGAAAGACCTTGAAGGAGAGCCCGACCAGGACGCCCAACCGGCCCGCCGAGCCGATCATCAGCTTCGGCAGATCGAAGCCCGCGGCGTTCTTGACCACCTTGCCGCCGCCCGTGATGAGCTTGCCCGTTCCGTCGATGAAGCGCACGCCGACGAGGAAGTCACGGACTCCGCCGTGACGGAAGGCGTTCGGACCCGAGGTGCCCGCCGCGACCACGCCGCCCAGGGTCGCACCGGCTCCAGCGAAGGGCGGGTCTACGGGGAGGTACTGGCCGTGTTCCTCCAAAGCCGCGGACACCTGCGCCACCGGGGTGCCGGCCAGTGCCGTGAAGGTCAGCTCGGCGGGGTCGTATTCGGTGATCCCCGACAGGCCCGAGACGTCGAGCGCAATCGCGCCGTCGGTCGGCGTGGAGAGCGCCGGCTTGGTTCCAGCGCCGTGCGGTAGGACGCGCGGGCCCTGCCGCACGGCCTCCTGGAGGGCCTCGACGTCGTCGGTGGCCACGCTCATACTGCGGCCCCGGCGGGTGGGACGGCGCTGGGCGAGGTGCCCGGCCCGGCGTCCTCGCCGCCGACCCGCGGCTCGGGCGACCAGCTCGGCTCGAGCATCTTGCCGCGGTTGGCGAGCTCCTCCGGGTCCACCGCAGAACGCAGGCGGAGCATGAGCGCCATGTCGTCCTCGGAGAACATGATCGGGAGGTATGAGCGCTTCTCCACGCCGACGCCGTGCTCACCGGTGATCGATCCGCCGAGCCGCACGCACAGGCGCAGGATCTCTCCCGCCAGGTCTTCTGCCTTGTGCAGCGCTCCATTCTCGCGCCCGTCGAAGAGGATGAGCGGGTGCAGATTGCCATCGCCGGCGTGGAAGACGTTGGCGACGCGGATCCCGGCTTCCGTGCTCATCCGGTCGATCTCGCCGAGCGCTTCCCCGAGGCGAGTGCGGGGCACGACGCCGTCCTGGACGATGTAGTCGGGGGCCAGCCATCCGACCGCCGAGAACGCACTCTTGCGTCCCTTCCAGATCAGTGCCCGGTCCTGCGCGCGCTCCGTGACCGTCACGTCTCGCGCCCCGGAGGCCTCGATGACCACCTGCAAGCGCGCCGCATCGGCGTCCACGACGTCGCGCTCGCCTTCGAGCTCCACGATCAGGAGCGCGGGAACGTCCTTCGGATAATTCGGCTTCACGGACGCCTCGGCGGCCTCGATGGCCAGCGCGTCCATGATCTCCATGGCCACCGGGAGCAGGCCCGAAGCGACGATCTGGGCGACCGCGTCGCCCGCTGCCTGCGTGCTCTCGTAGCCCGCGAGCACCGTGTGGGTGGTCTCAGCCACCGGGATGAGCCGCAAGGTGATCTCGAGGGCGATTCCGAAGAGCCCCTCCGAGCCGCAGAACATCCCCGCCCAGTCTGGTCCGACGGGCTCTGTGCTCTCGCCGCCGAGCATGACCACCTCGCCGTCGGGCAGCACCGCCTTGATCTGAAGGACGTGGTTGGAGGTCATGCCGTGCTTGAGGCAGTGCGCGCCGCCCGAGTTGAAGGCGAGGTTGCCGCCGATGGAGCACACGGACTGGCTCGACGGGTCGGGCGCGTAGGCGAGCCCGTGCGGTGAAGCCGCCTTGGTCACGTGGTTGTTGATCACCCCGGGCTCGACCACGGCGATGCGGCGATCCGGGTCCAGGCTCAGCACCCGATTGAGGCGGTTGAGCGCAATGACGACGCCGCCCTCAACAGGCAGCGAGCCGCCCGACAGCGAGGTCCCGCTGCCGCGTGCCACGAAGGGAACCTTCTCGCGGTGGCACAAACGCACCGTCTCGATGACCTCGTTCTGGCTCTCGGCCAGGACGACGGCCTCCGGACGGACCCGGAAGGCCGTGAGCGCGTCGGACTCAAACGGTGTGATCTGGGCCTTCTGCGTCAGCAGGCGAGCCGGCTCGACGACGGTTCTCAGGGATTCGAGCAGCTGGGCTACGGGCATGGAATGGACCTCCTGACTCAGCTCAAGCGAGCGCGGATGCATCAAGGTAGGCGGTTTCGTGACGCTTGTGTGAAAGGTAATCCCATACGCCCCTGTTTGGGTGCCACACGAGCGCCTATCGAGTACCGCCGAAGACGTCGATCGGGCCTCGTCTGGAGACGCGGACCGCGTCCGGAGCCGCCCTCCGGGGGCGGCGCAGAAGACTGAGCCCGAAGAGCCCGACGGCGCACAGGGCCACCGAAGCGCCACCGGCCAGGTCCAGATACCAGGAGAGATAGAGACCGGAGACGCCCGCGGCGACGGTGAGCGCCGCCGCAAGCGCGAGTGCCGGCCCGAGGCGCGAGGTCAAGTTCAGCGACGCGGCCGCAGGTGCGACGATGAGCGCCAGGACCAGCAGGTTGCCGAGCGCCTGCACGGCCGCCACGGTAGTCAGGCCGAGCAGCACGAGCAGCAGCAGAGCGATCCTCCCCGGCCGGGTTCCGAGCGATCGGGCGCCCACCGGGTCAAAGGCCGCGAGCGCGAGCGCCCGGTGCGCGCCGGCCAGCACTCCGACGACCACGGCGGCGAGCAGCCCGGTGGCGAGCAGGTCCTCCTCCCCCACGCCGAGCAGATCGCCGAACAACAGCTCGCCGATCCTCGGCGGCGCGTCGGGCGACAACGCGAGGGACGCGCCGAGCCCGAACAGCGTGGTGATCACCGCCGCAACCGCCACGTCAGGACCGACACGCTCGTCACGACCGGCCAGAGCGATGGCCGCGGCCGCCGCGAGCACCCCTCCGGCCGCTCCGAGCAGCAACGGGAACCCTGAGAGGGCGGCGATGACCAGCCCCGGCAGCATTGCGTGGCTGATCGACTCGGCCGCGTAGGTCTGACGGAAGAGGAGGATCCACACGCCGAGCGGACCGCAGACCGAGCCCACGACGACCACCGCGATCAGGGCACGCTGCCCGATGCCGTCGGCGAAGGGTTCGAGGAGCACGTCGATCATCAGTGCGTGTGGTGATCGACGGCGACCGCCGTCGAGTCGTCGAGGACGATCAGCTCGGCGCCGTAGGTCTTGCGCAGGACGTCGGCGCTCAGCGTGACGTCGGGCGGCCCGAACGCCACCTGCCGCCGGGCGAGACACAGCACGCGATCCAAGCGCCGCGCCTGCTCGATGTCGTGCGTGGCGATCATCAGCGCCCGCCCTTCGGCGCTGAGCTCCGCGAAGATCTCCTCGATGTGCGTCGCGCTGACCCGGTCGACGCCCGACAGCGGCTCGTCGAGCAGGATCACCGGCGCCTCCTGCACCAGCGCCCGCGCGAGCAGGACTCGCTGGCGCTGACCGCCTGAGAGCGCGCCGAAGGTCGACCGCCCGCGATCGGTCAGCCCGACGCGATCCAGCGCCGCTCGCCCTGCGTCGCGATCGGCTGCGCTCAGCCGCCGATACCACGGAGTACGACCGTACGCACCCATGAGCACGACGTCGAGCGCCGATACCGGAAAGTCGAGCCGAGAACGCTCCGTCTGTGGCACGTACGCCGGGCGGTGGGGCAGTTCGATCTCGCCGCTCAAGAACGGAAGCTCGCCGAGCAGCGCCCTGAAGAGCGTCGTCTTTCCGCCGCCGTTCGGTCCCAGCACCGCAATCGTCTGGCCCGGCCAGACCTCGAAGTCCACCTCGGCCAGGGCGCCGTCGCCGGCGACGTAGCCGCCTCCCAGTCCCGTCACGGTCACCACGGGCGCCGCAGTCATGCCCGCACGCCGAGCGCCGTTGACACCGCCGCGATCCGCCGCGTTAACACCCGCCCACCAGCGGTGAGCGCGAACAGCGCGCCGCCGATCATCGCCATGGCCGGTCCTGGCCCGACGTCGAGCCGGCGGGCGAGCCAGAGCCCGGCCACCCCCTCGGCGGCGGCGAGGCCCACGCTTCCGAGCTGCAGGGTGCTCAGGCGGGCGGCGACGAGGCGGACCGTAGCCGCGGGGAGGACGAAGAGGGCGGCGACGAGCAGCGCGCCGACCGCCTCCAGGGCGGTGATGACCGCGAGCGCGACGAGGGCGAGCAGCAGCCAATCCCCCAGGGCTGCCCGCACACCGAGCGATCGGGCGCTCGCGGGATCAAAGCCGCCGGCCAGCCAGGGGCGCCGCAATCCGAGGCTCGCGCCCACCGTGACGATCGCCAGCCCGGCGGTCAGCCACACATCGGTCTCGCTCAGCCCGATCAGCGTCCCGAACAGGAGTCGATCGACACCCGAGCCCGACGCATAGACGTCCGACGCCAGGATCACCCCGGTCGCGAGCGCGAACACCAGACCCAGTCCCGTCGCGGCGTCATGGTCCACTCGTTGGGTGCGGGTCAAACCGTTCAAGCCGCCCGCCAACCCGAGCCCGCAGGCCAGCGCCGTCAGCTGGGGTGGGAGCCCCCACGGGCCGGCCACCACGAGGCCGGGAAACGCCGCAGTCCCGATCGCGTGCGTGTAGAAGGCGAGGCGACGCAGGATGATCCAGGTTCCGAGCAGACCCCCCGGCACGGCGAGCAGCAGGATCTCGAGCAGCGCTCGCTGCATGAACGGGGCCGAGAACGGCTCGACGAAGAGGTCGTAGAGCGTCTGCATCGCCGTGACTCAACGGCTCACGAGCGCAGGGAAGTCGCACCTTTCGGTGCCCTGGCTGAAGCCGGCGATGAGAGCCTTCGTGTTGGCTTGGATCGACTTCACATAGGTGTCACCTGCGGAGCCCTTCGGGCCGAGGGTGTCGGCGTACAGGGGTCTGCCGATCGAGGCGCCCGATTCCCGCGCGATGGCCTGCTCGACCTTCGGATTCACCGAGCTCTCGGCAAAGATCGTCTTGACCCTCTCACGCCGGATCGTCTTCGCCAGCTCTGCGGTCTCACCCGACGAAGGCTGTCCTCGCGTGGAAAGAGAGGGGATCACCGCGCCGATGACCTCGATCCCGTAGCGCTGCGCGTAGTAGCCGAGCGCGTCGTGCGTGGTGACCAGCTTGCGCCCGCTCGAGGGAATTCTTCCGACGCAGGCCGCCACCGCGGAGTCGAGGGAATCCAGGTCTGCGATGTAGGAGTTGGCGTTGGCCCCGTAGGCCCGCGCGTTCGGCGGATCCGCTTCAGACAGCGCATCGCGGATCTTCCGCACCGCGACCACGGCGTTGCGGGGGTCCTGCCACCAATGGGGGTCGTCCCCCGTGGTCTTCACCGAATCGGTGAGCTTGATCACCGTCGGGGAGCCTCCCGCGTTCTGGACGGCCCCCCCGAGCCACCCGTCGAGATCGCCACCGGACTGCAGCACCACACGGGCGTCGGACAAGCCATCGATGTCGCTGGGCCGGACCTCGTAGTCATGCGGGTCCGCATTCGGCTTGAGCAGCCCGCGGACGTCGGCTCGGTCACCGGCCACGTTGCGCGCCAGGTCAGCGAGCTGCGTGGTCGTGGCGACGAGTTGCAACATGCCCGACTTAGAGGACGGCTCGTCGCTGCCGCAGCCGGAGGTGACGACCAGCGCGGCAAGGACGGGAGCCAGTAGTCGAAGTGATCGCGACACGCCAGAGGGGACCTTACTGACATTGGTTCTCGTTATCGCGTTTCGTCGGTAGGATGGTTTGGTGGCCCAGACAGAGCACGAAGAGATCTGGGCTCAGCACGCGCAACGCGCGCTCGCCAGAGCGGGGCACCGTGCGGGCGGCGCCCGCGGCGAGGTCCTCGAGCTCCTCTCCCGCCAGCACTGCGTCCTGAGCGCGCAGGAGATCCACGACCGCCTCCGGGAGTCCGAACGGACCGTCGGCCTCGCCTCGGTCTACCGCGCGCTCGACGTCCTCACCGGTCTCAAGCTGGTGCATCGCATCGATGTCGCAGGCACCGCGTGCTACGAGCCGGCCGACCCGAGCGGTGAACACCACCACCATGCGATCTGCAACCGCTGCGGCCGCATGAGCGCCTTTCAGGACCCGACGCTCGAGCGATTGATCGACGAGCTCGGGCAGCGACTGGGCTACGAGGTCGACGGGCACGACGTGGTCCTACGCGGTGCCTGCCCCGACTGCGTCCCGTCCAGCGCTTGATCACCACCACGGACTACCACACCGCGGGCGAGCCGTTCCGGATCGTGACGGCAGGCGTCCCGGTCATCCCGGGCGCCACGGTCCTCGAGCGTCGCGAGCTCGCGAGCCGCACCGAGGCCGTCGAGGCCGTGCGCCGGCTCCTCTGCCACGAGCCGCGCGGACACGCCGACATGTACGGCTGCTTCCTGGTGGAGCCCGACGACGCGGGAGCCGACTTCGGTGCGCTCTTCTGGCACAAGGACGGGTACTCGACCGCGTGCGGCCACGGGACGATCGCGCTCGGCGCGTGGGCGGTCGAGACGGGCCTCGCGAGGGCACCGTCCGACGGCGAGGCGGAGGTGACGATCGACGTCCCGTCGGGCCGGGTGCTGGCGCGCGTGCGCCGCCGGGCCGGATTGGTCGAGTCGGTCGCGTTCGTCAACGTGCCGGCCTTCGTGATCGCTCGGGAGGTGGCGACCGCGGGCGTCCGGGTCGACGTCTCCTACGGCGGCGCCATCTACGCTTCGGCGCCCGCGGAGCGATTCGGGCTGCGCGTCCTCCCGGACGACCTGCCGGGGCTCATATCGGCCGGTCGGGAGGTCAAGCGAGCGCTGGCGGATACGGACGCCGCGCACCACCCGGACGACGAGAGGCTGTCGGGCGTCTACGGGACGATCTTCTACGAGGAGATCGACCCCTTGCACCAGCGCAGCGTGACCATCTTCGCCGACGGGGAGGTCGACCGCTCACCCTGCGGGTCGGGAACCTCAGCGCGCTGCGCCCTGCTCGCAGAGGATGGGATCCTCGGCGAGGGCGACGTCCTGCGCCACGACGGGATCGTCGGCACGAGCTTCCGCGCGCGAGTGGTCGGCAGGACACCCGAGGGTGTGCTGACCGAGGTCGAGGGCATGGCCTACCGCACCGGCGAGCACCGATTCGAGCTCGATCCGCGCGACCCGCTCGGCACAGGATTCGTCCTCCG
>JAABUN010003236.1_pt1 | contig 25970 bp, 28 predicted proteins | sample 5559311 | NCBI WGS metagenome assembly JAABUN01 (sample SAMN10711877, study PRJNA513370) | rock metagenome | isolation source: Antarctica rocks | place: Antarctica: Victoria Land, Siegfried Peak sud
TTCACTACCGCGACGAGTGCGGCCATGACGACGAACCCGATCTCGCTCACCGCAATGTGGGCAGCATAAAACCAGAATGACCATCACTCCAGTTTAGAAGATCACACTCCTTGGGAAAAGATACCCCTACAAAATCTTAGCCGGAGGTGGCTGAAGTTAAAAAATCGAAAGGTGGCACTATCTCTTTGTGTGGCAATTCCAAAGCTGATGGTTGTCCACGTCGGTGATCTGGGTTTTGTATCCAACTTTTCTCTGTAACCCGTCCACTGGCCCAAATGTAAGTTGAAGTCGGGCCTGAATTATCAGATGCCGCAACCATAAAATCACTTTTATCAGCGAACTCTGTTCTCAATCTTTGTTCTTGACCTCCTTTCATCAGTTCGAAGCGAGCCATGTCTTTGGCGTTCATTGTAGCACCAGCAGCCAGCATTTTAGCTGTATCTACATACCACCCGAATTTGACTGGGCCAGTTTTGGTGTCAGGTTTCCAGTCGTTCAACGTCACTGGCGGCGAAACTTTGTAAACGGCTTGGAGCATAGAAAAGTCTTTGCCTTTGGATTCTAACATCGCCGCTAACTCCGTTTTATGCTGCAATGCCCAGCCGCGCCACTCGGCGCGAATCGCTTTAGCCTTAACTAAACGTGCATCCGCGAGTTTCTTCGAGATTACTGGATCATCCCAAGGCCGCGCCGTATCATTAGGCCGCGCTTGCAAACGATGTTGCAAATAAACTATTCCTGTCGGCACCGTGAGCGCGCCCACAACTAACAAACCCAAAACAGCCCATCTCCAACGGGGCGGCTTGGGCGAAACATTGGCTGACATTTATTTACTCCTTAATTAGTTGAAAAACGATTCGGGTGGCACACCGTCTTGCACAACTTTAACGATTTTGCCATTGCGAACGCGCACCATCACCAAATCTTGTTTTTGAGGAAAGAACCGCTGTTTCCATTCGGGGGAGAGTGGCATCACTACTGAGATACTCTTCGACAAATTGGCTTTTTGCAAAGCGGGCGCTTCGCCACCTTCTTTGTCGGCCATTACCAGGACATCCAAGCCATGCGAGAGACCGGTCATCGCCATTTCACTGATTTTGGGAGTGCAGCCGCAATTAGAACTGGCGCGCTGCAAAATAACCAGAGCATTAGGATGAGCGGCCCAGGAATAATCATCCAGAACCAGCATCTTTTCCCGGTTGGATTGGCGCATTAAACCCAACGATAGAGCCGCGCAGACAGCAACCAAGGCGAAAGAAAAAAGGGGTTGTAACAGGCGTTTCATGTGACCACCGATTGCGAGGTGACCACCGATTGCGAGGTGACCACCGATGACGTTTGTAAACGGAATTGAGAATAGCAATAACTAAATTCTCATTCGTGCCGCTTGCAGGGAACTATAACGTGGCATCACAGCCAATACAAGAGCTAAGAAAAAATAATTTTCAAAACATCTATGACTTACGCAGTTGGATTCTTGGCTGCGGTTTTGTCCAAGCGGGGCTTGCGCTTGGTGCGCGTCAGCGACGGGAACCACAAGTGTTCGCCTGCGGTTTTGTCCAAGCGGGGCTTGCGCCCTCTTCCAATCGGGTTCTCGAAGATTGGAAGAGGGCGCAAGCCCCGCCTCATGCAAATTTTCAACTGCGTAACTCCTAACATTATTGAGTCTATTTTTGTATCGCTTTTAGAATGCACTTGCAGAGCAAACGACAGCGCCCGGATTCCTTCGAATCGGGGCCGTTTTTTCGGTTTTGTGCTACCTCAATCCAAACTGCGCGAGTGCGTCACGCGGTTACGCCCATTCTCTTTGGAAGTGTAGAGCGCCGCGTCGGCGGCGGCGATCAGCGCCGCTTCTTCCTTCATTTGGGGCGTGGTGGTCGCAACTCCGAAACTGGCGGTAATTGGGCGTTTGGGCCACAGTGTGCGCTCCAAATCGAAGCGCACTTCTTCGGCGATGCGAGCGCTTTTTCGGCGGGCGTGTCGGGCAAAATCAGCGCGAATTCCTCGCCGCCATAGCGCGCCGCGACCGCCATTTCTTCGATGTGCGCGGGCAAAATCGCGCCGACTTGTCGTAGCACTTCGTCACCGGCTTGATGGCCGAAAGTGTCGTTGTAAGTTTTGAAGCTATCGATATCGAGTAGCACGAGCGAAAGTGGGGCTTTATAACGGATGGCGTGCGCGAGTTCGCGGCTCAGAGCGATGTTGAAAGCGCGGCGATTGTTGACGCCGGTCAGTTCGTCGCGCACCGAAAGGCACTGCAACTGCTCGTTGAGCGCTTGCAATTCTTGCGTTTGGCCGCGCAAGGTGAACTGCGCCATCACCTGACGCGACAAGGCTTGCAGCGCGCGCATCTGGGCTTCGGTCAACTGGAGCGGTTTTTGTCGATGACACACAGCGAACCTAAAGCGTGGCCTTCGGGCGTGACGAGCGGCGCACCCGCGTAAAAACGAATGGTGGGGTCGTCGATCACCAACGGATTCTCCGCAAAACGCGCGTCGAGCCGCGCATCGGGCACGATAAACAAAGTGTCCGGCTCCAAAATCGCGTGCGCGCAAAACGAGTATTCGCGCGGCGTTTGGTTGACTTCAACGCCGACTTTCGATTTGAACCACTGCCGTTTCTTGTCGATGAGGCTGATAATTGCAATCGGCGTCTCGCAGATGTGCGAAGCCAGCACGGTGATATCGTCGTAGGCTTGTTCGGGCAAGCTGTCGAGCAAACCGGAGTGGTGCAGCGTTTCCAAACGGGCCGTTTCGTTAGAGGGAAGGAGAGCTTTCATAAAAAGCCGAGATAATTATCGAAAGGTAACATCATCGTCATCTGTAACGCTATCTTGGTTGAAATAGCCCCATCGGGCGCGACAAGCACTTTTCTTAACGACATTTCACGGCAAGCGTTTCAATTCCAGGCAACGAGGGCACACCTGACTACGAGGAAATTGCGGCAAAACTTCGCTTTTGAGCGCGGCCAGTCGCTTTTGTCGGCTTCCAAAGCTGAATAAATCATCGACGTAATTGATGACGAACGCCCACCAGCCGAAAAGGATGAATTCCGGCAAATCGGCGCCCACGCCGGGGCTTTCGCTGCTTTTGTGGATCTCGAAATCGCGCAACGGGAGCAGCGGCGTCGCGCATTTGTGGCAGGTGTGCCAGATGTCGTCACGCGGTTGGGTGTCGGGGCGGTGCATGAGGATTTAGAGCGCAAATTTAGAGCGGCGGCACTTCCACCAATTCGCCGACGACTAAAGGATTGCGGCGCTGTTCGAGGATGTCGCGGCGGTCGATGGCGGCGACTTCGCGCACGTTTTTTCCGTCGCGGCGCAGGATGTCGGCGACGCTTTTCACGCAGTCTTGCAGCGCGGTCGTGCCGCCGGTGAGGTTGACGATGTTTTCTGCTCCTGCTGCTGCCGTCAAAAACGGCGCGAGGGCGCGGCCTTCGACGAAACCGGCCTGAGCGTCCTGCAAAACATGGGTTTCCCACTCGAAATGGGTGTGGAAAAAGCGCGCCGCATCGAGCGTGGTGCCGAGATTGAGAACCGCTTCGGCGCTGGTCACAACCACGACGCGGGCCGGGCGCAGCAGCAAAATCGCGGAGTAGAGCGTGCCATAGGACAATCCAAACGGCGAAAATAAGGTGGTCATAAAAGTGGGACTTGACAGGGGGAACGCACCTCGATTACAATGCTCTCTCGTTCCGATTTCCCCTCTTCAGGAGGTTCCAACGATGCTCCATCTTCCGATGCCCCTCAATTATTCCCCAAATTTGGGCGCTTTAAAACCGCTCGTTGGCCAGGGTTGCACGCTTCTTTTGATTTTGCGGCGCTAACCTCGATTTTTCTCGCTCTCCAAGGGCGCGTTGGCCAATTCTTCTGGGCCAACGCGCCCTTTTTGTTTGTGTTCGAGAACAGGTTTCCCTTATGATTACCGGAAAAATTTTGAAAAAGCGCGGCTGGAAAGAAGGCCGCGTCATCGGTCTGGCGAAAATGGCCGCACACGCTCTGGAAACGCAGGGCTTGGAAGAAGCCGAAATTTTGACGCGTTTGGACGAAGTTTTGGCCTCGCCCGACCAATTCGCCTTCGCCAAACCCTTTGCCGACCTCGCGGCGGAGCTGTTGAAGCGCGAACGCTCCGACCAATCCAAAATCGCCGACACGCTGCGCGCCGAGCCGCTCGATTTTCCGACCTGGGGCGAAGATTTCATCGACCCTGCCGCCATCGCGCAGATGCGCGCCGCGATGAGTTTGCCGGTCGCGGTCGCGGGCGCGCTGATGCCCGACGCGCACGTCGGCTACGGCTTGCCGATTGGCGGCGTTTTGGCGACATCGGAAACCGTGATTCCCTATGCTGTCGGAGTGGATATCGCCTGTTTCGCGGGCGAAACGCGCGTGCCTTTACTGGACGGGCGCGATTATTCATTGCGCGAATTGACCGAAAAAGGCGGCGAATTCGAGGTTTATGCTTGCACGCCGAGTGGAAAAATCGTCGCGGCGCGCGCTACGGCGCATCAGAGGCGCGCCATCGCCGAGTTGTGGCGTGTCACTTTGGACAATGGCAAAACCATTCGCTGCACGCCCGATCATCGTTTCATGCGGCGCGACGGTTCGTTTGTCGAAGCGCAAAATCTGGAAGCGGGCACTTCGCTGATGCCTTTCTATTCGCGCCTTGATAAAGAAGGTTATACGCGGGTGCAGCAACCCTATTCCGGCTTTTGGCAGCGCGCGCACTGGTTGGTTGCCAGATCGGGATTGCTCGGTGAAATTCCCCGTTTTGAAGGCCAACGCGTGGTGATTCATCACAAAAACTTTCAAGAAAGCGATAATCGCGCCGCCAATTGGGAGTTTATGGGCGACCGCGATCACTCGCGTCTGCACCGCGCGCTGGTGGCCCGCAACGAACATTTTCAATCGGAAGAATTCGAGGCCAAACGCAAAGCGGCGCTTGCGGCCAAAGCGCAAACGCCCGCTGGCCACGCTTATTTCGCCGCGTGCGGAAGTGCAAATTTGAAGCGCTATTGGGAGCAGAATCCCGAACTCGCCAAAGCCAATTGCGCCGGGAACGGACAGCGCGGTAAGGCTTTTCTGGTCGCTAAGAACCAGAGTGAGGCGGCCCGCGCCAAATCGCGCGAACTGGCCAATCGAATTTACACGTGTGAAACCTGCGGCCAGAGCGTGCGCTCGCCGATTGGCCTCCACAATCACCGGCGCTTGACGCACTTTTATAATCACAAAGTCGTTTCTGTCGAACCGTTGGACGAGCGCGCGGCAGTGTTTTGCCTGTCGGTTCCGGGCCTGGAAAACTTCGCGTTGAGCGCGGGCGTGTTCGTTCACAACTGTCGGATGAGAATTTCGATTTACGACGTTTCGCCGTATATCTTGGGACAGCACGCGGGGAAATTCGAGAAATCCATCGCCGAGCAGACCAAATTCGGCATGAAAGAGCGTTTTTCGATTCACGACCGGCCAACGCACGAAGTTTTGGATGATGAGGGATGGAGCGCGACCAAACTGCTGAAAACTTTGCGTTTCAAGGCCATCGAACAGCTCGGCACGTCGGGAGGCGGCAATCATTTCGTCGAGTGGGGCGAGTTCGATTTGCCGTCCGATTCCGCCGATTTGGGTCTTTCCAAAGGGAAATATCTGGCGCTTTTGTCGCATTCCGGCTCGCGCGCGGTCGGTTTCAAAATCGCCAATGAATTTTCTCGCCTTGCGATGAGTTTGCACCCGCAACTCGATCAGGTCGTGAAACATCTGGCGTGGCTCGATCTCGACTCGGACGCCGGGCGCGAATACTGGCATTCGATGGAACTCGCGGGCCGTTTCGCCGCCGCCAACCATGCCGTGATTCACGCGCGCGTTTCCAAAGCGGCGGGCGTGAAAGAAGTCGCGCACGTCGAAAATCACCACAATTTCGCCTGGAAAGAAGTGATGGCCGATGGCAGCGAAGCGATTGTGCATCGCAAAGGCGCGACTCCGGCGGGTGCGGGAGTTCTGGGCGTAATTCCCGGTTCGATGGCCGATGCGGGTTATGTCGTCAAAGGTTTGGGGAAAATGGATTCGCTCCATTCCGCTTCCCACGGCGCGGGACGCAAAATGGGACGCAAAGCGGCGATCAACTCGCTCACCAAATTGGAGCGCGACCGCTATTTGCAGGAGCGCGGCGTGAAACTGATGGGCGGCGGCCTTGATGAAGCGCCTCAGGCCTATAAAAACATCGACGAAGTCATCGCAGCGCAGACCGACTTGGTGGAAATCCTCGGCAGATTTTCGCCGCGCATCGTGCGAATGGCCGACGAAGCGGGCGATTATTGATTCGATTGGCCACAAAAAGGCACAAGAAGCACAAAAGGGAGTTGGTCGAAACCCGCGATTCAAAAGAAAATTTTGTGTTGTTCCTCTCAGCCGCAAACTTCGACCAACTCCCTTTTGTGCTTCTTGTGGCTTTTGTGGCTAAAATTCTTGTTAATGATTCACGGAAAAAAAGTCGTTGTCGTAATGCCCGCTTACAACGCGGCGAAAACTCTCGAACAAACCTTCGCCGAAATTCCGCGCGAAGTGGTCGACGAAGTGATATTGGTGGACGACGCCTCGCGCGACGAAACCGCGCTTTTGGCGCGCCGGTTGGGAATTCGCACCGTGGTTCACCCCAAAAATCGCGGTTATGGCGGCAATCAAAAGACGTGTTACCGCGAAGCATTGAAGTTGGGTGCCGATGTGGTGGTGATGCTGCATCCCGACTATCAATACACGCCCAAACTCATCACCGCGATGTCGTCGCTCATCGCCATCGGGCAATATGAGGTGGTTTTAGGCTCGCGGATTTTGGGCGGCGGCGCCTTGAAAGGCGGAATGCCGGTTTATAAATACGTTTTTAACCGTTTTTTGACCGCCTTCGAAAACCTTTTCACCGGCCTCAAGTTGTCGGAGTATCACACCGGCTATCGCGCTTTTTCGCGGCGGGTTTTGCTGGAATTGCCGCTCGAAGAGAACTCCGACGACTTCATCTTCGATAATCAGATGCTTGCACAAGCCGCCTATTTTGGCTTTTCCGTCGGCGAGATTTCGTGCCCGACCAAGTATTTCGAGGAAGCGTCCAGTATCAACTTTCGCCGCTCTTCGATTTACGGTATCGGTGTTTTGGCAACTTCGGTCGCGCTGGGAATGCAGCGAGCGCGTTTGCGACGCGACCGGATTTTCTCCAAACGCGGCAAACGACTGGAACTGAAATGAAACAGACAAAGAAAAACGCCCCGGAGCCGTTTTCCGGGGCGTTTTTCTTTTGGCCTCTCAGCCATATCTGCTTTTAGTTGATTGCGAACGTGGAGCCACCAGCGTTAGTAGAGCCATTGCTCACTTTCTCTGGACGGAGCCACTTAGCGTGTCCATCGGCAAAAGCGAAATTGGAGCCGTCCAAATGGCGCTTGCCGCCATTTCCAGTCGAGGTGGTTGCAGTGGTGTCATAGACCGCTGTGTTGGATGCAGCCTGGTAAAGCGACGGAATAACGGTGTTGTTCACCGGCATACCAGCGGTAGGAGCAGTGTTGAACACCACAACATAACCTGATGTGCCATCGGTTGAGGTCGCGGTAGCGCCCGTTCCTCTGCCGTCGCCATTCAGAACTGTCAGGGCTTGAGCATCAAGGCTGGCTTCGGAAATTCCAGTGCCGCCGACAATATTGTAGTTAGCCCAGTAATCCGAATAACCGGTGTTGGATCCGCCAGTAGTGATGGTAGTGCCACTGTTCGGAGCGCTGGGAGGAGTGGTTTCGCTGGGGCACTGGAAAATTTGAACGCTCTTCATGTAAGGCTGCATACTCTGCGCCCAGCCTTGGTCGGTTGTATCGAATGATCCGGCGCCTGAACCAACGTCGGCAATGGCGATAGGATATTTCTCGTCGTAATCCTGGATGTATTGTTTGAAGCCGAGACCAATCTGTTTGATGTTGGACTGGCAGGACGAGCGGCGAGCGTTTTCACGCGCGCGGCCAAAGACCGGGAACAGAATCGCAGCGAGGATCGCGATGATGGCGATGACCACGAGCAACTCGATGAGGGTGAAACCTTTCTTGATCGTGTTAGACATGATTTTTTTCCTAAAAAATGGAGAATGATGGCTGTTATGAACACGCTGCGAATGTCGGCCCGCCTCATTTGTCCATAACGACAATAACCATTATACCCGAAATGTCAATTTTTATAACAAGTGGGGGCTTTATTTCGGGTTTTTCGCATTAAGTTTTGTTAACTTGGCGCTTGACATTCAGTAGCGCACGATGTAGCGGTAGCCGCTGTCGGTCTTCATCTGCTCGAACGCTTCGTTGATGCCTTCGAGCGCGATCACGTCCGTTACCAGTTCATCGACCTTGATTTTGCCGTCCATATACAGATCGATGAGGCCGGGCAACTGGGTTTTGCCACGGCAGCCGCCAAACGCGGTGCCAATCAGCTTGCGGCCTGCGATGAGAAGCCGAGGCGTGACTTCGACGACTTCGCCGGTTTTGGCCACACCGATCAAACAGCACACGCCGCCGCCATAAATCGTGCTTTCCAGCGCCTGACGCATGACTTTGGTGTTGCCTGTCGCCTCGAAAACGTAATCCGCGCCGCCATTTGTCAAATCTTTGACCGCTTGCGTGCCGTTGCTGCCATCGGGTTTGACCAAATGAGTCGCGCCGAATTGCTGCGCTTTTTCCAAACGCGCATCGTTCAAATCGACGGCGATAATCATTTCGGCGCCGGCGAGTTTGCAGCCCTGAATCGCGTTGAGGCCAATCGGCCCGACGCCAAAAACCGCGCATTTGGAGCCGGGATTGACTTTGGCGGTATAAAGCGCCGCGCCGATGCCGGTCGTGACCGCGCAGCCGAACAAACAGGCGCTTTCGGCGGGCGCGTCGGGCCGAATTTTGGCGACCGCTTCCTGATGCACGACGGTGTATTGGCTAAACGTCGAAGTCAGCATGAAATGATGCAAATCCTGGCCGCGATGGTGAAAACGCATCGTGCCGTCGTTCATCGAGCCGCCAAAATAAGCATCATCGAGCGTCGAACAGAGGTTTGTGTCTTCGGATAAACATTCGCGGCAATGTCCGCATTCGGGAATATAAATCGGCACCACGCGGTCGCCTTCCTCTAAACCGACCACGCCCGGCCCGGTTTTGACCACGATGCCGCAGCCTTCGTGTCCCAAAATCGAGTTGCCGCGCGTGGTGGTGTCGCCGCCTGACATATACCAAATCTCGGTGTGGCACAAACCCGTGGCGTCGAGTTTGATGAGAACTTCGCCTGCTTTGGGGTCATCGACCTGGATTTCGTCGATGACGAGAGGCTGATTGATGCCGGTGAAAATCGCGGCTTTGGATAGGGTCATGGGAGAGAGTTTGAGCGTTTTTGGAGCGTTCCGGCGAGCCACAAACCGGCGATGAACAGCGAAAAGTTGAGCATCACGCCCCATTTCGCTTCGAGCGGCCAGGTGCCGTGTTTAAGTTTGCCGTTGTGGGTTGGCACCCATTTTTCGATCATCGCCCCGTAGCGGCGCGGGTCTTTTTTGAGTTCGTAGGAGATGTGCTCGAAATCGGGACAAACCGCGCCGAGCGCGCCCCAAAACTGCGCCGATTTGGGGCCGTGTTCGTAGAGCAGATAGCCCAAAGTGCCGAAAACCAGCGGCACTTCGCCGATATCCATGTCGTGATGCGGCACGGCATCGCCGATGATGTGCGAGCCGATGCCGGCGCCAAAAGCGACGAGCGGATTTTTGATCGCCCTTCCCAGAGCGGCGCCGAGCGCGGCATGAACGAAACCAGTCATGGCAAAATGCGGGTTCTCAACATCAGCGAGGGAAGAGTTCCGGCGCGAGCGCGCGGTAAGCGTAATACACCTTCCACACATATTTCTGCGTCGAAGCGCGCGGCGGCACGGCTTTTCCAGCGCGATTCACCGCGCCAACGCCCGCATGATAAGCCGCCACTGCCAAAAGCGTTCCGTTGGCCTGGCGCCCGTAAGTGTCGAGGTTCTGGCGCAGAAGTTTGGCGCTGCCATTCAAGTTTTGCATCGGATCCCAGGCGTTGGAAACGCCCAGAGGCCGCAAATTGAAGGGCATCAGTTGCCCCAGCCCCATCGCGCCTGACGAGGACAAACAATAGGGATCGAACGAGCTTTCCACGGTCACCACCGCCGCCAAAAAGCGCGGGTCGAGTTGGTGAGTCTGCGCCGCCATCAAAATCGAGGACGCGATATAACCCGCCATTTCGTCGCCCAATTTGGGGTTACTGCGCCGCGCCAGGGTTTTGTAAGCGCTGCGCTGCGCGTCATCGAAGCCAAAATAGGGATTGAGCGCGCGCGACGCCTGCGCCGAGCGGGGCAGACCGCGCGCGGACAACACGTTGCCACTGCGCGGCTTGGCGGCGGTTTTGGGAACGGCTTTTCCACCCGCAACGATGCGAATCGGCGGCGCGGCGGAATCGTCGCCGCCGAGTATGATCTGGTCGGGCGCGGGCAGAGTTTCGCCCGCGGGCGGCGCGACAATCGCGTCCAAATCGTCGTCGGTTTTGAAGAGTTTTGCCGGATCGGGCGCGTCTGAGGCGCCAATCAAAGTCAGCGCGATGGCGGCGCCCGGAACGCTCTGGATGCGACACAAAAAGCGCGCCATCGCGCCGGGCTGTGTCGCCGCCAAAGTTTTGAAGGCGTCGGGCGCGTCGATGACGATACTTTCGCTCTCGGCGAGTTGAAAAAGCAGCGCGCGCTGGCCGTCGCGCGCGAACGAGCCTTTGACCTGGCCGCGCAATTCGATGACTTTTCCATCGGCGCGTTGGCCCAGAGCGCGCACCGATGCCAGCGATTCGAAGCGCGCGGCTTTGAACTTCGCTTTTTGAAGGTCGTAGCCGTCGCCCGCGCCGTTTTGCGCGCGCACTTGGGGCGCCGCAAACACGGTTGCAAAAAGAAAAATCGCTGTAAATTTCCGCATAAAATGCCTGAAAAACTGCTCACGCCATCGCCAATTCGAGCAAAACGCGCGGCGCGCTCGCCACATCGAGACCGCGCGTCAATTCGCCCTTGAAACCCCACAAAAACGCCTCGTCGGCGCGCACTTCGACCAAACTTCCAATCGGAAACTGCGATAGCGTGCCGGGAAACAACACCAGTTTATTGCCACGCGTGCGTCCGGCGAGATTATTGAATTCCTTGTGCGAGGTGCCTTCGACCAAAACCTCGAAATGTTGCCCGACCTGGCGGCGATTTTTGTCGCGCGAAATGATCTGTTGCAGGTCGATGAGGCGCGCCAAACGCTCTTTTTTCAGCGCGACCGGCACGTCGTCGGCCCAATCGAAGGCGGTTGTTGAATGGCGCGGCGAATAAGCGAATAGATAAGCCTGGTCGAACTCGATTTCGCGGAAAAACTCCATCGTGTTCTCGAATTCGGCGTCGGTTTCGCCGCAAAAACCGGTGATGGCGTCGGTGGTGACCGCGACATCCGGCACTTTAGCGCGAATTTCGGCGATGACGCGGCGGTATTTTTCGGTCGTGTAAGTGCGCTGCATCCGGCGCAAAACCGCGTCGTCGCCCGATTGCAGCGGCAAGTGCAAATGCTCGCAAACCACGGGCAGTTCCGCGATGGTTTCCACCAAACGCGAGTTGAAATACATCGGATGCGGCGAGGTGAAACGGAGGCGCAAATCCGGGTTGATGGCATTGATTTGCCGCAACAAATACGCGAAGTCGATGCGCTGGCCTTCGACGGCGCCCAAATCGTGGCCGTAGGCGTTGACGGTTTGGCCCAAAAGCGTGATTTCGCGGTAGCCGAGTTCATCCAACTGGTGGATTTCGTCCAAAATCTCGCCTGGACGCCGCGAAACCTCTTTTCCGCGCGCCGAGGGCACGGCGCAGTAGGTGCATTTGAAATTGCAGCCGAAAATCACATCGACATACGCCGAAATCGCCGACGTGCGGCGCACCGGAGTCGCGGGCGTCGGGTCGCATTCCAAATCGAGGCCGTCGGAATTCTGACCTTCAATGCGCTCCTGCGCGCGGCGCACCAAGGTTGACAAATGGTGCAAATTGCGCGGGCCGAGCAGAATATCGACTTCGGGCACGCGGCGCCGGATGGTTTGCGCTTCACGCTGCGCCATGCAGCCCGCGACGCCGAGAATTAGGTTGGGATTTTCGGCTTTCAAAAGCCGGATCTGGCCCAATTCCGAATACAGTTTGTGTTCGGGGCGCTCGCGCACGGCGCAGGTGTTGAGCAGAATCACGTCGGCGCCTTCGGGCGCGTCGGTCGCGGCGTAGCCGAGGTTTTCCAGCATTCCCGCCATGCGTTCGGAGTCATGGACGTTCATCTGGCAACCGTAAGTCTGGATAAAATAGCGCGGTTTCATGGGTGCGGCAGGGGTTTCAATTGGTTGCAAGGTTACAAAAAACCGGGCCAGTGCAGCGAAAACGGCCCGCCGATCACTCGGCGGGCCGTTTTCGCTTCAAATCAGCGGTTCGCTCCGATTTATTGGATGGTGACGACCACGTAGGAACGCTGGCCTTCGCGGTTGATGTAGAGCGCGACTTTTTTGGCCGCCTCGGTCTGGCGACCCAGAATCGAGCCGACTGCGGTGCCGAAATCGCTGACGCCGCTGACCGCTGTGGAAGCGACGCGTTCGATCACGTCGCCGCGCTGAAGTCCGGCGTCGTCGGCGGGCGAATCGGGCGTCACATCGGTGACGGCGACGCCTTTCACCGCTTGGATACCGAGCGCGCGCGCCACTTCGGGCGTCAGATTGCGGAGTTTGAGGCCCGGAATCACCGAAGTCTGGCCGCGCGTCGCGTCGGGCGCGGGCGCGTCGGGTGCGATGGCCTTGTCGGGCGCTTCGTTCTTGAGTTCGTCCAGTTTCGCCGTCAAATTCAAGGTGCGACCATCGCGCACGACGGTGAGCGTCGCGGTGGAGCCGACCTCGGAATTGCCGACCAAAGTTTGCAGTTCGCCCGAAGTCGTGACCGCTTTCCCGTTGAACTGGGTGACGACATCGCCGGGTTGGAGTCCGGCTCTGGCGCCGGGCGCTTTGGGGTCGGTGATTTCCTGAATCAACACGCCTTTGAGCTTGGGATCGAGACCAAACGCCGCCGCCAACTCCTCGACGTTGGAGATTTTGACGCCCAGATAGGAGCGCCGCACTTTGCCCTCTTTGACGATGCGGTCGGCCACGAAACGCGCGGTGTTGACCGGAATTGCGAAGCCGATGCCCTGATTGCCGCCGCTTTCCGAATAAATCGCGTTGTTGACGCCGATCACGCGGCCAAAAATGTCGAGCAGCGGCCCGCCACTGTTGCCGGGGTTGATCGAAGCGTCGGTTTGCAGATAATCGGTGCGCGAATCTTCGCCGAGACGAACCTGGTTGCTGTTGCGCTTGGTCGCCGAAATCACGCCGACGGTGAGGGTGTGGTCGAGGCCAAACGGGTTGCCGACCGCAATCGCCCAGTCGCCGGAGCGCGTTTTATCGGAATCGCCGAGTTTGACGGTGGGAAGGCCGGTTGCATCGACCTTAACGACCGCGATATCGGTGAGTTCGTCGCGGCCCAGCACTTTGGCTTTCTCGAAACGGCGCCCATCCGAGAGCGTGACGGCGACGGTGTTGGCGCCGCGCACGACGTGGGCGTTGGTGATGATCAGGCCGTCGGAGCGGTAAATCATGCCCGAACCGAGACCTCCGCCACTTCTGCCGCCTCTGCCGCCTCTTTCGTCCTGGACGAACTGGGCTTTGGCCTGCGCCCACTTGTCGCGCAAAACGCGGCCCTGCCAGTTGTCGGCGTTGAAACTCTGGTCATTGAAGCCGAATTGACGCTGAAACTGCTTGAAAAACTGCTGCAAATCGCCGCCGTTGAACGGATCGGCGCCGCCATCGGGCGCATTTTGGCCTTGACCGAAGGGACGCAAACGCGGGGCGCGACCGCCCGGCGTGCGGCCTTGACCCTGGGCCGAGGCATCGCGCGAACCGGCATTGGTGATGGTGACGACTGCGGGTTCAACCGCTTCGGAAACCTCGGCGAAAGCGCCCTGCGTCGAAGCGGCATCGCGCGTGGCGGCGGTTTGCACCACCGGCGCTTTCTGGGTGGGGGGAGCCGTGGTTTCGCCGCCGCCTTGCGCTGCGACGTTCACATCGTGCAAAGCGTAGCCGCCGCCGATGGCGGCAACGATGGCGCCGGCCTGCAAAGCGCGGCGCGCGCGGCGGTTGGGAACGCTGCGAGGAGCGGGCTTGTGATTGGTATTGAAATCGGACATATGATCTGCTTTCTCCCTTGAATAATCCTGTTGGAATCCTGCGAAGGTTGGGCTATTGACGTGCCGTTCGCGTGGCGGGTTTCTGAGTTTCAATGCGAAAACGCGACGCCAGAGCGCATCGGGTGCAAAGAACTGTTTCGGATGGAAAGTTCACTTTGCAAAGTTCCACTCCAGAAGGTCAAATCCCCGCAATGCAAACTGTGAACCCGCGCGAGCGCCACTCGTAGAAGAAGCGGGCCAAATGGCGGCCTTTTCGCTTTGCTCTCAGTTTCAACTCTTATGATTCGTCAATTTTCCACTCTCATCGGTCGTTTTTTGCTGCGTAAAGCCGTTTCAAGCGGTGCCGCGCAGATGGCTGGGGGCGCTCTGGACCCCAAATTTGGTCTGAAACTGCTACGCGATAGCCGCGTGCCGCTCAAAGCCAAATTCACGGCGTTCGCGCTTGGTCTGGGCGCGATTTTTGTGCTGCAAATCCTCGAACTGCCCTTGCAAGCCGCGCTTGCCCTCATGCTGCCCTTCGTCGGTCTGGCCGCCGATTTCGCCCTCGATGGCGCCGAACTCCTCGCCGGGCCGCTCCTCATCGCCACCCTTTGTCTGCCTTATCTCGCGCCGCGCGATGTCGTTGACCAAATTCGTGCCGAGGGCGAAGGCCGTGTTTATCAAGCCGTGCCGATCAACAAGTCTTAAATCGCTGACTTGCTTCCAAAACGGGCCGCTTTCGCGGCCCGTTTTTTCGCGCCTAAATTCCAGTAAAAACCCACGAAAAACGCCATTTACAAGCAACGTTTCGCGCTCGAAATCGTCAAAATCATAGTTTCATTGAAAACAGTGAAAATAAGCCTCTGATGAAAGGACTCTCAACTTAAAAGGACGAAAATGAACAAGAAATTAACGCTTCACAGTGGGCAGCAGACTCTGGAGAAACTGGGTGTGACGCGGCGCCAGTTCGCAATCGCGCCGCGCTTCGAGATCGCGGCGGGCCAGTTGGTGGGCGCGGTCGTAAGCGAAGGGCATGGCGCAAATTCCGCACGGGTTTTTCGCGGTTTTCGCTGGGGACTGGTGCCGTTTTGGTGGACGGACGAACAGCGCGAAAAACAGCGACTTTTCGCGGCGCGCGCCGAAAGTTTGGCGGCGCGGCCCAGTTTTGCCGCCGCGCTTCGCAATCGCCGCGCCGTCCTGCCGGTCGATGGGTTTTGGATGTGGCGCGAAATCGAGGGCCAAAAAAGGCCGTTTTACTTCCGCGCTCGAAAGGGCGAACCGCTGTTTTTGGCGGCGATCTGGGACGGCGGCGCAGCGGGGAGCGAAGATCGTTTGGCTTTGGTGAGCGTGGAGGCCAACCGTCTGGTCGAGCCGCTCGGCGCGCGGATGCCGGCGATTTTGCGCGGCGAAGCGGTCGATTTGTGGCTCGATGCTGCCATCGTCAACGAACGGGTATTAATTGGCGCGCTGCAAACGCCGCCGTCCCGTTTTCTCGATGTTCGCGCCACCGACGCGAGCGCGACGGGCTGGCAAAGTCTGGAAAACGGTGAAAACGCGCGCGAATTGTTGGCTTTGACCTATGGCCCAGTTTTCCAGGCCGAAAAGCCGCGTTTCTCGCCGCGCGCGCGCAAAGTGCGCCGCGATCACGTCGGCGGCGGGCACATTTTCTTCCGCACTCGCTCCTTCACGCGCGACGACGCCACGCGCTGGCATCCGACGGTCGATCTCGAAAACGGCGCGGTATTTTGCGATTGCCCCGATTTCCGCTACCGCCACGCGAATCACGAACCGGATGTATGGACGCCGCACTGGTGGTGCAAACACCTCGCGCGCGCTGTCGATAATTGCAAACGGCACGGCGAATTGCCGTCGCGGGTTGCGGCTTAAAACAAAAATGGCGCGGTATTTTGATAAATACCGCGCCGTTCGTCGATTTTGCTCAACTTCCCGCCCGCACCCGCGGTTTGGAGATGCCGAGGTTTTTGGCGTGGAATCTGAGCGCGGATTGGATGTGTTTGTCCCAGTAAGACCAGTCGTGGGCGCCGGGAAACTCGGCGTATTCGTGCGCGACGCCGACTTTTTGCAGATGAGCGTGAAAATCGCGGTTTTGCTCGATCAAAAAGTCGTCGCTGCCGCAGTCGATGCGAATTGCGGGCACTTTGATGCCGTCGCGCCGCGTCTGGAAATTGGCGGAGAGCGCGAAAACGTCGTCTTTGCCACCGCTGGCGTTGGGGCCGATAATGCGGTCGAACTCCGCCTGTTTTTCGCGCCACTCGCCGTGCGCGAAACCGTAAGCGCCGGAATGACCGTTGGCCGAGGCGAACACGTCGGGGTGCTGCAAAGCGAGTTTAATCGCGCCGTAACCGCCCATCGAAAGCCCGCCGATGGCGCGGCCCGCGCGCTCGGCGCGCGTGTTGAAAGTGCGGTCGATAAAGCCGATTAAATCCTTGACGATGGCGCTTTCATAGGCGAAACCCTCGGCGGCGTCGCAGTAGAAGCCGCGCCCGCCGTCGGGCATCACGATCATCATCGGCAGCATCTGCGCGTAGCGTCCGATGCTGGTTTTGCGCTGCCACATGGTGTAATCGTCGGACAATCCGTGGAGCAGATAAAAAACCGGATACGGCCCCTTGAAATCGGGCACTTCCGGGATAATAACGTTGCACGCCGTCTGTTTTTGCAGCGACGGGCTGGAAAAGTGAAGTTCGCAAATGGCCACGGGGTTAAAGCATACGAAATAGACAAAAGAAAACGCCGCCCGAATAATTCGGGCGGCGTTTGGGTTAAAGTGACTCAGAACAGGTCTTTATCGGCCACGGCTTTGGAGCGCAGCACAAATTTGGCGTGTCCGTCGGCGAAACAGATGTTGTGCCCGTCGAAATGGCGTGCCGCACCGAAATATTCGGGAGCGAAAGCCGAGCCTGCCTGAGGTAAGCCGGCATCAAAGAACATCGATTTCAACGTCGGGGAGTCGATTTCGGAGAGCGATCTGCCTTCCAAGAGGTTGTTCATCGCATAAGATGCGGTGTAATCGCCGCTTCCCAAAGGTGCGTTGATGCGCCACGAATGATCCTTGCCGTCAGTAGGATAACCTGCGGTGTCGTTCGGATCGACAACACTTCCAGCCGCCGACGGGCAAACGAAGATCTGTTTGCTTTTCAAATAAGGCTGCAAGATATGAGCGAAATGAAAACCGTTAGGTAATGCCAGACTTTGCCTTAAGAACCTCTCGTCGTAGTCCTGGGTATATTGAGCAATGCCCAGACCAATCTGTTTGACGTTGCTCTGGCAACTACTGCGGCGCGCGTTTTCACGTGCCCGACCAAAAACTGGAAACAATATCGCGGCGAGGATAGCTATTATAGCTATGACCACGAGCAACTCGATGAGTGTGAAGGCTTTCCTGACTTTGCCGAAGCCGTCTGGCGGGCCGCACTGGGGATGGGAATGAGAAAAAAACATGAAGAATGGCTCCCCGCTCCGGGGTAGAATAGGAAAAAACCGGAGCGAAATAGATTACGGGGTTATTATACCCGCGAAAGCAGGTTCTCTAACCGAAAACCCTTCTTTAGATTCTCACTAACGCCTCCAAGTTGCAACAGGCTTCCATCCAACCGCGGTGAGCGCCATGCCCGGCGCGTGTTGCGACGACATGGCCGCAAAACGCGCCGCCATCGCCAAACAGTAGCGCCAGGTCGCCCACGGCATCGAGCGCCTTGTGGCGCGCCAGTTCGTTGGGAAAACGAAATGGCGACGAGGGGCCATTTTCATCGATCAAAATCGCGTTTTGCAGCGAGCCGCCGCGAATCAGCCCCGCGCTTCGCAGCGGTTCCAGCCAGGCGGCGAGAGTAAAAGTGCGCGCCGCAGCGAGTTCGCGCGCGAAACTTTGCTCATCGACGACCAAATCCACGGTTTGCGCGCCCGCGTGCGCCACGCCGAAATCGACCGCCACGCTGAGACGAAATTCCCGGTGCGCCACGCCCAGCACGCTGGCGCCGCCGCCTTCGTGCCAAACGACTTGATTCAGCCCCCACACGGGCCGCTCGCCGCGCACGATTTCGCGTCCGGCGCGCGCCATCGATTCGACCCAACCCTGCGCGCTGCCATCCAGAATCGGCACTTCCTCGCCGTCGAGTTCGATGCGGGCGTGGGTGATGCCCGCGCTCCACAACGCCGCCAGAAGATGCTCGGTGGTCGAAACGCGGGCGCCGTTACGCTCTAAAACCGTCGCGTGCTGGGTGGCGACGACGTTTTCGAGTTTCGCCTCGACTTCGGGCGCTCCCGGCAAGTCGAGGCGCCGAAAATGCCATCCGGCGCGCTCGTCGGGGCCAATTCGCAGCGCGATTTCGCGCCCGCAGTGAAGGCCGACGCCCGCGAGTTCGATGGGCTGTTTCAGCGTGCCGAACTCGCGCAAAAAGTTGCTCATGGCCACAATAACCCGCGAAAAAGGGACGCGACTTCAAGTCGCGCCCCCCATTTTCCTTGCTTTAACCGCGCACTTTCACCAGAATCGACGAAGTGACCGGCGTTTTAACGCCGCTGCGGTCGCGCACCGTGACCTCGACGCGGTAGTTCTGCTCCTCATTGGGATATTCGAAAGTCGCTGTCAGACCGCGCGCGTCCAGGCGCGGGCCAGTGCCCGGCAGTCCATCTTGACCGGGAATCGCGCCCGGAACACCGCCCGGAACACCGCCCGGCTGACCACCGGGAAAGCCCCGTTGTGGCCCGCCGGGAAAACCGCGTTGCGCTGTGCCTGGAATGCCCCCCGGAACACCGCCAGGCGCGCCGCCAGGAAAACCGCGCTGCGCTCCACCAGGAAAACCGCGCTGCGGCCCACCAAAAGGTTGGCCACCTTCGGCGCCTAACGTGGGATCTATGCCCTCGCCGCCCAGCGGAATCGCCGGAACATTGAGCGCGCCCGGCGGCAGATTGCCGACGTTATCGGCATCGAAATTCCATTCCACAATCGGATCGGCGGCGCCCGCTTCGACATCGGCGATCAGAGAAACCGGGCCGGGTTTGACCTCGATTTCTGCCGGGCCAGCGCCCGGCGCGTCTTCGGGACGGCGAATCGAAACCGTCATATCGCCGCTTTCGATCACCAGCGCGGCCTGCGCCATATAAAACGTGTCTTCGGCATCCGAAGTGAAAATCGCGCGCGTGACGCGGCCCGACGCGCCCGGCGTCGAAGTCAGGCTTTTAATCGGCAAAACGAACAAGCGCCAGCCGTCTTCATCGGCCTCTTGAGTTTTCAGATCGATAGGAATCCGCCCCACCGTCGCGCCATTCTCGCGCAAGAGCGTCACCGCGATCTCTTTGATGGAGGTGAACTGCTGGAGCAGAGCCGGAGCGCCGGTGCCATCGGGATTTTGGCCGTCCAGAGTCGGATCGCCAGGAAAACCGCCGGGAAAACCGCCGCGGTTTTCGCCGCCAAAAGGAGGCAGGGCGCCGCCGAACTGGGCGTTGCCGCTCCATTGCGGCCTCAGCAAAGGCGCGCCGCGAAAACCACCGCCGCCGGGAAAACCACCGCCGCCGGGAAAGCCACCGCCACCGGGAAAACCGCCGCCGGGAAAACCACCGCCGCCGGGAAAGCCGCCGCCACCCGGAAATCCGCCACCCGGAAAACCGCCCGCGCCGCCAAAACCTCCGGCATCACGAAAACGCAGGCGCAAACGCAAAAATCCGCTGTCGCGGTAGGCGTCGAGGTCAACTGGCGTGGTGAAATCGAAGCGCGCGCCTTCTTGCAGGTTGCGCGTGGTGAGTTCCAAAACCGGCGCGCCTTCGTAATCGACGCGGCGCGAATTGGTGATGGTGCCGTTGCCCCACGGCGCGCTTTTGGCGGCGTTGATGCTCGCCGGCGCGGTGCCCAGCGAGGCGTTGTAAAGGTAAATCGTGCGCGGTTTGGCCGCGTTTTGGGCCGACGCGGCGCCCGTTAAAACCAGCGGCAGCGCTGCCAGAGAAAGCGCGAGCGGAAACGGCGAGAAAGCAGATTTTTTCATGATTTTTCCAGCGAAAGTATTCGACAAAACCCCTAAAATTGCGCGACCAAACGCGCCGCAAGTCCATCGGCGAGCGCCAGCGCGTGCGGCGCGGGCGAAATGCGCCCCGCGTCATCGCGCAGCATTCCCTGCGAGACGAACGACGCCAAACTCGCGTTCAGCGCGGCGCGCGCGTCGAAATCGCCCATTCTTGACACCTGCGCCAGATCGAAACCTTCGCGCTGCCGCGTGCCCAGCGCCACCAGTTCCGTCGCGCGCTGGCGCGGCGTCAAAAACTCCTCGCCCGCGCGCGCCTGACCTTCGTTTTGCATCCGCGAAACATAAGTTCGCGCATCGCGCTCGTTCCAAAAACGATGGCCCGCCCGGTGGCCGTGCGCGCCGCAGCCCACGCCCAGATAATCGCCGCCGCGCCAGTAATTGCGGTTGTGACGGCTCTCGAAACCCGCTTTGGCCCAATTCGACACTTCGTAACGCTCGAAACCCGCCGCGCCCAGAGTTTGCGCGGTTTCCTCCATCAAGTCAGCCGTCAAATCGGCGTCGGGCGCGCTCATTTCTCCGCGCTCGACCCACTTTCCAAACGCCGTTCCGCTTTCAATGGTCAGACAATACGCCGAAATATGCGAGAGTTCCAGCGCAATCGCGCGCTCCAGACTCGCTTGCCACGCTTCGACCGAGGCGCCCGGCGCGCCATAAATCAGATCGAGCGACAAATTCTCAAAGCCCGCGCGTTTGGCGTCCCGAACCACAGTTTCTATTTTTTGCGCGTCGTGCGCGCGTCCCAAAACCTGCAATTCGCGCGCATCGAAACTCTGCGCGCCCAGAGAAATCCGCTTGAAACCGCCGCGCCGCAAGGTCGAAAGCGACTCGAAACCCAAGTTTTCAGGATTGGCTTCGAGCGAAGTTTCCGCGTCCGGCGCGCATTTTTCCAAAATCGGCGCCAAAATTTCGACCAAAACTGGGGCGGGCAGTTCCGTTGGTGTGCCGCCACCAAAAAACACGGTTTCGAGCGGCGATTTCAACTTTTCCAACTCGTTTTTCAGTTCGACTTTCAAAGCCGCGACGTATTCGGCGCGAAAAGCGGCCTTTTTGTCGGTGCTGACGGCGAAATCGCAATAAGGACAACGCCGCGCGCAAAACGGAATGTGGACGTAAAGGCCGGGCACGCGCCCAAGTTTACGCCATACTTTCGAGGCTTGAGGCGCGGGGCGCGAGGTTCGAGAATGAAAACACCATCTCGCGCCCCGTGCCTCGCGCCTTTTTAAATCATGCGCGCTGAAATTCTCTGTGTTGGCTCCGAACTGCTTTTGGGCCAAATTATCGACACCAACGCCGCCTACATCGCCGGGCAACTCGCCCGCATCGGCGTCGATTTGCACCGCAAACAAACCGCGGGCGACAATCTCGACCGCATCACCGACTGCATTCAAGGCGCGCTTTCCCGCGCCGATATTCTGGTGATTACCGGCGGCCTCGGCCCCACCACCGACGATTTGACGCGCGAAGCGATGGCGCGCGCGCTCGGCGTCGAACTGCAATATGACGAGCGACTCGCCCAGAATCTGCGCGATATGTTCGCCAAACGCAACTATCAAATCGGCGAAACCACGCTGCGCCAGGCGTATTTGCCAGCGACTTGCACCGAACTCCACAATCCGGTCGGCACCGCGCCGGGCGTGCAATATGAAGGCGAATTTCGCGGCATCGGTGGCAAATGGATTTTCGCGGTTCCCGGCGTGCCGCGCGAGATGAAAGCGATGCTCGACGGCGGCATCATCCCGATTTTGACGGCGCACATGGGCGGCGAACGGCAAATCATCGTGTCCAGAGTTTTGCGCGCTTTTGGCATCGGCGAATCAGGTTTGGCCGACAAAGTCGAGGACATTTTGACGAGCGCGACCAATCCCACCGTCGCGCCGCTGATTTTCGGTAACACCGAAGTCCATCTGCGCCTCACCGCCAAAGCGCGCGATGAAAGCGAAGCGAAAACGCTGCTCGATGAGATGGAAAATCGCCTCAAAGCGCGCGTCGGCGCCTTTATTTTTGGGACAGACTCGCAAACCGTGCCGTCGGTCACGCTCGATTTGCTCAAAAATCGCGGTGCGACGCTCGGCGTGGCCGAATCGCTGACCGGCGGGATTTTGGGCGCTTATTTGTCCGATTCCGCCGGTTCGAGCGAAGTTTTTCGCGGCGGCATCACGGCTTACAACGCCGATTTGAAACGCGAGATTTTGGGCGTTGCGGCGCAAACTCTAAGCGAAAAAGGCGTCGTCAGCGAGGAAACCGCGCGCGAAATGGCGCTCGGCGCGCAAAAACTGACTGGCGCGACGTATGCGCTTTCGACAACCGGCGAAGCGGGGCCAACTTCGCAAAGCGGCGCGAGTGTTGGCACAGTGTTTCTGGGACTCGCGCATCCCGATGGCGTTTTGGTTGAAAAACGCGAGTTTCACGGCGACCGCGACGCGATTCGGCGCCGCGCCGCGCTTTCGGCTCTGGATTTGTTGCGGCGGCATTTGCTGGGCAGCGAATAAATTCGCCGCAACGCAGAGCGAAGTCCGCCTGCGCGGACTGATGGAGTGCCTCAAGCTGCCAGAGCAGGTTTCGTTTGCTTGCGGCGAACTTTGTTCGCTGAATTTTCATGCCCCGACTTCAACGCGCCGCTTTGCCCGATGGCCGCAAAATCTGGTGTCTGCACCGCGACGAAGTGCGCGGCGTGCGCGCTCAGGCCGAAGGTTATTGGCGTTTCGGCATCGAAGTTGGCGCGGGCGCGACGGTTTTCGATGTCGGCGCCAATATCGGTTTGTTTTCGCTCGAAGCGGCGCGTCGTGGCGCGCGTGTTCACGCCTTCGAGCCGATACCCGCGACTTTTGCGGCGCTCGAAGCCAACGCGCTCGAAGCCAACGCGCGCGACGAAAAGAGCGAAAAAATCACGCCGCATCGTCTCGCGCTCGGCGCAAAGCCGGAAACCGCGCAGTTCGCCTATTTTCCGTATCTCAGCGCGCTTTCGACGCGCTTTCCCGACGCCCCAAAATCGCGCAGCGCCACCGCAATCACCGCGATTTTCGATGACGTGGCGCTCACGCCGCGCGCCGGATGGTTTCGCCGCGCGCCCGCGCCTTGGCGCCGAATTTTTATCGCTTTCTGGCAAAAAATCCTCTTTTCGCCGCGCTTGGTGCAGTGCGAAGTCGAAACTTTGTCACATCAGATCGAAAAACTGAATATCGACCGAATTGATTTGCTCAAAATCGACGTGGAAGGCGCCGAATGGGAGGTTTTGTGCGGCATCAGCGACGCGCGTTGGCCGCTCATCAAACAGATCGTCGCCGAGGTTCACGACGAAAACGGGCGCTTGAATCAGTTCACTTCGCAACTTCAAGCGCGCGGTTTCACTGATTTGCACGTCGAAGCCGAACCGGGCGCGGGACAGTGGGACGTTTATCTGGTGTGGGCGCGGCGCGCAGGTTATAGCAGCTAAAGTTGGAGTGGCTACAATGTCAGTTTCGTCATCCTGAGCCTGCGAAGGATCTCAAGTCACTGTCTTGTTTTGCAAGCTGCAACTTGAGATCCTTCGCAGGCTCAGGATGACGAAACTTCAACTTGGTGACGTGTAGCCTCTTCTCCTTTAGCTGCCATAGCAAAGCGAAAACGCCCCGCACGGTTGTGCGGGGCGTTTTTCGTGTCGAAAAACCGGGTTTACGGCATCGACTTTTCGGTTTTGGAGCGATTGACGCTGCCATCGGACATCTTCTCTTTGCGATAAGTCACCGTCGTGTTGGGTTTGTCGTTTTTGATGGTTTTCGAGCGCGCCGCAACCGCCTGGGGCTTGGTCGTGCTGCTCGAACTGCTCATATTGCTGCCCGAAGAGGCCGAATTGCCGCTCATCGCGTTACCGCTCATCGAATTGCCGCTCATCGCGTTACCGCTCATCGCGTTACCGCTCATCGCGTTACCGCTCATCGAATCGGAACTGCTTGCGTTGCCACTCGACATCGCGCTCGAATCGCTGGCCGCATTGGAACTCATCGCGTTGTCGGTCGACATCGCGTTGTCGGTCGAAGTCGAGTTGCCGCTGGACATCGCATTATCGCTCGACATCGCATTGTCCGTGGCCGTGTTATCGCTGGCCGAATTTTCGCTGGCGGCGTTGGCGGCCATGCCTGCCGAATTATCGGCGCTCGCGGCGGGGTCGTTGGCCGAATTGTCGGTGGCGACGGTGCCGCCATCGGTTGCCGAGTTGTTGCCGGTTTCGGTGATGGTTGTCGTGGTGGTATCGCCCGCGTCGGCGCCGCCGCGATTCATCAGCGCGTAAGCGCCAAAACCGAGGGCGGCGAGCGCCGCGATTGCCAGAATAATGGGAAGAATGGATTTTTTTTCGCCTTTGAGTCGTGCCATGAGAGTGTCTCCTTGAAACTGTGACTGTTTTTGAGTCGGCGCGGTCAAATGCAGGATTGAGGCCGAAGGCGACTCTATCACGCGGCGCGAGCGAACAAAGCGTCAACTGGCATCGGCCAACCGGGAACGGCAGGTTCGGCATCGGCGATCTCGCCTTTGCCGAAAAACTGCGGGTAATGCGGGTCGCTGGCGAGGTATTTGGCGACGATTTCGTTTTCGCCGTCCAAATCGACATCCCAGACCACGAGCGTGCCCGCCGCGAAATAATCGGCGATTTTAGCGCGAATGGCGACTTCGGCGCGGCGTCCGTAATCGTTTTCGCTGCGGACTTCAACGGCGAAAACCGGCGGAATCGGCATGAACCCCATATCGATAGGCGGCCCGATATAAAACGCGGCGTCGGGCGAAAAGGATTTGCGGTTGGACAAATCGCACAAAAACCCGGCGTTGTCGCCAAAGGCGACGCCTTCGGACAAAGTATCCGAATACAACATCAATGAAGCTGCGATTCTCAGGGCAGCGTAACTTGGTTTTCCACCTGTTGACATGAATTCCACGATCTCCCCATTGATAATCTCCGCTTTGCCCTCGACTTTCATCAGTGCTTCAATCAGCGGATCGCTTGCAATTAAAGTCGCCATAATTTTCAACTCCTTGCCGTAGATTTTACCGTTTCGTCCCGAAATAATTCGCGCAATTCACGATGGGCCGTTGCGAAAAATCGACTTTGGCCAACGCTTCGGGCGAAACGCCTTCGATTTCGACTTCCCACACATCACCAGGTAGGAAAGTCACCAAATTCTCTTTCAAGGTGCCACCAAAGCGGTCGGCATTGACATAAAAGTCGCGCAAAAACGTGTGCGCTTCTATTTTTAACGTGTTGCCATTGACTGTCGCCGTCCATTTCGGTTCGGGATAATGGAGATTCTTGTCGATATCGAAAAACCAGAAAGTCCAACTAAAGGGATAGCCAATCACGATAAATTGACTCTGTTGGTCGCTTGGCGTAAAGGCATCCAATGTCGCTACTTTCTGAAGAGAGTGCGGCGCGCAATTGCCGATGAACTCACGCTCTACGATTTCTGCTCCATTCATATTCACCAAAGAACCGCCAAAAGCACAATTGATTTGTCTGTCGGAATCATTATGCATCCACAGCGCTAATCCCTCTCCGTCTGGCTGGATGGTAATTAGGTTTGCGCGGAAAAACTGTTTCGCGGCGTACTAACCAGTGTTGCGGGTTGGTCAGCGGGCAAAGTTGACAAGTGAAAGTGTGACTTGTCCCGTCCATTTTGTGCAGATGTTGTAGATAGCCGCGCAATAAGCCCGTCGAGTGGCGAGATGAGGTTTG
>JAABUN010003237.1_pt1 | contig 25965 bp, 30 predicted proteins | sample 5559311 | NCBI WGS metagenome assembly JAABUN01 (sample SAMN10711877, study PRJNA513370) | rock metagenome | isolation source: Antarctica rocks | place: Antarctica: Victoria Land, Siegfried Peak sud
GCCCTTGGCGCGGGCCCATTGCGGAAAGGACGCATCGGCGGTCAGCAAATCCAGCGCGGTCACGTCGTTGACGCAGGTGTAGCCGAAGATCGCCGCCGCCGCCGTGGCCTCGTCCACCGCCGTGCATACGCGGCCGATGACGATGCCGAGCTCGCCCTCGTAGATCACCCGGCCGGCATAGCCGGCGGGCGGGCGGATCGGCGCCTCGGGCCCGACGATGCTGCCGGGCGATTTCAGGAAGTACAGCGGCGCCTCGGGGATGGCGTTGCCCTGCTTCGCCGCCGCCGCGTGGAAATTGTTCCACAGCCCGATGAAGCACCCCGGCCGCACCGGCGCCAGCAGCGCCACATCCGCCAGCGCGACCGGCGCGCCGACCGGCCGCGGCTGCGCGAACAGGTCGCCCTCGTGCGGCTGGACCATACCGCCCTCCAGCGTGCCGAAGCCGCCCTCGAACCGCACCCATGACGCCATGCTCAGAACAGCTCCATCAGCTTCGCGTGGTCGGACAGCTCGGCCGGCTTGCCCTCGAAGATGAAGCGGCCGGACCGCATGACGATGACGCGGTCGGACACCGCGAAGGCCTCGCGCACGTTCTGTTCCACCAGCAGGATCGCCACGCCGCGTTCCTGGCGCAGCCGGGCGATCGGCTCCAGCAAATCCTGGAACAGCTTCGGCGCCAGGCCGATGGAAGGTTCGTCCAGCAGCAGCGCGCGCGGCCGGGTCAGCAGCGCGCGGGCGATCGAGACCATCTGCTGCTGCCCGCCGGACAGCGTGCCGGCCCGCCGCGCCCGGAATTCGCGTATGCGCGGCAGCAGGTCCAGCACGTCCTCGACCCGTCGCGCCCCCTCGGCGGCGCCGACCCCGGCCGACCACAGCGCCAGCCCGAAGATCTCCGCCACCGTGAGGTCGGAGAAGACGCCGCGGCCTTCGGGCACCAGCGCCACCCCGGCCGCGCCGACCGCCGCCGGGGTGTGATGCCGCAGCGCCTGGCCGAACACGCGGATGCGGCCGGCGCTTGGCCGGTGCAGGCCGAACAGCACGCGCAGCAGCGTCGATTTCCCGGCGCCGTTGTGGCCGATCAGGCAAAGCCCCTCGCCGGCGTGCAAGGTCAGGCCAACGCCCTGCAGCACGTCCCGCCCGCCATGGCCGGCGACCAGGCCGGTGGCTTCGATCGCCAGATCGGTCATGCCGGCGGACCCTCCGCGGCCGGCCGATCGCCGAAATAGATCGCGGCGAGAAGCGGGTCGCGCAGGATGGCGTCCGGCTCGCCCTCGGCCAGCACGCGGCCCTGGTCGAGGAAGGCGATGCGGTCCGCCAGTTCCGCCACCACGTCGAGGCTGTGCTCGATCAGACAGATCGCCACGCCGTGCGCCCTGGCATCGCGCAGCAACTGCCCGAACCGCAGCCTCGACGCGAGGTCGAGGCCCGAGGCCGGCTCGTCCAGCAGCCAGATGTCGGCGCCGGCCGCCAGGACGCGCGCCATCGACAGGAATTTCCGCTCCGCATAGGCGAGGTCGACGGCGCGCGCACCGGCCAGCGCAGCGAGGCCGGTCACCTGCAACGCCGCCTCAGCCGCCTGCTCGCGCGCCGTGCGGCCGGCGCCCTGCCAGAACCAGGCGCTGCGCTCGGTCGCCGCCAGCACGTTCTGCCGCACCGTCATGTGGGTGAACAGCCGAAGGTCCTGGAACGACCGGGCGATGCCGAGCCGCGCCACCTGCCATGGCCTGAGGCCGAGGATGGACCGCCCGCGCAGCACCGCGCTGCCCGCATCGGCGCGGAGGTTGCCGGTGATGAGGTTGAACACCGTGGTCTTGCCGGCGCCGTTCGGCCCGACCAGCGCCGTGACCTGGCCCGCCGGCAGCGACAGCGACACGCCCGCCACCGCGCGGACGCCGCCGAAGCTGCGCGACAGGCCTTCGCAGCGGAGTGCCGCGTCAATCATGCCGCGCTGCGCCCGCGCGCGAGGTCGCCGAGCAGGCCGGCCGGACGGAAGACCATCAGCAGGGTCATCGCCAGCCCGTAGACGATCTGCTGCACCGCGCCCACCTCGGTCGCCGGGATGAAGGGCAGGAAGGCCAGGCCGGCGGGCAGGCTCAGCAGCAGCACCGCGCCGAGCAGCGGCCCCCACAGCGTGCCGGTGCCGCCGACGATGACCATCGCCATGATGAGCACGGACTGCTCCAGCGTGAAGCTCTCCACGTTGACGAACTGCATGTGCAGCGCGAACAGCGCGCCCGCCACGCCGGCGCCCGCGCAGGCGAAGGCGACGGCCAGCGCCTTCGCCACCGCGACGTTCTTGCCGAGCGCCTCGGCCGCGCTCTCGGCGTCGCGGATGGCTTGCAGCGTGCGGCCGAAGCTGCCGCGCGCCATGGCGGCGATGGCGCCCAGGATCAGCGCCAGCGCCACCAGCGCCAACGGCAGCGCGCCGACCGCGAAGCCGAGGATGCGCGGCGGCGGAATGCCGATCAGCCCGCCGAGGCCGCCGGTCAGGCTCTTGGTTTCGGAGAACAGGGTCAGCGCCATCATCTGCAGGCCGAGCGAGGCGGCGACGAAGTATTCGCCGCGCACCCGCAATGCCGGCAGCGCCAGGCACAGCGACAGGCCCCCGGCGATCAACGCCGCCACCGCGCAGGCGGCCAGCGCATCGGGCACCAGGTGCAACGCCACCTGCGCGCCCGCATAGGCGCCGATGCCGAAGAACACCGCATGCGCCACGCTGAAGATGCCGGCGTAGCCGACCATGAAGTTCAGCGTGACCGCCAGGATGCCGAAGATCGCCACCAGGGTCGCCAGGCTGGAGAGATATGCGATCACCGCGCGGCGACCACGCCGAACAGCCCGGTCGGCCGGAACAGGATGAAGCCGAACAGGACCAGGAAGCTCGCCGCCTCCGCCCATTGGGTATCGAGCACCACCAGCACCAGCGACTCCGCGACGCCCAGCAGCACGCCCGCCACGGCGGCGCCGCGCAGCGATCCCACGCCGCCGACGATGGTGGCGGCCATCGACAGCAGCATCACGTGGTTGCCGATCGCCTCGTTCAGCCCGCTGGTCATCGCCAGCAGGATCGCCGCCGGCGCCGCCAGGGCCGAGCCCAGCGCGAAGGCCAGCACCGAAAGCCGCGTGGCCGACAGGCCGTAGGCGCGGATCAGGTCCGGGTTCTGCGCCAGCGCCCGCAGCGCGACACCGGCATGGGTGCGCGACAGGAAGGCCGTCAGCGCCACGAACAGCACGATGGCGACGCCGATCGCCACCCAGAAGATATCCGCCAGGAACACCTCCGGCAGCACCTCGGTGGCGCGGGACAGCGACGTGTCGACGTTGGCGAAGCCGCGGCCGGCGACCATGCCGACCAGGTTCTGCACGACGATCGAAACCCCGAAGGCGGCGACGAAGACGGTGAAGAAGCTGCCCTCGTGGCGCTGGATGGGACGATAGACGAAGCGCTCCATGGCGACGCCGAAGGCCACCGCGACGGCGATCGCCGCCAGCACGCCGAAGGCCGCGGGCCAGCCGGCGTTCCAGGCGAAGATGAAGACGTAGCCGGCCAGCGTGAAGGCCGCCCCATGCGCCACGTGGAACACCCGCGTGGCGCCGAAGATCAGCGCGAAGCCGGCCGCCGTCAGCGCGTAGATCGCCCCGGTCTGCAACCCGCCCAGCAGCAGTTGGAGGACCAGCACCGGCGGTTCAGCCGGCGAGCCGGTTGCTGCGGCCGTCGCGCCACTCGTTCACCTCGATGGCGGCGGACATGTTGCCGGCCTCGTCGAACTCGCCGATGCCGCCGACCAGCGGGAAGCTTTTCGTCTTCAGCATCGCGGCGCGCAGCGTGTCGCCGCCGACCGCACCGCCCGCGGCCTCGACCTGCTGCGCCAGCAGGCCGAACAGCCGCGTCGCGTTGTAGTAGTTGGCATTGTAGATGGTGGGCGCGCGGTGGTGAAGTTTCAGGAATTCCTCGGCGAAGCGCTGCGTCACCGCGTCGCCGCCCTGGTAGTCCACCTTTTGCCCGGTGAAGATCAGGCCGTTCGCCTCCGGCAGGGTGCGGACCGAATCGATGTTCATCGCGGAATAGCTGCACAGCAGTTGCGAAACGCCGTTGTCGCGCAGCCCCTTGATGATCTGCGACTGCTGCGCGCCGAAGCTGGCGATGTAGACCGCATCCGGCCGGGTCTGCCTGACGCGCGCGGCGACGGGTCCGAATTGCTGGGCGGTGCGCGGCACGCTGAAGCTGCCTACCACCTCGGCGCCGACCTGCGCGGCCACGGTCTTCAACTCGTTCAGGATGGCCTCGCCGACCGGGTCGTCCACGTAGACCACGGCCAGGCGCTTCAGCCCGCGTTCCCGCGCCAAGTAGGGCAGCAGCGCGCGGGTTTCCAGGTGCGCCAGGGGGATGACGTTCCAGAAGTACGGCGACAGGCCCGAGAGGTCCGGCCCCACCGCGCCGCCGTTCACCATGATGGTTTTCGCCCGGTCGCCGATCGGCGCCACCGCTTTGGAAACCGAGGTGAAGGCCACCAGCGTCCAGTGCACGCGGTCCACGTTGATGAGCTTGTTCATGCCGACCACCGCCTGCTGCGGCAGCGCCTGGGTGTCCTCGGCCTGCAGCCGCACCGGGCGCTTCAGGATGCGGTCCTCGGCGAGGTGGGTCAGCGCCAGTTGCGCGCCGGCGGTGAAGATGCTGCCGTATTCGCCGTTGGCGCCGGAGAGCGGGAACAGCGTGCCGACCACGTAGGGATCGTTCGCCTGGGCCGCTGCCCGGCCGATCATGGGGGCGGCCAGCACGCTGCCCAGCAGCGCGCGGCGGCCCAAGCGGATGGCGTCCATCGGTTGTTTCCCTCCCGGACCGCACAGCCTCCGATCCGGCCGCGCACCTGTCAATCCGGCCGGTCCCGCGTTGCATGGGCCTGACATCCCGTGGCGCGCCTGGTAACTCCCTTGAGGTTTCCGGCGAAGGCCCGATGCCGACCGGAGCCGAACATGCCGACGCCCGCCCCTTTGCCCGCCCTTTGGCGGCGCCTCTGGCCCCTCACATTGATCGTCGTCGCCCTGGGCCTGGCCTATGCGTTCGGCCTGCACCGCACCCTCAGCTTCGACACGCTGGCGGCGCACCGGGCCAGCCTCGCCGGCTTCGTCGCGGCCCGGCCGGCGGTGGCGGCGCTGGCCTATGTCGCGGCGTATGTGGTGGTGGTGGCCTTCTCGCTGCCGGGCGGGGCGGTGATGACGCTGGCCGGCGGTTTCCTGTTCGGCCCCTGGCTCGGCGCGGCGCTGGCGGTGGTGGGGGCGGCCACCGGCGCCTGCCTGCTGTTCCTGCTGGCCCGCCACGCGCTGGCGGAGACGCTGTCGCGCCGCGCCGGGCCGTTGCTGGACCGGGTCCGCGAGGGACTGCGTCGGGACGGCTTCTGGTACCTGCTCAGCCTGCGGCTGATTCCGGTGGTGCCGTTCTGGCTGACCAACTTGGCGCCGGCCCTGGCGGGGATGCCATTCGCCCCCTATGCCGCCGCGACCTTCGTCGGCATCATCCCCGGCACCGTGGTGTTCGCCGGGATCGGCGCCGGGTTGGGCCAGGTGTTCGACGCCGGCGGCCAGCCGGACCTGTTGATCGTGTTCTCTCCCGGCATCCTGTTCCCCCTGCTGGGCCTGGCGGCCCTGTCCCTGCTCGGCGCCTGGTGGCGCACCCGCCAACGCCGCACCAATTCTTGACTGACAGAAATAGATGGGGGACCGGGGGAATACCTTCCCCCGGCTTGCTTCCTTAAGGAATCACCATGCCCGACTACGACGTCGCAGTGATCGGCGCCGGCGCCGCCGGCCTATCGGTCGCCGCCATCGCTGCCGGCCTCGGCCTGAGGGTGGCGCTGATCGAGCGCGGCCGGATGGGCGGCGACTGCCTGAACTACGGCTGCGTCCCCTCCAAGGCGCTGCTGGCGGCTGGCCACGCCGCCGCCGAGGCCCGCGGCGCGCACCGCTTCGGCATCCGCCTCCCGCCGCCGGAGATCGACTGGGACGGCGTGCGCGCGCACGTGCGGGGGGCCATCGCGCGGATCGCGCCCAACGACAGCGCGGCGCGGTTCCGCGGCATGGGGGTGGAGGTGATCGAGGCTTCGGCGCACTTCACCGCGCCCGACCGGATCGAGGCGGGCGGGCGGGGGCTGACCTTCCGCCGTGCCGTCATCGCCGCCGGCAGCGCCGCCGTGGTGCCGGACCTGCCGGGGCTGGAGGGCGTGCCGTGGCTGACCAACGAGACGCTGTTCGACCTGGCCGAGCCGCCGGGGCATTTGCTGATCCTGGGCGGCGGGCCGATCGGCCTGGAGATGGCGCAGGCGCACGCCCGGCTCGGCTGCCTGGTGACGGTGCTGGAAGCGGCGCCGCGCATCGCGGTCCGCGAGGACGAGGAGTTGGTGGAGGGGATGAGAACCGCCCTTCGGGCCGATGGGGTGGAGTTCCGCGAGGGGGTGAAGGTGGCGCGGATCGAGCGGCTCGAGCCGGGCGGCGTGACGGCGGTGCTGGAGGATGGCAGCCGCGTCGGCGGCACGCACCTGCTGCTGGCGGTCGGCCGGGCGCCGCGGCTGGCGGGGCTGGATCTGGATGCGGCGGGCGTCGCGTCCGGGCCGCGCGGCGTCGTCACGCGGGCCGACTTGCGGTCGGTGTCGAACCGGCGGGTCTGGGCGGTGGGCGACATCGCCGACCCGGAGGGCATCGGCCCGCGGGCGTTCACCCATGTGGCCAGCCAACATGCGGGCGTGCTGGTGCGGTCGATGCTGTTCCGCCTGCCGGCGCGGGTGGACTACGCCGCGCTGCCGCGGGTCACCTACACGGACCCGGAGCTGGTGCAGGTCGGGCTGACCGAGACGGAAGCGCGGGAGGCCGGGCACACCGAGCTTTCCATCCTGCGCTGGCCGCTGTCGGAGAACGACCGGGCCATCGCCGAGGGCCGGCCCGAGGGATTGGTCAAGCTGGTGGCGACCAAGGGCGGCAAGCTGCTGGGCGCCGGCATCCTGGCGCCGCGGGCGGGCGAGATGGCCGGCACCTATGGGCTGCTGATCGGCCGCAAGCTGCCGCTTTCGGCGCTGGCCGGGCTTGTGCTGCCGTATCCGACGCTGGCCGAGGCGGGCAAGCGGGCGGCCGGGGACCATTACATGCCGAAATTATTGTCGCCGTTCGTGAAACGGCTTATCGGATGGCTCAAACTGCTGCCCTGAGCGTTATCCCGGCCGGATGACCGCAGCACAGGAAGGGTCGCATCATGGATCGGGTTCTCGAAGGGCGCACCGCGCTCGTCACCGGCAGCACCAGCGGCATCGGGCTGGGGATTGCCATGCTGTACGCGCAGGCCGGCGCGAAGGTCATGCTGAACGGCCTCGGCAAGGCAGAGGACATCGCCCGCGCCCGCGCCGAGGTGAGCGCCGCGTCGGGCGGCGGCGACGCGCCCTATTCGGACCACGACCTGTCGAAGCCGGAGGCGGTGCGGGAGATGATTGCCGATGCCGAAGCCGCGCTGGGGCGGCTCGACATCCTGGTGAACAACGCCGGCATCCAGCACGTGGCGCCGATCGAGGAGTTCCCGGACGCCAAGTTCGACGCGATCATGGCGATCAACTTCGCCTCGAACTTCCACGCCATCAAGGCGGCCCTGCCGGGGATGCGGGCGCGGGGCTGGGGGCGGATCATCAACATCGCCTCGGCGCACGGGCTGGTGGCTTCGCCGCACAAGGTGGCCTACGTGGCGGCCAAGCACGCCGTGGTGGGGATGACCAAGGTGGTGGCGCTGGAGGTCGCCGAGACGCCGATCACCTGCAACGCCATCTGCCCCGGCTTCGTGCGCACGCCGCTGGCGGAAGCGCAGGTGAAGCCGCTGGCCGAGCAGCACCACGTCTCCGAAGAAGCCGCACTGCGCGACTTCCTGCTGGAGAAGCAGCCCTCCAAGCGCTGGATCGAGGTGGAGGACGTGGCGCGCATGGCGCTGTACCTCGCCGGCCCCGGCAGCGGTTCGGTGAACGGCGCGGCGCTTTCGATCGACGGCGGCTGGCTGGCAGCCTGATGAACGACATGGGGGGCGGCCTGCCGCCGCGCGCGCCGCCGCCACGCGCGGGCGCGCCGGCCGCGCCGCACGTCGCCAAACCGGTGCCGCCGCGCCGGGTCAACCTGGCGCTGCAGGGCGGCGGCACCCACGGCGCCTTCACCTGGGGCGTGCTGGAACGCCTGCTGGAAGACGAGCGCCTGGAGTTCGACGGCGTCTCCGGCACCTCGGCCGGCGGCATCAACGCGGCGCTGTTCGTCCAGGGCCTGGCCGAGGGCGGCCGGGCCGGCGCCATCCGCGCGCTGGACAAGCTGTGGCGCGACATCGCCGCGCGCCTGGCGAACAGCCCGCTGCGCAACACGCCGTTCGAGAAGGCGATCTGGGGTCACGACCTGACGCATTCGGTCGCCTACCAGGCGTTCGAGACGCTGATCCGGGTGTTCTCGCCCTACCAGCTCAACCCCTTCCCGACGGCGTTCAACCCGCTGCGCCAGGTGATCGCCGACAACCTCGACGTGGAAGCGCTGCGGCGCAACCCGAAGGCGACGCGGTTGTTCATCTCGGCCACCAACGTCCGCACCGGCAAGCCGCGGGTCTTCACCCGGACCGAGGTGACGCCGGAGGTGCTGCTGGCCTCGGCCTGCCTGCCCAACGTGTTCCGCGCGGTGGAAATCGACGGCGAGGCGTTCTGGGACGGCGGCTACCTCGGCAACCCGGCGATCTGGCCGCTGTACCACGAGGGCGGCTCGCCCGACATCATCCTGGTGCAGATCAACGCCATCATGCGGCCGGAACTGCCGACCAGCGCGTCCGACATCATGAACCGGCTGAACGAGATCAGCTTCAACGCCTCGCTGATGAGCGAGATGCGGGCGATCGACTTCGTGCAACGGCTGCTGGAAGCCGGGCGGCTGGAGCAGCCGCGCTACCGCCAGATCTTCCTGCACGTCATCGAGGACGAGGACCGGATGCGGGAGTTCAAGCTCTCGACCAAGCTGAACGGCGACTGGCAGTTCCTGCAGGTGCTGCGGCGCTATGGGCGGGAGGCCGCCGACCGCTTCCTGGCGGAGCACTTCGCCGAGGTCGGGCGATCCAGCACGCTGGATATCCAGCGTTTCCTGTAGTCCCCTTCCGGCCCGGCGGGGGGAAGGCTATGCGTCACGGCGGATGGCGGGGGCACGCAGCATGGGTCTTGGCGAGTGGGTCCGCATTGTCGCGGCGGCTTGCGTCGGCCTTGGCGGCCTGCTGCTGGCGCGGCAACGCGAAGACGTACTGACCACCGACCAGCTTGGCACCCTGATCTTCATCCTGGCGGTGTTCTACATCTACCGCCGCGTCGCCCACTACTTCGACCGCCGGGATGGCGCCGGGCCGGATGGCGGGGGACAGGCATGAGCGGCAACCCCGGCTGGGACCCCGGCCTGTACCTGCATTTCGGCAACGAGCGGCTGCAGCCGGCGCTGGATCTGATCGCCCGCCTCCCGCCGGCACGTCAGGACGCGCGGGTGGTCGACCTCGGCTGCGGCGCCGGCAACGCATTGCCGGCATTGGCGGCGTGGCTGCCGGGGGCGATCGTGCGCGGCGTAGATGGCTCCGCCGCGATGCTGGCCAAGGCGCGGGCGACCGGCTTCGCCACCGAACAGGCCGACATCGCCACTTGGCGGCCGACCGCGCCGGTGGATGTGCTGTTCAGCAACGCGGCGCTGCACTGGCTGCCGGACCACCGGGCGCTGTTCCCGCGGCTGCTCGGTTGCCTGGCGCCGGGCGGCGTGCTGGCGGTGCAGATGCCGGCGATGCACGCGCAGCCATTGCGGGCGATGCAGGATCGGATCGCCGCCGACGGCCCCTGGGCATCCCGCCTGGCCGGGGTGGCGAGCGCGCCGCCGCTGCCGGATGCCGACGAGTATTTCGGCTTGTTGCGGCCGCGCGTGGCGGCGCTCGACCTGTGGTTCACCGAATACATGCACGTGCTGCGCGGCCCGGACCCGGTGGTGCAATGGGCCACGGGCAGCAGCCTGCGGCCCTACCTGGACGCGCTGGCGGGGGAATCCGGCCTGCGCGAAGGCTTCGTCGCCGCCTACGCGGAGGCGATGCGGGCCGCCTATCCGGCGCGGGCGGCCGAGGGCGCAGACCCCGTGGTGCTGCTGCCGTTCCGCCGGTTCTTCATCCTGGCCCGCCTTTGAACGCTTGCATTCCCGCCCATCCGAGGCCAATGTTCGTCTCACCTGAATGAAAGGGCTCGGCCATGCGCTACCCCGACCCATCTCCGGACACCTCCCGCACGCTGGGTTTCGCGGAAGCCCAGGCACCGCTCCGGTTGGCCGGATCGATCGAACACGGGCTGCCGGTCGCCGCTCTGGACCGCCTGGTGGCGCTGCTGTCGCCCAACGACGACAGCCTGCGCTTCGCCTTCGTCCCCCGCGCAACCCTCGCCCGCCGGGCCCGCACGCAACGCCTTTCGCCCGAGGAAAGCGGCAGGCTGGCCCGAGTAGCGGGCGTCTGGACCGTGGCGCGTGAAACCTGGGGCAGCGATCAGGAAGCCCGGGAATTCCTGAACCGCCGCCACCCGCTGCTGGAGGACCGCCGGCCGCTGGACGTCGCGCTGGCGACCGATCTCGGCGCGCGGCTGGTGGAGGACATCCTCGGGGGATTGCAGCACGGCACGGCGGTGTGACCCCGCAACGCCTGGACCGCACGCTCACCTGCTACCGCATCGGCGACCCGCAGGGCCGCCATCCGATCTTCGATGCCACGGGATCGACCCTGGTGCCCGGCCGCTGGAACCTGGCCGCCACGCCGATGATCTACGCCACCCGCTGCTTCTCCACCGCCATGCTGGAGAAGCTGGCACGCGGCTCCGGCCGGATGCCGCCGAATCAGCACTGGATCAGCATCACCGTCCCGCGCGGCGTCGGCTACGAGGTGGTGGAGGCCGCCGCGCTGCCCGGCTGGGACCATGCCGATGCGCGGGCGGCGCATTGCTTCGGCGCCGAATGGCAGCGCCGGCGCCGCTCGGCGATCCTGCTGGTGCCGAGCCTGGTGGCGCGGGTCGAGGAGAACGTGCTGATCAACCCGGACCACGCGGAGTTCCGGCTGATCGAGGCCAGCCTGCACCGGCCGGTGCTGTGGGATAGGCGGCTGTTCGGCGATGCGTGAGGCCCGGCGTGGCCGGGACGCGTGAGGCCCGCCGCGGCCGGATCACGCGCTCAGCGCCGATACCAGCCACCGCAGGCGCGCCGCACCGCCCCGCCGGACAAGGACGACCGCGTTCTGCCGGAAGCGCCGCGCCAGCAGCGTTGCGCGGCGCGGGTCGCCGGCCAGCAGCAGGTGCCGTTCCGACCAGCCACGGCCGAATCCCTCGCCTTCCGCGAACCGCAACCGCCACGCCGCCTGGCGAAGCCGCGCCTGCATTCGGGCGTTCCAGCCAAGCGGCATCCGCCGGCCGAGGGGGTTCCAGGCGGTGACGAAAGCCGCCATCCGCGTGCCCAGGCGCCGCAGCAGCCGGTCCATCGCGGGGCTGCGCCGGCCAACCCGCACCACGACCCCCGCCGCCTCGTAGCCCGTGCGCCGGTATGCCGCGAGCAGCCGCGCGTTCACGGCAAATGCAGCAGCATCGCCTTCAGGTAGGCGCTTTCGGGCAGCAGCGGATGCACCAGGTGGTCCGGCCCGGCGCCGCCCTGGAACAGGATCCTGCTGGTCCGGTGCGCCCGCCCCAGCCCCCACACCACCGCATCGCCGAACTCGCCCGCCGAGACATGGTGGCTGCACGATGCGACGAACAGGAAGCCGCCGGGCGCCACCAGGGTCGCCGCCAGCCGGGCCAGCTTAGCGTAGCCGCGCAGCGCCGCCGGTTGGTCCTTGCGGGTCTTGGCGAAGGCCGGCGGATCGGCCACCACGATGTCGAACCGCGCGCCGGCGGCGGCCAGCCGTTCCAGTTCCTCCAGCGCCTCCGCCCGGCGGGTCTCGACGCGCTCGGCCAGGCCGTTCGCGGTGGCGGTCTGCGCGGCCAGCTCCAGTGCCGGCGCGCTACGGTCCAGCAGCGTGACCCGCGCCGCGCCCGCCACCGCGCAGCGCAGCCCGAAGCCGCCGGTGTGGCAGAAGGCGTCGAGCACGGTGGCGCCGGCCGCCAGCCTCGCCACCCGGTCACGGTTTTCCCGCTGATCGAAGAACCAGCCGGTCTTCTGGCCGCCGAGCAGGTCGACCGCAAATCGCAACCCGCCCTCCTCGACCTCCGCCGGCGCCGCCTCGCCCAGCAGCAGCCTGGTTTCCTCCGGCAGCCCCTCCAGCCCACGCACCGCGGAATCATTGCGTGCAACGATCAGGCGGGGCGACAGCAGGCCGGCCAACGCCTCGACCAGCGCGGGGGTCAGGGCGTCCATGCCGGCGGTGTTGGCCTGCAACGCCAGCGTGTCGCCGTAACGGTCGATCACCAGGCCCGGCAGCCCATCCGCCTCGGCATGGACCAGCCGGTAGAACGGCTCGGCATAAAGCTTCTCCCGCAGCGCCAGCGCCTGGGCCAGGCGGGCGCGGAGCCAGCCGGCATCGACCGCCGCCGCCGGGTCCGCGGACAGCTGGCGCGCGGCGATCAGGCTGTGCGGGTTGAACTGCCAGGTGCCGTGGCGGATTCCGTCATCGCCCTCCAGCCGCACCAGCCCGCCAAGCGGCAGCGCGCGGGCCGCCGGGGTCATGGCGATCTCGTTCGAGAAGGCCCAGGGGCTGCCGGCCTTCACCCGGCGGTCGTGGCCGGGCAGCAGCCGCAGCAGCGGGCGGTCGGTGGGCATCGAAGCCGGCAGCGTCGGGTCTGGCATGGGCCGGCTATGCCGCCGCCGGGCCGGCGGCGCAACGCGCAGGGCGGCCACGGCCTCGTCTCGGGCCATTGATGGGGCAGGCCGGATCGATTGCGCTAGACAGGCGGCTTTGCAGATCGGCTGCGGGAACCACGGAACACCATGGACCAGATGATGCCGGACGGCGTGAACAGCACCCGGACCGGCCCGTCGCGCCAGCGCCGGATGTTCGAGGAAGCGCTCGGCGCGCCCTTCACCCAGGGCAACCGTATCCGCCGCCTCCGCAACGGCGACCAGATATTCCCCGCCATGCTGGCGGCAATCGAGCAATCGGCGCGCTCGATCGAACTGCTGACCTACATCTACTGGAAGGGCGACATCGCGGTGCGCTTCGCCGAGGCGCTGGTCGAGCGCGCCCGCGCCGGCGTCGCGGTGCGGGTGCTGCTCGACGCCTGGGGCGCCGCGCCGATGAACCAGGCGCTGATCCGCACCATGCGGGCGGCGGCGTCGACCTCCGCTGGTTCCGCCCGTTCCGCCGCTGGCAAGTCTGGCGGGCGCAGCAGCGGACCCACCGCAAGGTGCTGGTGGCGGATGGCCGCCTGGGCTTCACCGGCGGCGTCGGCATCGCCGAGGAATGGTGCGGCGACGCCCGGCACCAGGGCGAATGGCGCGACACCCATTTCGAGGTCGCCGGCCCGGCGGTCCGCGGCCTGCGCGCCGCCTTCTACGGCAATTGGGCCGAAGCGGTGGCCGAGGACGAGGGCAGCGCCAACCTGCACGCCGCGCTGTCCCAGGGCGAGGACCACGCCGAGCGGGCCGGCGACACCGCGCTGCAGGTGGTGTGCTCCTCGGCCGGCGGCGCCTGGTCGCAGGTGGCGGGCATGGCGGAACTCGGCATCGCGCTGGCCGAGCGCACGCTGCGGATCGGCACCGCCTATTTCGTGCCGGACGAGGCGACCACCGCGGCGCTGGTCGGCGCCGCCCGCCGCGGCGTTACGGTCGAGGTCATGCTGCCCTGGCCGCACATGGACCTCCGAGTCAGCCAGTTGGCCGGCGCCAAGGCCATCGCGCCGCTGCTGGAGGCCGGCGTCGCGGTGCAGGTGTTCCAGCCCAGCATGTACCACGCCAAGATCATGCTGGTGGATGACGGCGTGGCGGTGGTCGGCAGCCCGAACTTCAACCGCCGCTCCGCCTGGCAGGACGAGGAGGTGTTCCTGGTTTGCCAGGACGCCGCCCTGGTGGCGACGCTGGCGGCGGACTGGGCGGCGGACCGCGCTCGCTGCCAGCCAATCGAACTCCGCCGCTGGCGCCGCCGCGGCCACTGGCAGCGGGCGAAGGAAGCGGCGGCGCGGCTGGTGCGGCCGGTGGTGTGACGGGGGAAGCGGAAGCCCGCAGGTCCCACGCGCCACCCCCACGCGCCACCCGACAGGCACGCGGCAGCGCGCGGGCCAGCCGTCGGCGCGGCCTCAGCTTTCCAGTTCGCTGTCCCAGTACAGGTAGTCGCGCCAGCTCTCGTGCAGGTAGTTCGGCGGGAATTGCCGGCCGTTCTCCTGCAATTCCCAGCTTGTCGGCTGCCGCGGCCCGGCGCGCGGGAACATCCGGCATTCGCGCGGCAGCAGGCTGCCCTTCCGCAGGTTGCACGGGCCGCAGGCGGTGCAGACATTGTCCCAGGTGGTGCGCCCGCCGCGCGAGCGCGGGATCACGTGGTCGAAGGTGAGGTCGTGGGTCGGCCGGCCCTCGCCGCAGTACTGGCATTCGAAGCGGTCGCGCAGGAACACGTTGAACCGGGTGAAGGCCGGCCGCCGCGCCGCCGGGATGTATTCCTTCAAGGCGATCACCGAGGGCAGCCGCATCGCCATGCTGGGCGAGCGGACCTGCACCTCGTATTCGTTCAGCACCGAAACGCGGTCGAGGAACACCGCCTTCACGGCGTCCTGCCAGGCCCAGACCGATAGCGGGAAATACGACAGCGGACGAAAGTCCGCGTTCAGCACCAGGGCTGGGAAGGTCTGCCCTCCGATCCCCGCCATGTGGGTTCCGCCATCGGGCAAGCGCTGCTCCTTTTCAGGGGCGCCATCCAGCTTTGGGGTCTGCAACGACCAGGAGGCCCCAGATACTGTGGCACCATCGCTCCACGGTGCCATTCATGACAGCGCCGGCGATCCCGTGCAACCCAGCCGGCAGGCTGGAACCCGACAGCGCGGTCATCACGGCCTCGATCGTCGGGCACGGCCAGCCCGGCCGACCGGCACAGGCTTGCCGGGAACAGGTTAATTTCCCGCCAACATCGTCGGACGGCGCAGATCGGCCTCAGGCCCGCAGTGTGCGTCCCAGCAGGGCGGCGCCGGCGGCCAGGCCGCGCGCCTCGATCCCATGGGCGAGGCCCGGCACGTACAGCGCCTCCACCGGCACGCCGGCCGCGCGCAGCGCCGCCTCGGCCAGGCGGCTGGCACCGACCGGGACGACCTCGTCGGCCGCGCCGTGCACCAGCAGCACCGGCGGCCGGGCGGCGGCCCCGCCCGGCAGGTCGGCCGCCGCCAGCAACGCGCCGGAATAGGCGAGGATCGCGGCCGGCGGCAGCCGCCGCCGCAGGCCGACGAACAACGCCATCATGGCGCCCTGGCTGAACCCCATCAGCGGCATCGCCGCGTCGGGCAGCGCCAGCCGGGCCAGTTCGGCGTCCAGGAAGGCGTCCAGCCTCGGCGCCGCCGCGGCGATCCCGGCCGCCATCCGCGCCGGGCTGCGGTCGGCCAGTGAGAACCATTGCCGGCCGTGGGGGGCCATGTCGCAGGGCGCCGGCCCGTCCGGCGCCACGAAGGCGGCGTCCGGCAGCGCCGGCGCCCAGGCCGCGGCCAGGTCGATCAGGTCCTGCCCATCGGCGCCCACGCCATGCAGCAGCACCACCAATTGCCGGGCCGGTCCGCCCGAGGCGGGGCCGACCCGCGGCCCGTCCAATCCGCCCGCCGCCATCGACCTGCTCCCTGCCCGCCGTTGCACCCTTGCGGGGCCTGCCGAGGTCACGCTACCCGGACCACGGCATGGCCGCAACCGATCCGCTCCCGGCCCCCGCACTGGACGTCCCCGCACTGGACGTCCCCGCACTGGACGTCCCCGCGTTGGACGTCCCCCCTGGCACGGTCACCCGGTTCGCCCCCAGCCCGACCGGGCTGCTGCACCTCGGCCATGCCCATGCGGCGCTGTTCGCCTGGCGGCTCGCGCGGCGGGCCGGCGGCCGCTTCCTGCTGCGCTTCGAGGACATCGACGCCAGCCGCTGCCGCCCGGCGTTCATCGCCGCCGCCGCGGCCGACCTGGCCTGGCTCGGCCTCGAGTGGGATGGCCCGCCGCGGGTGCAGTCGGCGCATCTGGCGGAATACCGGGCGGCGCTGGGCCGGCTGGCGGCGCGCGGCGTGCTCTACCCCTGCTTCTGCACCCGCGCCGACGTGCTGCGCGAGGTCGCGGCGGCCGGCGCCGCGCCGCACGGCCCGGACGGCCCGCTCTACCCCGGCACCTGCCGCCGCCTGACCCGGTCCGAGCGGCAGGACCGCATCGGCCGCGGCGACCCGCACGCGCTGCGGCTCGACGTGGCGGTAGCGCTGGCGGCGGTGCCGGCGCCGCTGGATTTCCGGGAACTCGGCCAGGGCGCCGACGGGGGCCGGCGGCGCTGCGACCCGGCCCGCTTCGGCGATGCCGTGCTGGCGCGGAAGGCGGCCCCAGCCAGCTACCACCTGTGCGTGGCGCATGACGACGCGCTTCAAGGCGTGACCCTGGTGACCCGCGGCGCCGACCTGCTGCCGGCGACCGACCTGCACCGGCTGTTGCAGGCGCTGCTGGGCTGGCCGGTGCCGGCCTATGCGCACCACCGGCTGCTGACCGACGCGGCCGGGCGGCGGCTGGCGAAGCGCGACGGGGCGCCTACGCTGCGGGCATTGCGGGAGGCCGGGCATGTTCCGGCCGCCGTGCGGGCGATGGCCGGCTTCGCCGACGCCTGACCGCCGCCACGGACCCGGGCCGATGCCCATGCACCTGTTCCGCACGCCCGGACGGATCGGCACGCCGGGGAGAGGCTCGGCGAGGCCTGATGGCCCGCCCGCCGGCCGCGAACCGGTGGCCGCTGGCCTTTGGCGTTCACGGCCGGGGCGCCACGTTGCGGCGATCAACCCGTGCCGGTGCTCCGCAGGATCAGCCGCACCGTCCATGGGCTGGATTTGGCAGGCATGGCATCGCCCTTTTCTACCGTGCCTTCACCGGCCGATCGGCGAAGCTGTCCTGCGGCACGCCGCGGCGCAGCGACATGTGCGAGTGCACGCCGAGCCAGTTTCCATCCGGCTGCCGTTGCAGCACGATGGTGGCGCGCCCCGGCCGGTCGAACGGCGTGCCGTCGCGGTGGAAGCCGGTGCTGGTCCAGGGCGCCACCGCCACGGCCATGGCCCCATCCGCCGCCGCCAGCACCAGCGTCTCCGCCAGGTCGAAGGCGAAGCCCTCGGTGCGCGGCCAGACGTTGTCCCATTGCTGCGCGGTCCAGTCCGGCAGGCCGCGGACCAGCTCCTGGTAGGTGCCGAAGATGACGACGCCCGAGTGCCAGAACGGCCGGGCGGCGGCGTAGTCCACCTCCCGCACGCAGGCGGCGAAGCGGACCAGCCAGTCCTTCACCGCGGCGGCCGTCGCCGGCACCGCCTCCGGCAGGCCCGAAATCGTCATGCGGCTGGCCTTTCCCGTCGTGCCCCGGCGTTGCCCGTGGGCGAAGCGCCCCGCCGCGCCGATGGCGTCACAGCCGTTCGCTCGCCGCAATGGCCACCTTGCAGCCGGCCTTGATGACCGCGCTCAGCGCCCGGTAGCCCGGCGTCAGTTCCGCCTCATTCTGCAGGCCGATCTCGCGGTGCTCCAGCTCCTCGGCGCGGAACGCCGCGATGTGGCCGCGCAATGCCACCTCGTCCTCGTCCAGCGCCGCTTCCTGGGCCTGGTAGTGCTCGTCGATCGCCTCCTCCACCGCCACCGTGCAGGCCATGGCGGCGCGGTGGCCGAGCAGCGCGGTGGCGGCGCCGAGCGCGAAGCCGGCGACATGCCACATCGGCAGCAGCACCGTGGGCCGCACCCGGCGCTCGCCGACCAGCCGGGTGAAGGTGTCCAGGTGGACCTGCTCCTGCGCCTGCATGTGGCGCAGCACGCCCTCGAACCGGGTGCCGCGCAGCACCGCGAGCTGGCCTTCGTAGATGCGCTGCGCGCCGTATTCGCCGGCGTGGTCGACCCGGATCATGCGGGCCACGTCCTCGCGGGCGGTGCGGTCGCCGGGGAGGCGGGCGCGGGAGGCGGTGGGTTGGGTCATCGGCTGCGGACTCCTCTGGCCATCCAGATGAGCACGCCGCCGCCAAGGCCAAGCGCGTACAGCAGGTTCATCCCGGCCATCGAGAGCGGCAGGCCGGCGACCAGGTAGGTGGCCGCGTCGCACGGCTTGGTCGGCGCCGCGGCCAACGAGCGCAAAAGGTCCTCCACGCTGGCGCCGCCGGCAAGCGGCGCCTGGCAGCCCGGCAGCGGCGAGGGCCACCAGCCCTGCTCGACGCCGACATGGAAGCCCGCGATGGCGGCCGAGGCCAGCACCGCGAACGCCGCCAGGCCGAGCAGCGCAGGACGGGCCCTCGGCAGCAGCGCCGCCGCCAGGGCCAGGAGGGCGGCCGCCCAATAGGGCCAGCGTTGCCAGAGGCACAATTCGCAGGGCGCCAGGCCGAACAGGGCTTCGCCGGCCTGGGCGGCGAGCGGCGCGGCGGCGGCCAGCAGCGTCAGCGCCAAGGGGATGGCCAGCGGGATGGCCCAGGGGGGGGCCAAGGGCGGGACCCGGCGCGCAACCGCCGGGGCGATGGGGCGGGCGGCCGGGGACATGGGCGGCGCGGCGGGCATTGACGCCTTGTGGCCGTCCGGCGCCCGGTGCGCAACCCGGACCGCCCGGCTCGCCCCCTGCTCGACCAGGGCACGATCCCGCCTATGCTCGCGCCTTTACCGGAGGGAGCGCCATGCTGAAGGTTTGGGGCCGTGCCACTTCGAGCAACGTGATGAAGGTGCTGTGGCTGTGCGAGGAGCTCGGCATCCCGCACGACCGCCTCGATGTCGGCGGCAGCTTCGGCCGCACGACGGAGCCCTTCTACCTGGCGATGAACCCCAACAGCCGGGTGCCGACCATCGAGGAGCCGGACGGCTTCACGCTGTGGGAGAGCAATTCCATCCTGCGCTACCTGGTGGCCACGCGCGCCCCCGGCCATGCGGTGCATCCGGCCGGACCGCAGGCCCGCGCCGCCGTCGAATGCTGGATGGACTGGCAGTTGACCTGCCTGAACGAGCCGATGAGCACGGTGTTCTTCACCTACGTCCGCACCCCGGAGGCGCAGCGCGACCTCCCCGCCGCGGCGAAGGCCCAGAACGCGGCGGTGCAGCTCTGGGCCATGCTGGACCGCCAGCTTGCCGGCCGCGACTACGTGGCGGGCGGCTTCTCGCTGGCCGACATCTGCCTCGGCCCCTACGTCCACCGCTGGTTCGCGCTGCCGATCGAGCGGCCGGAGTTGCCGAACCTCGGCGCCTGGCACGACCGCCTGCTGGCGGGACATCCAGGCTTCGTCCGGCATGTCGCGGTGGCGATGTCTTGACCGCCGGGTCCTGACCGCCGGCGCCACGCCGCGGGATGGCGCGGCAGCCGCCACCGCAAGACACGGTTTTCGGGATTGTCTTTTCATCAGGGCCATTAACCAGGCTTTCAGGGCTTTGGTCTAACGTAACTGCCCAGGTACCCTCGCAAAACACGGCCTACAGGCGGTTTTGAGCCGGAAAAATGTCTTTGATGCCCGCAAAGTCGCTCACAGCCCGCCATACAGAAGGGTACCTGGGCACGCCAGAGGGGTACCTGGGCAGTAACGGTCTAACTATTGCGACAGAACGTGGACGCACCCTCTCGCAAGCATTGCGATGGCCACGGCACCGCAGGGAAACCGCGGCGCCGCCGGTCAGCCAGGAGCAACCGCACCGCCGCACGGCGCCTGATCGCGCCATGCGGCGTCCCCGCAATCCAAGGCACCCTGGAGACCACCATGGCCATTCAACCCGTCCTGCGCCCCAAGAAGTTCTTCGGCACCAGCCTCGACGACAGCGTGGCCGGCGGCTCGCTGAACGACAGCATGTTCGGCGGTGACGGCAACGACACGCTGTCGGGGGGCGGCGGCAACGATACGCTCTATGGCGGGGGCGGCAACGACCTGCTGCGCGGCGACGAGGGCGACGACCTGGTGCGCTGGGCGACGGCAACGACACCATCGAGGGCGGCACCGGCAACGACCGGCTGTTCGGCGATGCCGGAAACGACCAGATGGCTGGCGGCACCGGCAACGACAACCTCGAAGGCGGGGCCGGCAACGACCTGTTGCGCGGCGACGACGGCAACGACGTGGTGCGCGGCGGCGAAGGCGACGACACCGTCGAGGGCGGCGCCGGCAACGATCGCCTGTTCGGCGACGCCGGAAACGACCAGATGGCGGGCGGCAACGGCAACGACGCGATGACTGGCGGGATCGGCAACGACGTGCTGCGCGGCGAGGCCGGTGCCGACACCCTGCTTGGCGGCGACGGCGCGGATTTCCTCTGGGGCGGCGACGGCAACGACTCCAGCGGCGGCAGACTCGGCAACGACACCATTCGCAGCGGCGCCGGCGACGACCGGCTGCAGGGCAACGAGGGCGACGACATGCTGGGTGGCGCCGCGGGAAGGGATATGGTCCTCGGGGCGGATGGGAACGACACCCTCTGGGGCGGCGGCGGCGACGACCACCAGCAGGCCGGCAACGGCAACGACCTGGTCGTGGGCGGGCTTGGCAGCGACCTGCTGGCCGGCTGCTACGGCGCCGACTTCCTGCTCAGTCGCTCTGACGCCGGCGAGCTGGAGACGCACTGCCTGGACGAACTCTGCTCCGGCACGGCGATGACCGGCAACGATACGCTGGTCGGCGGCCCAGGGCCGGACACTTTCCGCTTCGAGCTCACGCTGGACGCAGGATCGGACGTGATCGCGCGCCACCTGAACCCGGACGGCACGATCGACTGGCAGGGCGTGGCGACCATGGAGAACGCCGGAGAGCACGACCACTGGATGGAGGGCATCGGCAGCGACACAATCCGGGACTACAGCCGCAGCGACGGCGACCGGATCGAGATCATTGGGCACAAGACCGAAATCGCCAGCATCGCCTATGCGGACGTGGACGGAAACGGCAGTCTGGAAAGCGTGATCACCCTACGCACCACGACAACGGGCAGCGCGCACGACGCCAACCCGCTCGGCACCATCACCGTCATGGGCACCCGGGTGATGCTTTCGGACATCAACCTGCGGACCGATCTCTACATCGGCGCCTATGCCCGGCCCGGCGATGACCGGCAGGACGATTTCGGCATCCTCCCGGTCGACTACACGGGGCCGAGCGACTGGGTGCTCCAGGCCTGAGGTCCCGCCGCCGTTCCCCAGCCGGGGGGACGGTGGGTCAGCCCTGGCGTTGGTAGTGGGTCAGTTTGGCCATAGACGCGAGACAAATTGCGGCATTTCGGCTCAAACTGACCCACTACCCTGGCGTTCCACCATCATCTGCTTGATCTTGCCGATGGCGGCGGCCGGGTTCAGCCCCTTCGGGCAGGTCCGGGTGCAGTTCATGATGGTGTGGCAGCGGTACAGCCGGAACGGGTCTTCCAGGTTGTCGAGGCGCTCGCCGGTGGCTTCGTCGCGGCTGTCGGCGATCCAGCGGTAGGCCTGCAGCAGCACCGCCGGCCCCAGGTAGCGGTCGCCGTTCCACCAGTAGGACGGGCACGCGGTGGAGCAGCAGAAGCACAGGATGCACTCCCACATGCCGTCCAGCTTGGCGCGCTCGGCCTTGCTCTGGCGGCGCTCGGCATCCGGCGGCGGCGGGGTTTCGGACTTGAGCCACGGCTCCACCGAGCGGAGCTGCGCGTAGAGCTGCGACAGGTCCGGCACCAGGTCCTTCACCACCGGCAGATGCGGCAGCGGGTTGATGCGGACGTCGCCCTTCACGTCGTCGATCGGCTTCAGGCAGGCCAGGGTGTTCAGCCCGTCGATGTTCATCGAGCAGGAGCCGCAGATGCCCTCGCGGCAGGACCGCCGGAAGGTCAGCGTGCTGTCCACCTCGTTCTTGATTTTTATCAGCGCGTCCAGGACCATCGGGCCGCAGGTGTCGAGGTCGACCTCGAAGGTGTCGTTGCGCGGGTTGTCGCCGGTGTCAGGGTCCCAGCGGTAGACCTTGAACGCCTTGACGTTCTTCGCTTCGGCGGGAGCCTTGAAGGTCTTGCCCGTGGTGATGCGGGAGTTCTTGGGAAGCGTGAAGGTGGCCATGCGGGCGCGGTCTTTCGTGGGTATGCGCTAGGGAGTGGTGAGGCGGAGGGCGGCGAACAGCAGGCCGGCGACGGCGATCGTCAGACCCCCGAGCCGGGCGAGCAGCCTGTCGCCCGTAGTGTCGATCCGGCCGTCCAGCCTGGCACCGAGCGAGTCCACTCGCTGCGACAGCAAAGCAATGTCGGCCTTCAATTCATTGCGGATCTCGGACAGGTCCGCTTTCGTCGCAGGTTCGCGCGTCGCCGCGTCCAGCGCATCGGCCAACGGTTCCGCATCGCTGGTGTCGAACTTACCTGAGGCGACCAGCAGCCGCACGAACAAACCCCGTTCTGCGATGATGGTCACGGCGCCATGCTCAGTAGACCCGCACCTTCGGCGGGAAGACCTGCACCTCGTTTGTCAGGGTGCGCATCTTCACGTCGCGGTAGTCCAGCTTCACCGCGCCCTTGTCGTCCATCCAGGCCAGCGTGTGCTTCATCCAGTCCTGGTCGTCGCGCTCCGGATGGTCCTCGTGCGAATGCGCGCCACGGCTTTCGTGCCGCGCATCGGCGCCAACGATCGTCGTCATCGCGTTGCCGAGCAGGTTGTCGAGTTCCAACGCCTCCACCAGGTCGCTGTTCCAGATCATGCTGCGGTCGTTCACCTGCAGATCGTGGAAGCCGCGCTGCACGTCCTGCATCTTCTCCACGCCCTCGCGCAGCAGGTCGGTGGTGCGGAACACCGCGGCGTGGGTCTGCATGGCCCGCTGCATGGTGCCGCGCAGCTCCGAGTTCGGCGTGCCGCCATTGGCGTGGCGGATGCGGTCGAAGCGGTCGAGCGAGGCCTCGCCCGCCTTCGGCGGCAGCGGCGCCTGGCCGGCACCCGGCTTCAACGTCTCCGATGCCCGGTGCGCCGCGGCGCGGCCGAATACCACCAGGTCGAGCAGCGAGTTGGTGCCGAGCCGGTTGGCGCCGTGCACCGAAACGCAGGCCGCTTCGCCCACCGCCATCAGCCCGCGCACCACGCGGTCCTGGTCCTGCGCGGTGGGGTTCAGCACTTCCGTATGGATGTTGGTCGGGATGCCGCCCATGTTGTAATGAACGGTGGGGAGCATCGGGATCGGCTCCTTCGTCACATCCACGCCCGCGAAGATCTTCGCGGTTTCCGAAATGCCCGGCAGCCGCTCGTGCAGCAGCTCGGCGCCAAGGTGCTCCAGGTGCAGGTGGATGTGGTCCTTCAGCGGACCCACGCCGCGGCCCTCGCGGATTTCCATCGACATCGCCCGCGATACCACGTCGCGCGAGGCCAGGTCCTTGGCGGTCGGCGCGTAGCGCTCCATGAAGCGCTCGCCCTCGGAGTTGGTCAGGTAGCCGCCCTCGCCGCGGGCGCCCTCGGTCACCAGGCAGCCGGCGCCGTAGATGCCGGTCGGGTGGAACTGCACGAACTCCTGGTCCTGCAACGGCAGGCCGGCGCGCAGCACCATGCCGCCGCCGTCGCCGGTGCAGGTGTGGGCGCTGGTGCAGGACTGGTAGGCGCGGCCGTAGCCCCCCGTCGCCAGCACCACGGTCTGCGCGCGGAAGCGGTGCATGGAGCCGTCCTCCAGGTTCCACGCGGTCACGCCGCGGCAGACGCCCTCGTCGTCCATGATGAGGTCGAGCGCGAAATACTCCACGAAGAACTCACAATTGTGCTTCAGCGACTGCTGGTACAGCGTGTGCAAAATTGCGTGCCCGGTACGGTCCGCGGCGGCGCAGGCGCGCATCGCCGGGGTCTTGCCGTACTCCTGCATGTGGCCGCCGAAGGGGCGCTGGTAGATGCGCCCGTCCTCGGTGCGGCTGAACGGCACGCCGTAGTGTTCCAGTTCGATGATCGCCGGGATCGCCTCGCGGCACATGTATTCGATGGCGTCCTGATCGCCGAGCCAGTCCGACCCCTTCACGGTATCGTACATGTGCCAGCGCCAGTCATCCTCGCCCATGTTGCCGAGCGCCGCGCCGACGCCGCCCTGCGCCGCCACGGTGTGACTGCGGGTCGGGAACACCTTGGTGATGCACGCCGTCTTCAGCCCCGAGGCGCCCATGCCGAAGGTGGCCCGCAGCCCGGCGCCGCCGGCCCCCACCACCACCACGTCGTAGGTGTGGTCGGTGATCCGGTAGGCGTTGCTGCTCGGCATGGTGATCGCGTTCATCGTCGCCTGTTCCCCGATCTGGCCAGCGCCGCCTCAGACCGCGATCCGCAGGACCGCAAGCGCCGAGGCCAGCGCCAACAGCACACAGATGGCCTTGATCGCCAGAATGCCACCCATCTTGACCCATTCCTGGTTGGCATAATCCTCCATGATCACCTGCATCCCGGCGGCCATGTGGTGGAACGTCAGCCCGATGGTCGCCAGCAGCAGCACCGCGTTCCACGGCCGGCCGATCCAGGCCACCGTCGCGCCGTAGCCCGCCCCGGCCAGGCCGGCGACCGACAGCACGAACCACAGCGTCAGCGGCAGCAGCGCGATCGAGGTGACCCGCTGCATCCACCAATGGTGCGTGCCGCCCTTGGCGGAACCGAGGCCGCGGGCGCGGCCGAGCGGCGAGCGCAGCGTGGTGTTCTCGGCGTATTCATTGGCCATCCGCGGCGCTCCCTGGAATTCTTGAAGAAGGCGTTCGCGCATTGGCCTTCAGGCCCAGGCGATGATGGCGATGACCCAGGTCAGCACCGTCAGCACCGCGGTCCCGATCAGCACCAGGCGGCCGCTGCGGTAGGTGGTCGGGATGTCGTAGCCATAGCCGGCATCCCAGGCCAGGTGCCGCACCCCGCCCAGCGTGTGGTACCAGGCCGCCGCGGTCATCCCGAACAACCCCAGCAGGCCGATCCAGGACGAAAGGAACCACTGCACCCGCGCGAAGGCGCCCGGCCCGGCGGCGGCGGCGGCCAGCCACCACACCAGCAGCACCGTGCCGACGCTCCAGGCAACCCCGGTGATCCGGTTGGCGATCGACAGCGCGCTGGTCAGTTGCAGCATGTCGTAGACCTGCAGGTGCGGCGACAGCGGCCGCTGCACCGGCGAGCCGTCCGTGCGATGGCCGGTCATGCCGGCCTCGCGGTTGTCCTGCATGATCGACATGGGGTGGTGGAATCCTGTCCTGCGGCGGTCCGCCGATGGCCTGTCGACCTACTATGGTGCGCCGTCGGACAGCGTCAATTGCACGAAATCGCCTGCGGAAGGATGAAGCCAGGGGGCAATGGGAATATTATCCTTATCATCATGGCCAAGTCCCCTCCCGATCCGCCAGTCCCGGCCGCGTCCCCCCATGCCGCCTGCCCTTGGTACGCCGCCTCCAGCCATGGGTGGAGCTGCTCCAGAAGGCGCCGTAGCGGCCTTAGCTCGCCAGCTTCAGCCCCGCGACGCCGCCCAGGATCAGCCCCAGGCACAGGATGCGCGCCGCGGTCGCCGGGTCGCCCTCCACCGCCATGCCCCAGGCCGCCGCGCCGAGGGCGCCGATTTCGGTCCAAACGGCGTAGACCGTGCCGATCGGCAGCACCTGCAGGGCGCGGGACATGCAATACAGGCTCACCGCCATGGTCACCACCATGGCGGTGCTGGGGCCGAGGCGGGTGAAGCCCTCGGTGTATTTCAGCAGGATCGCCCTGGCCACCTCGAACAATCCGGCCACGCCAAGCCAAACCCACGCCATCGTGTATAGGGCGGTCCAATTTCAGGCCACCGGGCGGAGTAAAACCAGGCCACTTCGGCAGCCCTTGGCAGATGCCATAGGTTCACGAAAAGCTAAGCCGCCCAAACCCTTACAACCAAGTTCGCC
>JAABUN010003238.1_pt1 | contig 25930 bp, 16 predicted proteins | sample 5559311 | NCBI WGS metagenome assembly JAABUN01 (sample SAMN10711877, study PRJNA513370) | rock metagenome | isolation source: Antarctica rocks | place: Antarctica: Victoria Land, Siegfried Peak sud
CCCTGCGAAAACCCACTGTTACGCGGCTGAGTTGCTGCGCGATTTCGTCGGCGCAGGCCGACGGCTTTTTCTGGCTGCGAATTCATTCGCTTTTTGGAGCTTCTTGTGCTTTGCGTGCTACTGCGCTTTCAAAACCCGATTTTCGCCAACAACTCTTCCCACCTCTCCACCGGCAAACTGCCGCCAGACGCCTGATCGTGGCCGTTGCCAAACGAGCCTTCGCCGTCCGCGATTTCGATGCTTTTGAGATATTCCAGCGCGTTCACCCCGCCGCTCGAACGCACCGAAAAGTTGACGCGGCCCGCCATGTAAGCGTCGTTGGCGCAGATCACGATGAATTTGGGCAGACGCGAGCGCCAGATTTGTGCGCTGAGCGGGTGAATCTGGCACGGCGACGAAACCCGAATTAAAGCGACCTGCCCGGCGAATTTCGGCGCGGCTTTTTTGCCCTCTTCCAAAGCGGCAGCGACTTCCGCTCGCGCTTCGCGTAGCGCCAAAACGGTTTCCGATGTCGATTCGCACAGCGCTTGGGGATTTTCGAACTCCAGAAGTGCCTGAGCGCCCAAATCGGCGTCGAAATGGGCCGAACGGCGCGGCGAATTCACCAAAACCGTGGCTTCTTTGAGCCATTTGGCGCCGTATTTCTTTTTGCAGAGCGCGATTTGCTGCCACGGCGCTTTTTCGCCCAGATCGGAAAGCGTGCCGACGACGCCGACCCAATCCAGGTCTTGCAAATCGGCGATTTCGCGTCCGGTTTCCCACATCATCCAACTGGTGTTGGGAATCGGATTCCACGCGTAACCGGAGATTATAATGTCGCCCTCGTGCGCTTCATTTTGCGAAATATCGGGGCGATGGTGGTCGATATAGCACGTCGCCACACCCGGCAAAAGTTTCTGCGCGTTGATGCCCAAATCGAGGCAAAACAGCGCGTCGGGACGCGCATCGGCAAGTTTTTGGCAGTTTTTTTCCGTCCAGGCGTTGCGCTCGCGGTCGGGCAAAATCCGCGTGGCACGATGTCCAGCGCGCTCCAGAGTGCGTTGACAGAGCGCGCCCGCCGCGAGGCCATCGGCATCGACATCGTGAAGCGCGACATAATGGGAATTTGGCCCCTGTTTTTCCAGAAAAGCGCGAAAACTGGCGCGCGCGTCTTGCCAGTAAGTTTCGAGAGAATGATCGGAATTCACGCGTGCCGTCTTGCGGTTTTCATTCCGCAGGCGCGTTTTTCGCTTTACTGACCAGCGTGAATCCCTCCAATAAACCTCAATCGCCCGCGAACTGCTTGCCGGCGAGTTGGCCCGAATTGAACCCGCGCCTCGACGCGCAAATTCGTTTTCTGCTCGAAGCCGACCGCCTTAAAAGCGTGGCGCGGCGCACTTATCTCAGCGATAGCACGCGCCGCGAAAACAGCGCCGAACATTCGTGGCATTTCGCGCTGGGCGTTTTGCTTTTGCGCGAATATGGTGGCGAATTCGACGTGTTTCGCGCTTTGCAGATGGCGATTATCCACGATTTGGTCGAGATCGACGCCGGCGACACCTTCGTTTACGACGAAGTGGGCCTGGAAACCAAAGCCGCGCGCGAAAACGCCGCCGCCGACCGGCTTTTCGGGATGCTGCCCGCCGATCAGGAAGCCGAATTTCGCGGTTTGTGGGACGAATTCGAGATTTGTGAGTCGCCCGAAGCGCGTTTTGCGCTCGCCATCGACCGTTTGTGTCCGGTTTTGCTGAATTACGCGACCGGCGGGCGCACCTGGCGCGAAAACGGCGTCAGCGCGGCGCGCATCGCGGCCTACAACGTCGGCGCGACCGGCGCCGCGCCGCAGTTGCAGGATTTGGTCGCCGCTTTGATTGGCTGCGCGGTCGAAGAAGGCATTTTGCCGCGCGAATAAAGAAACCAAGCCTTACGATTGCAGCGAATCAATTCGCCGCAAAAGGACAAAACTTGCCTTCGCAGGTTGGGAAGCTGTGATGCTTTCGAGAAACTGACAGGTTGACAGTCCGCGCAGGCGGACTTCGTTTTCTTGCGGCGAATTGATTCGCTGCAATCGCAACCACCCATTCAAATCTCAAAATCGCCTACGCCTTCAAAAACAGTGCGCGCCGGGCCGGTCAGAAAAATCGGCTCGCCGGGCGTCCATTCCACGGTTAAAACGCCGCCTTTGCTGTCGATTTCTATCGCGCCGCGCGCGCGATTCGTCATTTGCGCCGCAACCGCGACCGCGCACGCGCCGGTGCCGCACGCCCAGGTTTCGCCCGCGCCGCGCTCCCAGATGCGGATTTGGAAGCGGTTTGGCCCATTGGAAACGGCGAACATCAGCGAAGTTCGCGCTGGAAATAGCGGGTGATGTTCCAGTAGCGGGCCGAAATTTTGGAAATCGGCGTCCGCAAGCGGCGCTTCGAGGAAAATAACGGTGTGCGTCGAGCCGGTCGAGAGGCTTGACGCGGCGAAAGTGCGATTTGGCAGCGCGATCTCGATGTCGAGCGCGTTTTGGCCTTCGACAGCGACCGGAACGAGCGACGGTTCGAACACTGGAATGCCCATTTCGGCGCGAATCAGGCTGTTTTCCAAAATCTCGATGCGACGCGATCCAACCAAGGTTTGCACCTGAAAAACCGGCTGAGAAACGACTTTTTGGCGCCAGGCGAGATGTGCGACGCAGCGCAAACCGTTGCCGCACATATCCTCGCTGCCATCGGGATTCCACATCCGCATCCGCGCCGCGCTTCCATCGGTGGCAGGTTCGAGCGTGAGCAAACCGTCGGCGCCGAGGCCGAAATGACGGGCGCACAGCGCGCTGGCGGCGCGGGGAAAGTCGAAATCGGCGGGCAAAGGGTGGCTACAAAGGTCGAGAACAACGAAATCGTTGCCGGCGCCTTGCAGTTTGTGGACGCGGAAATTTGGGAAGCGCAACTTTGGGAAGCGCAACTTTGGTGAAGAAGTTCGGGTCATAACGGGTCAGAAACGAATGCCAACGAGTCGCCAAATAGGTGCCTGAGTTGGAGCAGTCCGTGAAAGTTGTTTTGCGGTTGGCGCTCAGGTTCAGGCGCGAGCGATTAGGTGGTCGTGGGTGAGAACAGTTATAGCGCTTGACAAGCGCGCCTTAGTTCCCTACAATGCGAGTCACTTTCGCCGCCGCGCAGCTTGCTTTGAGGCTTTTCTCAAGGCTTGGTTTGAGGCCCGGAAAATCCGTTTCAATCTCTTTTTCAAAAGGCGACTTATCCCTGTGTCTTCGCACTCTCTCCCGACCCGTTTCGCGGCCCTGCGCCGCCCTTTTCCGCTCCTAACGCGCGATTCCTCGTGGATGCGCTTCATGGCCCGCGCTGCGCTCACCAGCTGGTTTTTGCCGCTGCTTTTGGCGCTGGTGGCCGCGTTTTCGAGCGCGCCCGCTTATGCTCAGGCTCCGGTGCAAACCGTGGTCGTTCTCGATTTCGCGGTCGCTCCCGGCCTCGACCCGCTCTTGGGGCGCAAAGCCGCCGATGCTATGGCGGTGGAACTCCAGCGTTCGGGCGATTTCGAAGTCGTCACGCGCCAACGCGTCGAGGAAGCCGTTGGCCAGCAGGCCGGTTTGCAGCCGCCGTTCAACGACACCGCGCAGGTGCGTTTGGCGCAGGCGGTCGGCGCGCGCAGCGTGTTTTCGGGCCGCATCGCAGCGGTGGCCGTGATTTCGGGCAAATTGGCGCGGGTGCGCCTCGAAGTCAAGCAGCTCGATGCCGCAACCGGCGATTTCATCAACGGCACCGGCGTCACCGAAACCACCGAGCAGAAGCTGCAAAGCGTGGCCAACGAGATTTTGGTGGATGAGGCGATCAACAAATCGGCTTTTTCGGCGGTGCGCTCCATCAAACAGACGACTTTGCCCGAAGGCCAGGTTCTCAACACCACCACCGAGGACGTGGAACTCTCGATTGGCGCGCGCAACGGCGTTTCGGCGGGGCAGCGCTACACGGTGTTGCGCGATGTGTTCAACAAAGCCAAACAGATCACCGAGCGCGTCAAAATCGGCGAACTGACGATTTCGCGCGTGGAAAGCGACCAATCGGTGGGCCGTTTGTCGGCGGGCGGTTCGGCGGGCATTCGCACCGGCGACCGCATCCGCAAAATCTTCGTCACCACCAATTACCCCACCACCAGCGTTTCGGCCAATGGCGGCAGCGTGACGCCGGTGACGGCTCCGGTGGTTCAGTCCGACGGGAGCGGTGAAGGCGGCGTCAAAGGATTGGTCAAGAAAGGTAGCCGCGGCGTTCTTGGACTGGTCGCTCTGGCCGGTTTGATCACTCTGGCCGGCGCGGGCGGCAGCGGCGGCAGCCGGAGTTCTTCGCCCCGCGTCGAACAGCCTCGTCTCCTCGATCCCAGAGCTATTTTTCCCGAAGCCTCCCTCACTTTCCGCTCCGGCTTTACCGGCATAGCCAAAGGTTTGCAAGGTGAATCGGTCGTGGGCTACCTGATTTACCGCGGCACGACACCGGGTTTTTCCGCCGACGTCAACTCGCTGCAAGGCTTCGTCGATGGTCGCAATGCGACCTCGGCAGATCAGCGCGTGAATTTTAGCGACCCGCTTCAAAATTCGGTCTTCATTATCAACACCCGCAATATCACCATCACCACGGGTGCTGCAGGACAACTCAACGGCACTATCAACCTTTCCGACATCGTTAACGGAACAAACAACAACACGACGGGCGCCAACACTTTAGTCGAAAGCCAAAACTCGATTCAGCTGCGCTTCACCCCACAGCCGTCCGTCATCGGTCAGACCTACTATTTCCGTGTCGGACGCATCACCGCCGAGCGCACCCGCTCAACGGTCACCGCTGGCTCTGCCGCCACCACGCAAGTGCAGCTTTTGCCGGTGCGCGGCTTGGTTTCCGCATCGACTGGCGGTTTTACGGCGACCGTGCGACCGCTGATCATCCGCGATCAAGACCAATACAACATCGATGACTTCAGATTGCGCGTCAATTTCGACCCGACTCCTTATGTCGATCGCGTCAACGTCGGCGGAAATTTCCTCAACTCTTTCTTCCAGTTGCCCAGTAATACCAACGTGGGTTCGGGCGTCGATCAGTTCCGCGTTCAAGTTTCCACTTCGACCTCCTTTAGCGAGGCCACGACCTTCACCTCACCTGACATTCCCAATCCGGGCACGACGCCGCCGAACACGCCGTTCGGCGACATCATTTTAGACCGCAACAATGGTCTGGGCAACATCCGCATTCCCGGCGACTTCATTCCTGGCCAGACACCGCTGTTTGCCCGTGTTTTGTCGCGCAACACGCAGGACGCCGACCCGACTTTCCGCATCAGCCCGACGTTTCTGGTCGGCGCCGCCAGTGGAACGCAAAACCTAACTTCGCGCTTCACCGCTTCCAAAAACGGTGGCCGCGCCGGTGGCGTCAGCATTCGTGGACGCGGCGGTTTTGGCGCTGCCTCCGGCGGCGGCTCCAGTGTGCCGCGCGTTTTGCCGCCCCGCTAAGGCTTTTCGAGTTGCGGAGGGATTTCGAATTGGCTTCCCTCCGCAACTCCAACCTCGTTTCGAAATTTCCCATGAAATATCGCCTCTCTTCTTCACCGCGCGCCGCGACCCTGACTTTGGTCGTGGCACTGGGCGCTGGCGCGCCTTTTTCGACGACGCTGGCTCAAGCCGCGCCCAAGCCACAGCTTCAAATCTGGCCCGACCGCCGCGTTTTGCTGGTTTTACCGCTTCAAGTAGCGCCGACCTGGAACGCCGACCCGCAACTCGGTCAGGCGATTTTGCCGCTCGCCCAGCCGCAACTCCAGCAGGCTCTCACCAATACCGGCAAGTTTTCCGTCACCCTGCCCTATCGTTTCGACCCGGTTCTGCGACGCGGTTTGACCGAAAAGCAGCTCGCGGAAAACGAGATCACCACGCTGCTGGCCACACCGACTCTGGCCAATTCTCGTCCCGTCATCGATAAGCTGAACTTCGAACAGCCCATCATGACCACCGAAGTCTTCCTGGAAGAACTCACTATCGGCGGCGATTCCAAAAAACCGACGGTGCAGCTTCAGGTTTCGGGCAAGCTCTACCAACAGGGCAACCCCAACCCGGTCAAAAGCGAAACCTATCGCTCCCAGGCCGTGGGCGGCAAAACGCCCAGCGACCGCTTGATCGCCGCCGCCAGAGACGCTTTTACTGGCCTGGCGATGATTTATGTCGAACCGCCCGCCGCTTTCGATCTGCCTGCGCCGGTCGAAGTTGCCGCTCCCGTTGCCAAAGGCAAAGGCAAAGGCAAAAAAGGCAATGGGGGAAAAGCAGTGCCAGCCTCAGCATCAACTGCTTCAGGTTCGACCGCGATGAGTTCGTCGGCTCCGGTTGGAACGGCTCCGGTTGCAGCAGGCGCGGACACCTCTGCGGCGATCACGCCTCCGGCGCCGCTGCCTTCAACCGCTACTCCCAACGCGTTGCCTATCGCGCCGGGCGCGCCTTTGGTGCCGCAACTTCCCGCCGCGCAGCCGCCTTTGGGCGTGACCGCGGGCGCCGACACCGCAGCCGGACGCTAAAAGCGGCTTGCTTTCACGATGGCAACATCTCATCGTGCGACCTGGGCTGTTTTGCCAGACTTTCCGCCGCGTCGCTCCTCGACGCGGCGGAAGTTGTTTTTCGGATGGCAGTGAATTGTAGCTCATTACCACGCTTGACGGGATGACGAGGAAGCCCGTTTTGCGCGTGTTGACTCCAATCGATGAAGCGCTCTGAAATTTGGGGTTCAATTTCGATCTTCAGTGTTGAACTCCAATGTGGGTATTTAGCGAACCACAAGTTGACCGGCTAACGCCCAAGATAACGCCCAAGATAAAAATTGCCTGTCCCAAGTCGATTTTGAGCGCGTAAACTCTCTTCAATCTTCCGATTTCGCACTTCGCTTTTGCCCCGATGAAACTGTCTCACCTCTTGCGCCGCGCCGCGCGGCTCCGTTCGTTTCAAAGCGCCCTGAAATCGCCGTCCCTGGGCGCGCTCGCGCTCGGCGCCACGTTTTTGGGCGGTTGGGGCGCGCTTCCGGCGCGCGCGCAGACCTTTCGCTTTGTTTTGCGCGCCGAACCCGATGTCATCGCGGCCAACGGCATTTCGACGACCTCGATTTTCGTGCAGTTGCCTCAGGGCCGCGACGCGATTTCCGCGACCCAGACCGTGCGTTTTGCGACCACGGCGGGCACCATAGAAAGCCAAGCGCAGCTCAGTGGCGGCGTCGCGCGCGTCCTGCTGCGCTCGTCCAACACGCCCGGAACCGCGATTGTGACCGCGTTTATCGGCGCCTCGCGCGAAGCGATCACCGTCGAATTTTCCGAAGAAAACGGCCTCGCCCAGCGCACCCTGGAAGTCGCGGCGCCTTATGTCGCTTATGGCGCCGACGCCTCGCAGATCACCGCGTCAGGTCAGGCGGGCCTCGATTTCGGCGACACCCACATCGAAAGCGACGTGCGTCTCGATGTCGATTTAGCGACCGAGCGCATCTGGGCGCAGGGCAGCCAGGGCCGCGTCATTATTCGTCAGGGCCGCGGCGCCAAAGCCAAAGAACTGCGCGGCGACCGCTTGTTCTACGATTTGCGGCGCAAAAGCGGTGTGATTCGCCGCTCCGAAGCCAAAGACGGTCTGCCCGCGCGCCAGGAATTCGTCGGCGCCGATTTCGCCGCGCCGCCCGAACCTGCGCCCGAATCGCTCAGTTCAACCCCGCTGCAAAACGCGCCCGACGCGGCAAATGCCGCAGCCGCTGCTGGCACGACGACGGCTTCGCCCTCTCAACCGCTCGAAACACCCGGCAATCGCGGCTCGATTTTCGTCGCGCCGACCGCGCCGCCCATCACCGGCGCGCCGAGCGAAAAAAGCGACCGCGCCGACGCCCTGGTGCCGCCGGTTCTGATTCCGCAAGCGTCGCAAGCCTCTCCGCCAAATTCGACGGCGATTCCGGCAGCTTCGCAGACGATTGCGGCAGCTTCGCAGACGATTGCGCCAACGGAAATTACGCCCGCAACGACAGAGAACGCGGAAAATTCCGACGCGCCATCGACGGTTGTGCCTGGATCGCTGGCGGCGACGCCGGGCGCGCCCATCGAGCAGGAATCGCGCGTTCAGTCGCTTGTCAACGGCTCGCGCGCGGAAGAAAATGGCAGCGCCGCGCCGGGTTTGCCCGCTGCGCCCGCTTATGCGCCGCTTGCGAGCGAAAACGGGCCGACGCCGCGCATTGTCGAACTGCCGCCGCCTATCATTGATGCGGCGCGCGGCTACTGGGTCGCGGCGCGGCGTCTGCGGGTTTTTCCGCGCGACAAGGTGCAGTTCGAGCGCGCCACCATCTATTTCAACGGCAGCAAAGCCTTTGGCGCGCCGGTTTATGTGCTGCCGCTCGACGGCTCTTTCAACCCGACCACCGACACGGTTTCCTTCAATTCGCAGGGCGGTTTCGGTCTCAAATTCCCGTTTTATTACCAGGCGACCAAAAGTGGCACCGGCGCGATTTATCTCAAACGCGAGCAAACGGCGGGATTTTCGGCGCAGGGCGGCGGCTTTTCGCTCGCGCTCGACCAACAGCTCACGCTTTCGCCGCGCTCGCAGGGCCGCTTCACCGTTGACCGCATCGGACAGGGCGCTTTCGACCTCAATTACCAGCACCAACTCCAGCTTTCGCCCGACACCAGCGCCGGTTTTTTCCTGTCGGCGCCGCGCCACCGCGATTTGTTCGCGCGCGCCTCGCTTTCCAAGGAATTGCAAGCAATGCAGTTCGGTTTCGAGGGCTTTTTCGACAAAATCCAGGGCGACCAGGGCAATCTGCGCGGCCAGTTTTTCGCGCGAATGCGGCCCAAAGCGCTCGCCAAAAGCGGTTGGACGTATTCACTCAGCGCCAACGCGCTCGGAGTGCAGCGCAGCCAGCGCACCTTGATTGTCAATTCGAGCGACGGCGGCATTGGCGGCGGCATCGGTGGCGGCATCGGTGGCCCAAATGGTGGCGGCAGCGGTTTGCAAACCGTGACCAGAACGCGTCCGCTTTTGGGGCAAACGCTGGGCGCATCGCTGCAAAGTCCGCTCTATTCGCCGTGGCGCGGGGGTGGACTGACCGCCAATTTGCTGGCGACGGCTTTCAATTATTCGGACGGACGCCGCGGTCTGGGGCCGGGCGCCAACCTGAGCTTTTCGCAAAAGCTCGGCTTTCTCGACGCGCGGCTCGATTACACCTACGACAAATCCAACCTGGGGCTTTACGGCGTGACCGGGCAGTCGTTCACCAACTACGTTTCGGCCACCCTCGGCGCGCAGATCAGTTCGAAACTGGGGCTTTCTTCGTTTATGTCGCGCAGTTTGAACGACGGCAACACCTATGGCAGCGCCGATTTGAACTACTTTTTCGCCCCCAAATGGCGCGCCGGGCTTTTCACCGACTACTCGGATTTCCGCGAGGCGACCTCGCTGCTCAATTATGGCGGCAGCCTGGGCCGCGTTTTCGGCACCCGCGAAGTTTCGGTCAACTACGACGCCCAGCGCGGACGCGTTTATTTCGAGTTGGGAAATGGGCGGTATTAAAGAATCCGGCGAATGAATTCGCAGCCAGAAAAAGCCGTCAACCTGCGTTGACGAATGCACTTGCCAGCAACGCTTCCAAGTAGCAGCGGGATTTCGTCGGCGCAGGCCGGGTGCCCGCTTGCGGGCGTGCTTTTTCTGGCTGCGAATTCATTCGCCGGACTTTTGCATATTAAGAAAAGTCGCGTTTTGAACACACCATCCCCGCATTTCCTCACCCAATCCCCCAAAACCTCGCCCGGAATTCCTTGTCATTGCAACGCGCGCCCTTGCGCTGCGTTGTAACTTTTTATGGCCGTTGCCGATTCTCCTCCCGTTTCCAACCTATCTCAATCCGCGCCTACCGAAGCCTCGCGCGGCTCGTTTTTCCGGCTCAATTTGCTCGATGGCGCTTATGCCAAAGAGATGCTTTTGCCGATGTCGCTCGGAATGCTGGTTTTGATCTTGATTCTGGCCGGCAATTTCGTTTATTGGGCGATTAACTCGGTCGTCAATCAGGGCATGAGCATCGTGCCGGTCATCAAGCTGTTCTTTTATGCCGCGCCCGGTTTCGCGGTGCTGGGCATTCCAGTCGGCGTGATTTTGGGCGTGTGTCTGGTGCTAAACCGCGCCGTGCGCGACAACGAGATTCTCGCACTGCGCGCGGGCGGCGCCTCGATACTTCGCATCATCGCGCCGTTTTTGGTGATGGCGGCACTTGCCAGCGTGATCAACTGGGCTATCGTGGAATATGTCAAGCCGCAAACCAACGCGCTCGCCGAGAAAAGCCTGGCCCGCTTGATGAGCCAGTCGGCACTGCCCTTTATCGACTCCGACCGCTATTTTCACGCCGGGCAATACTACTTTTACGTCGGAACCGTCGAACACGGCGTGATGCGAAACGTGATGATTTATCAGCGCGACAGCTCGCGCTTTTCGAGCTATGTGCCCTCGACTTTTCCAACCGTGATGATCGCGGCGAGCGCGCGCCAAAACCCCCAAAACAAGAACCAGTGGATTTTGGAAAACGGCTATACCCACAGTTACAACGGCAGGGGTCAGCAATTTTTCGAATTGCCTTTCGACACCACGAAAATCAACGTCGAATCGCAAATCAACACGCTTTTCGGCGAACAAAAAGACATCACTTCGATGTCGGGCAACGAATTGATGCAGAAATTCGAAGCGCTCAAGCAAACCGGATCCGACGCCGGACAGCTCAACAGAACCGAAATCGAATACTGGCACCATTTTTCGCTGCCCGGCGCCTGTTTCGTGATGGCGCTGTGCGCCGCGCCGCTCGCCTTGCGCTATGCCAAACACGGCTCCTTCGCGGGTTTGGTGGCGGCGTTTGGTCTGGCGTTTTTGTGGCAAGGTTTCGACGGCTGGTTCGCCGCGCTGGGTCTCGGTGGTCTTTTGCCGCCGATTGTCGCCGCAGGCGCGACCAATGTGCTGTTTTTGATCGTCGGCGCGGTTTTACTGGTGCGCGAACGATGAAGTTTTTCGGTTCAAAGCGGCATAAAGCCGCAGCCAGCAAAGCGACCGGCCTTCGCCGACAAACTCCCAGGCGCTTTGCCGGCGAAGGCCGGTCGCTTTGCTGGCTGCGGCTTTATGCCGCCTTTTTCCTGGCCATTTCTCCAGTTCAATCTCAAACCGCACCAACACCAGCCGCGACCCCAACACCCACAGCCACGCCAATTCCCACGCCAATTCCCACGCCAATTCCCACGCCAATTCCCACGCCAATTCCCACGCCGGTTTTCCAATCGCCGATCACCTCGCCCAACACCGACGCGCCCGACATTCCGCCGCCGCCCGGACTTCCCGCCGAAAACAGCGGCGCGAGTGCCGATCCGCGCGACCAAAACCCGCAGTTTCAAAATCCCAATCAAATCGTGCCCGCGGCGCCGCTCACGCCCGTCGGCCAGCCCGCGCCGAGCGCGCAAATCGCTTCAACGACACCCAACGGCCCGCCGATTTCGCCGACTACGACGCCGACTACGACGCCAACCCCAACGCCGACTCCTTCGGTAGCGCCTCCAACTTCGCCTGACCAAGCGCCTTCGGAAGCCACACCTGGCGAAATTCAAAGCGGCGACGAAGGAGCCGAAGGCGATCTTCTGCTCGATACCGAAGGCGCTTTCATTTCAGATACCGAGCGCAACATTGCGATTTCGCGCCAACCGGTCACGCTGCGCTACCGGGAATTTACCGCGAGGGGCGACCGCGCGCTCATCGACTACAACACCAACCTGGCAACTCTGGCCGAACATCTCACCATCACGGTGCGCGGCCAGGTTTTCACCGGAAAAACGCTAATTTTCAACATCCAAACCGGAAAATGGACGCTTTCCAACCTGGAAAGCACGTTTCCACCGGAATTGTTCCCGCCCGGAACCGTTTTGGAGCCACTTTACCTGCGAAACGGCACCGTAACCGGCAATTTCGACATCTTTGGCGGGCGCGACTTCCGTTTCACCTCCTGCGACCGCGACCACTATTACATCCAATCGCGCCAATTGCAGTTCTATCGCAACAAAAACGGCGAGCCGTCGCGCCTGGTTTTGCGGCGCAACGCGGTCTACGTTTTCGGTCGAAAAATCCTGCCGCTGCCGGTTTACGTGATTTCGCTGCTCGCAAGCGACACGCGGCGCCAGCCTTTGCAATCGACTTTTGGTCAAAACGCGACCGACGGCTATTTCGTGCGCTCACTCTATGATTTGCGCGCCACGCCGCAGGTTTCCGATGCCCTGCTCATCGACACGCTGCAAAAACGCGGTTTGGGCCTGGGTTTTCAGCGCCAATACGCGGCGACGGCGGGGATTTTGTATCTGTATGGTCTCAACGGTCGCAACGGCGAGCGCGAAATCAATTCGCGCCTCGACCGCACCTATAAATTGACCGGGCGCATCACCTCGAATCTGCGCTTCGATTCGACGCAAATCACCTCGCCGTCGGGCCTCAGCACGGCGGGAACCGCCTCGACTTCGACCACGCGCAACGGAACTTTCACCTTTTCGCGCGCCGGAGAACAAGCGCGCACCAACGCGACGTTTGGCTTCAACAACAGCAGTTACGGCTTTGGATCTTCGACCAACGGCACGATTTCGCTCGATCACCGCCAGGATTTCGGGTCGGGCTATGCCTTAGAAGCGACGAGTTTGCTGTCGCGCTCGCAAACCGGCGCCGCGCAGGGTTTCGCGGGCAGCGATTCGGCGACATCCGACAACGCGCTGGTTTTATCCAAAAATGCCAAGCCTTTCGACGCGTTTTTGCGCGCCGATATGCACCAGGATCTGGTCAATCACAAAAGTTACAACCTGGAGCGCATGCCGGAACTCACGCTGCAATCTTCGACGCAGCGTCTGGCGATTCCCGGCCTGAGTAATCTGTTGCCGGGCAATTTCACGCTGTCAATGGGCCGTTTCAACGAGCCGTCGAGCGATCAGCAAAAATCGCGCGCCGACTTCTATTACACACCCAATTCCAGGGATTATCGCTTGCTGGGCAACGGCAAATCGCAGTCGCGCCTCGGCGCGTCGGGCAACTTCGAGCAGGCGTTTTATTCGGACAATACGGCGCGCTACAACTACGCTTACAACCTGATTTCCAACTCCACGGCTGGCCCGGCGCAGCTGCAAATCAATTACGCCAAACAGTCGATCAAGGGTTTCACGCCGTTTCAATTCGATTTTTTCACGCCCGGCGAATACATCGACTACAATTTTTCGCTGCAAAGCGGCGAAAAATTTCGCCTGAACCTGACCGGTGGGCGCGACATCCAAAACGGCTACACGCGCGACGCGGTTTTGCGCGCCCAATTCGCGCCGACGCCGCGCATTTACACCTCGATTGGCACCAGTTACCGCCTCCAACCCGACCAACCCGGCGCGATTCCCACCAGTCGTTTCGGCGAGGTTTATGCAAATGTGCGCCTCAATCGCAATCGCAACCGTTTCGCGGGCGGCGGCCTCGCGTTCGGCGTGCGCTATTCGCCGCAAACCTCAGAAATCACCCGCGCCAACGGCTCGGTCGATATCAATTTAGGCGCGAAAACGCGGGTTCAGGGTTTGGCCGGCTACGACGGTTTCTCCAAGAAATTCGACTTCACCCAGCTTCGCGTCACGCGCGATTTGCACTGCTTCAACCTTTACACGACCTATGACGGCCAGCGCAAAGAGCTACGCTTCGACCTCGCCATCAAAGCCTTTCCCTTTGCCGACACGCGTTTCGGGCGCGGCGACAATCAAGAAGGCTTCGATTCGTCGGTCGGCGATATTCAGTAGAGCTGTTTGATTGGCGAATAAATTCGCAGCCAGAAAAAGCCGTCGGCCTACGCCGACGAAATCCCGCAGGAACTAAGGGTTTATCCCAATAGGCTTTCTTCAGCGAATAAATTCGCCGCCTATTGAGATAGGCTCTAAGTCACGTAACAGTGGGATTTCGTCGGCGCAGGCCGACGGCTTTTTCTGGCTGCGAATTCATTCGCCGCTCTACTTCAAAAAGCCGCCAAATCGACCGCAATCGGGTCGTCGCTGACGCCGTAACTCACAGCCCCGCGCGAAGTTTCGAAATCGACCGCGTCGCCGCTGACCAAATTCCAGACTTTTTGAACGCGATAGCCATCGGGCACGCGCAACTGGACGTTGGCCGAAGCGGGCGAAGGCACATCGTCCCATTTTTGCGGCGCCGCGGCGAAAGTGCGTTGATAAGTCACCATCAGCCAGCGATCTTTGGCCGCAATCGGAATCACGGTGAGCGGAAAGGTGCCGCGAACCGCGGAAACCGAGGGCACAGCTTCGGCATCGAAGCGCGTGGGCGCATCGGGCAGCGCGTCGATTTGCGCCATCAGCGCTTTGAAACTGCGAAAAGCTAATTTGGGCGCCTGGGTTGGCTCGTCGATGAAGCCGAATTTGCCGGGTTTGTCGGCTAATTTGTAGAAATTGATGCGGTCGATACCGAGCGACAAATAAATCAAAAAAGCGCGCAGATTGTAGCGCGTGTTCTGGGTTTCGTCGCTTCCGGGATGGCCGACTTCGCTCGCCACGATGCGCGGCGCGAGGTCGCCGCGCTTTTGCGCTGCGATTTGGTTCTGGCGCAGCACTTTCAGGTTCGATTGCGCGTTGGCGCCAATCAAAGCCAAATCGGAAAATTTTTCGCCCGCGCGCAACGCCTGCGGGTTCCAGGCGTGACTTTCGGGCGAATCGCCGTAAGGATGCAGCGCGTCGGCGCTCACATTGCGAAGTTGCGAGGCCGATAATTCGCCGCGCCGCGCGCCCAGACCGCGCCCGCCCGATTTGTGCGAGCCGCCCCACACGAAACTCACGCCGCCTGGCGGCGCTTCGCCGTTCAAAAACTGGTCGAGCATTCCCGGATTGGGACTGACCGCGCTAATTCCGCGCGGCGGGGTGTCATAAAAGCCGCCGCGCGCGTCCCAGCGGTCGTGGCTCCACGGCGGCTCATTCCACAATTCGACTCGGCCCTGAAGACCACGCGCCGCGATTTCTCTGGCCAAAAAGCGCGCGTAGCGACCATACGCAACCAGGGAAGCATCGTCAGCGTCGGATGTGGCCACGCTCGCATAAAGCAGCCGATTGACGCGTAAAACGGCGCCTGCGGGCAAATCGAGATTGGTTTTGGCGGCGAGTTGAATGGTGCCGCTACGGGCGTCCACGCGGTCGATGAGCGCGCCATAATACGCCCATTTGCCCTCGGCCACGATTTGCTTGCCGTCGCCGCGAAGCAGGTGACAAAATGGCGGATTGAGCCGCGAAAGCGCCGCGCCGCGCACCGGAATTTCATAAGAACCGGCGGCAACGTCAGCGGCGACAGTCAACTCGCCAATTGGCAAGGCGCGCGGGCCGTAAGCGGCGAGAACCAGCGGTTCGAGACGGTTTTGAACGCACAAATCGAGCGCGCACGCCATTTGCGGCGTGAGTTTGAGCTGGCCGCGCTGTTTTTCGACCGCGGGCCAGTCGAACTGCATTCGCGCTTCGCTCGCGCCCACTTCTCTGGCGCGGGCGAACTCCCATTCGTTGCTGAATTTGAGATTGAAACCCAACCCGCGCGCGACTTTGGACACCGGCAGAACCTCCATCATTTCGACGCGCGAGCCGATGCCGTCTCTTTCATCGCGCGCGTTTTTATCGGCCCACAACGGGCGCAGCGAGGGCGTGGCGAGCGCGCCCAATCCCAAAACGACGGCTAAAATTGCGAGGCGCGGCGCGCTGTGACGGAGAAAAATCATCAGACCTCTTTTTATGAACGGGATTCGATGCAACGGGATTCGATGTGACGAAGGTTGCCACTTTTGGGCACCGGTGAAAAGAGTTATAGATAAGTTGACTCACAATTGTTTTCTTTCCCCTGAGTAAAGCCACGACACTTTCGAAATCCCTCTTTCGACCCCATTTGTTCTGCCACGGATATGAAAACCTCTTTTTCTCCACTCATTTTTCTGCGGCGCACCGCTTTGGCGCTTGCGCTGTGCCCGGCCCTCTTTTGTGGGGCCGCAAGCGCCTTTGGGCAAACCTTGACCCCAACTCCAAAAACGGCGGCGCTCTGGAAGCCGAAACTGTTGTTTGGCACCGTGAATTTCAACGACCAACTCGCCAAAAACCCGGATCAGTGGCGCCGCGGCGCCGCGCGCATGGATGGAATGCTGCTTCACCTCCACTTTTTCGTGCGCCAGATGAGTGCGCCCGGCGCCCAGAAGGTCGAAGGCGCCGAGGCCACGATCCGCCAACTCGCGCCGATGCTTCAAAACAAGGCCAACGTCATCGAATTGACTTATCACATCCGCGACACCACCAGTTCACCGGAAGCCATCGCGCTCGATCACGCCCGTCAGATCGAGCGGATGGAAAAGGAGTTCGGCATTCCCATCGCGGGCGTCAACGTGGACTGGATTTTGAGCGGTTTGGCGGTGCAGATGACCGAAACGCCGCGCCAGCCAACCGAAAGCGACGACGCCTATTTCACGCGCATTTTGAAGGGAGTTCTCGCCAAAAGCGCGCGCTATGTCGCCGCATTTCGGGCCGCCGGACGCGGCGAAGCGCTGATCGCGGTTTTTCCGCCGCTTTATGTGGATGAAGGCCCGTGGACGAACGCGCGAAGCGAAGTGCGGCCTGGAATCACCACTTCGCGTATTTTGAACGGACTTTTCGACCTCGGATTCGACGGCTTCACCGCCGATTCTCCCTTTTTCATTTTGGCGAACCCCGCCTACCGAACCGCTGGCTATTATGATGCCCTGCGCTCCATCGAGTGGACTTGCAAACAGCGCGGCAAAGCGTTCGGCTTCATCGTCAACGGCAACAACTCCGAAGACGGCGCCGCTTATGACGCGCGATTCGCCAAAACCAGTCTCGAAGCTCTCGACCTGGTGCGCGCCGCGGGACTACGACCCGACGCGATCATTTTGGAAAGTTGGTATAAAGGCCCCTTTAATTTGGTGCCGGAAACGCAGTCCGACACCTTGACGGGAACTTTTCTCTCCATCGCCCAAAAACTGGACGAGAGCGCTAACTCCCAAAACACGCCCGTCAAACCCTGAAAACATCCACCCAGTTTGGCCATCAGTAACGCTCTGTAGAAGTAAAATATTCCCACCCATGAACCAAAACAAAGTGCGAATCGGACTGTTTGGCATCGGCCTCGAAGCGTATTGGACGCAGTTCGAGGGTTTGGAGGCGCGTTTGAGCGGCTATGTCGAGCAGGTCGCGGGCAAATTGGGCCGCGACGATGTGGAAATCGTCAATCTGGGCCTCATCGACACGCCGGAAAAGGCGCTCGAAGCCGGCCACCGCTTTCGGCGCGAAGATGTCGATCTGATTTTCTTGCACGTCACTACTTACGCGCTTTCATCGACAGTTTTGCCGGTGGTGCGGCGCGCCAAAGTGCCGGTGATTATCCTCAACTTGCAGCCAGAAGCCGCCATCGATTACCGAAATTTCAACGCGCTGGGCGACCGCACCCAAATGACGGGCGAGTGGCTGGCGTTCTGCGCGGCGTGTCCCGTGCCCGAAATCGCCAACGTTTTCGGTCGCTGCGGCATCCCGTTTCATCAAATCACCGGAACTTTGCACGACGACCCGGATTGCTGGCGCGAAGTCGAGGAATGGATCGAGGCGGCGCGCGTGGCGCACGTCATGGAACACAACCGTTTGGGCGTAATGGGCCATTATTACAACGGAATGCTCGATATTTACTCCGATTTGACGCAGCAGTGCGCCGCGTTCGGCGGGCATATCGAAATCGTCGAAGTCGATGAGTTGGCGGCGCTGCGCGACACGGTTTCGGAATCGCAAATCGAAGCGCGTGTGGCGCATTTTTACGAGCAATTCGAGGTGCAAAGCGACTGCTCGCCCGAAGAATTGGCGCGCGCGGCGCGAACGTCAGTCGCGCTCGATATTCTGGTCGAAAATCACGATTTGGGGTCGCTGGCCTACTATTACATGGGAACCGGCAACGCGGCCAACGAAGAGGCGATTTCCTCGATTATTCTGGGCAATTCGCTGCTGACGGCGCGCCATGTTCCGTGCGCGGGCGAAATGGAAATCAAAAACGCCCAGGCGATGAAAATCATGGACTCGTTTGGCGTTGGCGGCAGTTTCACCGAATATTACGCCCTCGATTTCAACGCCGACGTGGTTTTGATGGGCCACGACGGGCCGGGACACATCCAAATCGCGCAGGGCAAAACCAAAGTGCGGCCTCTGGGCGTGTTTCACGGCAAAGTCGGGCGCGGCCTCAGCGTCGAAATGTCGGTCATATACGGGCCGGTGACGCTTCTCTCCATCGTGCAAACCCGCGACGGTCACCTCCAACTGCTGTGCGCGCAGGGCGAATCGGTCGAAGGCCCGATTTTGGAAATCGGCAACACCAATTCGCGCTATAAATTCCCGATTGGCGCGCGGCGTTTCGTCAACGATTGGAACGGGCACGGCCCCGCCCATCACTGCGCGGTTGGCGTGGGTCATATCGCCTCGAAACTAAAAAAACTCGCCGCTTTGCTGAATATGGAAATCCTATGCGTCTGCTAACTTCTTTTGCCCCGATGCTTTGGGGTTGCGTCGTCGCTTTTCAGGCTTGTGGCCTGGCCGCGCCCGTTTTGCAAACCAATCTCATGGCCCAATCTCTCACTGAACAAAACACCAGCGTCGTAACCGATCAGGCGCTGGTGATGGGCGACAAAAAATATGGGCGAACCGATTTTGGCCGCTCTATCAACGGCCTCGCCTTTCAGCAAGATGCGCTCATTTCCTTTGGCGGCTGGCAATATTTCGCGTTTTATGACGGCGCGCGCCGTCTGTGCCTGTCGCGGCGCGAATTGCCGGGTATCGCGTGGCAAACGCTGCGTTTTTCCAGCTACGAGTTCAAAACCAACGACGCGCACAACGTGGTTTCGCTCGGAATTTCGCCGCTCGACGGCACCATCCACCTGGTTTATGACGGGCACGGCATCGCGCCGACCTATTTTCGCCGCTCCAAACCCGGCGTCGCTCTCCATCCGGCCCAAACCGCATGGAATGAAGCGGCTTTCGAAGCGCAGCGCAACGACATTGAGCCCGGAAAACTCCTCAAATCGATCACTTATCCGCGCTTTTTTAATTCGAACAATGGCGAGTTGCAATTGACTTATCGCGTTGGCGGTTCGGGCATCGGCGATTTGTGGATGCTCGATTACAACGCCGCGAGCGGGCAATGGGAAAATTCGCGTCAAATCGACACCCGCGCGGGCGAGTGGAAAGATCAATGGGGCATCAGTCCCACGCGTTCCAGCTACGCCAACGGCTTTCAGTATTCGGGCGATGGAAAATTGCACACGACTTGGACATGGCGCGAAAACAACCCCGGCGGCAACCGCGACATCGGCTACGCTTATAGCGAGGACAAAGGCTTTACCTGGAAAAACAACGCGGGTGAAATTGTCGGTCATGCCGCGCCAAATACGGCTGCGGGCGTGATGGGGACGCAAACTCCCGGCCTCGTCGTGGTGCCGGTGTCGCGCAAACACGGCCTCATCAACCAGCAGGCGCAAGCGGTCGATGGGCAAAATCGGGTTCACGTCGTGATGAGTCACGTCACGCCTGAAAGCGTGCCCTCCGCCGGTTTCGAGTGGCCCAGCAAAGCGACCTGGGGCGCGCCCGCCGCGCTGCGCTATCACCATTATTTCCGCCAGAAAGATGGGATTTGGAAGCACATCGAATTGCCTTTTGCTGCCGGATCGCGCGGCTGGCTCGGTTTCGACGCGGCTGACAACGCTTATTTTGTCTTTCTGAGCCGCGCGCCGCAGCCGACCGACGGCGACGCCAGCGCGCTCTATTTTTCGGGCGATTTGATGGTCGCAATGGCATCGCCGGGCGCCGATTACGGGGACTGGCGCATCGCTTACACCAAAGAAGGCCCCTATATCTCCGAATTTCGCGCCGATCCCTTTCGTTTGCGAAAAGAAGGCGTTTTGTCGATCATGGCGCAGCGCCAGGCGCCGAGTGATGTGTTTACTTCCGAGCTTTCGGTCGTCGATTTGAAGTTGCGATAGCCCAAGGTCTTTTCCCATGACGCCACATCAGCCGGACGAAAAACCAGCGGGCGCCGCGCCGCTTTTGCAAATGCGCGGCATCGTTAAGAGTTTTAGCCGCGTGGAAGTGCTGCACGGCGTCGATCTCACGCTTTATGCGGGCGAAGTCCACGCCCTGCTCGGTGAAAACGGGGCCGGGAAATCGACGCTGATGAAGGTTCTCAGCGGCGACTATGCGCCCGATGCCGGGGAAATCGCGCTCGATGGCGCGGCGATTCAAGTCGCGTCGCCGCGCGAAGCTGAAGCTGCCGGAATTCGCATCATTCATCAGGAACTGGCCTATGCGCCCGAACTTTCGGCAGGGGAAAACGTGCTTTTGGGCCATTTGCCGCGCGGCAAAGGGCCGCTCGGCGCCTGGACGGTCGATTGGAGCGAAACCTACCGCCGCGCCGCCGAAATTTTGGCCACGCTCAAAGCCGACATCGACGTGAGCGAAAAAATGGCGAATCTGGGCGTCGGCAAAAAGCAATTGATCGAAATCGCCAAGGCGTTGTCGAGTCAGGTGCGCGTTCTGGTGATGGACGAGCCGACCGCCGCGCTGACTTCGCGCGAAGTCGCGCTTTTGTTCGAAACTATCGCGCTTTTGCGGGCGCGCGGCGTCGCCATCGTCTACATTTCGCACCGTTTGGATGAAGTCGAGGCCATCGCGGATCGCCTCACCGTTTTGCGCGACGGAAATGTCGTCGGCACTTCGACTTTGGCCGAAATTTCACGAACCGACATCGTGCGCCTCATGGTCGGGCGCAAGTTGGAAGAGCTTTATCCCACGCGCGAAGGCGAGGTGGGTGCAGCGGTTTTAGAGGTTTCGGGTTTAACGCGCGCGCGACTCTTTCAAGACGTGAGTTTTTCGATTGGAAAAGGCGAAATCGTCGGACTTTACGGGCTTTTGGGCGCGGGACAGGCCGAAGTCGCCCGCGCGCTGTTTGGCGCGCCGCCCGCCGAATCCGGCGAAATCAAAATCGGCGGCGAAGTGGTTCGCATCGCGGATCCGCGCGCGGCCAAAGCGCGCGGCATCGGTCTGGTGCCCGACGACCGCAAAACCGACGGTTTGGTGATCGGCATGAGCGTGGCCGACAACATGATGCTTGGCAACTGGCATTCGGTCGCGCGCGGCGGTGTTTTTCAGCCCGCGCGCGAAGCCGAGCGCGTCGCGCATTGGACGCAGCGCCTCGGCATTCGCATGGCGAGCGCGGGGCAGCCCATTGGCACGCTTTCGGGCGGCAACCAGCAAAAAGCGGTGTTGGCGCGCTGGCTCGAAGCCGGAACCCAGGTTTTATTGCTCGCCGAGCCAACGCGCGGCATCGACGTAGGCGCGCGCGCCGATATTTACGCCGTGATCGAAGAACTGCGCCGCCAGGGTCTCGCTCTGGCCTTGATTTCGACCGACATGGAAGAAGTCTTGGCTCTGAGCGACCGCATCGTGGTCTTCGCGGGCGGGCGCGTCGCGGGCACGTTCAGCCGCGAAGAGGCCAATCAAGACGTGCTGTTGAGCGCCGCCGCCGGGACGGATTCCCGTGCTTAAAGAGGTCAAAATTTCCACTTCAACCGAATTCCAATCGCCGTCTTCCCGGCCCCGCCTCAAAAACCGCGCCTGGAGCGAATCTCTCGGACTCATCGGCATTTATCTGGCGCTCGTCGTGGTTTTGAGTCTGAAATCGCCCTATTTTCTGGGCGTTAACAACCTGCTCAACATTCTCGTCACCGTAACGCCCATCGGCATCATCGCCATCGCCATGACGATGGTGATCGTGGCGGGCGGTCTCGATTTGTCGGTCGGCTCGGTCGTCGCCCTCACCGGCGTGATGGTCGCCCAACTTTCGCACCGTCTGCCGATGGAAGCGGCGATAGCTTTCGCGCTGCTGTGCGGGCTTTTGGTGGGGCTTTTTAACGGTTTTGCCATCACGCGCGTCGGCATCAACCCGCTCATCACGACTTTGGGCACGCTTTCGATTGCGCGCGGTCTAGCTTTCGTTTTTTCCAGTGGTTTGACGCAAACCATCGACAACGAAGCGTTCGCTTTTCTGGGACAGGGCCGCGTCGCGGGCATCCCGTTTCAAGTCGTGGTGATGGCAGTTTTGGCGCTCCTGGCGGCGTGGGTGATGCGTTCGACGGTGTTTGGCCGCTCGATTTACGCCCTCGGCGGCAACGCGCAGGCGAGCCGTCTCGCGGGTTTGCCGGTGCTGCGCTTGCAAACCACGGTCTACGTTTTGTGCGCTCTGAGCGCGGCGCTCGCGGGTCTGATTTCGGCCTCGCAACTCGGCGCGGGCGCTCCGGCATCGGCGGCGGGCATCGAACTGAGCGTGATCGCCGCGGTGATTCTGGGCGGCACCAGTCTGAGCGGCGGCAAAGGCACCATCGCGGGCACTTTGCTCGGCGTTTTGATTCTGGGCACGCTCAACAACGGGCTGACCCTGCTCAATGTGTCGAGCTATTATCAGGAAATCGCGCGCGGCGCGGTGCTTTTGATGGCGGTCGCTTTGGATCAAATCCGGGTGCGTTTCGGGCAAAAGTAACCGTTGATAAGCCTCTTACTGGTCTCTTGATGTTTTCCAATCCGATTCTACGCGGTTTAAATCCCGACCCCTCGATTTGTCGCGCGGGCGAGGATTATTATCTCGCCACCTCGACGATGACGCTGTTCCCCGGCGTGCCGATTCACCATTCGCGCGATCTGCTCAACTGGCGGCTCATCGGGCACGCCCTGACACGACCTTCGCAATTTTGTAGTGACGAAAGTGGGCGCGCGGCGATGATCTACGCGCCGACACTGCGCTTTCACGAGGGCACGTTTTATCTCATCACCACCAACGTTCACGGGCGCGGCAATTTTTACGTGACGGCTCAAGATCCGGCTGGCCCTTGGTCGGAACCGATTTGGGTGGATGCCGGTGTTTTCGATCCCAGCCTATTCTTCGATGCCGATGGCCGCGTTTATTACACGCGGCGCAATCACTTCGAGCAAAAAGACGTGGTGCAAGCCGAAATCGACATCGCAACTGGAAAATTGCTCGCGCCGTTTCGCTCGCTGGGCACGGGAATGGTGTCGGACGATGCCGAAGGCCCGCATCTCTATCGCGCCGGCGACTGGTATTATCTGATTTTGGCTGAAGGCGGCTCGCGTTTTTTGCATATGGCAACGATAGGCCGCGCCAAAATGCCCAACGGCCCATTCGAGCCGTGCCCGCACAACCCCATCATTTCTCAGCATCACGCGTGGTGGCACCCGCTCAAAAGTCTCGGACACGGCGATTTGGTCGAGGCGCACGATGGCAGTTGGTGGATCGTTTTTCTCGGCACGCGCCACTGTTCCTATGACGCGCTCACCGTATTGGGACGCGAAACTTTTCTGGCGCCGGTTGAGTGGCAAGAGGGCTGGCCCGTTGTTCATCCTCAAGCGATGCGCGGTTTGCAGGTCGATGCGCCGACGCTTCCGATTCACTCCTGGCCCGAAACAGCAGCGCGCGACGATTTTGATGCGATGGATTTAGCGCTCGAATGGACGTTTCTGGGCGTTCCCAACGAGAATTGGTGGGATTTGAGCGCGCGTCCCGGTTTTTTGCGGTTGCAGGGCACAGCGCAAAGTCTGAACGAGTCTTCCACTGCGCCGCCCGCGTTTTTAGGCCGTCGCCAGAGCGATTTTTGGTGCCAGATCAGCACGGAATGCGAATTCGAGCCGCGATCCGAAGGCGAAGAAGCCGGAATCTCGGTTTTTCAGGCGCCGAAATATCATTACGATTTGTTCATTTCGCGTCGCGGCGAAGAACGCGTCGTCGTATTGCGCAAATGCATCGGCGACATCGCGCACGAAGCCGCGATTTTAAATGTGCCTAGTGGCACGATTCGCTTTCGCATCGACGCCGCGCCCGACCATTATCATTTCTTCTACGCGATTTTTGGTGGCGAATGGATCGAGATCGGCAGCGCTCTGACCCAACTGCTTGGAACGGAAATCATCGGCAGTTGGAGCGGCGTTTTAATCGGGATTTACGCTTCTGGAAACGGCCAAAAATGCGGAAACTCCGCCGATTTCGGCTGGTTTGAATACACGGAAAAAGCGCCGCAATCGTGAAAAAGCGCCGCAATCGTGAAATTGCGGCGCTTTCGACAAATTGCGGCGCTTTCGACGGCTCAAACCACCTCGATGCCGGGCGGCGCTTCGAACTCGGTCTCGATTTCGCTGCCAACGCGCCGGTGCATGACATGGAGCGGGCCGTGCGGCGTGGGCAAAGTGCCGCGTGCCCATTCCAAATCGCCGAGTTGCGGCGCGATTCGCACTCTTTTAGCGCCCGCTTCGAGAATTTCGACGCCTAAAACGTGCTGACTGAGCCACGCGGTTGGCCCCGCCGCCCAGCCGTGACACAGGCTGTGACGATAACCTTGGTAACAATACTCGCCGCAGTCCCGATGAATATCGCGCTGATTTTCGCTTGGAATTTCGTCGATGCGCGCCGCGTTTTGCGCCCAAGACAGCTCGAAATGCTCCCAGAAACTCGTCGCGCCCAGATCGAGCATCCCACCCCAATAATGGCGAATCACCTCGAAGGCGCCCGCATAATCGCCTGCCAGAGCGCGGGCTTGCAAGACGTAATAACCGTAAAAAGTCGAAAGTCCGCTCAACGGCTCGCGCGCCAGAACTTCGGTGTTGATTTGCGCGGCGGGCGCCAGATTGGTGAGCGCCAGCAGACTGCTCGCCTGTTTGCTCTGCGCCGGAATCGCGGGCGGCGCGGCCCGCAAACGTGACAGGGCTTCGCGGCAAGATTCCTGCGCCTCGCTTTGGCCCCACAATTCGCAGATTTCGCGCGCGGCTTCGAGCGCCATCGCCAAAAGCGCGACTAAACCGGCATCGACGGCTTCGGGTTGCGCGCTCGAAGGCCAATCCAAAAAGCGCATTCCGCGCCATTCGACATCGCCGTTTGCTCCGATTTGATCGATGAGAAGCGGCAGCAATCCCAGCAGATATTCGCGCTGTTTTTCCAGATATTGGCCATCGCCATGCGCGTGAAACCAGTCGCGCTGAATGATGATCCACCACAGCGAATAGGAGCCGATGCCATTCATCCAGGCGGGAAGTGGCGTCGTATCGCGCACCCAATCGAGACTTTGCGGCACGATTTCGTGCGCGCCCCACACCGCCGAGACGACGGCGATTTCGGGATGCAAATCGCCCATCCACACCAGGCGGTCGCGCTTGGGGCCGTCCCACAAAAAATCCTGCATACAGAGCGCGACGGTGTCGGCGCCGACCTGCCAGATTCGGTTCAAACGCTCGTCGTTGCAAGAAAAGCTGCCGATTGGCTCTAAGGGCCGCATCAGCGTCATCGCGCGCGCCGCGACGAGCGGCAATTCGAGTTCGGTTTCGAGCGAATCGAGGCGCGCGAAACGAAAACCGCTCAAACCGTATTCCTGCGCGGCCATCGGCGGCAAAGCGATCTCGAAATCGTGCAAAGCGTGGTCGTTGTTGGGATTTCCCATCGCTTCGGACGCCGATTCGCCAAAACGCAGCCGCAAATTCGCGGTCTGGTTGCCTTTGGTCGGGCCGCTCACCAGTTGCAAACCGCCGTGAAGTTCGCGCCCGAAATCGAGCAAAATCGAAGCGCCGGGTGGCAAGGTGCAGCACGGAAACGCGCCCGCGCGGGCTTGTCCGATGTCGTTGCAGCACAAAAGTTCGGCGTTTTCGGCGTTTTGCTGCCATAAAACGCGGGCTGGCAAAAGTGGCCGGCGCACGCGGGAATCGAGAGACATAATCAAAGAGAGTCGGGGCTATAAAAAGCCCCGCCTGGAAGCCTTCGGCTCAGTGCCCTCACGGGCACGCTACCATCTGCATTGTGCCCGTGAGG
>JAABUN010003239.1_pt1 | contig 25920 bp, 31 predicted proteins | sample 5559311 | NCBI WGS metagenome assembly JAABUN01 (sample SAMN10711877, study PRJNA513370) | rock metagenome | isolation source: Antarctica rocks | place: Antarctica: Victoria Land, Siegfried Peak sud
TGCCGCCGTGGTACTTAGTCTAAGAACTTTGGTTTTAACTGCAACTCGTTGGAGCCAATTCTGGAATAAACTCGACCAATATGGTTTTCCTATCTCTTTATAATCATATCATATTGAGGTCGCACCCAGTGAAATTGGCAATTTGGGGCTGGGGCTTGAGTTCGACCCAAATAATGTTGAAGACGGGATTCATGCCGATCCCACTATCGATTTTGACAATAAACCAGGAATTATCTACCAAGTAACGGGGACAAAGCCGCGTGCTATTACTGGTAGTTTTGACGATCTCCATGAAAGCGTTAAAAAACGTTGGCAAGCGAGAAACGATTATCGCCCAGAAAATCTACGGAAGTTTCAAACTGCCCTATCAGCCAATAGCTAATAATATCAGGGTGAGCGATCGCTCACCCTGATATAGCACTACGCAGTTGAGTTAGGACATACAATGGAGCAATAAACGTATCTAAAGCCTTCAATGCCTGCTCTCTACAGTGATGACCTACGCCCTTGTGCGCCTTATCTACAATCCCCTGGATTGCCCCGTACAGAGATTCGACCGCGCGCCACCCTGATAACTAAGGATTTCTCCTGTGGTTTCGCTAACTGCCTGTTGAGTGGTATTGTACTCGGTGCTAATGCCTTTGTACGCTTAATGGCGCTTATCATTTCCTAGGTCAAATTGCTCGTTTACATTTCAAAAGCTATGCACTAAAGCATAAGATGCCGCTACAGCTTGGGCTTTTAGGGCTTCTATAGGTGCGGCGGCAGACATTTCACTACCCACAACTGATACGAGGTATTGCTCCAAATCCACATACAGCAGTTCTTAATTGAGTAGAATACAGTTAAAGAGTAAACTCAAATGGCAGCCGAATGAAAGCGTACTCTGTAGACCTTTGCTGTGAAAGTTATTGATGCCTATAACCAGCGAGTTAATTTGACACTTCCGCCATTTCAATAACTCTTTCTTCTAAGTCTTTGACTAAAAAATTTAGGGGTTTTTGGTTGCGAATTTTGTGCTTTAATCCCCGCACTTCCACGCGCATCAATACTTGCTCTAAACAATCTCTATCAAAACACACATGGCGCTGTTGATTTTTTTTGCCCAAATTAGCCCCCGAAATTACGTGCAGTTGATTGTTTTTTTTCAACTGATACCACAAACCGTCCGGGGCGTTGAGATTTCTGCTGCTAGACATTCCTGGGCTTGCAGACATATATAAGGGGTCAATCCCTGCGGTTACTCCCAAAGATTGCTCGTAGTTATAGTAATAATGCAGAGGTATATCGGCTACGGGCAAATCTAGTAGCCCTTCATAGAATTGCCTAGCGATTTCCATATCTGACACCATAATGGTGTGGACTTTGGGGGCGCTAGTAAGAAACATCCACATTGCCCCAGCGTAGGCTGCTAAGAGCATGACCATTATACCTTGAGTAGAAAGCAGACTATCAAGGGGTAAAGAGAAAAATGCGCCTAAAGTAGCGGAATGGACTAATACCATAGCAAATAATAAAAATTTAGTTAGTAATTTTAGTGTATCAAAACTCTACAAAATTCTTCTTTAGCACGCCCCAAGGCAAAAATCGCCTTAAAGCATCTAAAAAGTTCTTTAAGGCGATCGCAGCTTTTAGCTAAAATTGGTCTTAGTAAATCAACAGCGATCCATCTTCTCGAACTCTCACAGCGCGCCTGTCTTGGTCGAGATTTAATGCTTCGTCTAACCTTAATTCTAATATTCCCGGTGCGACAGGTTTAGGCGTAACTCTAATTAATCCGCCATCTTCGCGTAAAACTGTTACAGTGACAGGCATTGTTAAGTCTTCTAGCCTAAAGTTTTTATTTCCTGTCAATTGGCGCTGATTGGTATGACCTACTAATTCGTAAGTAACTTCTGTAATTAGTAGTAGGCAAAAGTTTTAATTTACTTTCCATTTATAGGATTAGCACTCACGCTAGGAGCGATCGCTACTAACGGTAGCCCAATTAATACAGTCCTGGCAACTAGGCTAACTATTTTCGCAGTAATCATTTTTCTCCTCGGATTTTTTATTTGTCGTTACTAAATAAAAAAATATATTCGGAAGCATTCATACTTAAAAGAATTACACCCCTGCAATTTTTTTTTGTATAAATGCTTCTTTTTAGTTAAGCTTCATTCCACAACTGGCGAATTTCATCGGGTAAAAAGCTAGCAACTTCTTTAATTCGGGCCTCAGACAACTCATCTTTGGTTGCCCAAAACACTGCTTTTACTATGGTTTCTGCACCTACGGCTCTAGGTAAACCAGCTTCTTGATTAATCCTAAATAAGAAAGTACCAGACTTAATTTTTAAAGGTGGTCTAACTCTACTCAAAAACCGAGTAATGGGGTTAGTATCGTTCCACAAATCAGCAATTTCATTTTGCAATGCTTTATCTTCTGTGGGTTCGACCATTTCGTGGAGTTCGCTAGCAACGCGGTCAGAAGCTTCTTTTGTCATAATATCTCGCATGGTGCGAAACACTACTTCTGTAATGTCTCTAGCATCAAAAATATCTTCTAAATTTCCCCGAATTGTTACTTTTTCTAAAAAAGGCATATCCTCGGTTGCAATTGCTACAGCAGGCCCTTCATTGAGAGCTTCGGGAGGGTTTGCCTCCATTCTTTCCAAAATTTTGCGCCCTTTTTCAGTAAGCTCTGCGGCTTTAAAAGTAATCAAATGAGGCAATGGGCCGTCTGGCGCACCAAAAGAATTAGCAATTCTTAAATCAAATTCTTTAGCATCCACCGTGTCAGGAACATCTTCTTGGTTAGCGTAAGCATTACCAGTAAATTCAGCTTTGATAAATTGCATCTGATTCAAGTAATCTAAATGCCCCAAAAGTTCAGCTTGAGTCAAGCTTCGACCGATAAAGTCTTTAGCATCGAAGCCAACTTCGTGCATTTTTTGCCCGCTTTCGTTAATCTTCTTTAAAATAATGTAGGCAACATCTTCTCTTAATGGAATTGGCATTAACTTCTCCTAATTCTTTATCAAAGGTTTGCGATGATTATCGTTTAGTTAATCGCCCTAAAAGTTTTGGCGTTTAGCGCTATATAACTATGTACTGGTCAATTAATTAACGATTGATATGACCGCCGAATTCTAAAATATGAGAAAACCTTACCAGCTTGCATCTGTCACAGGAAGCATTTGTTCTACGTATAAGTTTATTAAATAGAATATATTTGCAGCAACCTAAATAGATTGTGGCGATTAAGCAGGTTCTAAAAGTATAGGTAAAGTCACAATAAAAGTTGTACCTTGGTGGAGAACGCTTGTAGCTTTGATTTGACCAAAGTGATTGAGGACGATGGCAGAAGAAATCGCTAAACCCAAGCCCGAACCGCTACAATTAGTATGGCTGCGAGCAGGATCTACGCGATAAAAGCGGTCAAAAAGACGTGGTAAATCGGCGCTGGCAATACCCACTCCTTGGTCAATAATTTTGACTTGCATCGCCCCAGGAGGCATAGCCAATGGGGGTAATTCGCTAGTAGTGGAAATTCTTTGTAACTGTAGTTGGACGCGATCGCCTGGGGAACTATAATTTATCGCATTCTCAATTAAATTAGTAAACAATCGCGCCAACTGATCCCAATCTCCAGAAAGTGCAAACCAGCTATCTAGTTGTTCTGGGGTTGGCACTGTTGTTAGGGGTTCAATTAATTCTAAAGACAGGGTAATATTTTTTTCTTTTGCTAGTAACTGTTGTTCTTCCACAACTTCTACTAGCAAAGCATCCAAGGGACAAGTATCAAATTGCGGTTGTACTAATCCACTATCTTGTCTAGCTAAAAACAGCAAATCGTCCACCAATCGACCTAAGCGCTTAGTCAACCGCTCTAAAACCTTTAAGTTTTGGCTGTACTGCAAAGAAGTAGAATTTGATGAATTGCTTAGTTCTGGCTCTGCTAGGGCAACTTGGATGTTAGTTTGAATTAGAGTAATCGGGCTTCTTAGTTCGTGAGAAGCATCGGCAGTAAACTGTTTGAGGCGTTGGTAAGATAGCAACACAGGTTCCATTGCTTTCCCCGCCAGAAACCAGCCGCATAAAGCTACAGAAAATACCATCAAGCCCGTACCCACACTAAGATCGATAGCAAGCTGCTGAACGGGTTTAGTAACTTCAAACCAAGGATGACTAACCCGCAAATATCCTAGTACCTCTGGTCCTACTTGCATTCTTTGGGTTACTTGCCGCAATAATAAAGGGGAATAATTGCGAGAATTGTTGTTATCTTCTGCTGGCTTGAGAACTTGGACAGTTTCACCCGTAGAATTGAAATGAATGGGAATATTTAAGGGTTCGGAGAAAGTTGACCATAGCAACTCACCAGTAGAGTTAAACCATTCCAAATCGATGCGATCGTCTTCTACCGTATCAGCGTTGTTTCTAAAACTAGCTTCTACATTAACGTGTAACTTTTTCACATCAGGGTAGTATGGCTCAATAACTAAATTCCGTTCGACTATTTCTACCACGTGAAGCAAAGTATCATCAACTCGTTCAATTAAGGTACTACGGACATAGAAATATACGCCACTGGCGAACACCAATAGCAACACGGCGGTTACTGTGGTATACCAAATAGCCAGACGACGACGGGTAGCATGAAACATTTTGCCAGTATTTTTCCAAAAATGCGATAAATTCGTCAAGAATGCCCAACTAACTAACCTACTCGGATTAGGCTAATATTAGTTTGGGCTAACCCGTTGATAACTGTGTAATTTAAGGTTAGCTATAAATTAATTATGGTTGAAGCACCTCAGAAATTTTCGATACTGGGGCTACCGATTCATTTAATGGATGATTATGTCGGCTGGCTTACAACTCGTCTGCAATCAGGTATTGGCACTCATGTAGTGACGCTCAATGCTGAAATGACAATGCTTTGCGAAACTAATGAGACTTTAAGAGCGATCGTTAAGCAAGCAGATTTGACAATTCCTGACGGTTCGGGAATTGTTTTTTATCTCCGATTGTATGGAAAAAAAATTCGGCGATTGCCTGGAATTGAACTAGCAGAAGCCTTACTAAAAAAGGCAGAACAATGTAAGGAGCGAATTTTCTTCTATGGTGGCGCTCCAGGAGTTGCCGAAGCCGCCGCTCAATCAATTAGGAAACAACTCAAGGCTATTAACATTGTTGGGACTCAACACGGCTTTATTAGTGGCGCAGAGATAGAGGAATTACAAAAAAGTCTAATTGCCCTGCAACCACAATTAATTTTTGTAGGTCTGGGAGTACCGCGTCAAGAATTGTGGATTGCCGAACATCGTTCCCTGTGTCCTCAAGCTACTTGGATTGGAGTAGGTGGCAGTTTAGATATATGGTCTGGGATCAAATTTAGAGCGCCAGCAATCATGGCAAACAACCACTTAGAATGGCTGTACAGATTGTATCAAGAGCCTTGGCGCTGGCGAAGAATGCTGGCTTTACCAGTATTTGCCTATAAAGCAATAGTACATAGGTTTACTCAGCCGAATCCTTTAAGCGCATCATTCCCTGTAAATGAAGCGCCGCCGAAATAAGTCTGCGTAGCTAATCCACTACTGGGATTTAACCACATTTAAAGAATAGCCTACAATTTTAGCAGCTAAAGCTGTTAGCTGCGGCATTTTTACTAAATATTTTTTACTTAATTACAAATTTTACCTAAAAGTAGCTTGCACTAACCAATTCAATATTACCAATGTTTCTATTTCTATCTAAATTACTGCCTTTATTTATTTATCCTTTGGGGCTGTCGTGTATTTTGCTAGTAGTAGCATTGGTAATGTTGTGGAAAAAGCCGCGCTTTGCAGCAATTCCCATCGCCTCAGCTTTGGTTATCTTGCTAGTAACAAGTAATAATTGGGTTGCTTTGTCGTTAATGCGCTCTTTAGAATGGCAAAATACCCCCAATCAATTGCCCCAAGCAGAGGCAATTGTTGTGTTAGGTGGGGGAACAAAATCGCAGTTTTTCCCTCGTCCTGGAGTAGATTTAAGTGAAGAAGGCGATCGCGTTCTTTATGGCGCAGAGTTATACAAGCAAGGTTTAGCACCAATAATTATTGTTAGTGGTGGGCGCATTGCGTGGCGGGGTAGTGGTTCCCCAGAATCAAAGGATATGGCGGAGATTTTAACCCAAGTGGGCGTTCCTAATAGTGCGATTATTCAAGAAGCCAATTCTTACAATACTCACGACAACGCAGTAAACGTCAAACAAATACTCCAAAGCCTGGGAATTAAAAATATTTTACTTGTAACTTCGGCAATGCATATGCCGCGCAGTTTGGCAATATTTAAGCGTCAACAAATCGCGGCGATCGCTGCGCCTACTGATTTTCTGGTTAGCACGAACGAATTTCAAGAAATTCAAAGTAGTTTTGAAGCTAAGTTACTGACTTTATTTCCTGATAGCGGCTCTTTGCAAAATTTTACTCGCGCTTTAAAAGAGTACGTGGGGTTAATTATCTATCGCTTGCGCGGTTGGGTTTGATTTATTAATGAGGTAATACTATCGAGACACGAACAAGATTAGCCCTAGAGCGAACTTACCTTGCTTTTCAAGAAATTGTTGCCGATCTTTATGCTGAGGCAGATCAAGCTATTATTGATGATAACTATGAAGATGCTAGTTTGCTTCAAAGTCAGGCTGATAAATTTTATCAAGTCGCTGAAAATTTAGGATTTTTAATCGCCGAGGTAGATTGATGAATCATACTAAAATTCAAATTAAATTATTATCTGCTCAAGCTGCGGAACTTAGTCAAAAAGCTACCACAGCTTTCAAGGAGCAAAAGTTTTCTCAAGGGCAACAATTTATGGCTCAAGCTGTAGCCGCCTCTAAAAATTGTCAGCTATTAATTCAAGAATACAAAAAAGCTACAGCCCAATTTTAACTAACCTAAATAAGCTTTTTTTACTCGCTCATCATTGAGTAAATCGGCAGCTTTTCCTTTTAACGTAATCAAACCTGCTTCTAACACGTAACCGCGATCGGCTATTTGCAATGCTAAGTTAGCATTTTGCTCGACTAAAAGTATCGTTATTCCGGTTTCCCGCAATTTTTGAATAATTGCAAAAATATCTCGAACTATAGTAGGCGCAAGCCCCAAACTCGGCTCATCTAATAGTAATAGCTGCGGCTTGCTCATCAACGCGCGAGAAATTGCTAACATCTGTTGTTCTCCACCGCTTAAAGTTCCTGCTAACTGATGGCGGCGTTCTGCTAACCGAGGAAAAGTCTTAAATTGCAACTCAATATCGGCTCTAATTTTCTGATCGGAGCGAATATAAGCGCCTAGTTCTAAGTTATCGAGTACCGTTTGTCTGCTTAATATTTTTCGCCCTTCAGGAGAATGAGCAATTCCTAGTTGCACCATTTTGTAAGCCGGATAATGGCTAATATCTCGCCCGTTGTAATAAATATGTCCACTTCGATAATTAATTAGTCGAGAAATAGCTTTTAAAGTTGTACTTTTACCCGCACCGTTTGCGCCAATTAGAGTAATTACTTCGCCTTGATTAATTATTAAGTCGATATTTTGCAAAGCTTGAATACCGCCATAATTGACGCACAAACCTTTAATTTCTAGGATTTGCTTAGAGTTCATTGTTCCGCCCCTAGGTACGCTTCAATAACAACGGGATCGGTTTTTACTTCGCAAGGGTTGTCTAAAGCAATTAATTTACCAAAATTTAAAACCGCAATGCGATCGCATAATCCCATAACCAAAGGCACATGATGCTCGATTAAAATTATCGTTAGCTCGAATTGCTGGCTAATTTGGCGGATAAATAAACTTAAACTTTGTTTTTCGCCTGTATTCATTCCGGCGGCGGGTTCGTCTAAAAGTAGTATTTTAGGATTAAGGGCAAGAGCGCGGGCAATTTCTAATCTGCGTTGATCGCCATAGGAAAAGTTACAGGCAATTTCTGTAGCGCGATCGCCTAATCCAACTAAGTTTAGCAATTCTTTGCCTTTTGAGCGGGCGATTTTTTCTTCTCTAGCTGCCGATGGTAAACTCAAAACCCCATTAAATACGTTACTTTTAGTATGAATATGTCTAGCAACAATAATATTTTCTAAAGCCGAAAGCGTACCAAATAAGCGGATATTTTGAAAAGTTCTGGCAATTCCCAGTTTGGCAATTTTATAAGGGCGAAGTTTTGTAATCGATTCCCCTTGATACAATAATTGTCCGCTCGAAGGTGGGATTAAACCGCTAATTAAATTAAATAAAGTAGTTTTTCCCGCACCATTGGGGCCAATTAGTCCAAAAATTTCCTTTTGATTAACTGTAAAGGAAACATTATTAACCGCAACTAAGCCGCCAAAACTACGAGTTAAAGCTGATACTGCCAAAATAGGCTCAAAATCAGTCATTACCGCCGCCTTTTAAATAATTCTGGTGTTACTAGCCCCTGGGGAAAAAATATCGTCCCCAAAACAATTAGCAATCCAAAGATAATCAACCGTCCATCGCGCAAAAATTGAGCGATCGCACTGGGTAAACCTTCAGTATCAGCAATGGCTCGTAATACTTCTGGTAATGCTGTAAATACCATACCCCCTAAAACAGTACCAACAAAGCTTCTAGAGCCACCAATTAACACAAAGGTTAAATAGATAATACTGGCATCAAACGTGCCTTGCCGAGCGTTCCAGGTGTTTAAAAAGTGGGCGCTAATGGCTCCTACCATCCCTGCTAAAATGGCTCCTAAAGTAAAAGCCAGCACTTTGTAGTAAGTGGGATTAATCCCCATCGCATCGGCGGCTAATTCATCGTCTCGAATCGCTGCAAAAGCTCGTCCGACTTTGATTTTCTCTAACCGATACAGTAAAAGCATACTGAGTAATAGTAACGGTATGGCTACCCACAAATAGGCGATCGCACTTTCAAAAGGCTGAGGAATGCCAAAAATGCCCACCGCACCGCCCGTAATATCTAAATTGAGAGATATTACTCGTAAAACTTCCACAAAAGCTATTGTGGCGATCGCTAAATAAATTCCCCTCAGCCTTAATGCTGGTATCCCTACGAGTACGCCTAAAATTCCGCATACTATCCCAGCAATCAGCATTTCTAATAGCAACAAAGGAATCGGAAACAAAGGCGCATCCGACTTAAATACTCCCGTAGACAAAATTGCCGCAATATAACCACCACAAGCATAAAAGCCGGGACTTGCGAGCGACAATTGCCCAGCCATCAAAGGTAAATATAAAGATAGTCCCAGCAATGCTCCTAGCACCATCGAGACAATCAAATTTCCGTAGGTGGCAATAAAATCATTCATACTCGATCGGGCAACTCATCTAGTTCAAATCAATGAAATTACCTTAGCCTTTTGCAGAAAATTTACCTAATTGGATTTCTGTACGGAGACAGCCCCAGCTTTTTAATTACGGAATTATTCGACTTTAATGCACAGCAATATAGAATTCAAAACAAATAGCCTAACAAATCCACTTTTCCATGCTGCCATTTCTGCCTACCAATCTGCTTAACCATCATGCAATCTGCCATTGATTCCTCGGCTATATCAATAGTTTGATGTTCATCAACCTTCATCCAACGGCAAAGATTTGTCACGCATTGATATCCATTTTCAATATACAGACGGGAATCATCGGCAAAAAGGATCAAAAAATCAACTTTACTTGTTCTGCCCAATTTCTCCAACTGCTGTAACAATGTTGTTGCGATTTTCTGCCCTCGATAGGGCGAAGCTACACACAGATCGATAAGACAAAAGATTCTTGCTGGAACACCAGTATTAGTAATGACTCGATGTTCAACACCCATCTGTGCAATCAATTTCTCACCCGCCCACACAAGGTAACGAAACTGCGGCAAAAGCTTATAATAGCTTCGCTCCAGTGGGTAATCTGAAAACGATTCAATCAGTAACCGATTAGCGAGCTTTTGAACATCATCAGAAATTTCATACTCCGAAAGAATTTCTATACGCATGAGTTGAAGAATAAACAACAAATTTTTAAAATCTACAATTTCATTTACTGTATAGAGATCGCATTAATGTAGCTTGGACTAGGTAAGCAAAACACAGTATTTCTATCAGCGTACTGTAGATTAATACCAAGGCAATTAAGTGAAATTGTATTGAAGTGGGTTAAGGAGCGATTTATACAGTATTTTGGAGAAAAAGTAATTTTTAAGGATACCTCTATGCAACCCCAACATCTATTTGATGGGAAAAAGTACCTGCAACGGTTTATTTTGGCTCTAACGCTAGTAATACTCACCTCCAGCGCGATCGCATTTCCAGCAAATGCTACAGGTATTTATCAAATTCCCAAACTTACCCCCGGTGGTAGTCCTTGGGTAATCGACCAGTCAGAAGTATTGAGCCGAATCAATGAAAGTACAATTAGCAGCAACTTAGAAAAACTAGCAAAACAGACCGGAAACGAAGTGCGAATTGTTACTATTCGCCGCCTTGATTACGGTGAAACCCCCGAAAGCTTTGCTAAAGCGTTATTTGAAAAATGGTTTCCCACTCCCGAAGCTCAAGCCAATCAAACCTTACTGGTAATAGATACCCTCAGCAGTGGGACAGCTATAGAGACTGGGGCAAAATCCTTGTTAACTGATGACATTGCTTCTAGCGTGGTTAATGAAACTATCCTTGCTCCTTTAAAACAAGACGAGAAATATAATCAAGCATTTTTAGACGCAAGTAGTCGCCTAATTGCCGTATTATCTGGCGAAACCGACCCTGGCCCGCCGCAAATTGTCGCCAATGTCAGCACCGAACGCACCTTTAAAACTGCGGAAGAAACCGATACCAGTAATGCTACCGTATGGGTAGTGGGCTTTTTAATCGCTGCTACTATTATTCCGATGGCAACTTATTACTTATACGTCAAGTAACTTAATCTTGAACATACTCGCTCTCATTAATTAAAGCAATTTCAGCCCGGACAAACTCTCGACCTAAATAAGCCGCATGGTCTAAAAAAGTAACTAAACTGGGCTGATTTTTTTCAAAGATTTCAATACAAAGTTCCTTTGCAGTTCTGCCGCTAAACACCTTGGTTGGCGTGCGTTCTACCTTTCCCCGCACCGGAATCGGCTTACCTGTCTCTGGGTCAATAGCCAAACCGCGATCGCTAATTATATTTGTAAAATGTTTGGCACAAATTAGCCCCGCCTCCCGATCTAAATAAATAATAAAATAACCACCAGGATCGAGAGCAATAAACCGCCCCGAAAGCTTTTTATCTATCGCCTCTACATCAACCATCCGCACCATAATCAATCACAAAAATCTTTGTATCTATCTCCAGTCTAATTCTTTATTTGCGTTCGCAAGTCTCAAAGAAGATGTTAAAAACTAGAGACAGGCGGACTAATGACAAAAACCTTAGTTTTATGAATTCAAACGAGCAATGTATTTTAAGTGCAGAATTTTGGCACGGTGTAGAGCAGTTTAATCAAGAACAGTTTTATGCCTGTCACGATACTTTAGAAGCTTTATGGATGGAAGCAATTGAGCCGCAAAAAACTTTTTATCAAGCCATTTTACAAATTGCTGTAGCACTGTATCATCTGGGTAACTCAAACCTGCGGGGCGCTTGTATTTTGCTCGGAGAAGGCACAAATAAGTTGAGCCGTTACGAGGCTAGTTATGCAGGTATTGATGTTGATAAGTTGTTAGATGATAGTGTCGCTTTATTGCTCCAACTACAACAACAAGAAGTTGCATCGCCTCTATTACCTAAAATTAATCTAACTATTGATACTTAACTTGATATATTCGTGGAACTTGCCTACAAGGGTTTTGGTCTAGGAGTTAAGTTAGAATTGGGACACGCGATAGAGCCACAAGCTCGCAGAGCTTCGCCTTTTGGGTTCTAGTTACTTAGCTTGTAATGATTATTTTAAACAAACTTTTATGAGTGCTTATTTACATCCCTCTTGGCAGCGCTACATCAACCGAGTTTTGGTATTGCCAACAATTGCACTGGCGATCGCCTTTACCATGCCTTCGCCCCTCAAAAGCCAACCCACAAGCGACGGACGCACGCTTACAGTCAAGGCGCAAATTCAAGAAGCTAATTCTAAAACTGGAGTAGTTACGGCTCGTGGTAACGTAGAAATGTTTTATCCTGCCCGTAAAATCCAAGCAACCGCCGCTCAAGCTCAATACTTTAGCCGCGAACGTCGAATTGTTCTTAGTGGCAATGTCTATGTATTGCAAGAAGGGAACAGCATTCAAGGAGAAAATATTACTTACTTGATTGATGAAGGGCGATTTATTGCCACACCCAAAACTAACGGACAGGTAGAGTCAATTTATATTATTAGCGATCCAAACCCCGCCACCACAACCCAAGCTGCCCCCGCAACCCCAAGTTTTAACCGCAAAAGCCCCGCTAAAAAGTAATGAAAATTCTCCTAGAGAATATTCATAAGTCCTATGGTAAGCGCTCTATTGTTAATCGCGTTAGTCTTTCCGTAGCCCAAGGAGAAGTTGTCGGGCTGTTAGGGCCTAATGGCGCGGGTAAAACTACAACTTTTTACATTGCTACAGGCTTAGAAAGACCAAATCAAGGTAAAGTATGGCTTGACGATCGCGATATTACGTCTTTACCCATACATAAACGAGCGCGGCTAGGAATTGGCTATTTAGCTCAAGAAGCCAGCATTTTTCGCCAGTTGAGCGTTGCGGAAAATATTTTATTAGTATTAGAGCAAACCAACGTACCGCGCCGAGAATGGGAAGGGCGCTTGCATACTTTATTGCGGGAGTTTCGGTTAGAAAGTGTTGCCCAAACTAAAGGAATCCAGGTTTCGGGAGGAGAAAGGCGACGCACAGAACTTGCTAGAGCCTTAGCCGCCGGGAGAGAGGGGCCAAAGTTTTTATTATTAGATGAACCTTTTGCGGGGGTAGATCCGATCGCTGTAGCCGAGATTCAGGCAATGATCGAAAAATTACGCGATCGCCAAATCGGCATTCTAATTACCGATCACAATGTTAGAGAAACCCTAGCAATTACCGACCGTGCTTACATTATGCGTGAAGGACAAATTCTTGCGTATGGCAACGCCGAGGAGCTTTATAGTAACCCTCTTGTCCGTCAATACTACTTGGGTAGTAACTTTCAAGCTTAAAAACTCCAAACTATGAATAGCTATAAGTCTCTCACCTCGATTATTCCCATGCCTGCGGTTATGGATCGCTACATTGCCAGCGAACTATTAGGGCCGTTTTTGTTTGGGGTAGGGGCATTTTCGTCCGTGGGGGTAGCTGTCGGTATTTTGTTTGACTTGGTAAGAAAAATAGTTGAGACGGGGTTGCCAATTGCGATCGCATCTCAAGTATTTTTGCTTAATTTACCAGCTTTTATTGTCCTAGCTTTTCCCATGTCTACACTGCTCTCGGCTTTGATGACTTATAGCCGTCTTGCCAGCGATAGCGAACTTATTGCCTTGCGGAGTAGTGGAGTAAGTATTTATCGGTTAGTTCTCCCGGCGGTAGTTTTGAGTTTTGTAGTTACAGGCATAACTTTTTTCTTCAACGAACAATTGGTTCCCATTGCCAACTACCAAGCTACCCAGACCTTGCAAAGCGCCTTAAAGCAAGATAAACCGACTTTACAAGAGCAAAATATTTTTTACCCAGAATACAAAGAAGTTAAACAGCCAGATGGCGAAAAAACTAAGATTTTGTCTCGCTTATTTTACGCCGATAAATTTGACGGACAGCAAATGCAAGGATTGGTAATTGTTGATCGCTCAGAAGATGGCGTAAATCAAATTCTGGTGTCTGATTCTGCTTCTTGGAACCGCCTGCAAAATATTTGGGACTTTTTTAATGGCACTATTTATTTAGTTGCTCCCGATAGTTCTTACCGCAATATTGTCCGTTTTGAACACCAGCAGTTGCAATTACCGCGTACAGCCTTAGATTTAGCGGCAAAAGGGCGAGATTTTGGAGAAATGAATATTGCCCAAGCAAGAGAGCGGTTAAAACTCTTAAATTTGAGCGGTGATGAGAAAAAAATTCGCAAACTCAAAGTACGCATTCAAGAAAAACTTTCTTTGCCTTTTGTTTGCATTGTTTTTGGTTTAGTGGGGGCGGCTTTGGGAACCAACCCCCAACGGGCGGGAAAAGCTAAAGCTACCAGTTTTGGCATTAGCATCGTAGTAATTTTTAGTTACTACTTACTAAGCTTTATTAGCAGCGCCCTCGGTGTGAGCGGTGTAGTCTCACCAATTGTGTCTGCTTGGTTGCCTACAGTTTTTGGTTTGACAGTGGGGGGGCTATTGCTAGTACGCGCCGCAAAGTAAAGTCCAAAACTGTAGATACAACCTTATTTAACTAAAGGCGCTGATAATTGCGTCGGCAAATTCGGAGCATTTTAATGGCTCTACTGGTGGCTCCATCAACCGCGCTAAATCGTAGGTAACATGACCCTTGGCGATCGCGTCTCCAATCCCTTTTTTAATTAAGTCTGCCGCTTCTTGCCATCCCATATATTCCAGCATCATTACCGCCGAAAGAATTACCGAGCCTGGATTTACTCTGTCAAGTCCCGCGTGTTTGGGTGCTGTGCCGTGAGTTGCTTCAAAAATAGCACAATCATCGCCAATATTTGCCCCAGGGCCCATGCCTAAACCCCCCACAACGGCGGCGGCGGCATCAGATAAGTAATCGCCATTGAGATTCATTGTCGCCAAAATCGAATACTCATCTGGTCTAGTCTGCAATTGTTGGAAAATACTATCAGCGATGCGATCGTTGACCATAATTTTATCTTTCCACTGCCCATTGCCGTGAGTCGCCCAGATTTGGCTTAAAACCGCCTCTACTTCTTGACAAATTTGGTTTTGCTTTTCAGGGGTCAAAGAGCTATAACCCGGCTCAATTAGCCTCGCATTAGCCTCAAAACTAATGTCTGCGTTGCTTTCTTTATTGCCTAAAATCCACAATTCCCGCTCGGTAACGCAATCAGTACGAAACTCGGTCGTTGCCAGTTCGTAGCCCCAATCGCGGAAGGCTCCCTCGGTGTATTTCATAATATTACCCTTATGCACCAAAGTTACCATCTGCTTAGATTTAGGCAGCCTTAAAGCGTGTTTGAGCGCCCGTCGAACTAACCTTTGAGAACCATGTTTGCTAATTGGTTTAATCCCAATCCCTGAATCTAGGGGAATTTGCTTTTTACCGTGTTCGGGAGTAGCGGGGATAAGTTCTTCGTTAAGAATTTTAATTAAGCGCGTGCCGATTTCACTACCTTGTTTCCATTCAATCCCTAAATAAATATCTTCGGTATTTTCCCGATAAATAATTACATCCATTTTCTCAGGATATTTGTGCGGCGACGGTGTACCGGGATAATATCGGCAAGGACGGACGCAGGCGTATAAATCATTGATTTGTCTTAACGCCACGTTTAGCGACCGAATCCCGCCGCCTACGGGCGTAGTCAAAGGGCCTTTAATGGCAATACCATACTCTTTAATTGCTTTGAGGGTATCTTCAGGTAAATACTGATAAGTGCCGTATTGTTCGCAAGCTTCATCTCCTGCGTAAACTCTAAACCAGCTAATTTCTCGCTTGCCATTGTAGGCAATAGCTACCGCCTTATCGATTACCTTTTGACTAGCTGGCCAAATATCAACTCCCGTACCATCGCCACGAATAAACGGAATAATCGGGTTGTCGGGAACTATCGGTTCGCCGTTATTAAACGTGACTCTTGAACCTGTCGTTGGAGGAGCGATCTTTTCGTACATTCTTAGCAAAACTCCTGAGTAATTAAATTAGCTTTTGACAAATTTCCCACTTGGTTAGAGGCTTTGTCCTTGACTCAAAGGAAAACGATACAGCACTTTAACCAATTAATTATGTTTTTTTTAAACGCTTTACAAGCCGCAATCGACAATTATTTTTGGACAATTATGCAGAAATTGGTCGAATAAGATAGCTTTTGTCGATGAGAATAGGCGATCGCACATTCGGTATAGTTAAATTAAAGATCGCCCCTACCCTGCGTTTCTCAGTAAAGAGTATGACTAATTCTCCCACCGCTTCCCACCCGCAGAGCGACGTTTTTTCTGCTCTTTGCTTGCAATTGACTACTGGTTCAGAAAAACTCCAACAGCAAGCCATTGTCCAACTACCGGATTTTGGTAAAGATGGCGAAAAAGCTTTAATGGAGTTTTTGCAGCAACGCCAAACTAATTTACCAACCTGGATTGATGGCAAAGTTTACCAACTTCTCGCTCAAAGTAACTCCTTAGACGCGCGAGAATTTCTCCTAGCTAATTTTCCTTACGGACTTGTCCCCCTCAAATCTGAAGCTAATATTGACTATACCGAACTCCAAAAATTGCTGATAGCCCAAGACTTTCAAGCCGCCGACCGCTTAACCTTGGGTTTGCTGTGTCAGTTAGCTGGAGCTAGTGCTGTGCAAAGAAAATGGCTATATTTTACAGAAGTTGATAACTTTCCGCTTTTAGACTTGCAGACTATCGATACTTTGTGGTTAGTTTTTTCGGAGGGGAAGTTTGGTTTTTCCGTGCAGCGTCAAATCTGGCTATCGGTGGGTAAAAATTGGGAAAAGCTCTGGGGGGAAATTGGTTGGAAAGATGGCAACAACTGGACGCGCTACCCTAACGAATTTACCTGGGATCTTACCGCTCCCAAAGGTCATTTACCTTTATCCAATCAACTGCGGGGTGTACGGGCAATTTCTGCTTTGCTTTCCCACCCGGCTTGGAATCGTTAATCGCTGATTAGACTTATTGCTAAACTTCAAGGTTTTTAACGGCAATTGCGACTTAGGGGTTCGGTTCTACGACTGTCACTAAGGCTTAAATATCTATAAGCTCGTAGTAAGTAAGGTTGTATAACTTAAGCGATTTATAACTGTTGAAGGGGCAAATGCTCGTGCAAAAATGGATGTTGCCTACCCTAAAAGAAATACTAAATTGGAAATTTGATCGGGTACAAAGTTGGTGTAGCGATAATTCTGGGTTGTCTTCGTCACAAGTACAGGCGCAAACAGCGCTGGAATGGAAGGCGGCAGTAGCAGCTACGGAGGACTTGCTATTACAAAGTATAGAGAGTAAAGGCGATCGCTCTCTATCCCCCCAAGGAGTAGTATTTGCAGGTTCATCGCCGTTATGGAGTAACCAAACCTTACTTACTCAGTTACAAACAGGAATTTTTGTCGAGCAAAGTACAGAAAATTCCCCGCAGCTACCACCAGCTAAGGCAACTATTTCTAGTCAAAGTGCTACCCCTCAACAGCTTCCTTTACTCAATAACGATCCGTTGGCGCAGGAGCCGTTTTGCTTGATTTTGACAGCCAAATTTAGTTTGCTGTTAGTTTTAGGCTGTGATACTCGCGGTAATCAAGCATTTAGGTTTTCTTTTGAGCCAGAAGAAGCGGCTAAAGTATGGCAACTATTGCGATCGCGTTTACTATTAACTAATTCACTTTTGGTTGACAAGTTCGATACTTTAGTCAAAAAGTTTGAACCTGTAGCACCAGATTACCGGGTAGTAACTAATTTTAGTCATTTATTACTCAAACACTCCCACGTAAAACCCCCTCAAGAAGAACATTTAGGTGCTGGCAATCACCGCTCGGATATAGAACTATTACAAGCCTTTGCTCATGAAGTGCGTACGCCTTTAACCACTATCCGGACTTTGACTAGGTTGTTATTGAAGCGCAAAGATTTAGCCCCAGAAGTCAAAAAGCGTTTAGAAGTTATCGATAGCGAGTGTACGGCGCAAGTAAATCGCATGGAATTGATTTTTCGGGCTGCGGAAATGGTAGAAAAACCTGCTGTTCCCAACACTCAAACTCGACTTACAGCCATGTCTTTAGCGCAGGTACTACAACAAAGCATTCCTCGATGGCAACAACAAGCTCAAGGGCGCAATTTAACAATAGATGTGGTTTTACCGCAACATCTGCCTACGGTAGTTAGCGATCCAACAATATTAGATCAAGTTCTCACGGGTTTAATTGAAAACTTTACGCGCAATTTGACGGCAGGTAGTCATATTCAAGTCAAAGTTATTCCCGCCGGAAATCAACTAAAATTGCAGCTATTACATCAATCTTTGGCTGGGGAGTGCGATAAATTACCACCTCCTCACGTTAAATCTTTAGGTAAGTTACTGATGTTTCAGCCAGAGACAGGCAATATCAGCCTCAATCTCAATGCCACAAAGTATTTATTTCAAGCCATTGGTGGCAAACTAATTGTCAGGAAACGCCCCGACGAGGGAGAAGTATTAACTATTTTTTTACCAATGGATTTGAGTCATCCGCCGCTATATCAACCTAGCTGCTAGAGTTATAACTAATTAGCTGGAGGAGTGGGAGCCGTTGCCAATAGAACTGTAAAAGTAGAACCGGATCCTGGCTTGCTTTTGATCGAAATCGAGCCGCCAGCGCGTTGCAAAAGTTGGTGAACAATAGTCAAACCCAAACCCGCGCCGCTACTATCGTCGGCGGTGGGACGAATGCGGTAAAAACGGTCGAATACTCTAGGGATATCGCGTTCAGCAATGCCGATTCCTGTGTCGCGTACTTCTAGCATTACCCGATTGCCTACCACGCGCGATCGCACCCAAACTTGACCTCCACGCGGCGTAAACTTAATACTATTGTGTAATAAATTGATTGCTATTTGCTTCAGCCAAGACTTGAAACATAGCACTGGCGGTAGTTGTTCTGGTAGGGTATAAGCCAGCATGATCCCTTTTTCCTGTGCTAATGGTTGATAGGTGCTGACTACTCCTGGCACAATTTCGCTGATCCGGACGGCTTGCAAAGGCGTATATTTGGGGATTTGATCGATTTGTAATAGCTCAAGTAAACCATTTATTACCGAATTTTGGCGATCGCACTCAGTATGCAGCATTTGCAAGTAGCGCATTCTTTGCGGCGGTTTGAGGTGGGGTGAATTAAGCAGACTTAAGGCTGTTTTCATATTAGTTAGCGGTGTGCGGAGTTCTTCACTGGCACGGCGGAGCAATTCACCCGTAAGATTTACGCTACTCGTCAACTCTTGATTTTGCTGCTGTAACACTGCGGTGCGTTCAATTTTTGTTTTACGCAGTATTTCATCAGTGCGTTGCAATTGTTTGATAACTAATTGATTAATTAGTGTTCCTTGGCTTGGCGCTACGGTAAATAATAAATCCCAATTGTGTAATAGTTCGGTAAGTTGATTAAGATTGCTGTCAGGATTTTTTTTAGCCAAATTTTTTGTTGTCACAGAGACAATTTCTTGCTTAATTCCTGCTAGTACGCGCTCGATTACTGGAGTTTCGTAAGAACAAATTGCTACTAAAGAAGAATTAGGCTTTGGTTTGTAGACTTGTTTTGGTGTAGAAAGAACTCTAGTTACTGTTCCCTGGCGCTGAATGCGGCGACGGTGCGCCAAGGCTAAACTACAAAATTGTGGCGACAAAACTAATAGAAAATACTCGCGCTGTAATTTACTTGTGGGCGTAAATTTTACTGATATTAGCGGGGTAATAGAATTAGTCTCCCAAGGCTTACAAACCAAACAACTATATATACCTTCACTTAAATTTGTGGTGTTGTAGCGTTCAATTTCTGAGTACCAAATCTTGCCCAGTGGCAGCTTAATCCAAAGCTGGGCGCGGATTTTACGCTCGATCAGCAGATCGATTGTTGCTCGTAATAAAGCTAACAAAGTAGCAGGAGCTACAGACAATAATTGTGGGGGTGGATCGGTACTAAGACTCAATTCATAAAGGCTAAGAGATTGTTTAAAAGAACTGACCATACTTGTTTTTGTGATAATGCCTTGATAGGTACTTTATAGGAGCCTTTAAAAATTAGCAATTAGCTGTAGGTAATGGCGATCGCGCTTAGAGGGTTATTTGTGATCATCTATAAAATTTTTTATTGGGATAGTTGAGGTGTAGGCTGGGATTAGATACAACAAAGCAGAAGTAGAGTTACGAGTTTCGCGCTGTACCTTTGATTAATTTACGCACAGAAACAATGAAACAAGAGAAGACGCGCGATTCTTTATTTACTGTTCTATTGCCAATAGCTTTAATTTTTGGTTTGGTTCTGCTTTTGAGTTTCAATGTTGAATCCTCTGGCATTCCCGAAGCCAGCGACCCCTTAGAATCCGGGCTTAAGGTGCTAGTTGGCTACTTAGCGGTAGCAGCCGAAATCGCCGCCGCTTTAGTGATTGGGGGGGCAATTTTACGCGCAATTACTAGCTATTTGCGCCAGTTATTTTCTCGTTCTAAGCAGCATTATGACTCTACCGAAGCCATCCGCCTAAAATTGGGACGGGTGCTTACTTTGGGATTAGAGTTTACCGTTGCTAGTGATATTCTCCGCACCGCCGTAGCACCCACGCGCCAAGATATTTTGAACTTAGGAGCAATTGTCCTATTGAGAACTTTACTTAACTACTTTTTGGAGCAAGAAATTAACCAGGCAGAACAAAGCAGTTTTAGAAAGCAAGAAGGCGACTCCTGATAACTAAAATTAGAGTAGATTTAATGCAAAAAGTGCCGAATCCCCGTAAACACCATTATTAACCCACATTCCTTAGCTGCTTTAATAGAATCCGCGTCGCGCATACTTCCCCCCGGTTGCACGATCGCCTTGATCCCGGCGGCGGCGGCGGCTCTTACAGAGTCATCAAAGGGAAAAAAGCCATCGCTGGCAAGAAAAGCATCCTTGGCGCTCTCGTAAGCCTGTTCTAAAGCAATTTTTACAGAGCCGACACGGTTCATTTGTCCCGCGCCAACTCCTTTAGTAGTCAGGTTTTTTGTAACCACGATCGCATTTGATTTGACGTGCTTGCAAACATTCCACGCAAAAAGTAATTCGGCAAGTTCCGTAGGGCTAGGAGTGCGATCGCTCACTACTTGCCATTTGCTAGAATCATTAATGTAATTATCCGCATCTTGGACTAGAAAGCCCCCAGCGATTACTTTTACTGTTTGCTTAATGCTCGTTTTATCCGGTAAAAGTAAAACTCTAACTTTAGACTTGGCGGCGAGAATCTCTTTTGCGTCAGCTTCAATTTCGGGCGCAACTACACATTCAAGAAAGGTTTGAGTTAGCGCTTTAGCTGTCGCCACATCTATAGGACGATTTAACGCCACAATTCCCCCAAAAGCTGACACCGAATCGGCATTGAAAGCTTTGTTGTAAGCTTCTGATAAACTATCTGCTAACGCTACTCCGCAAGGATTTGTATGTTTGATAATTACGGCGGCGGGGGTATCTGTAAATTCGCTTACTATCCGCACTGCTGCTTCTAAATCAACTAAGTTGTTATAACTAAGTTCTTTACCTTGCAATATACTTGCTGTCGCCCAGCCTGTGGGCGTATCGCCTGTTTGATACCAAGCGGCGGATTGATGGGGGTTTTCACCGTAACGCAGAGGTTGTAATGTTTGTCCTGTAAGAGTGAAGTTATCTTTACTTAAATAAGCAGCGAACTGACTAGTCAGCGCTTGCGCTATCGCGCGATCGTATCCGGCGGTATGCAAAAATGCTTTTTGAGCGCACAGTTGCCGAAATTCTAAGGATACTTCGCCTTGATTTTGGCGCAACTGTTCTAAGTAAGAATCGTAGCTTGTCGGACTGCTAAGAATAGTAACATGAGCGTAGTTTTTGGCTGAGGCGCGAATTAAAGTTGGGCCCCCAATATCAATTTGTTCGATAGCTTCAGGTAGAGTTACGTTTGGAAGTGCGATCGTTTGCTCGAAAGGGTATAAATTGACTACAACTAAATCTATGGGGCGAATTTGATTATTTTCTAAATCTGTTAAGTCTTGAGGTACATCCCGCCGCGCCAAAATACCACCATGAATCCGAGGATGTAAGGTTTTGACTCTCCCGCCTAATATTTCTGGAGAACCCGTATAATCAGCAACTTTAGTAACGGGGATTCCTTCAGCTAGTAAGGCTTTGGCTGTTCCACCACTGCTGATAATATCAAAGCTAAATTCTTCTACCAATGTCCGGGCAAATTCGATTAGTCCGGTTTTGTCAGATACGCTGAGAAGGGCTAGACGTTTCATATATAAGAGGTTTTGCTATTAGTTACTAAGTTTAAGAATCCCAAGCGCAAAGAATTGGTTATTATTGCAATAGATTAAGAGAATTATTAATATTAGGAGAAAGTCTCTGCCTTTACAAGTTATTAATGTACCCCCAACTACAGGTAAAGAACCTGCGGGGTTGGTTGTAGTGTTGCACGGCTGGGGTGCTAATGCTAAAGATTTGGCTTCCGTTGTGCCTTTTTTGAATTTGCCCGATTATCAATTTATTTTGCCTGATGCGCCTTTTAATCATCCCCATGTGTCTGGCGGTAAGGCTTGGTACGATTTTCAAACCAAGAATAACCAAGGATACTTTGAAAGCAAGCAATTATTAAACGATTGGCTGCAATCTCTGGAAAAAGAGACGGGTGTTTCCCTTTCTCAAACCATTTTAAGTGGCTTTTCCCAAGGTGCGGCGATGACTTTAGATGTCGGGTTGCATTTACCATTGGCGGGTTTAGTAGCGTTAAGTGGTTATTTGCATCCGGTTATAGAGTCAACAACTAATGCGATTTCGCCAATTTTGTTAGTACATGGTAGACAAGATTCGGTAGTTCCCCTCAGTGCAGCCCAAAAAGCGCGAGATAGCTTGCTTGCTATGGGTGCAAAGGTGCAGTATCAAGAGTTTGATATGGGTCACGAAATTCGCCCCGAAGTTATTGCTTTAATTCGCAATTTTATTGTGGCGCAACAAAAAGTGTCTTAGCTGTGGTCTGGGAAGCGGTCTAAGCCTTGATCTTCCCACGATACAGGATCTTCCAAGGGTTCTAAATGAGTAATGATGTGGGTGCTAGGTAAAGCCTTACTAATTGCTAGTTCAATTTCGTCAGATAAGTCATGTCCGCGCTGCACTGTCCATTGTCCTGGGACAAGGATATGGAAAGAAACAAAGCGGCGCGAACCTGCAACGCGCGATCGCATGGCATGAAATAATATCCCTTGGCGATCGTAAGGTGCTAATAAATCGGTAATGATTTTCTGATCGGATAGGGGCAAAGCAGTATCTAACAATCCATAGCCAGTCTCTTTTAAAAGTCTAAACCCTGCCCAAACTATATTTGCGGCGACAATTAAGGCAATGATGGGATCTAAAATCAGCCATCCAGTTAGTTGTACTAGCAATAAACCGACTACTACCCCCACTGATGTCCAAACATCGGTAAGCAAATGATGCGCGTCTGCTCTTAAAGTAATCGATCTTAACCGTTTTCCCGCCCGTAATAAAATGAATGCTACCCCGCCATTAATCGCCGTTGCAACCAGGGAAAGAATTAAGCCAATGTCTACTTTTTCTATAGGTTGTGGATCGAGCAATCTACCCAGGGCGGCTACACCAATACTTAGGGCTGCAATGAGAATTAATGCCCCTTCTAAGCCACTAGAAAAATATTCAGCTTTAGAATGACCAAAAGTGTGTTCTTCGTCTGGGGGCTGGGCGGCGAGAGTAAGCGCCCACACGGCAAAAACGGCGGCGACTAAGTTTACAACTGATTCGGCGGCATCAGAAAATAAACTTACAGAATTGGTAAGCAAGTAAGCGCAAAACTTTAGACCTATAGTTGCGATCGCGGCGGCAATAGAGAGAATAGCATAGGAACGGGCGGATTTGTAACTCATGTTATCTACAATTTACGGGCAATTATCGTTCTATGACGGGGCGTGTTGCTCACAATAGTAGGTGGGGCAAATCCGGCGCTAACTAAGGCACTTTCAATGTCTAAACTGAAATAATCATCTAAATATGGCTCGGTACTTTTGAGCAAAGTTAAGATGTATGGCGGCATTTTCGCATAGATTTCTGATTTAGGGTTCATATCCATAATTGTTAAATACCCACCTGGCTGTAACACCCGTTGCGCCTCTTGAAATATTTGCTGTGTAGCAGATTGGGGCAGTTCATGAAACATCAAAAAACTCGTGACTAAATCAAAGGAATTAGCGGGTAATGTTGTGGCTTCGGCGGTGGAATGAACCCAGTTTATATTTGTATTGCGCTCCTTTGATGAGTATTTGGCAACGGCGAGAAAGTAAGGAGATAAATCTAATCCGGTAATTGCTGCATTGGGGTAAACTTCTTGTAATGCAAAGGTACTCATCCCCACACTACAGCCCAAATCGAGAATAGTTTGGGGAGTAATAGGAATTTCCCTCGTAAGAATTTCATGATAGCTAGAACGTAACAGGCGATCGCCTTTAGCTCCCGACTCCTTCCAAATGCCTGCATGGACAGCGATCGCAGCAACTTCTACTTCTAAAGCTGCTTCCCAATCAAGATTACCCTGTTCGTAGGCATGAAAAGATTTTAAATAGTAATCTGGATAGGCAACTTGCGGATTTTGAACTATTGCAAGATCGGTTTCCCAATCGCGGGTTTTCAATTCTTGTACTCTTTTAGTCCAAGGTACGCCGATTTTTTCTGCCCGTTTAATCATCATTTGTCTTGCTTGGTGTTTGGCTAAGTTTGCCAAAGGCTTGATTGCTAGTATTCCATTTACCAAGCGCGTTGCTAATCCAGGATTATTATTTACTGTCGCCGTCATAATAAAAATTGCTAAGTTATCTGTTCTTATTTTGCAAGCATTAGAGCCTGTTTGCAAAAAGAAAAATCCTGATGACTGGGGAGACATCAGCGATAACCAGCAAAAATCTACAAGTAAATTTGGCGCAAATTAATTAAAGTTGCCGCGATTCTATAGTAGTTGTTAATTGTTCTAAAGCAGTTGTCAATTTTTCTTGAGCAAGAGTAGCTGAATCAGGGGGAGCGGCTTCTGCTGCTGCTTCCCCGCTACGAACAAATTTTCTTTGGGCTTTTTCAAAAGCCCGAATAATTAGGAAAATACAGAAACCAATTACCAAAAAGTTGAGAATTGCCGCAAGAAATACACCGTATTTGATGCCATTGATAGATAAATTCTGCAAATCGTTAACCTTCGTAGCCTGCAAAGCTGGGGTTAAAATTAGCGGGGTAATAATATCTTCCACCAAAGAAGTAATGATTTTACCGAAAGCCCCGCCGATAATGACAGCAACGGCTAGATCGATTACATTGCCACGCATCAAAAATTTGCGAAAATCCGCTATAAAGCCACTGCGATTCATAGGTTTTGCGTTTTGAGGTAGGTTTAGTCAGGTGGATTATACAGGTTTTTTGTTTAATTTCTTAGGCGATCGCCCTAAATCAACACCCACACCCTACCAAAATTACTTGCTGCTTGGTTTTAAAGCTAACAACATTTCAAATTGGCTAGTAGAAGCGTTAGGACTACTGGCGCTCATGCTAACACCACGAATAGAGGCTAAAATAGCTTGGGTTTCTGGGGGGATAGTACCCGGCTGGGCGTTAGCGTTTATTAGTGCTACCGTCTTATCCATATCTAGATAAAAGTATCCAGCATTCGATTTAGGCAAAGAACTTATAGCTGCCTTAAAGTTGTCGCTGTTAGTTAATAATTGACTTGGTTTAGTTGTGACGATATCAGCGATGGGCCCGCCAAAAGCAATAAACACTGTGTCTTTATCTAACCATCCATGCCCTAATAATGCCCCTTGACCGGGAATTTGCCACTCAGTTACCGCCGTAGCCCCAATATTTCTAGGTGCTACGCCCACAAAAGAGCTTTTAGCAATGCCATCTAACTTACTTAAAGTAGCTTCGGCGGCGGGACGATTTGTTGTATAGCGCTACGCAAGCACGTTAGGACAGTGTTTGAATGCGGCATCGACACAGCTACGAAAGTTATCAAATTCATCCCATCGTTGCCTCATCCAATTCTTGAGCATAAACCACCAATGCTCG
>JAABUN010003240.1_pt1 | contig 25903 bp, 21 predicted proteins | sample 5559311 | NCBI WGS metagenome assembly JAABUN01 (sample SAMN10711877, study PRJNA513370) | rock metagenome | isolation source: Antarctica rocks | place: Antarctica: Victoria Land, Siegfried Peak sud
ACAACGCAGCCCTCCGCCAGCTAGCCAACCGTCTCGTCGGCATCCTCCACGGCTGCCTGAAAACACACACGCCCTACGACGAAGCCACTGCCTGGAACCAGCACGCCCAACTTGCAGCCGCTTGACATCTAAGCCCATGGGATGTCTGACCCGCGCCGCCGGCTGCCTCGCCTCCCGGCTCCACGCGAAAGCAACCACCGCCACCATCCGGGCTCAGCTGATCAACCTCCCCGGCCGACTCGCCCGCTCCGCCCGCCGACTCGTCCTGCACCTACCCACCGACTGGCCCTGGGAACAAGCCTGGACCGGACTGTTCACCACCGGCTGCGGCCCACCCACAGCCGTACCCTGACCATCAGCCCGACACGGGCCCGACCGGAGAACTCAAGTGGAAGAGCCGGACAGACCGGCCGAACCCACACGCCCACCCGGGCAAGCCGACCAACCAAGATCAACTACGCGACACCACAATGCCGGTCGGTGGATCCAGGCTCAACCGGTGACCTCTACCTCGAGAGCATCCGGCTCAGGCAAAGGGGTTCGGGGTGAGCGTGTACTTCGTCTGCAGGTATTCGTGGATGCCCTCGGCCCCGCCCTCGCGACCTAAGCCGGAAAGCTTCCAACCACCGAAGGGTGCAGCCGCGTTCGACACCACCCCGACGTTGAGCCCCATCATCCCGGTTTCGATCCGTTCGATGAGCCGCTGCCCACGCGCGAGGTTCTCGGTGTAAACGTAGGAGACAAGGCCGTACTCGGTGTCGTTCGCGCGTCGAACCGCCTCGTCCTCGTCGTCGAAGGGAACCACCGCGAGGACGGGTCCGAAGATCTCCTCACGAAGCAGCCTGCTGCCGGCCGGCACGTCTGACAGGACCGTTGGCTCGAAGAAGCTGCCAGGTCCGGCGATCGCTCCGCCGCCGGTTCGCAGTCCAGCACCCCGGGACACGGCGTCGTTTACGAGGTCGGTGGCTTTGGCGACGGCGCGGTCATCGATGAGCGGGCCGATCGCGACGCCGTCCTCGGTGCCACGACCGACTCGAAGCGCCTGCACCCGCTCGGTGACGCGATGAGTGAACTCCCCCGCGACTGACCGGTGCACGAGGAACCGGTTTGCCGCGGTGCACGCCTGACCGATGTTGCGGAACTTCGCCTGCATCGCTCCATCAATCGCCTCGTCGAGGTCCGCGTCCTCGAACACGACGAAGGGGGCGTTGCCGCCAAGCTCCATCGAGGTCCGCAACACCCCTTGCGCGGCCTGCTGAAGCAACCTCTGCCCGACGGGCGTCGACCCCGTGAACGACAGCTTGCGAAGGCGGGGGTCGCGGATGATCGGTTCTGACAGTGCGCCGGAGGTCGACGTCGTGAGGACGTTGACCACTCCCCTCGGAAGCCCCGCATCCTCGAGCAGCTTCGCGAAGTAGAGGGTGGTGAGAGGAGTGAGTTCTGCAGGTTTGATGACTACGGTGCACCCCGCGGCCAGTGCCGGTGCGATCTTGCGGGTCGCCATGGCGAGGGGGAAGTTCCACGGCGTGATGAGGAAGCACGGTCCGACCGGGTGCTGCGAGACGGTCATGCGTCCGGTGCCTTCGGGATCCGTTCCGTACCGGCCCTGGACCCGCGGCGCCTCCTCGCCGAACCACCGCAGGAACTCCCCGCCGTAGGCGACCTCGCCGCGGGCCTCCGCGAGCGGCTTGCCCATTTCGATCGTCATGAGCAGCGCGAAGTCCTCTTTCCGCTCCTGCAGAAGGTCGAATGCGCAGCGAAGCAGCTCCGCCCGCGCACGGCTGGGGGTGGCGGCCCATCGGGGAAAGGCCCCGACTGCCGCATCCAGGGCCGCTGCGCCATCTGCCACCGACGCCGAGGCGACGGTCTTCACGACTTCGCCCGTCGCCGGGTCAACGACACCCAGGGACGCTTGAGCTTCGGCCGGCCGCCATTCGCCTCTGATGAACAGGCGGTCCGGCACCTTCGCCAACAGCTCAGTCTCCTCAGGCCTACCCATCCCACTCCTCGTTTACGTGTCAACCGTTGTGAGTCGGTGGCGGCGACCACGACCGACGGCCGGTTTTGGCCACCTACCTCAATGATATACGATGCTGCGGTGCGCGACAAAGGAGAGCTCGTGAATAGACGCGGGGCGGCGACTCCGATGGACGCGCGTCAGGCGGCCCTGCCGGTGCGACCGGGCAAGATCGTGGCGGTTCATCTGAACTACGCCTCCCGCGCCGCCCAGCGGGGACGCCAACCCGCCGACCCGTCCTACTTCTTCAAGCCCTCCAGCTCGGTGGCGCCGAGCGGCGGCACGGTCGAACGGCCGTTAGGTACCGAGCTGCTCGCATTCGAGGGCGAGATCGCGCTGGTCGTCGGATGCACAACACACCGGGTGAGCGTCGACCGGGCATGGGACTGCATCGGCTGGGTCACCGCCGCCAATGACTTCGGTCTCTACGATCTGCGGGCGAACGACCGCGGTTCGAACGTCCGCTCGAAGGGTGGCGACGGCTTCACCCCGATTGGACCCGGCCTCATCGACGCTCGCGCGGTCGACCCCAGGGAGCTGCACATCCGCACCTGGGTCAACGGCGCGCTCGTCCAGGACGGCTCGACGTCCGACCTTCTGTTCTCGTTCCCTCGAATCGTGGCTGACCTTGCTCAGCACTTCACGCTGGAACTCGGGGACGTCATCCTCACCGGCACGCCTGCCGGCTCCTCGGTCGCTGTGCCCGGCGACGTCGTCGAGGTCGAGGTCGATGCGCCGTCCGCTCCGGAAAGTCCGTCGTCGGGCCGGCTGAGGACGACAGTCGTGCAAGGGGAGGCGGCGTTCGACCCGGGACTGGGCTCAATCCCGGCCGCCGACGATGAGCAGCGAACAGAGGCCTGGGGATCTCGGGAGGCGGCCGGGCTGACCGACTCCTCACCTGAGACCACCGCACTGTCCCCCGAACTGCGCGACAAGCTCCAAACGGTATCGGTCGCGGGGCTTTCGGCCCAGCTGCGCAAGGTGGGGCTGAACAACACGACGATCGACGGCGTGCGGCCTCTGCATCCGGAGGCGAAGCTCATCGGGATCGCCAAGACGCTCCGGTTTGTTCCACTCCGCGAGGACCTGTTCGTGTCACACGGAGGTGGGTTCAATGCGCAGAAGCGGGCCTTCGACGCCGTTGTCGAGGGTGAGGTGATCGTCATCGAGGCGCGCGGGGAGACGGGTTCGGGCACGCTCGGCGACGTCCTGGCCGTCCGCGCCTACGCCCGGAGGGCTGCCGGCATCGTGACCGACGGCGGTATTCGCGATCATGATGCAGTGGCCGCCGTCGGCATCCCCGTCTACACAGCAGGCGCGCATCCTGCCGTTCTAGGCCGCAAGCACGTGCCCTGGGACGTCGACGTGACGATCGGCTGCGGTGGGACCACGGTGCAGCCCGGCGACGTCATCGTGGGCGACGCCGACGGCGTGGTCGTGATTCCTCCTCCGATCGTCGAAGCGGTCACCGATGCCGCGCTCGAACAGGAGACCGAGGACGCGTGGATCGCGCAGCAGGTCGCCGCCGGTCATCCCATCGAGGGGCTTTTCCCTATGAACGCGGAGTGGCGGGGGAGGTACCGGGCATGGCGCGAGACGACGTGACCACCGTCGATGACCGACGCCTCAGCAAGTCCCAGCGGGCCTACCACTTCATCAAGGAGCGGATCGCGGGCCAGGAGTTCGCTCCCGGCTACCGGCTCGTGCTCGGACCGATCGCGGCTGAGCTGGAGATGAGTGTCGTTCCGGTGCGCGAGGCCGTCCGCCAGCTGGAGGCCGAGGGCCTCATCACCTTTGTACGCAACGTCGGCGCTCGTGTCTCGATGATCGACGACTCGCAGTACCGCTTCAGCATGCAAGCGCTCGCCGTCATCGAGGGCGCAGCGACCGCACTCGCGGTCGCCCATCTCACCTCGGGTGACATTGGCCGTGCACGAGCGGTGAACCGACGGATGGCCGCCGGACTTATCGATTTCGACCCGCACGCGTTCACCACCCTGAACCAGGAGTTCCACTCGATCCTCTTCATGCGGTGCTCCAACCCACGAGTCCTTGAGCTCGTCCAGGCCGAATGGGCGCGGCTCGGGTATCTGCGCGACTCGACCTTCAGCTTTGTGCCCGAGCGGGCCGGCGAATCCGTGCAGGAGCACGAGGCCATCCTGCAGCTCATCGAGAACGGCGCGGCCCTCGACGAAGTCGAGCGGGCGGCACGCCGCCACCGCTCAGCGACGCTAGACGCGTACCTAACCCGCGAACACCCCGACCAGGCGTTCAGCCTCCCAACCTTCCCGAATACGGAGCCTCAAGTGACAGAGACGACCACGGCGCCACTGATCGCACCCCGGGGCACCGCGACGGATCCCTCGGTCGAGCACGTGCCGGCCGACCTGCCCGACCGCATCCACCACTACATCGACGGTGCTCTCGTGGACTCGGTCGGCGGCGACACCTTCGACGTCCTCGACCCCGTCACAAACCAGGTCTACCTCGAAGCAGCCGCAGGTAAGAAGGCCGACATCGATCGAGCTGTCGCAGCCGCGCGCCGCGCGTTCACCGATGGGCCATGGCCGCGGATGTTGCCGCGCGAACGCTCGCGCATCCTGCACCGCGTCGCGGACGTCGTGGAGTCGCGCGACACACGCCTCGCCGAGCTCGAGTCCTTCGACTCGGGCCTGCCCATCACCCAGGCGCTCGGCCAGGCACGCCGCGCGGCCGAGAACTTCCGCTTCTTCGCGGACCTCATCGTCGCCCAGACGGACGACACCTACAAGGTGCCGGGACGCCAGGTCAACTACGTGAACCGCAAGCCGATCGGTGTCGCCGGGTTGATCACGCCCTGGAACACCCCGTTCATGCTCGAGTCCTGGAAGCTTGCACCGGCCCTGGCGACGGGCAATACGGTCGTGCTGAAGCCTGCGGAGTTCACTCCCCTGTCCGCGTCGCTTTGGGCGGGCATCTTCGACGAGGCCGGCCTTCCGAAGGGGGTGTTCAACCTTGTGAACGGGCTCGGCGAGGACGCCGGCGACGCGTTGGTGAAGCACCCCGACGTGCCCCTCATCTCCTTCACGGGCGACAGCCGCACCGGCCAGATCATCTTCGGGAACGCCGCCCCGTCCTTGAAGGGGCTTTCGATGGAGCTCGGCGGGAAGTCCCCGGCGATCGTCTTCGCCGACGCGGACCTCGAGGCCGCCGTCGACGCCACGATCTTCGGGGTGTTCTCGCTGAACGGGGAACGCTGCACCGCGGGCAGCCGCATCCTGGTCGAGCGCGAGATCTACGAGGAGTTCGTCGAGCGCTACGCCGGGCAGGCGAAGCGCGTCGTCGTCGGCCTCCCGCACGACCCGGCGACCGAGGTGGGGGCACTCGTACATCCGGAGCACTTCGACAAGGTCATGCGGTACATCGGGATCGGTAAGACGGAGGGCCGTCTGGTCGCGGGCGGAGGCCGACCCGACGCGTTCCCGACGGGCAACTTCATCGCACCGACTGTGTTCGTCGACGTGCCGAGCCAGGCCCGCATCTTCCAGGAGGAGATCTTCGGGCCGGTAGTCGCTATCACGCCCTTCGAGACCGAGGAGGAGGCACTCGCTCTCGCGAACGGTGTGAAGTACGGCCTCGCCGCGTACGTGTGGACCAATGACCTGCAGCGTGCCCACAACTTCGCTCAGGCGGTCGAGGCCGGCATGGTCTGGCTCAACTCGAACAACGTCCGCGACCTGCGCACCCCGTTCGGCGGCGTGAAAGCGTCCGGGCTCGGACACGAGGGCGGCTACCGCTCGATCGACTTCTACACCGACCAACAGGCCGTGCACATCACGCTCGGTGAGGTGCACAACCCCTCCTTCGGCAAGGCCGCCCCGCCGTCGGAGCTCGCTGCCGCGGCGAGGTCCGACGAGGGGTGACGGACATCCGTCTGTCACCGCATCCGATCACTCTGCGAGGACGCCCGACATGACCACCATCACGTCCGACCCATTCGCACCGGTCACCACCGCCGGCGACCCGAGCCGTGCCGGAAACCTCATCCCCACGCCCGCCACTTCGGCACCTGACGTGCTGCGGTGCGCGTACATGGAACTCGTCGTCACCGACCTTGCCGCGTCGCGCACCTTCTACGTGGATGTGCTCGGCCTCGTCGTCACCGAGGAGGACGAGCACACCGTCCACCTGCGCTCGTTCGAGGAGTTCATCCACCACAACCTCGTCCTGCGTCTAGGCCGGGTCGCCGCCGTCGCGGCCTTTTCCTACCGCGTGCGCACGCCGGAGGACCTCGACAGGGCGGTCGCGTTCTACACCGAGCTCGGCTGCCGGGTGGAACGCCGCTCGGAGGGGTTCACCAAGGGCATCGGGGATTCCGTCCGGGTGGAGGACCCCCTCGGGTTCCCGGTCGAGTTCTTCCACGACGTCGACCACGTCGACCGGCTCGCCTGGCGGTACGACCTGTACTCTCCGGGTGCCCTGGTGCGCCTGGACCATTTCAACCAGGTGACGCCGGACGTCCCCCGCGCCGTCAAGCACATGGAGGACCTCGGGTTCCGGGTCACCGAGGACATCCAAGACGAAGAGGGCACCGTCTACGCCGCCTGGATGCGCCGCAAGCCCACCGTCCACGACACCGCGATGACCGGCGGCGACGGTCCACGTATGCACCACCTAGCCTTCGCGACACACGAGAAGCACAACATTCTCGCCATCTGCGACAAGCTCGGAGCGCTGCGCCGCTCCGACGCGATCGAGCGTGGACCCGGCCGGCACGGCGTCTCCAACGCGTTCTACCTCTACCTGCGGGACCCTGACGGGCATCGCGTCGAGATTTACACGCAGGACTACTACACCGGGGACCCGGACAACCCCGTTGTCACCTGGGACGTGCACGACAACCAGCGCCGGGACTGGTGGGGTAACCCCGTCGTTCCGAGCTGGTACACCGACGCCTCCCTCGTGCTCGACCTCGACGGCGAACCGAAGCCGGTGGTCTCGCGCACCGACTCCTCGGAGATGGCGGTCACCATCGGCGCCGATGGCTTCTCCTACACGCGAAAGACCGACGACGACCCACCCGAGGACCAGCACAAAGGTGAATACAAACTCGGCGCTCAGCTGTGACCCCGGACATGCAAGCCCGGAAAGAGGGAGGGATGCTGCCTGAAGCCGCCATCGCGGCGCTCGCTGAGGAGCTCGCCGAAGCCCACCGGGCGCATACGGTGATCCCCCGGATCACCGCACGACATCCCGAGGCGACTGTCGAGGACTCCTACGCGATCCAGGGCGTGTGGAGGGACCGGAACCTGGAAGCGGGGCGACGGCTCGTCGGACGCAAGATCGGCCTGACCTCCAAAGCCATGCAGGCGGCCACAGGCATCACCGAGCCCGACTACGGCGTCATGTTCGACGACACCGTCTGGGACAGCGGCTCCGTGCTCCCCTTCGACCACTTCTCGAACGTGCGCATCGAGGTCGAGCTCGCCTTCGTGCTGAACGATGCGTTGGACGGCCCGGGCTGCACGGTCTTCGACGTGCTTCGCGCGACCGAGTACGTCACGCCGGCGCTCGAGGTGCTCAACTCCCACCTGGAGCTCGAGGGCCGAACGATCGTGGACACGATCGCCGACAACGCTGCCTACGGCGCGATGGTCCTCGGCGGGCGCCCGATGCGTCCCGACCAGATCGACCTGCGCTGGGTCTCGGCGCTGCTGTACCGCAACGAGACGATCGAGGAGACCGGCGTCGCCGCCGGGGTGCTTAACCAACCCGCGGCAGGAGTGGCGTGGCTCGCGAACGCCGTCTCCCGGCATGGGGCACGACTCGAAGCAGGCGAGATCATCCTGGCCGGATCGTTCACGCGACCGATGTGGGTCTCCCGCGGCGACACCGTGCTGTGCGACTACGGGCGGATGGGAACCATCACATGCCGCTTCGCCTGAGCCCGACGTTCCGCGACCGGCTGGCCGAGGCGTCCCGCCCGCTCGCCGGGATGTGGGTGTGCTCCGGGTCCCCGCTGATCGCCGAGCTCTGCGCGGGCAGCGGCCTCGACTGGCTGCTCATCGACATGGAGCACTCACCCAACGGGTTGGAGTCCGTGCTCGCGCAGCTGCAGGCCGTTGCGGCCTACCCGGCGACGCCGGTGGTGAGGGTACCGGCCGGCGACGCCGTCACGATCAAGCAGGTGCTCGATCTCGGCGCTCAGAACCTGCTCGTACCCATGATCTCCACCGCAGACGAGGCACGCGCCGTCGCCGAGGCCGTCCGCTACCCACCGCGGGGACGACGCGGCGTCGGATCGGCTTTAGCCCGCTCCGCCCGTTGGAACCGCGTTGACGGCTACCTCGCTGGCGCCGACGAGCACGTGTCGCTGTTCGTGCAGGTCGAGACCGTCGCGGGCGTCGCCGCGGCAGCCGAGATCGCCGGCGTCGACGGCGTCGACGGCGTGTTCGTCGGACCGAGCGACCTCGCCGCGTCCATGGGGCGACTCGGACAGCAGACACATCCGGAGGTCACGGCCGCGGTCCTGCGAGCTTTCGAGGCGGTGCAGGACAGCGGCAGGCCGGTCGGGGTGAACGCGTTCGACGGATCAGCCGCGCAGGCCTACATCGATGCGGGCGCCGCGTTCGTGCTGGTCGGCGCCGACGTCGCGCTGCTCGCTCGCGGATCCGAAGCACTCGGGGCGCGGTGGGTGCCGACGGACGACGGGACCGCACCGTCGTCCTACTGAGACCGCCTACTCGAACCGATTCGAGAGGGCCTGGCTGTGCTCGACACGAGCAGCCAATCATCTGAAAGAGAGAATGAGGAGTCACGACATGAAGGTTCTGCTGTATGGCGCAAGCGGCAATATTGGCCGCGCTATCGCCGAGGAGCTGTTGGCGCGCGGACACACCGTCACCGGCGTCACCCGTCGCGGCACGGTCGAGGGGTTGGCCGAGGAGCGCTTCACCGTGGCCGCCGGCAACGCCACCGATCCGGCGGGCGTGGCGGCTCTCGCCGCCTCGCACGACGCCGTGGTCTCCGCGGTGGGCCCCCAGATCGGCCGGGAGAACGACCGCGAGACGATCGTCGGGGCAGCTGCCGCCCTGGTCGAGGGACTGCGCAAGGCCGGCGTCCGCCGGCTCGTGACCATCGGCGGTGCCGGCAGCCTGGAGTCGGGCCCGGGCCGGGTCGTGATGGACGAGCCAGAGTTCCCGGCGGCCTGGCGGGCCAACGCCGAGGCCCAGGCGGAAGCGCTCCGCCGCTACCGCGAGGTCGACGACCTGGACTGGACCTACGTCTCGCCCGCGGCCATCATCGAACCAGGCGAGCGGACCGGGGTCTACCGGATCGGCGGCGACACGCTGCTCACCGACGCGGAAGGGACGAGCCGAATCTCCTACGCCGACTACGCGGCAGCCCTCGCCGACGCACTCGAGGGAGACACCGCGATCCGCCGCCGGATCAGCGTCGCGTACTGAACGCTGAGTGCCCCGATCCACAATCTGCTCAAGACCGAGAGACGGGACAGCGCATGACCCTCCCTATCGGCCCACCAGCCGCTCCGTCACCGGGCCCGCCTCGCGTGCGCGGCCACAGCGTCCATCGGCGAGTTCACAAACGCCGTCGCGCTTCTGCCACGTACTGCCGCCGCCTTGCCACCGGCGGACGTGAGGTGCCGGCGTGACGGGGGGCAGCCCTGTGTTCCCGGCCGCGGTTGACGGCGTGGCAACGGCTTCGTACCCAGACCAGCAGGCGTCCGCGCGGGAGCGCCTGCAACTGGCCCGAGCCGCGATCCAGCGCTGGCACGCTTTGGGTGCGCTGGTGCGCCCACCGGCGCCGGCAGCGCTGGCCGACGCGGACCGCCTGGACGAGCAGCGCGCCCGTGGCGGCACGCCGGGGGCGCTGCACGGCATGCCGGTCGTCATCAAGGACAACATCGCGGTGAGCGGATTGCCGCTGACGGGAGCCTCCCCCGCGCTGGCGGGGTGCGTGGCCTCCCACGACGCCGGTGTGGTGGCCCGGCTGCGGGCAGCGGGCGCTGTGGTGGCCGCGCAGACCAACATGCATGAGCTGGCCCTGGGCACCACCAGCGACAACGCCCATCATGGACCGGTGCGCAACCCCTGGGACCTGACCCGGAGCGCCGGAGGGTCCAGCGGCGGCAGCGCCGCGCTGGTGGCGGCCGGGGCGGTCCGCGCGGCTCTGGGCACCGACACCGGTGGCTCCGGACGAATACCCGCGGCCCTGTGCGGCTGCGTGGGGTTCCGGCCGAGCAGCGGCCGCTGGCCGGGCGACGGCATCCTCACCCTGTCCCCGACCATGGACACGGTTGCGCTGTTCGGCGCCGACGTGGCCACCGTCGGCGCATGCGACGCCGTCCTGGCTGCGGAGCCGAGGACGGTGAGCGGCGGCAGCGAGGTCGTCGCGGCGGACGGCCTGCGCGTGGGTGTGCCGCGCTCGGCGTTCTGGCGTGATCTGGACCCCCGCGTCGCCGAGGTGGCCGAAACCGCCCTGGGACAGCTGAGTGCCGCGGGAGCTGTCCTCGTCAGCGTTGACTTGCGCGAGCTGCGCGAGCTCGACTCTCAGGTGGCGCATGTCCTGGCACCGCTAGAGATCGGGCGGGTGTGGACGGGCTTCGCCCGCGAGAACCTGCAGCTGAGCCTGGTCGAGTTCGCCGGCCGCCTGAGCAGCCCCGACGTCGCGGCCGCGATGAGCATGATCGCCGCTGCCGGACCGGGCACGGAGGCGGAGCTGACGCGCTTGCGACTGTTGTGTGTGCGAGCACGCGGCGTCTATGAACGCGCCTTCGTCGCCCAGCGGCTCGACGCTCTCGTCTGGCCCACCCTGCCCGTACAGGCACCGCACGTCGGCCGGTCCACCGTGTCGCTGCGTGGTGAGGAACGGAACGCGTTCACGACGATGACGTCGCACAGCACCCCAGCCAGCATCAGCGGGGTCCCCAGCCTCTCCCTACCGGCCGGTCTGGACGCCGACGGCCTCCCCGTCGGGCTGTCCCTGGACGGCCCCCGCGGAGGTGACCGACGCCTGCTCGCCGTCGCCGCCGCCGTCGAGGCCGTGCTCCGTCCGCTGCCGAACCCGCCTGGCCCGCCACGGTGAGCATCGACGATCTCGTCAGTCAGACGAGCACGAATGTCGGATCCCGAGCGGTGTCCGGCCCCGACGACAACGAGCGGTGCTCGGTCGGTCGCATCGACTCCCTGTGGCACTACCCGGTCAAGGGCCTGTCCGGGCAGTCGCTGTCCCGCGTGCAGCTGCACGCGGGTGCTGGCTTCCCGGCCGACCGCACCTGGGCGCTGGCGCGACCCGACGGCGAGTACGTGCCCGGCCTGCGTACCCCGATCAGCAAGCACCAGTTCTTCGTGCTCGTGACGCAGGAACGGCTCGCCGGGCTGCGCACCCACCTCGACGTCGGTAGCGGGCGGTTCACCGTGTGGGTGCGCGAGCACGTCGTCCTGGACGAGAGCTGGCATACTTCAGCAGGGCGGGAGGCGACCACGGTCTTCTTCGCGCGTGTGCTCGACCTCGAGCCCGGCGTGCTGCCGGTCCTGGCTCACGAGGACGGACGCCGCTTCACCGACGTCTCGGTCGTCTCCGACGCCATGATGCACTCCGTCTCGATCATCAACCTCGCGTCCGTGCGCGACCTGGAGCAGCGCACCGGCCGGGAGATCGACCCTGCGCGGCTGCGCGCCAACATCTACGTCGACGAACTGCCCGCCTGGAGTGAGCTGGACCTCGTCGGCCGTGACATCACCGCGGGTGGTGTTCGCCTGCGGGGCGTCCTCACCACCCGCCGCTGTGCGGCGACCGAGGTCAACCCCCGCGACGCCCGACGGGACCTGCCGCTGCCCCGCCTGCTGGTGCAGCACACCGGGCGTGACGAGGTCGGCGTGTACGGCGAAGTGGCCACCGGGGGCGTCGTCGCCGTCGGCGACGAGGTGACCTGGTGACCGCGGAGACGACGACGCCGGCTCAGCCGACTCGGCCAGCCACCATCGGGACTCCAGGGGGGCGACCGGGCGACCTGCTGCTTCGGGTCGCCGCGAAGCGGATGCTCACGCCCTCGGTCTGCGAGCTCGAGCTGCGCGACCGCGCCGGCGGCGACCTGCCCGAGCACCAGCCCGGGAGCCATCTGTCGATGACCACCCCTGCCGGGCAACGACGCAGCTACAGCATCACCAACCCACCGACCGAGACCAGCCGCTACGTCATCGCCGTGCACCGCCAACAGGCCGGCCGCGGCGGATCGAGCAGCGTCGTCGACGACACGGTGGCGGGGAGCCTCGTTTGGGCGTCAGCGGCGTCGAACGCCTTCGAGCTGGTCGACGCGCCGCGTTACCTGCTCATCGCCGGAGGCATCGGCATCACACCGCTCCGGTCCATGCTGCAGCACCTGATCGCCAGAGGTCGGCGAGACGTCACCTTGCTGTACCTGACCCGTACCCGCGAGGAGACCGCCTACGCCGACGAGCTGCTCGCTCTAGCGCAACAGCCGGACCTGGCCCACATCGTGCTCCTGCACCACAGCGCGAGCGCCGGGCGCGCAGAGTTCTGGCCCTGGTTGGCGGTGCCGGACGACGGTATGCACCTCTACTGCTGCGGGTCACCCGCCCTGATGGAGCAGGTACGAGCACTGACGGCGCACTGGCGCCCCTCGCGCGTCCACTTCGAGGACTTCGCCGGCGTCGACGCACTCGGCGGCACCAGCGCGCCGTTCACGCTCACCTGGGCACCCACCGGCGCGCAGGTGGCTGTGGCCGCCACCGAGACCGCACTGCAGGCGCTGCGTCGGGCCGGAATGTCCGTAACCAGCTCGTGTGAGTCCGGGACCTGCGGGACCTGCCGTCTCCGCCTCGTCGACGGCTCTGCCGAGCACCGCGACCTGGTGCTGACCGCTGCTGAACGCGAGCACTTCGTCATGCCCTGCGTGTCCCGCGCCGCGGGCAGCACGATGACCGTCGCCCCAACGGAGTCCGCCGAGCCTCCCCACGCCTGAGACGCCGAGGGACGACCGACCCCTCAGGCAGGAACGCTGGGCACTTCGCGGCGGCCGATGTTCAGGATCGGACGGAAGAACGCGCCGAGCTCCGGCGTCGCCGTCAGGGGCAGGACGTTCGCGACGTACTGGTCCGGCCGCACCACGACGACCACGCCGCCGCGGTCAAGCCCGCGTGCGCTGAAGATGTCTGACTCCGGGTCGATGCCGAACACCTTCTCGTAGTCGATGAGCTGGAACGGACCGCGGCGGGGCAGGAACAGCCTCGGAACGAGGCCGAGGTCGATGCGCGTGTGCGGCTGCTGGTAGACGACCTTCACGTCGAACCAGGCGTCGTCCTCTGCACCCTCCGGCGTGCTGGCCAACGGGGATCCTGGGTCGGTGGCGAGCCACTCGGCCGTCCGACCCGCGACCGAGTCCTCTCCGGGCAGTGCGGCGTCCGCGAAGAGGTAGATGCGCCACCGGCCGTCCGCCGTCGCGTGGTGGCCGAGATGGATGGGGTTGCCGTCGCACACCCGAGCGACCATGGCCGACCGGAAGCGCTTACCGACCGGGAAGCCCTCGGCCAGCGCCTGGTGGGTGGGCCCAGCGGTGATCATCGACACGGTGTACTGCGTCATGAACCCAGCCGGGAACTCGGCGGTGCGGACGTAGAAGTCTTCGAGCTCGGAGGGGTCGTCGAGGTCCTCGGGTTTCGTGGCCATGAGCGTCGACCACTGCTTGTCGAAGTCGATGAGGCTCCTGGCCACGACCTGACGCTCGGCGGAGTAGGTGGCCAGCAGGCTCTCCGGGCTGCGTCCCTCGAGCACGTGACCGAGCTTCCAGCCGAGGTTGAAGCCGTCCTGGAGGGAGACGTTCATGCCCTGGCCGGCCTTGGCGCTGTGGGTGTGGCAGGCGTCGCCCGCGATGAAGACCCGAGGCGTCTCAGTGCCGACGTCGGCAGGAAGCACGTCGTCGAACCGGTCGGTCAACCGGTGCCCCACCTCATAGACACTCCACCAGGCGACGTCGCGCACCTCGAGCACGTAAGGCCAGAGGATCTCACTCGCTCGGGCGATGATCCGCTCGATGCTGGTGGCTCGCACGGCGCCGTCGTCGGCCGGCGGCACCTCGCCGAGGTCGACGTACATGCGGAACAGGAAGCCTCCCTCGCGCGGGATGAGCAGGATGCTGCCGCTTTCCGCCTGGATGGCGCACTTCGTGCGGACGTCGGGGAAGTCGGTGACCGCGAGCACGTCCATCACCCCCCAGGCGTGGTTGGCCCGGTCTCCCGTCATGGTGCAGCCGATGGCCTCGCGAACTCCACTGTGGGCGCCGTCCGCTCCGAGGACGTACTTCGCGCGAGTGACGCGCACCTCCCCCTCCTCGGGGCCGGTCATGTGGACGAAGGTTGCGGCCACGGGGTACTCGGCGTCACGGTCGACCTGAAGCCCGCGGAAGTCCAGACCATAGTCCTGTCTGAGCCTGGTAGGCGAGTTCGCCATCACCTCCGCGAAGTAGTCGAGCACCCGCGCCTGGTTCACGATCAGGTGCGGGAACTCGCTGATGCCGGTCGGGTCGTCGACGGCGCGGGACGTGCGGGTGATCCGGGAGCGGTCACTGGGGTCCGGCTTCCAGAACGCCATCTCCGTGATCCGAAAAGCCTCGGCGATGATCCGCTCCGCGAAGCCGAAAGCCTGGAAGGTCTCGACGCTTCGCGCCTGGATCCCGTCCGCCTGACCGATCACGAGCCGGCCGCCGCGGCGCTCGACGATCCGCGTCCTCACCCCAGGGAACTGCGCCAGCTGAGCCGCGGCAATCATCCCCGCGGGACCGGTGCCCACGATGAGCACGTCGACCTCATCCGGCAGCTCGCTCTGCCAGGTGCCAGCCCCTCCTCCCGCTGCGGGCTGGACGCGCGGGTCTCCTGACACATAGCCATGATGGTGAAACTGCATCGCCTCACGGACCTCCCTGTGTGCACCCTGGTTCGGCAGTCGAACGCACACCTTCAGATATGAGTGGAAAAGCTTTTGGGCCGGTTCACATGTCGTCACTGGGCAAGCTGGCGATGCACCCCGTCGGTCATTGACTGCTCGTCACCCAGTCGGTACGCCCGCTCCAACAGCTGTGGCTCGGCGCGCAGGCGCGCGGTGTCCTCGTGGAGAACCACCCGCCCTGAAGCCATGGCGTAGGCATCGCTGGCCAGCTTGAGCGCAATCTGGGTGAACTGCTCGATGAGCAGGACCGCCACACCGCTCGCGGCGATGTCAGCCAATGCCGGAGCCAGCCGACGCACGACGACCGGGGCGAGCCCCAAGGACATCTCGTCGACGATCAGCACGCGCGGGCGAGCTACGAGCGCCTGACCCAGAGCGAGCATCTGCTGCTGTCCGCCCGAGAGGGTCCCGGCCAGCGCCCGGGTCAGCGCCCGCAGCTCGACGAACAGCGACAGCACCTCCTCGACGGCGCTGTCCCGCTCCCCACGAGGGAGCAGCAGGGCGGCGGTACGCAGGTTGTCGGCCACGGTGAGATCCCTCAGCACCCGGTGCCCCTCGGGCACGGTGGCCAGCCCCGCCGCCCGCACTCGTGTCGGGTTCCTTCGCGTCACGTCCGTGCCGTCCAGCAGCACCGTCCCGGCGTCGGGGGCCAGCACCCCGGCCAGGGCGAGCACGAGCGAGGACTTGCCCGCACCGTTGGCACCCAGCAGCGCGGTGACACTGCCGGCGCGCGCCGTCAGATCGACTCCGTGCACCACCTCGCGCCCTCCGCGTGAGACACGCAGGCTGCTCACCACCAAACGCTCGCTCACCACGTCTCTCCCGGAACCTGAGTGGCCCGCCCGCCGTCCTCGGCGACGGCGGGGGTGTTGTCAACGGCGACGTCCTCGATCCCGAGGTAGGCCCGGCGCACTTGCGGCGAGGCCAGAACCTCGGCGGTGGCGCCAAAGGCGACCAGCCGCCCGAAATCCAGTACCGCCAACGTCTGGCACACCGCACCGACGATGTCCATGTCGTGCTCGACGAGTACCACCGTGGCACCGCACTCCTCCGGGATGGCGCGCACGAGCTCAGCCAGGTGCCCGGTCTCGACCGCGTCCAGACCCGCAGCGGGCTCATCCAAGAGCACCACGGAGGGCGCACCCACCACGGTCTTGGCGATCTCGACGAGGCGACGCTCCAACATGCTGAGCGCGCTGCCCGCCCGCTGTGTGCCCTCCAGGCCGACGAAGGCGAGCGCGCGGTCGACGTCCGCCGCACGGGCGCCGGTGTGCTCCGCGGTGAGCAGCACGTTCGCGCGCGCCGACAGGGAGTGAACCACCTGCTCTTGCTGGAAGGTGCGCCGAAGACCCGACCGGGACCGGCGGGCAGCCGACATCGCCAGCAGGTCGGCTCCTCCCATGTGCACAGAGCCGGCGGCGGCCCGCGCGAAGCCGGAGAGCACGTTGAAGAACGTGGTCTTACCAGCGCCGTTGGGGCCGACCAGCCCACACACGCCGCTCGAAAAGGTGAGCGAGACTCCGTCCAGCGGTGTCACGCCGCCGTAACGCACCGTCAGTTCGTCGGCGACGAGCCCGTAGTCGCTCACCGTGCCTCCATCGATGCTGAGGTCGCGCCGGGCTGGTCGGTCGCGCGCTGCCCGTCGGTCGCGCCGTGGCGGTCGGGTCGGGGAGGTCTCTGCGCGGGGGGGCCGCTCGACGTGCGCCGGGATGCTCCGCCGATGCGTTCACTCAGCCGACTCACCTGGCCGGCGACACCGTCGGGAGTCGTGAGGATCGCCTGCACGGTGGCCAGGCCGAGGATCACGAAGACCAGGTCACCGCTGACGCCGACGTCGCTCAGCAGCCTGGGCATCCCCTGCATGAGGAGCCCGGCGACGACAGCGCCCCACAGCGAATAGGTGCCGCCGACGAGCACGGTGGCGAAAAGCAGTATCGACTGCGAGGCCGGGAACGTGATCGGGTCCATCAGACCGTCCACCCCTGCCAGCAGTCCTCCGGCGAGCCCGGTGGTCGCCGACACGACGGCCAGCGCCCACAACCTGTACCTGACCGTGCCCACCCCTGCGGCCAGCGCGCCGGCCTCACTCTGGCGGATGGCCGCCCACGCCCGTCCCGGCCGGGTGGTGAGGTGCACGGCCAGCACGACGAACACGGCGACGGCGACCACGACGACGTAGCGGAAGTACGCCGGATCGCTGGTGCCCAACGCCGTGCGCGGCAGCACCGTCTGCCCGGAGGTGGCCCGACCCAGGAGACCCGGCCCGCCGTTAGGGAACTGCGTGATGTTGAAGACCACCTCGAAGGCCCCGGCGAGCATCAGAGTGACGATGGCCAGATTCAGTCCCGACAGGCGCAGCGCAGGAAGACCCACGAGCACGCCGATGACGGCGGTGACCAGCGCACCGGTCAACACGGCCACCTCGAAGGCCAAGCCGGCATGACCGACGCGCAGCGTCACCCACGCCCCCACGCCGAGTAGCGAGACCTGCCCGAGCGAGACCATGCCGAGGCGGCCGTAGAGCACACCGGTACCAGCCGCCGCGATTGCGTAGACGACGCACACGGTGATGACTCGGGTCCAGAAGGCCCCGAGGAGACCCGGGCCGATGACGAGTGCGAGCACCACCACCGCCGCAGCGGCCCATCGCGACGGCGTCATCAACGCGCGCAGCCGATTGGGTGCGGGTGCCGGTCCCGCGGGTCCCGCAGACGTCGACGGAGTCATCGGGCTACCTCGATCGTCACGGTCTTGCGTCGCTGCAGGTAGAGGATCACGGCGACGGCCAGGACGAAAGGTGTCGCGCTCGCCAGCGACGATGTCGGTGGCCAGTACGACGCGAGCGCCTGACCTACGCCGAGCAAGAGGCCGCCGACGAGCGTGCCGGTCAGCGAGACGAACCGACCCACCACCACCGTGGCCAGCGCTGGGATGACCAGGAACGTGAGGAACCCCGGTTCCAGCTGGGTCTGAGCGGCCAGGAGCAACCCGGACACCCCGGCCAGGGCTCCGGACGTGACCCACGCCATCAGCTCGACGCGGCGAACGCGTACCCCGAGCATCGCTGCCAGTTCGCGGTCGCTGGTGAGAGCACGCATAGCTGTGCCCATGCTCGAGTGCCGGAGGAACAACGAGGTGGCCGCGACCACCGCGGCCACGAGCGCCAGCGACAACACTTGAGTGCCGGTCACTCGCGTATCAGACACGTTCAGCCCGACACCGTCGGTCGCCAGTCTCAACGTGCGCGCCTTGTCGTTCCACACCGCGTACAGGACTCCGAGCACCGCCAAGGCCAGCCCGAGCGTGGCGGTGGCCTTCCCCAGCTCGCTCCTGCGCGCGAGAGACGGTCCGGCGACCACACCAAAGAGCAGTGAGAGCGCGGCGGCCATCCCCACCCCGAGAAGCAGAGCCACCGGCGGTTGCAGCAGCAGCTGGACCAGCTGCCAAGCCACCATGCCGGCCGCAGCGCCGAGTGCACCGTAGGCGAAGTTCAGAACTCCGGTGGTCCGGTAGAGCACGAGCATGCCGACGCCGGAGAGGGCATACAGCGAACCGATGACCAGGCCGGAGATCACGAAGGGGAGCACAGAGGTCATAGCGCTTCCTGTTGTCGTTCGTGTGTTCAGCCCACGAGTCCTTGAGACTTCTCGCGCTCGAGGATGGGGGCCAGCCCAGGGTCCTCGCTGGGGGAGCAGCCCGAGAGCTGCTTGTAGACGCCGTCCTGAAGCACCGCCATCCGAGTGGCGTGGTTGGCGTTGTGCCGGTCGGCCTCGCCGTAGTACCAGGGTGCGCACAAAAGGTCCGAGATGTAGTTCTTGATGCCGAGCATGGCCTTGCTGACCGCGGCCCGATCATAGGTTTTCAGGTTCGCATCGAGCATGGTCTGGCTGAAGATCTTCGCGGCGAGGAACCCGGCCTGGCTGAACGTGTCGCGCGGGGCGTCCTTGCTGGCGTAGGCGTCCATCACCGACTTCCACAGCTCGTTGTCCGGGCCCGGGTTGTCGGTCAGCGTCAGCTCGGAGTTGACCACCAGACCGTCCCAGTACGCACCGACCTGGGCGCCGAACTGGGCGTCATAACAAGACGCCGGGCAGGTCCAGGTGATGCCCTTCTTCATGCCCTGCTTCTCGGCGGCCGCGAGGATGGCGGCGGCGTCTGGACCGGGGGTGGTGAGGACCACCGACTTCGCGCCCGAGGCCTTGATCTTGTTCAGCAGGGGCAGGAAGTTGGACTCACCGGGATCGGTGAGCTCCTCGCCAGCGACCTTGATTCCCTTGGCCTTCGCCCAGGCCTTGAGGCCGTCGTCGGCCCACGCAGTCGCCTGGGTGTTGATGCCGCTGAGGAACACCGGGTCGGCCTTGCCGTCGGAGTGCAGGCTCGTCAGTGCACCGATGCTGCTGATCCGGGGACCAGCGTTGACCGGGGCGATGTTGGAGGACTCGAAGCACTCCTGCGCCACACCAACCCCGGTGAGGGAGTACAGCCCGCCCTTGGCGTACTGAGCGTTGGCCACGTCGCAGCCGCTGTAGGTGGAGTCGCCCACCTGTGCGACTACTGCCGTGTCGGCGACGTTCTGCGCAGCCAGCTGACCGGTCTTGGTGGGGTTAAAGGCGTCGTCGCTCACCTTGTAGGCAACCGGGTGCCCCTTGATACCACCGTTGTCGTTCAAGCAGTCGAAGTACGCCGCCGCGGCCGTGGTGGAGGAGGAGAAGTCCACCCCGCCCGAGGCCGTGGTGATGGCCCGCACCTGGATCGGGGTGCCGGCGGCCTTCTCGCCGGTGCCAGCTCCGCACTGGAGATCGTCCTTGGCAATCGAGCCCTTGGCCGCGCTGCCCGATGAGTCGCTAGTCGCCACACATCCGGAGAACGTCACCACGCCAGCGACTAGGACGGCCAACCAGGCCACCACCCCCCGCACGTGGCCGTCTCCGGTCAAGCGGCTGCCACCGGTTGGGTGGTAGTGGCGGGTCGTCGATCGCATGGTGCTCCCTCGTCCAGCGGCGCGGGCCCCTCCCGCCAGAGCGACCATATACGATCCGCTCGACCTTGACCACCCTGTTCGAAATCGTCTGGACATCCGACCGTGCGGCGACGCCAAAGGAGTCGTCAACGTGGTCGTACTCGATCGCAGTGACCCGCCTAGGCCTGAGGTCAACCTCGCGAGCGCGTCGGCCGGCCTTCGCGGACGGCATTGGTCTCGACCTCGCAGAGGCCGACGGCTCGAGGGCGGGACGTGCATCTCCCACTCGACGCGCGGTCTGCGTAGATGAAGCGGTCCAGGAATGCGTCTCCGCCCAAGTCGCGGTCCGAGCTTGACGCAGGGGTAGCGCGGCCGTCTGACTGCAGGAGAACGACGCCGACTCAAAGGACGTCCACATCAGCAGCGCCAACCCGACCGAGCAGCGCCACGTGCTCCGCTCGCGCTTCCCGTCGTCCCCCGTAGTCTCGCCCGACACTCGCCAGCGAGGCGCCGTTCGTCGGATCACATGAAGTAGGCCAGCGCTGATCCGGACGAGGCCTGTCCGACGACCCGCCTCACCGGCATCGCAGTGTCCAGGACATGCGAGCCGATAAGCGCTGTCGCTCGTCAGAGTTTGTCTTCGTCCCAGGGCGTGCTGACCGCTCGGTGGAGGAGTACGAAAGCACACCGTGGGGGTCGCACCAGGGGCGCGGCTCGACTCGACCCTGTGGTGCGACTTCGTGGCCTGGCCGGATTTGCCGTTGTCAGCGCCCTCCGGCGACGTCGAGACTCTGCCCAGGGTCAAGGACGACGACGCGCTGCCCCACCTCTTTCGCCAACTGCGTCACGTGGTTGATCGGCTCGTCGTCCTCGTCGTACATGCCGGGCCACACGACGCCGTAGTGGATCGGCACCAGAGTCCTCGCGCTCAGGCATACCGCCGCCTGGACGGCGTCACCTGGCCCCATGCAGGCCGCCTGCGTGCTCTGCGGCTGCAGGTGAGGCAGATCCACGACGGCGCCGTTGATCGGCAACGCCGCCACGTCGATGGGGCCCAGGCGACCGGCGATCAGCCACCAGTAGCCGTGGAACATGGTGTCGCCGCCGTGGAAGATCCGGTGGCCGTCTGCTTCGACCACCCAGTTGAGCTGCGGGTCGCCCAAACCGTCGATGGCGGGGACCGCTGTGACAACAAAGGGCCCCACCTCGGTGGTCTGCCACTCGGCCATCACGCGGGCATTGAGACTGCTTGCCGCCAGAGCGGCTTCCGCCTCGAGAGTGAAGACGTTCTCGGCGTCCGACCCGACGGCGGGCGCGGGGCGCAGGATCACTCCTGCAGGGCCGACTGCGGCCTCAACGGCGCCGACGTCGGTGTGGTCCTCGTGCAGGTGGGTGACCAGGGCGGCCAGCGCGGGCGTTCCCTGGGGTGCTACCGGCTCGCCCCCAGTCCAGAAGTTGCGCAAGAGCGGGGACGAGCCATGCGCGTGGTCGACGACCAGCGACTCACCGTTGGCAGCGGTCATCTCGAGCCCGGCCCAGCCGAGCCTGCGGATCTTCATGCGGTGGTTCCTCCTCCGTTTGTTCCCTACGAAAGCGCCGGTTGTTGGCGGTCTGGGTCGGCCAGAGCGCTTGTCAACGCCTCCCGACAGCGACCACCGCTTCAACGCACCGCCGCGACGAAGGGGGCATCAGCAAAGTGCATCTCTCCGATAGATAATGTATACGATCTTACCCACGGATGGGGACCGTCCATCACGATGTGCCGTCGGCGACCTTGGCGTCGTACTCCTCGGGCGTGATGGTGCCGCCCGCCAACGCAGTGCGCTCACGCGCGACCTGCGGCATCACAGGCTGGAGGGCGTCGATGCGCTTCCACGACGGGTGCGCCACCTTGCCATCGGCGTCGGGGACATAGGGGGACTGACCTATCCTGACGTGCTTGTGGATGTAGCGCCCGCAGTTCTTGAAGACCTTGGTGACCTCCGCCCGCACCACCAGGTCGGCTCCTGGCCAACGACCCAGCTCGGGGTCGTCGGCGCTGACGGTAGCCCGTGCCTGCACCCGCACCCGGTTGGGCTTTTCCATGTCGATGAAGAGCATCCCGATGCTCGCCGTGTCGACGACGTTGCCCATCGACAAGAACATGGCGTTCCCGTCGTAGTTGGGAAACAGCAGTGTCGTCGGGCCCGCTACGTGCACCAGGCCGACGTCACCGCCCTTGTACGACACCGTCGGCATCCCGGAGGCGTCTACCGAGGCCAGGAAGAAGAAGTCCCGCGAGGCGATGAACGCCTCGCTCGACTCGTCGACTTCGTTGGAGACGATCATCGACTCCACCTTGTGGGCCAGCGCCCGCACCCCGATGCGCTCCTGCATCTCGCGCTGCGCTGCGGTGTAGAAGCTCACGCCGGCACCTCCTCCACCGAGGCCGACGTGACGGGGGCCGAGGTCGCGAAGGTCTCCGCGCCGGGTCGCGGGCGTCCCTTGCCCTGCGCGTCTACCGCTGCCGAGCGAGGCGTGCGGTCAAGCAGCAGGCGGGTGACGTCAGGACGGCTGTAGTGTCCGGTCGGGTCGGCGGCCGCCTTGGCGATCGCTTGGAGTGCGGGGTCGCAGACCGCGTACAGGATGCCCTCGGCGTCCTCGGCCAGTGGCTGAGCCAGCGAGCTGCCGTCCGGGCCGTAGATGCGCGCCCTACCGCCACCAGGGCGGAGCATCTCCGCCTTGGCGGGGGTGTCGCAGAAAAGCTTCTGCGCGCTGGGTCCGATGATCGAACAGGGAGCGACGACGAAGGTCTGTCCCTCGACGGCGTAGATCATGGACGCTGCGTTGTTGACCTCCCCGCCGAGCGCGTGCGCCGCCCCCTCGTACAGGGAGAACGCTGGCCACGCTGCCACGTGGATGTCCTCGCCGAGGGAGTACATCGCGTACTTCGACAGCGGCTGCAGGTGCTCCCAGCAGCACAGCGCTCCCACAGTGGCGTACTCGAGGTCGACCACGGCCAGGTCGCTGCCGTCCCCCTCGCCGAACACCGTCCGCTCGACGTGGGTCGGCTTGAGCTTGCGTCGGGTGAGAACGCGCTTGCCGGCGGCGTCGATGATGGCCTGGCCCATATAGAGGCTCCCGCGGTCGCGCTCGCTGTAGCCAAGGCTGACGGCGATCTCCTTGTCCTTCGCCGCCGCGGCGATGCGCTGCAGCTGCGGGCCGTCGGCTGTAGGCGAGTTCAGCGTGTAGCTCGGGACCATGGCCATGTTGGCCGCCGGGGCATCCAGCCAGATATGCCAGGGGTAGCCAGGCAGGAACGTCTCGGGGAAGGAGACGAGCTCTGCGCCGTGGTCCGCCGCCTCGCCCACGATGTCGACGATCTTGTCGGTGGTGGCTTCCATGTCCAGCCACACTGGCTCGGACTGGACTGCGGCGACGGTAACAGGACGACTCAGCACGGTTGCTCCTCGAGGTCGGGGTCTGCGCTAGAGCAAACACCTGCAATCGGTTGGGGGCGAGGAGAAAGGCGACACACACACCTGTCGATTCGCGACGTCCTGGAAGGGCAGGGTGCGGCTGGGTCGGGCTCAGCTCAGCCGTCGGTTCGGAGCGCCTGCTCGTATCGGTGCTCCGAGGGGGAGCACCCGTGACGCTCACGGAAGACGCGCGCGAAATGCGTTGCGTCGGCGTAGCCATGCTCAGCGGCAATCCGGGCGATGGTGTGATCCGCGCGTGCAGGGTCGATCAGAGCCTCGGTGGCGCCGTCGAGACGGCCTCGCCGCATCAGCTCACCGAGTCCGTGCGGCTGGTCGACGAACAGCCGCTGTAGGGTTCGAGGCGAGCAGTGCATAGTGCGAGCAACGAGTTCGACGGACAGGGCCGGGTCGGTCAAGTGCTCGTGCACGAGGGTGACGACGGCGTGGCGCAGGGCATTCCGCGCAGTCTGCCCGTCGACCTGTGTGGTCTTGCCCGACATGGTCTTGCCCGACGCCAGGGCAGCCGATAGACAGTCGAGCAGCTGACCCGACAGATGCGAGCGACCAGAGGGCGTCAGTTCGTGTGCGTTGAACATTGCCGAGCTGACCAACGCGGCGCTGACGCGAGCCATGCCACCGTCACAGCGCCGCCCCGCCACCTCCCGCGGGTCCAACCCCCGGGCTGCCAGCTCAGTGCGAGGGAACTGGACGACGACCTGCTCGAAGGCGTCCTCGAAGTCCAGGGCGTACTGCTCCTGAGCGTCGTAGAGCGCCAGCGTGCCAGGGGTCAACGACGCGGTAAGCCCTCCCTGACGCACGCCGCCCTGACCGCGGACCTGGATGCTCACGAGGCAGTCGTCGGTGCCGTCGTCGGGTCTCCGCCGCACGCGGTGGCCGCCGGCGACCACGTGGGAGAGCCGCAGACGTAGCCAATCCTGCACGGACACCGACCCGGCGAATGCGGCCGCTCCTTCCACCGGCGCCGCGTCCAGCCGAACATAGGCCGCGCAAATCGCGTCCCCCCAGTAGTCGAACCGCTCCGCCGGGGAGACGTCGGCCGTCGTCCACACCCGTTGGACCGGCCCAGTCATACCGCGACTGTAGTCATAGACGCCCCGCCACTGGCGGACTCATCCGAGAAGCGTTCAGAGGGGGCAGCGAGATGGTGCAGCGGATGGCCGCCACGCTCAAGGAGCGAGACTGCGATCTGTCGGGACCACTGGGGTCGAGCCCACGACTTCGGCGCGCCCCACAGATCTTTCCCCCTCTACGGGCGGTTCACACTACCTGGGGCAGCAGACGGCGCCGCCGCCGGGAAACTTCACGCTCTCGCCCGACGGCACCTGGCTCGGTCAGCCCGATACGGAGGGTTACACCCTGCGCCGGCTCGACGGCACGGCAGTCGTCCGCGCGCCGCTCCCGGTCTGGGCCAAGTCGGGCACGCGGATCAGCCCCTGGGCCTGGTCGGCCGACTCGCGGACCCTGGTGGTCGGTGCCCACCGGGACGGGACCGTCGCGCAGTGGACCCAGATCCTACTGCCGGACGCGGCCCTGCCGGAAGCGGCCCTGTCGGAGGCGTCGGTACTCCCGGGGTACGAGCCGATCGGCATCACCCGGGCCCACCAGCTGGTGCTGAGGGCCGATGCCGAGTACGGCAAGCCCACCAACCGCCTTCGGCTGGTGGTCGGGGGCAACCGAGAAACAGTGAGCATCGACGCACCGGACCAGGCGGTCTTCGCCGACGCCGACCACGGTCCCTGGGTTCAGCTGTCCGGCGACCGGTTGCTCGCCCTGGCCTACTCCAGAGGGACCACCCGAGTTGTCACGTACGCGCTGTCGGGTGAGCAGGTGGAGCAGAGCGAGCTGTCCCCGACCGAAAGCCCGGTCGGCGTCGACAACGGGCAGCTGGTGGTCGTGGACGTGCCGCCGTCCGGAGGCTCGACGGCCACGTTGGATCGGTTGGCCGCTGGGCAACGGGAGCGTCTGGCCCAGGTGCCCGTCGAGGCCCTGGTCGTGCTCCCCGGGGGGGCTCGCGGCTGACCCTAGTAGGAACTATCGCCGCGGAGTCGGACCTACGAGCCGCCACCGCCAGTCCCTGCGCTCGGCGCGGGGGCGTTCGGCGACCGAACCTGGGGCGCTTCAGTCCGGGCGGCTTGTGCAGCGGGCCGGGGTCGTCAACACCAACGGGCGTGTCGGGCGTAGCAGTAACAATGGACAGCGATGACCGAGATCGCCTCACCCCGTACGCGAACGACCGGCCAGGCAGATCGCGCCGCGCTGCCGGACCGCCGGCGGATCGTCGTCGTCTTCGCCGGTTTGATGGTCGGGCTGCTGCTGTCGGAGCTGAACGAGACGATCTTCGCCACCGCTCTGCCCAGCGTGGTGGGCGAGCTGCGGGGCGTCGACCACATGCTGTGGGTGACCACGGCGTACATCCTGGCCGGGACGATCGTGATGCCGATCTACGGCAAGCTCAGCGACCTGATCGGTCGGCGCGGCCTCTTC
>JAABUN010003241.1_pt1 | contig 25901 bp, 24 predicted proteins | sample 5559311 | NCBI WGS metagenome assembly JAABUN01 (sample SAMN10711877, study PRJNA513370) | rock metagenome | isolation source: Antarctica rocks | place: Antarctica: Victoria Land, Siegfried Peak sud
ACACTGCTTTGGCAATACGTACGGTTTCTTCTGGCACGTACCGGGGATCAGTAGGCTGGAGTGACATGGTTTTGCCTCCTTCAGCCCAGCTTAGACACCCCTCGCTGAATTTGGAAACGGTATCTCACCAATAAGGTAAAAAACTACTCGCTCACCATCACTCATCTCAGAGGCGTTATAGCTTGAGTCTGACCCTTTAGGTCGTACTTCTACTGCATCACTGCTCCGAATCAAATCCCTATGTGGCAACAGCTCTTCCCATATTCTTTGCACTTTCATTATCTTTGTTTCTGGAGGACACCTTGTATCAGCACCTCTCGAAGCTTGCTCATAAAACAAGTTTGTAGCTTCGTTGTGGTCAGAGAACAAATACGTCATAAGCTCAGAGTAATCTTCGAGAAATGGCGCATTGGGATGCCGCCCCCAGCGTCCCTCAGCTTTCGACTCTGCATCAGCCCTGTATGCACGCTCACCATAATAAAGTGCGCGTTTAGCTCGCTCTACCGACGAAGAGGTAATTCTAAATGGAAACTGCAACGAACGTTGTGCAGAGACGCGGTGAGTATTTTCCTGATGTGAGGACTGTAGCTCTATCCAAGAGCCCAATCGAGATTTACCAGTTCCGTTCGCACCGACAATAACGACAACGCCATCATTAGCTAGATGCCGTGTACTATTCGATCCAGACTTCGGCAGCTCTAACCTAAAAAGAGGATTGCTATTGATAAGGTTCCTACTCCCAAACCAGGACGACAGGGTTGCAATAAGCCGGGCAATCATCACTCCCCATACGGTACCCAAATATTCTTCACCTGTACTGCCCGCCGCAAATACTCTCTCCCCTGCCCCTGCTCAGCGTCAAACCAGTCGCGGCGCTTGCCGTAATTCACCCACGTCCGCTTGAGGTTCCCCACACTCTCCCGCTCGACCATCGCGCTTCCATCAGCACTGCCGACATACCAAAGCCCGTCCACCTCGTCGTGCTGTGCCAGCGTTTTGGTGAGGCTCTCACGCGGCCCGGTGACGATGTTGATAACGCCACCCGGTACATCGGAGGTGTCCAGCACCTGATACAAGTCGGTGGCGATAAGAGGGTAACGCTCACTCGGCAACGCCACCACGCGGTTGCCCAGCGCCACGCACGGCGCGACGAGTGAGACGAAACTCAGCAGCGGCGCGTCGTCCGGGCAGACGACGCCCATCACGCCAAGCGGTTCGTTCATGGCGAGCGTGACGTTGCGGGCCGGGACGCCGTGAACCTGACCGTCGTGCTTGTCGGCGTAGGCTGCGTAGGTGAATAGACGCTCGACCGACGCCAGCACCTCAGCTTCAGCTTTGCGACGCGTAGCGCCCGTGAGCTGCGTCAGCCGCGTCTCGAATTCGGGAGCACGGGCTGAAAGGTTTTCAGCCAGGTAGTACAAGACCTGAGCCTTTGCGTGCGCCGTCGCTTTTGTCCAGCCCGACGCCTTGCGCGCCGCTTCGACGGCGTTACGAACGTCTTTGCGGTTGCCCTCACCGACTTCACCCGCGAGTTTGCCTTTAGCGTCTAGAACCCGGACGCTGTAGCCCGAGTCGGGGCGGGCTTGTTTGCCGCCGATGTAGAGCTTGGGGGTGCGGTTGATGGCAGGAAGGTCGGCGGCGTCGTTTGCGAATAGTTCTTCCGTTGTCGGAGCGCCCAGTTCACCTTCACTGTAGAGCGGAAGCCCCTTTTCCCACGTCGGTTTGACGTACTCGAAAAGCCCTTCGCGGCCCCCTTCACGCCCGAACCCGCTCTCACGGTAGCCGCCGAAACCCGCCGCCGCGTCGAACTGATTTGTGCAGTTGACCCACACCACCCCGGCCTTGATCTCGGGCGCGACGCCCAGCGCCAGGTTGACGTTCTCGGTCCACACCGACGACGCGAGGCCGTAAGGGGTGTTGTTGGCGAGCTCTACAGCTTCGGCGGGGGTGCGAAAGGTGCTGCCGACCAGCACCGGGCCGAAGATTTCGACCTGAGCGATGCTCGAGGCCGGTTCCGCGTTCATAAACAGGGTCGGCGGGAAGAAAAAGCCGGTTTGCGGGACGTTCCACGAAGGTTGGTAGCAGGTCGCGCCCTCAGCTCTCCCCTGTTCGACCAAGCGAGTGATTTTTTCAAGCTGCACTTCAGCGACGATTGCGCCCATATCGACGGACTTGTCGAGCGGGTCGCCGACACGCAACGTTTCCATACGGGCGCGGAGTTTGGCGACCAGTTTATCGGCGACGCCCTCTTGCACCAGCAGACGTGAGCCCGCGCAGCAAACCTCACCCTGATTAAACCAGATGGCGTCCACCACGCCTTCGACCACGCTGTCGAGGTCGGCGTCGTCGAACACGATAAAGGGCGACTTACCGCCCAGCTCGAGCGACAGTTTTTTACCGCTCCCCGCGCTCCGCTCCCGGATGAGCTTGCCGACTTCGGTCGAGCCGGTAAAGGCCAGCTTGTCGACACCCTCATGCGCCACCAGCAGTTCGCCGGTACGCCCGTCACCCGTAACGATATTGACGACACCCGGCGGTAGACCGATTTCTTGCGTAATTTCAGCGAATAGAAGCGCGGTCAGCGGGGTAAACTCGGCAGGTTTTAGAACGACCGTGTTGCCCATCGCCAGCGCCGGGGCAAGTTTCCACGCGAGCATCAGCACCGGAAAGTTCCAGGGGATGATCTGCCCGCACACCCCGACGCTTTCACAGCTCACAAGTTCAGTTTCTTTAAGCTGCGCCCAGCCCGCATGATGGTAGAAATGCCGGACGGCGAGCGGGATATCGAGGTCTCGAGTTTCGCGGATGGGTTTGCCGTTGTCCAAAGTCTCCAGAACAGCAAAAAGGCGCGAATGTTTTTGCAGCTGCCGCGCCAGCGCGTAGAGGTAGCGCGCCCGTGCGTGGCCAGAAAGTCCTGACCACGCCGGAAACGCTTTGCGCGCGGCGGTGACGGCGGCGTCTACGTCTTTTTCGCCCGCCTGCGCGACGCTTCCTAAAACCTCTTTGTTTGCCGGGTTGAGCGTATCGAAGCGTTCACCGGATTTAGCCTTGACGAATTTGCCGCCGACGAACAGGTCGAAACGACCTTTATGACGTGACAGCCACTCGAGCGCGGCGTCGGCACTTTCGGGCGCGGGGCCGTAGTCCATGGTGTCGAAAACTTCCTTTACGGTCATGATGCTCCTATGCCTGCGTCGCTCGCGGAGACGCCGAGGGCTTCGGCGGCGCGGAGGAGGGGTTGGTCGAGAGTGTAGAGGTGAAGCCGCTGAGTTTTGGCGGCGGCGAGGTGCAGGGCGTCCGCGCCGCGCAGACCTAGCATCGGAGCCTCGAGCAGCAGCTCTTTGGCAAGGGTAAAGTCCGCAGCCGAAGGCGTATAAAGCTGAAACGTCGCCTGCGTATCTTCATCGAAATGCTGCATCAGCATCCGTGCGTTTCTCGCGAGTTGCAGCTTCATCCTTACGTTGCGTGCCAGCGTACTCGCAAACTCGACCTTGACCCAGCGGCTTACGACCAGGCTACCGGGAGGTTCGGTACGCAAAAAAGCCTCGACCCTTTCACTCGTAGCCTCACGCAGATAGAGGGGAACGATAAAACTCGTGTCCAGGTAGCTCACAAGCTGTACATGCGGCTAGTAACGCTCTTCGTCTCGCATGGCGCGCAGACTCGCCAGCGCGCCCCCTTCGACCTCACCGAACTTCTCTCTGACTTCGGCTCGAGAGGGCAGTGGCGCATACACTTTCGTAGCGGAAACGACCGCCACCGGTTTGCCACGCCGCGTAATGGTGACGTTTTCACCCGCTTCGACCTGTTTTAGCAGCTCGCTAAGTTTAGCCTTGGCCTCTGCCACACTGACTTCCACCACGTACCTCCTTAATAGTCACCGATCTGGTCACTTTAGCACAGAGGTTATTACAAAAATATCGGTGGGTTAAGTATAGACCAAGATCAGCAAATCCGATTTAGTAAACCCGCTCGCGCCCCAGCCGCCCCGCAAACACCTGTCCGAGCCGCCGCACCCCTTCGTCTATTTCAGCCGGACTCGCTCCCGAATAGCTTAGCCGCAACGTGTTGAGGCCGCGCCCGTCGGTAAAAAAGGTCTCCCCCGGCACGTACGCCACACCTTGCCGCACCGCTTCATAGGCCATCTCCGACGCGTCGATACCGTCAGGTAACGTGACCCACAAAAACATGCCGCCCGCCGGACGCGTCCAGCGCACCTCTGTGGGCATATACGCGTCTAAAGCGCCGAGCATCAGGTCACGCTGCGCCTTATAAAAGTCTCGCGCCCGCTCTATGTGCGCCTCGAGAAAATCGGCCTGGGCCACCTCGCAAGCGATCATCTGCGTGGTGGTCGCGGTGTGAAGGTCGGCGGCTTGTTTGGCCCGGGCCAGCAGCGTCAGAACCTTCGGGGCCGCCAGCACCCACGCCAGACGAAAGCCCGGGACCATAATTTTGGAAAATGTTCCGGCGTAGATCACGATGTCCGGCGCGAGTGTGTAGAGGTGCGGAAGCTCGGCACCCTCGAAGCGGAGTTCGCCGTAGGGATTGTCCTCGAGCACCGGTACCTCGTAGCGCCGCGCCAGCTGGAGCAAAACCTGCCTGCGCGCCAGCGACGTAGTGACGCCGGTCGGATTGTCGAAGTTGGGGGTCACGTAAACCAGCTTGGGCCGGGTTTTGAGAGCTGCCTCGAGCGCGCCGGGTAGCATCCCCTCGTCATCGGTCGGAACGCTCAGGTAATCGACCTCGTAAGCGTCGAACGCCCGCAACGCGCCCATATACGTCGGCGCGCCCAACACCACGGCGTCGCCCGGATTGAGAAAAATCTTGGCGACCAGATCGAGCGCCTGCTGCGACCCGGAAACGATCTGTACCTGCGCCGCCGCCGCCCCCAAACGCGCCGCCACCCATTCGCGTAGCGGCGCGTACCCTTCGGTCGTACTGTACTGAAGCGCCTCATGACCCCTCTGCGTCAGGACGGTCTCGGCGGCGCGCCTGAGTTCTTCGACCGGAAACAGTTGCGGAGCGGGCAAGCCACCTGCAAACGAGATCACCTGTCCGCCCTGCGTGAGCTTGAGAATCTCGCGGATCGCCGACGGCTTCATCCCCCTTGTTCGCGTAGCAAACTTCTCAGACCAGTTCACAGCTCAGCCTCTGCGCCAGTTTTCCCGTCCTTTTCGGTCATGAGCCGAGCATAGCATCAGGGCGTGCGCGGCCCTTCGCCCCTGAGCAGGCCATACACTACCGAGTCGCTCGGGCCGCCCTCCAGCTTCTCCATCCGCCGCAAAACTCCTTCTTGCGTAAACCCAAGCTTCTCAGGGACGCGGCGACTGCGGGCGTTCGCCACTGCACAGCGAATCTCGACACGCCCCAGCTCGAGGTCGTCGAAACAGTAGCGGCAGAGCCCGGCTACAGTCCGCGTCATCACCCCTTTACCCTGTACGCGCTCGGCCAGCCAGTAACCCAGTTCGGTACGCTCCGAGCGGATATAGTGCAAGCCCGCCGCGCCGACCAGCTCGCCATTTAGAAAAATCCCGGCCTGAAAACCATCGTTTCGGGCGAACTGCTCGAGCCCCGCTCTAATGTAGCTTTCGGTTTGCGAGACCGCCTCGATGGTGGGTACCCACGGCAAAAAGGGACGCAAGTGCTCGCGGTTTTGAACCGTCAGGTCGAAGAGCAGCTGTGCGTGACGGCGCTCCAAAAGGCGCAGCTCGAGCCCCTCATCAATCTTGAGAGCGAACATCAGGCTTCCCAGGTCTCGAGCTTGAGCCCGTCTATTCTCTCAAAGTGTTTGAGGTTGCGGGTGACGAGGGTGGCGTCGTGGGCGATGGCGATTGCAGCCATAAAAATATCGGCGTCTTCGAGGAGCGTACCGTCAGCGCGGAGGGTTTGGTAGATGCCGACGGCTACATCTAAAGCCTCTGTATTCATGGGCAACGACTCGTACTGCGTTAGAAACGTTTCAAACTGCGATAGTCGCCGCGAAAAACGTGGCAGCGTCAGACCTCGCTTCAACTCGTAGTAACTGACCGCGTTCAGGGTCAGCACGTGACCTTTGGAGAGTACATCTTCAAACCGCTTGCCAAACCCTCCGCGACCCAAAAGCAGTGCTGTAAGGGCGTTGGTATCGAGGGTATAGATCACGGCTCTATATCAAGCTCACGTGAGCCGAAGAAAGGCCGCCGCTTGGTCGCCTCCTCGAACGCTGCTACGTCTTCGGGGTCGGTAATGATGCCTGCAACCGCGCGCAACGCCTCGAGCTGCCGCTTTATCCTCGCCTGAGTTGTGCGACTCTGGAGGTCTTTTTCAACTTCTAAAAGCTCAGTCTCGTCAAGCTCTTCTAGCTGTTCGATAACACGTTCTTTTACGGTCACGCTCAACCTCCTACGCCAGCGGCTGCTTATGCAGCGCCGCGTAACGCCCGCTGACATGGTGCTCCAGCTGCCGTTCGATGTCGGTCAAGAGACTGCTCGCGCCGAACCTAAACAGCTCGGGCTCGAGCCACGCTCGCCCGAGTTCTTCTTTCATCAGCGACAACCACAAAAGCGCCTCTTTCGCCGTTTTGATCCCGCCTGCCGGTTTGAACCCGACGCGGGTACCGGTGCGCCCCAAGTACTCGCGTACCGACCGGACCATCACCAGACTGACCGTCGGTGTGGCGTTTTCGGTCTCTTTGCCCGTCGAGGTTTTGACAAAATCGGCCCCGGCCATCATCGCTACCAATGAGGCTTTGTAGACGTTTCTCAGGGTGCCGAGTTCGCCGGTCGCCAGAATCGCCTTGAGGTGCGCTTCACCGCAGGCGTCGCGGAAACCTCGCACTTCGTCGTAAAGCGCCCCCCAGTTGCCGGTCAGCGCGTGCTCGCGGGTAATCACGATGTCGATTTCGGCGGCCCCTTCGGAGACGGCGTAACGGATTTCGTCGAGACGTTGCGGCATGGGCATCAGTCCCGCCGGAAAGCCGGTAGCGACCGACGCGACCGGGATACCTGAGCCCTCCAAGGCCCGAACCGCGTGCGGCACCATCGTCGGATAGACGCAGACCGCCCCGACGGTAAGCCCCGCGTCCGCCATGCCCAGCGCGTCTAAAACGTCGCGGCGTACCGGCTGCCGAGCTTTCGCGCAGAGGCGTTCGACGCGGCCTCTGGTATCGTCTCCGGCAAGCGTGGTGAGGTCGATACAGGTAATCGCCTTGAGCAACCACGCCGCCTGAAACTCTTTTTTAACTGTACGCCGTCCGGGGAGCGTCCCGGCCCGCCGTTCAGCGGCGCTGCGGTTGACCTGTACGCCCCTGAGCCAGCCCAGCTCGAGCTCCATCCCCGGATTGCGCGGATGCTGCGTGACCTCGTGAGGTCTCCAAACGGTCGCGCGCACGTCTGCATCTGTAACTACTGCACCTTTAACTGTCGGTTCCTGAATCGCCATCGTCATCTCCTCGTGCTCAGGGGTCGTCTCCAAAGCCTCTCGAATCCCAGTTGAAGCAGTGTAGCGCAGGCTCGAGCCTCTAAACTCGGGGGCGCTAACGTAAGGGGATGCGCCATCTCGTCCGTACCCCCTTCGGCGTCTGCGCGGTTACGTTGGAACGCCAGGGCTTGGATTTGGGCGAGCGGGGCGGTTTCGACGCGGTGTGGGCCGACAGTTACGCTGAAACCGAGGTGCTACCGCTGGAAGATTTTCGCCGCCTCGTTAAAACGCAGTTGGGAGAGCTTTACCGGGCGCGGCACGGGCGCGACCCCGGCGGTGTGACGCTGAACCTAGCGAGCCATCAGCTCATCGACGACCTGACGGGCTGGACGAAACTCAACTGGCGGCCTGGGTAGGTGGGGAGTTTTTTCTACTCGTCAAATCTGTAGGTACGCACACTTCACCATTGCTTCAGCTCGAGCCCGACAGGTGCGTTAAGGCGTGGCTCCATAATCGACCGGCTGAAAGCTGATGGTGAGCGTCTCTAGTGGGGTAGAGCCGACAAAGGCAGCGTGGATAGTTTCACCGAGGATAACTATCTGACCACCGGCAATGTAGTCTTCTAACGAAAAATCCTGGCTTCCGTCCGGGCGCAGAATTCGGACTTCGACGACAACGGGATCGGTGGGCTCGTACTTCCCCCGATATTGCTGATATAGCATAGGGGAAGCAACGACAATTTTTTGCGCGGAGTCGTCGTTCCTTGTCAACGCGTTGTACGGGACTTGTAAGGTGACGAGCGGCCCTATCGGTGTGACGTTTGCAGCAGGATACCTCTTTGCAAACGTCGGGTCGTCTGGGTAGGCTAAAGTGTTCGTCGTAGAAACATCTACCTGGGCTATAAACGGAGCAGTAAAGGCTTTTGGGATGAAGCCGAAACCGCCGATGTCCCCTTCAAAATCCACGGCGAGAAACTCGAGTTCATCGAGTGTTTCGATCTCTTCAGTAATACCAGTATCAGATGTGCCGACCTGAACTGCTTGCACTTGTGTAGAAGTGTCTAAACCCGCAGAAGTTGCGCTCATTCCAACTTGATAGAGTCCCGCAAATAACACGGCGATACCGATCATCGCTTGCCAGTTCATCCCGTCACCGTATCTGCAAACACACCTCTGTTTTGGCTCGAGCCCACAACTACACTCGAGCCGCCATCCCGCCAAATCATCAGCCTTGCGCTTCTTTTGGGTGAGTCGTGGAAGCTTTGCATACGTGCGACCATCGTAGCGTCCTCACCGATAGATGGCTAGATAGAACGCATACTTGAGGTGTTTTTTACACTGTTGGGGCTCGAGTTTCACGCGCCTAGCCTTCGGTTACCTCTTCGGTCACGTAGGCTTTTCGTACGACCATCACGGGGCTGCGGCGGGTGTCGCGGACGGCGCGGCAGAGCGCCGCGCCGAAAAAGAACAGCTGCGCCGAGTAGTAAACCCAGAGCAAAAAGACGACCAGCGAACCCGCCGCACCGTAGGCGCTGCCGAGCGCGCTCTCTGCCAGGTACGCGCCCAAAAGCCAGCGCCCGAGCGAAAAGAGGAGCGCGGTAAAGACCGACGCCAGCCACACGTCGCGCCAACGTACGCGGGTCGCCGGTAAAAACTTGTAGAGCAGCGCCAGAAAAAACACCAGCACCACGAAGCTGCCCGCCGCCTCGAGCCACCCCAAAAGCGCCACCGAAACGCTGAGGTCACGTAGCAGCTTGCCGCCCGCGCTCAGGTAGGTGCTGAGCGTCAGCGTAGCCAGCAGCGCCAGACCGATAAGGAGTACCAGCACGACCGAGATGACGCGGTTTTTAAGGAAGGTCAAGACGCTTTCGCGCCGGGAGTTTGCCGCCTCGACGCCCCAGATGATGTTCATCGCCGCGCGCAGCTCGACGAGTACGAGCGACGCGCCGAACAGCAGCACGGCGGAACCGATGACTGAAGTGATGATGCCGGTGCTCGGTTCGTAAGCGTTGAAAGCGTTTGTGAAGAGACCACGCAGCACGCCGACGATCTGGTCACTTTCCGGGCCGAGGGCGAGCGCGACCTGCTCCAAGATGCCCTGTTGCACCTCGGCGCGGCTTAAAAACACGCTCATCACCCCGACCGCGACGATTAAGAGGGGCGCAAGCGACAAGACCGTATAAAACGCCAGCGCCGCCCCCAGCCGGGGCGCGCTCCGCGTTCCCCACAGCAACGCCGCTTTAGCAAAAATCTTGAAGACGCGCACTCTTCTCACGCCTCGTTCTCTGGGGCCCTGCTTCCTCGCGCCCCGCTTTCTTACGCTCGGTTCCTGCGACACTTCAGCCTCTCTACTCACCCGCTCATCTTACCCAGTTACGGGCGTATGGACGTGCTCAGAGACCGCATTGTAAAAGACCGTACAAGAAGGGCGGTACACTAAGTTTATGACGCTTAAAGGGGAAGGTCACGGGCCGCTGCCGCCGCTTTTGGTGCAGTACACCGAGCTGCGCGAACGCTACCCCGACTATCTATTGCTGTTTCAGGTCGGCGACTTTTACGAGACCTTCGGTGAGGACGCCGAGCGTTTCGCTCGCGCCATCAACATCACCCTGACGCACAAGACCAGCAAAGACTTTTCGACGCCGATGGCCGGGATTCCGGTGCGGAGCGCCGACACCTATCTCGAGAAGCTCTTGAGGCAAAATATCTGCGTCGCTATCGCCGACCAGACCGAGCTGTCCGCTGCCGCCGACGGCCTCGTCAAACGCGAGGTGACGCAGCTCGTCACGCCCGGTACCGTCACCGACGAGAAGCTGCTGCGCCCCGACGCCAACTATCTGGCGGCGGTCGCTACCGGCGAAGGGTACGGCTTGACGCTCCTCGACGTCACCACCGGCGAGTTTCGCGGAACGCTCGTCTACAGCAAAGCGGCCCTGTTCGACGAGCTGCGCCGCTACCGCCCCGCCGAACTGCTGCTCGCGCCCGAGTTGTACGCCCAAGAAGACTTCCGAGAGGGATGCAGCGAACGCTTTGCGGTGATGGTGACGCACGGGCGTTTTGGTGAGGACGCGGCGCGAGAGACGCTCGGCGCGCACTTCGGCAGCGTGCCGCAAGGTGCCGACGACGCGGTGTTGCGTGCAGCCGGCGCGGTTTTGTCGTACGCGCTGACCACCCAGCGTGGTCAACTTGCGCAGGTCACGCGTTTTTTGCGTTACGACCCGAGCGCCTACATGCAGGTCGGCGAAACGGCGCTCGCTACCCTCGAGGTCTTTTTCTCGAACGCCGGTCACACAGGTAACGCAGGCCCCGGCAACCCAAACTCCGACGCGCGTACGCTCCTCAGCGCCCTCGACGCTACCCGCACCGCGCCGGGGCGCAGGTTGCTGCGGGCGTGGCTGCGGCATCCACTGCTCGAGCAGTCCCTCATCGAAGCGCGGCTGGGCGCGGTCGAGGCGTTTGTCAGGGACACCGTGCTCCGCCGCGAGGTGAGAAAGGCACTCTATAAACTTCACGATCTGGAGCGCCTCGCCTCGAAACTCGTGACAAACCGCGCGAACGCCCGCGACCTCTGCGCGCTTTCCCGGAGTCTGGCGCTGGTTCCGGAACTTCGGGCGCTCCTCACGGGCCGCAGCGAAGGCGTGATTCAGGCGTTGACCGAACGCTTGGACGGGCTCGGCAGCGTTCACGAACGCATCCGCGCTGCGCTGGTCGACGACCCACCCCTCAAACTTACCGAGGGTGGGCTGATTCAGAGCGGTTTCGACAGCCTTCTCGACGAGGCGCGCGCCCGCGCCGAGGCCGGGCGCACGTGGATCGCTGCGCTCGAGGCCAGCGAACGCGCCACCACCGGGATTCCGACCCTCAAAATCGGTTTTAGCGGCGTGTTCGGCTACTATTTGGAGGTCACGCGCCCCTACTACAACGCCGTTCCGGAAGGCTACCGCGCCGTTCAGACGCTCAAAGACCGCCAGCGGTACGTGCGCGCCGACCTGCGCGAACGCGAACGCGACATCTTGCGCGCCGAAGACGCCGCCCGGAGCCGCGAGTACACGGTCTTCAGCAGCTTGCGTGGTGAACTCGCCCCGGCCGCCGAAGCTGTGCGCGAACTCGGCGCGGTTTTAGCCGAGCTCGACACTTACAGCGCGCTCGCCGAAGTCGCCGCCGAGGGCCGCTACTGCCGTCCGACTTTTTCCGACGGCGCGCTCCTGATCGAAGGGGGCCGCCACCCGGTCGTCGAACGTTTTCATCCCTTTATCGCCAACGACCTGTCGTTGGCGCAAGATGCGCGGCTCGTCATCCTGACCGGCCCCAACATGTCGGGCAAATCGACGTATCTGCGGCAAGCGGCGCTGATCGCACTTTTGGCGCAGATCGGCTCGTTCGTCCCGGCGGAGCAGGCGGTGCTGCCCCTTTTCGACCGCATCTATACGCGTATCGGCGCGTCGGACGATATCGCGGGCGGGCGCAGCACCTTTATGGTCGAGATGAGCGAGCTGGCGGGTATTTTACAGAACGCCGGGCCTAAAAGTCTGGTGCTCTTAGACGAGATCGGACGCGGGACGAGCACCTTCGACGGGCTCGCGCTGGCGTGGGCCGCCGCCGAATATCTCGAGGCCCATACCGGCTGCTACGCCCTCTTTGCCACCCACTATTTCGAGTTGACGGCTTTGGAGGGCAAACTCGGCGGGGTGAGGAACTTTCACGTGGCAGCCAAGGAAGAGGCGGGCGGGTTGACCTTTTACCATCAGGTGTTGCCGGGACCGGCGTCCAAAGCGTACGGCCTCGAGGTCGCGCAGCTCGCGGGCGTGCCGGGGGCGGTGCTGGCGCGGGCGCGCGCGGTGCTGGCGGGGCTCGAGGCGCGCGGGCAGGACCCCGCCAGAGAGGTCGTCGAGGCGCTCCTGTCCAAAGACCTGAACCGGTTGTCGCCTCTCGAGGCGTTGGCGCTGCTGCACGACCTCCAAGACCGGGCGCGCGGCCTCGCCCTTACGTCGTAGGGCGTCGGCGTGGCCCCGATTCGCAAGCTTCCCCCCGAACTGATCCGCGAGATCGCCGCCGGTGAGGTCGTCTCCGCGCCGGTAGACGTGCTTAAAGAACTCGTCGAAAACGCTCTGGACGCGGGCGCGACGCGGCTCGAGGTGGCGCTACAAGACGGCGGTATCCGGCACCTGTCGGTGCGCGACAACGGCGCGGGTATCCCCGCCGCCGACCTGCCGCTCGCCGCCGACGCGCACAGCACCTCGAAGCTGGGGGTTACGGGCCGGACGCTACAGGACGTTCTTACGCTCGGGTTTCGCGGTGAAGGGCTCTACGCCGTCCGCCACGCGGCGCGGTTGTCGCTCACCTCTCGCCCACGCGATCAGCTCGGCGGGGTGACGCTGAACGCGCACGGCGACGAGGTATCGACCCGTACCCATCCCGCCCCGAGCGGAACGTACGCGGTCGTGACGGAGCTGTTCGGGCGGCTTCCCGCCCGCTATCAGGCGCTGGCGTCGCCCGCCGCCGAGACCAAACGCGCCGTCACGCTGCTGGGCCGTTACCTGCTCCATCACCCGCACCTGCACCTGAGCCTCGAGACCGACGGCGAGCCGCGCTGGGCCTACGCGGGCGGAACCTTTCTGGAGGCCGCCAAGTTTTTGTGGGGGCCGGTGACGGCGAACCGGTTGCTGGCGCTGGACTACCAGGATGACGGGTTTGCGGCGCAGGGTCTCGTGTCGCGCCCCGAACTCACCCGCCCGCGCCGCGACCGGTTGCTGCTCGCTGTGAACGGTCGCCCGGTCGAATGGGACGACCGGATTGCGCGCGCCGTGCTCGAGCCCTACCGCGAACTGCTGCCGTCGGGTCACTTTCCGGTCGGCGTGCTCAACCTCACGCTGCCGCCGGACACGCTGCTGGTCAACACCACCCCCGACAAGACGCGCGTGCGGCTGCTCGAGCCTGCCCGGGTCGCCGAAGCCGTGCGGGTGGCTGTCGCCGAGGTTTTGGGTGGACAACCCTTAGCGCCCGCCCTGCCCGAGTTTTCAGCCCTGCCGGGCGTCGCCGCCGCGCCGCGTCACGTGTTTCCGGCGCTCCGCTACCTGGGAACGTACCGCGAGCTGTACCTGCTCGCCGAGGGCGCGGCGCAGCTCTGGGTCGTCGATCAGCACGCCGCGCACGAACGTATTTTGTTCGAGGCGCTTTCCGAACGCTACAAAAACGAACCACCCGCCGAACTGCCGTACCCCGAGCTGCTGCCGCTGACCCCGGAGGACGAGGCGACCTACGAAGCGCGACGCTCCGAACTGGCGGAGCGGGGAATCGTGCTCGAGCCCTTCGGCGGGGGCCGCTGGCGCGTTCGTACGGTTCCGGCCTTTTTGCTCGGGTACCCCGAACTCGTCGTCGGGGTCGTTACGGGCGCGCTCGGGCGCGGTGGCGGGCATGGGGTCGGGCGTAGTGGCGCGGACGAGGCGTGGCGGGCGGTGCTGGGGCGTTTGGCGTGTCTGCCCGCCCTCAAAGCCGGTCACGAGCTGGCGCGCACGGACGCGCAAGGGTTATTGGGGGCGCTCGCCCGCTGCGAGACGCCGTGGGCGTGTCCGCACGGACGGCCCACGGCGCTCGTTTTGGGGGAGCTCGAGCTGGCGCGGCGGTTCGGGCGGCGGGGGGTGCGGGCGGTCGCGCCAAAAGATGAAGCAATGAGAGATGAAGTAGACGTAAAGAGGTAGTGTTAGAGAAGCTGCCGATACGTACCGATTTGCCGCAGACGCCATCCCTTAAGAGCGCGTGACCGACTGCACTTCTGCAACCCGAACTTCTGCAACCCGACAGGGTACAAACCAGATCGTACCTGCTTTAACGCCTCGTCACCGGGTCTTTACCTGAGCAGCGATATCTGAGCAGCGATACCTGAACGCTAAGACCTGAACACCGAAACTTGCCAAAAGCCGCACGCGTCTGATACAACCGACCATGAATCCACAACAGTACAGGGCGCTGTTCGACCTTTCCGGCAAACACGCCCTCGTCATCGGCGCAGGCTCGGGTATCGGCGAGGCAGTGGCGCAGGGGTTGGCGGCGTTCGGCGCGCGGGTGACGTGCGCGGACGTAAACCTGGAGGCTGCCGAACGCGTCGCGGAGGGTATCGGCGAGACCGCACAGCTCGACGTGACCGACGCCGAGCAGGTGCGAGAGGTCGTCGGCGCGATGCCAGGGCTCGAGATTCTCATATCCACCCCGTCGATCAACGTTCGCAAGCCGCTGCTGGACTACACCGAGGCCGAGTTTGAACGGGTCGTGAGCCTCAACTTGAGGGGCAGCTTTCTGGCACTTCAGGCTGCCGGGCGGCGGATGGCGGCGCAGGGCCGGGGCAGCATCGTGCTGTTTTCGTCGATTCGTTCACAGGTCGTCGAACCGGGTCAGGGCGTCTACGCAGCGACGAAGGCCGGGACGCTTCAGCTCGTCAAAACGCTCGCGTCCGAGCTGGGGCCGCTGGGCGTGAGGGCAAACGCCATCGCGCCGGGGGTCGTCGAAACGCCGCTGACAGCGCCCATCAAAAACAACCCCGAGTGGTACCGCGCTTACGCCGAAAAGGGCGCGCTCGGGCGTTGGGCGACGCCGGATGAGATGGTCGGGGCAGCCGTGTTTCTGGCTTCGGACGCCGCCTCGTACGTGACCGGAACACTGCTGGTCGTCGATGGCGGCTGGACAGCGCAGGACGGGCGTTTTACCCCGCCGCTGTGAGCGTGACCGAGCGCGCGGCGCGCGCCGCCGACGCGGTAGACGGCGAGCGGGCCGTCGCCCTGACGCGGCAGTTGGTGCGGCTCCGCAGCGTGTTCGAGCCGAGCACGGGCGGCAACGAAACCGAAGCTGCCCACTTCGTCGCCGAGGTTTTGCAGGCGAGCGGTTTTACGGTCACGGTCGAGGAGGCCGCGCCGGGTCGCCCGAACGTGGTGGCGGACTGGTGCGGGGGCGGTTTCGACCCGGTGAGACACAAGACCCTGATGCTCGAGGGCCACACCGACGTCGTAACCGAAGGCGACCCGGCAGCGTGGACGCACCCGCCCTTCGCTGCCGACCTGATAGATGGACGCGTGTACGGACGCGGCGCGTGCGATATGAAAGCGGGCGTGGCGGCGGCTATCGTGGCGGCGGAGGCGGTCAAATGCACCCTGCCCGAGCTGCCGGGGCGCATCCGTTTGGGCATCGTCGCCGACGAAGAGGGGATGATGCTGGGGATCAAGCACTTGATTCGGCAGGGCTGGGCCGAAGGGGTGGACGGGGCCATCGTCTGCGAACCCGAAGCCCTCGAGCTGTGCCTGTTCCAAAAGGGGGCGCTGAGAGCCGAAGTGCTGGCGACCGGGAAGATGGCGCACGGCGCAATGCCCTACGCCGGAATCAATCCGGTGCCGCCGCTCATAGATTTTTTGGCGGGAGTCCGGGAACTCGAGCAGTCTGAACAAACCCGTTTGGGCGAGCATGAGCACCTAGGTCTCCCCTGGTTTACCCCGACGATCCTGCGCGCGCCTGCGCGGGGCGAAGCGCAGCTCAACGTGATGCCGGAAACCGCCTACGCCGCGCTCGACATCCGCACCGTACCGGGGCAAAACCACGACGACATCTGGACTGCGCTCGAGACTTTGGCCGAGCAGCACCGGGGCGAGGCCGAGCTGAAACTGACGCGGCTCGAGGATCGACCCTGGACGCAAACCCCGGCGGACGACCCGCTGGTCGGGGCTCTGGAACGCGCCTACCCGGACGTTTTGGGCTCGCCGCCCCGTTACGGCGGCGTCCCCGGCGCGACCGACGGCACCTTTTTGTCGGCGTGGGCGGGCGTTCCCATCGTCACCGTGGGGCCGGGAGCACGCGAGGTGCCGCATCAGCGAGACGAGTATGTAGACGTTGCGGAGATCGTCAAGGCGGCGAGGCTTTACGCGGCGGCGGCGGTCTACTTTTTCGCCGAACCCTCGGGCGGCGCGGCAAAAGCCGCACCTTCAGGATGAGAGACGTACCTACCTTGGGCAGTTACCTCGAGCCCCGTCTCTACCGACCGGCGTGGTAAAAAGCCGTATGCAGGTCGATCAAAAGTTGGTAGACGCCGCTACCGAGCAGGCGCTGGCGCGCTGGCCCGACGAAGAAGCGGGCGCTGCCGCCGTCTACACCGCGGACGGTCGCATCCTTACGAGCGTCTACGTCGAGACGCCCAATTCGGTCGTCAACTTGTGCCACGAAACCGGCGCGATCTGCGAAGCGCACAGGCTGAACGTCGCTGTCGCCGCTTCGGTGTGCGTGTCACGCGAGGACAAAAACGCGCCCTTTATCATCCTCACGCCCTGCGGCGTCTGTCAGGAACGGCTCGCCTATTGGGGGGTCGGCGTACCCGAGCCCGGCGACCCTGCGAGCTGGCGTTCACTATCCCTCGGCGAAGTGACGCCTTTCTATTGGCGTAAGGCGCTGGAACCGTTTTAGGCGGCGTTTGTTCGGACACCTCTACAACCCCGGCGGCTGCGGCGGACAAAGCGGTAGACTCTCGAGATAAACGAGGAGGAAAGATGAAGCAACTCTTTTTGACGACGCTTTTACTACTCGGCGGGGGCGGCGCACTCGCCCAACCCGAACCCCAGTCCGGCGGCGAGATTGCGGTCTCTATCGTCGCCGAACCGCCCGGTTGGGACCCGACGGTCTCGACCTCGCAGGAGATAGCGCGGGTAATGTACGGCAACGTCTACGAAGGGCTGGTGCGGATCGACCGGAGCGGCGATATCGTCCCGGCGCTCGCCGAATCGTGGACGACCTCGGACGACGGCCTTACCTGGACGTTTACGCTCAAAGAGGGCGTCACCTTTCATAACGGCGACCCGCTTACCACGGCGGACGTAGCTGCGGCCCTGGAACGCGCCGCCGACCCTGAATCCGGTCACACTAACTCCAAATATTACGAAGCCGTAGCGGACGTGATGACGCACGGCGACGGGGTTGTGATGCTGACCCTGAGCGCGCCAGCCTCGAGCCTCCTCTACAATCTGGCCCGCCCGGATTCGATTATCTATCAGGCCGGAACCGTAGAGACGCAGCGAAACGAGCCCGTCGGTACCGGCCCCTTTCGTTTTGCCGAGTGGGTGCAGGGGAGCAGCGTGCGGCTGGAACGATACCCGGATTACCACGGTGCACCCGCATACCTCGACGCCGTAACCTTTCGCATCATCGAAGACACCAACGCGCAGCTCGCGGCGCTTCAGGCCGGGGACATCGACATGGTGGGCGTCGCGCTGAGCCCGGAAAATGCCATCCAGCTTCAGGGGAACGCCGACATCAAAGTTACCGAAGGTTCCGCCACGACTGAAATCACGATGGCCCTCAACAACGCCCGCGAGCCCCTGAATAATCCGTTGGTGCGCCAGGCCATCACCCACGCGGTCGATAAGAGCACCATCGTCGAGGGCGCGATGTTCGGCTACGGTACCCCCATCGGCTCGCACGCGAGCCCCATCGAGCCGTACTACGAAGACCTGAGCGAAACGTATCCGTACGACCCCGACCGGGCGCGCGAACTTTTAGCCGAAGCGGGCTATGCGGACGGCTTGACGCTTGATTTTGAGCTGCCTCAGCCTTACAACACCGAACGTCGTTCGGGTGAAGTCATCGCGCAGCAACTTGCCGAGGTCGGCATTACCGCGAACGTATCTATTGTCGAATGGACGACGTGGCTAGACCGCATCTTTACCCAAGGCGATTACGACATGACCATCATCGGGCATTCGGAGCCGCGCGACATCGGCGTGTACGGCGACCCGGAGTATTACTACCACTACGACAACGCCGACGTACAAGGGTTGCTCGCCGACATCGAAACCACCAGCGACGAGGCCGAGCAAGTAGAGCTCTACCGAAACGTCGCGCGCACGATTGCCGAGGACGCGGTAAACGTCTGGGTCTTCAGCCCGCCGTATCTGGTCGCGGCGCAAAAAAATCTTTACGGTTACTGGCAAGACCAGCCGATCGTCGCTATCGACCTGACCGAAGCGTTTCTGGTTCAGTAACCCTTTCCGCAGTCGCCGATGCTCGCTTTTGTCGTCCGCCGCGCCCTGCTCGCCTGCCTCAGCGTGTTTCTGGCGGCGGTGCTGGTCTTTTGCGCGCTGCTCGCTATCCCCGGCGACCCCGCCACCGCCCTTCTGGGGCTGAACGCCAGCCCCGCCGCGCTCGCCGCCGTCCGGCAGCAGCTCGAGCTCGACAAACCACCCGTGACACGTTTTCTGAGCTGGTTCGGCGGCGTGGTGCGGGGCGACTTCGGCACCTCGCTAAACTACCGCACGCCGGTTCGGAGCCTTCTCGCCGACCGGCTTTCGGTGTCGCTGCCGCTGGCGCTGGCCGGGATGTTCGTCGCGTGCGCCGTCGCGCTACCCCTCGGCGTTCTGGCGGCGCTCCGGCGCGGCAGCTGGGTGGACCCGCTGGTCACGACCACCGCGCAGCTCGGGGCGGCGGTACCGTCGTTCTGGCTCGGGCTACTGCTGATCTTGCTCTTTAGCGTGCAGCTCGGCTGGTTACCATCGGGCGGCTTTGTCCCGTGGCGCGAGAGTCCGCTCGAGAACGTTCGCAGCCTCGCGCTGCCGACGCTCGCCCTCGGGCTCGGGCAGGCCGCCATCATCACCCGTATGACGCGCACGGCGCTCGTCGAAACGTTGTCGCAAGATTATGTGCGTACAGCCCGCGCGAAAGGCTTGCCGGGACGCACGGTCGTCCTCAAACACGGCCTCAGAAACGCGCTCGTCACCCTCGTAACGGTGCTGGGGTTGTCGTTTTCGCAGGTTTTGGTCGGCGCAATCGTCATCGAGCAAGTGTTTTCACTGCCCGGATTGGGTCGGCTGGCGCTGACCGCTATAGGTACGAGGGATTTTCCGCTGTTGCAGGGCGAAGTTCTGGTTTATGCGAGCGTTATCGTGCTGCTGAGCTTCGTGGTCGATCTCGCCTACGGTTTTCTAGACCCCAGAATCCGTTATGATTGAGGCCGCCACGCCCGAAACGCTGACCGGAGCACGCCGCGCCGTCCCGCTGAACCTCGCCGTCGGCGTTTTGCTTATCGGCGTCGTGGTGGTTTCGGCGCTGGTCAGTTTCGTCTGGCTGCCCGTCGATCCCAACAAGATGGACTTTACCGCGCAGCTCTCCGGGCCGAGCGCGGCGCACCTGTTGGGAACCGACCACCTCGGACGTGACCTCCTGAGCCGGGTGCTGGTGGGCTCGAGGGGTGCGCTGCTGGTCGGTTTCGTCGCGGTCGGTATCGCCCTCACGCTCGGCTGTGTGGTGGGCGGAGTTGCCGGATTTGTCGGCGGCCCCCTGGACGACGTACTGATGCGCCTCGTCGATGTGCTCTACGCCTTTCCGCCCATCTTGCTGGCCCTTCTGTTCGCCGCCATCTATAGCCCTGGTACCCTGACCGCGATGAGCGCCATCGGGATTGCGACCGCGCCGGTATTCGCGCGACTTTTGCGGGCGTCGGTTTTGGAGCTTAAAAACCGCGATTTCGTCGAGGCGGGACGGGCGCTCGGCGCGGGGCAGCGGCGGCTGCTCGTTCGCCACATCCTCCCGAACGCCCTCTCGCCGATTATCGTGCAGGCGAGCCTGAGTCTGGCGGTAGCGGTACTAGCAGAGGCCGCACTTTCGTTTCTAGGTCTCGGCACACCCCCCCGGACGCCGAGCTGGGGCAACATGCTCCGCGAGGCGCAGGGATTTCTGGCGCTGAGCCCGTATCCGGTGCTGGTACCGGGATTGACCATCATCGTGACCGTTCTGGGCTGGAGTTTGCTTGGAGACGGGCTCAGAGACGCGCGTGATCCACGGAATCGGTAGGGGGGTTTGTGGCCTGTGGCTTGTGGGCTTCTGTTTACTCGCTTGCTACGTGCCTTTTTCAGGATAATGACCGGGACGGAAGCTTTCTGCAGTTCTGCCAGCCGCGTTTGGACGCTTTTTTGCTCCGTATACTTTACTTCGTGTTCGACTTCTCGCACACGCGCCGCGTAAAAGTACACCGTTTCTCGAGCTCTTGCCATGTCTGTCTCCACTTCATGAGCGTCACCGTTTAAGTGACCGGGTGTAAATCTTTTTGGTAACTACCGGTACGTTATAGCGGTCGCTTTTCCTTTTTTGTTACCTGACAACTGTTCAGCCGACCCCTCTCACGTTTGACGCCCCTCTACCGGGGTGATAGATTGCACGGTAGTGGGAGGGGATAACTGAACACAAAAACCCAACCGAACGTCTTGCTTTTTACCCTTTACCAAGTTAGCCTTTTAGAGCGACACAGTTAGGCCGTCATACCGTAACCAAGATGTAGCGGGGGCGGCAAACCCATAGGAGGAAGTGATGAAAAAAGCTTTAGCAGCTTCTGCTCTCGTAGCAGTCGCCTCGTTTTCACTGGCGCAGACGTTTACGTGGCCGGAGGGATACGCGCCGACGGCTCCGCAGGGCGGCACCATCAATGAGGCGCTCTTCGGCGACTTTTTAACGCTCAACCCGGTTTTAAGCTCGACCGCCCAGGAAACGGCCGTGCTTGGTTTGATTGGCGGGCCAGCCGTCGCCTACCGCGACTGGCTCGGCAACCGCTCTTTCCGCAAAGACGACGGTTCTTTCAACCTCCTCTTCGCAAGCTCAATTGAAGAGGTACGCGAAGAGCAAGAATTCGTCATTACTCTGCGTGAAGGCTGGAACTGGTCGGACGGTACCGAGATTACAGCAGACGACTTTATCGCTGCACGCACCATTAAGGGCGACGCGGACGTTCAGTCAAACGACTTTAGTGCGACCGTAGTCGGCGACAACGAACAACCTATTGAATACGAAAAGCTGGGCGACTACCAGTTTCGCGTAACGCTGCCCGAACCGGCAGTAAACGCTATAGGCTTTAACGTCGGCGTTATCGGAGCTATTCCTGCACACGTCTACATGCCTGTCTACGAAGAAAGTGGAGCCGAAGGCATTCTTTCGCTCTGGGGTACCGACACCCCCGTAGATCAACTCGTCTCAGGTGGCCCGTACATGATCACCGAGTTCCGTCCCGGCGAGCGTATCGTGCTCTCCAAAAATCCCGAATACGGCAAGAATGTGCAGGCCGCGGACGGCTCCCCGCTCCCCGGCCCCGACACCTGGACGGTGGACTTCGTAGCCGACCGTAACGCGCAGACTGCGCTCGTCACCACGGGTCAGGCCAGCTTCGATTGGCCGCAGACGGTAGACGACGTGCGCGCCGTGCAGCAGGCTGTACAAAACGGCTCGATTGGCGGTACTTTTTACCCCAACATCGGTCCGGACGGTCTTGTAGACTTTATTACCTATAACTTTCAGAAGTCGAACGAGTGCAAGCGCAACATGTTCCGCGCGCCCGAGTTTCGGCAGGCGATCTCGATCATGATCGACCGGCAGGCGCTTGTTCAGGCGGCGCTCGGTGGCCTCGGCTTTCCCGCCAGCGACTGGAACAGCGACGCCGCCGAACCCTTCGACGCGCCCAACCTCGAGCCCTTTGAGCTCAACCCCACCCGCGGCATAGAACTTCTCAACTCCATCGGCTTTACCGAAACGGGTCAGGACGGCGTGCTGATGAACCCCGATACGGGTTGCCGCGTCGCCTTCGACTTGCAGTTCAACTCCGGTAACGACCGCCGCGCGCAGGAAGCGCAGGTCATCTCGCAGACGCTCGCCCAACACGGCGTCCGGGTCAACGCCCGCCAAGTCTCGTCGGAAATCTGGTCGGACTCGATCACCGGTACCGAAGCTGAAGGTACCAAGGTCGACTACGACGCGCAGATTTGGGGTCTCGCCGGTGGCGACGTAGACAATCCCTCGGCTGTCAACGTGGTGGGTTTGGGTGAAAACCTCAACTCTTGGAACAAAGACACCGAGAACGCCGAGCCGTGGGAAATCTCGATGGACCGCCTTAGCCGCCGTATGGACCGTACGCTCGACCTAGATGAGCGCATCGAAATCTACAATCAGCGCGCCGAGATTATGCGCCAGTACCTGCCGATGACCCCGCTCATCAGCCCCGCGTTCAACTTCTACTCCAACATGGGCAACGTTTGGCCCGAAGAAGCACTCGACGCCGGTAGCATCGAGTCTCCTTACCGCCCAGGCAACGAGAGAGAAAATCTAACCGCGCCGCAGTAAAGTAAGCAGTGTAAATTAACGAGGAGCTTTTGGAACCATCCAATAGCTCCTCGTTACAGATTTAGAGTTTTGGGAGAAACCATTGACTGCTTATATTCTCAGACGCTTGCTCAACCTCATTCCCACCTTTGTCCTGGCGACCTTTTTGGCGTGGATCGTCATCGAAATCGCCCCCGGCGACTTCGCTAGCAAGTTCGCTTTCGACCAGGTAGACCCGAACAAGGCTGAGCGTATTCGTGAAGCTCTAGGGCTCGACCAGCCGTGGTTTATACGCTATTTTTACTGGCTGAGAAACGTCGTTACGGGATTTGATTTCGGCACCAGCCTGACCTCGAAAGGGGACGTAACCAACCTCATCATCCCGCGTATGGTCAACAGCTTACGGCTGCTGCTACCCGCCACCATCTTGACCTATCTTATTGCAGTACCCATCGGCGTCTTTTCAGCAGTTCGCAAGTACTCGCTCGGCGACAGGTTTCTGACCATTTTCAGCCTCGTCGGGCTGGCGATCCCCAATTTTTTTCTGGCGCTCCTCGTCGTCGCGTTTGCAGTGCAGTGGTTCCAGGCCACGAGCGGATTTTTAATTCCGGTCGGCGGCATGACCAGCCAGAATTTCGGACAGCTGAGCGAGTGGGGACAGTTTCGGGATATCGCCTGGCACCTCGTCGCGCCTATTATCGTGGTGATGCTAGCGGGCCTCGCGTCGGTATCGCGTTTTATGCGCGGGGAGATGCTCGAGGTTTTGGGCCAAGATTACGTTCGTACAGCGCGCGCCAAAGGTGTTTCCGAACGTGTCGTCAACTATAAGCACGCCCTCCGAAACGCGATCATCGTCATCGTGGCGACCATCGGCGGCTTGCTCCCCAGCCTTATCGGTGGGGCGGGCTCGGTCGAATACGTAATGCGCTGGCCCGGGATTACGCCGCTCTTTATCAGCTCGATCTACGCCCAGGACACCTACGTCATCATGGCGCTGCTGACTATCCTGACGGTGCTGCTGATGGTCGGCAACCTGCTTTCCGACCTTGCGCTCGCGCTTATCGACCCGAGGATTCGTTACTGATGTCCGACGCACCTTTTGTTCCCGCGACCGAACCGGAAGCTCCCAAAGTGAGGGAGTCGCAAGGCGAAAGCCTTACCTCGATTGCCTGGAAGCAGTTTCGCAAACATCCCCTCGCCCGGATTGCGCTTATGGTCTTGGGTACGCTGTATTTTTTGGCTGCCTTTGCAGATTTTTTCGCGCCTTACTCGGAAGGCTACATCAACCCGAACATCACCTTTCAACCGCCTAACCGCGTTCATTTTTCAGACGAAAACGGGTTTACCCGGCCCTACATCTACGGGATGACGCAAGAACTCGATATGGAGACCTTTCAGACCACCTGGACGGAGGACACCTCGACGCGTTATCCGCTGAAGCTCTTGGTACGGCGCGAAGGAATTAGAGAACGCTACGTTCCCTTTCCCGTCAACCTTATCCCCCAGCCGCTACGTCAGACGCTCAATATCCGGCCCTGGGCGACGCTACATCTGTTCGGCGTCGACGAACCGGCGCGTTTTCACATGTGGGGGTCGGACGACCTCGGCGGTGACGTTTACGGCAAGATTTTGTTCGGGGCGCGTATAAGTCTGACCATCGGTATCATTGCGGCACTCGTAGCGACAATTATCGGCATGATTATGGGCGGAATTGCCGGGTTTTTCGGAGGTTGGGCCGACGAGCTGATTATGCGTTTTGTCGAGGCACTTTCAGCTATTCCCGGGCTTTTCTTACTCATTACCCTGTCGGCGGTTTTTTATCCGCTCAACCTGCCGTCGTCTACCGTATTTATCTTGGTGGTCATCACGCTGTCGGTGATCGGCTGGGGGGGCGTCGCGCGTACCATCCGCGGTCAGGTACTGTCGCTACGTGAACGCGATTTTGCCTACGCCGCACGGTCTTTGGGCGCGAACAACACTCGCATCATCTTCCGCCACATGCTGCCGCATACCCTTAGTTTCGTGATCGTCTATATGAGCCTCGAGATTCCCGCTTTTATCATCACCGAGTCGGTGCTGAGCTTTTTCGGGCTGGGCATTCAGCCACCCTCGACGAGTTGGGGCTTGATGCTGGCGACCGCGCAGGGCTTCGCGGGCGTGTCGGGGCTCGGCGAACGCTGGTGGGTGTTTTTGCCCGGCGTCTTTATCTTTATCTCGGTGCTGACCTGGAACCTCTTAGGTGACGGGCTCCGCGACGCCTTCGATCCGCGTAGTCGGCAGTAGCAGCGGAAGGCGAAGGGGGTATGATAACAATGAGTGCAGGAGTACAAATCAGGATTAGAGGTGTTTTTCGTGGCTGACAAAGAGCGTATCCTCGAGGTCAACAACCTCCAAACCCACTTCGGCACCGACGAGGGCGTCGTCAAAGCCGTCGACGGCGTAACGTTTCACATCAACCGCGGCGAAACGCTGGCGGTCGTCGGTGAGTCGGGGTCGGGCAAGTCGGTCACCAGCCTGTCGATCATGCGGCTTATCGCCACCCCACCCGGTCGTATCGCGGGCGGCGAAATGCTCTTTGAAGGTCAAGACTTGGTCAAAATGAGCGAAGCGCAGATGCGCAAAATTCGCGGCAACGACATCGCGATGATCTTCCAGGAGCCGATGACCAGCCTTAACCCAGTCTATACCGTCGGCGACCAGATCGCCGAGGCGATTCAGCTTCACCAGAACAAACGCCGTAAACAGGCGATGAAGCTAGCCGCCGAGATGCTCGACTTGGTCGGTATCCCCGAACCGGGCAAACGCATCTACAATTACCCGCACCAGATGTCGGGCGGGATGCGGCAGCGCGTGATGATCGCTATGGCGCTTTCGTGCGGTCCCAAGTTGCTGATCGCCGACGAACCGACCACCGCCCTCGACGTCACCATTCAGGCGCAGATTCTCGACCTGTTGCGCCAGCTCCAGCGCGAGATCGGCATGTCGGTTCTGTTCATCACCCACGACCTGGGCGTCGTCGCTGAAATCGCCGACCGCGTCGTCGTGATGTACGCCGGACGCGCCGTCGAAGAGGGCAACGTATACGAGATTTTCGCCAACCCACAGATGCCCTATACGCTCGGCCTCATGAACTCGATTCCGCGGGTTGACAAGGCCGCCGAGCACCAGGACAGGCTCGAGGCTATCCCCGGCAACGTCCCGAACCCCTTGTACCTGCCGCAAGGCTGCTCGTTTCACCCACGTTGCCGTTTCATGAAAGACAAGTGCAAAGAGGTGGTTCCGCCCCTTGAAGATACCGGCGGCGGTCATATGGTGCGTTGTATACGCTGGCAAGAACTCAAGCTCGAGCAGGAGGTAGTCGCGTGACCCAAGCTGTAACCGTAACACCCGAGCCCACCAAAC